>Ga0209098_1003921_pt1 | contig 11894 bp, 14 predicted proteins | sample AD_JPNHW1_MetaG_FD_184429 | JGI IMG/M metagenome (GOLD analysis project Ga0209098, IMG submission 184429) | Active sludge microbial communities of municipal wastewater-treating anaerobic digesters from Japan - AD_JPNHW1_MetaG (SPAdes) (version 2) | ecosystem: Engineered > Bioreactor > Anaerobic... | reverse complement strand
CTGCTCGCAGAAATAGTTATTGAAGGGGGAAGCCATGAACCTTATCCAGAAGATCCAGGCCGAGCAGATAAAGCCTGAAGAGCCCGGCTTCAAGGTGGGCGATACTGTCCGCGTGCACTTCAAGATCATCGAGGGCAAGACCGAGCGTGTCCAGATCTATGAGGGCCTCGTCATCGCCGAGAAGAACGCCGGCATCGGCCGGACCTTCACCGTCCGCAAGAACTCCTACGGGGTCGGCGTAGAGCGCGTCTTCCCCCTCAATTCACCCCGCATCGAGAAGGTCGAGCTCGTCCGCGCCGGCAAGGTCCGCCGCGCCAAGCTCTACTACATCCGCGGGAAGGTCGGCAAGAAGTCCAAGATCAAGGAGCTTCTCGTCGCCCACAAGGCCGAGGAGGCCAAGGCCTAGGTCGCCGCTGTCGGTCCGGCCCGTCCGGACCCCGTCGGCCTTCGGCCTTGATCGGCATGCGGCCCCTCGGCTTTTCCGGGGCGCCCTCGCTGCTGATAGACGCCGGCTCTGGAGCCATGCTCCGGGCCGGCGTTTCCGTATCCGTGACCGTCCTGGATCGCGCCTCGCCGGGCCTCTACCGTATCCTGGCCGGAGGCGAGGTCCTCATGGCCCGGAGCGAGGTCCATCTTGAAGCGGGCTCCATCCTCAAGGCCAAGGTCGAGAAGCTGACCGGCCTCTCGGGCCTCCTCCTCAGGCTTGAGCCCCAGCCGCCCTCCCAGGGCGCTGCGATGCCCGGCCTCGACGCCCTCCTTTCGCGCCTGCAGCTGCCCTCCGAGGCGGCCACCAGGCTGGCCGCCTCGGCCCTCCTTGCCGAGGGCCTCGCCCCCACCCAGGCTTCCATCCTCCGCGTGAAGCGCGCCCTCGCAGCCATCCCGCCCTCGGTCGGAAAGGACGGAGAGGAAGCGGGAAGCCCCGAAGCGAGGCTCGCGGCGCGAATGGAAGCCAAGGGGCTCGAGGCGAGGCCCGAGGCCCTGTCTTCCCTTCAGGCCGCAAGCGACGGCAGTTTCGGGTCCGGGCAGGAAGGCCAGGGAAGGGAAGGCCAGGACCCCGATGATCGCAGGGGACAGGGCGACGGGCTGGGTGAGGAAGCGCTGGTTTCGGAGGCCGATGGAGCCTCGGAGCGGAGCGACGCTTCCGGCCTTGTGGAAATGAGCCTCCCCTCAGAGGGCCTCGCCAGGAGTCTCGGAGCCTTCCTGCGGGGGCTCTGCATGCGGTCTGCCGCGGCCTCGGGCGGTGCGGGCGACGCCACCCTCGGCCTCTACAACCATGCGCGGGCCGATGCGGGCGGTCGCATCATCGTGCCCTTCCGCTTCTCTCTCGATTCGGTTGCATTCGCAGGCAGCTTTCATATACTATTGCCGTATATCGTCGGAGGTCCCGGCCGTTTCGAGGCCCGCTTCCGGACGGGCAGGGAAGGGCTTGAGGCTTCCGGCGCTGAAAGCCCGGAAGGCGCGGAATGGCGCTTCGACCTGGCCTTCGGCTCGGGCAAGGCGCGTCTCGTCCTCGGGCGGCCTGGCGGACCCGACGGGCATTCGCAGGCGGGCAGGGCCTTCGAGGAGCTCTTCACGGAGTTCGCGGCGTCCCTGTCGGAAGCAGGTTGCACGGTGACGATGGCCGGAGCGGAAGCCGACGCGGGCGAAGGAGTGGATCTCGATGCCTGAAGCCGGCAGGTCCAGGGCAGTGGCCCTCAAGTACTACGCGGGACTTCCGGCGCCCTTCCTCCTCGCCAAGGCGGATGGACGCCTTGTCGAACGTTTCACGCTGATCGCGCAGGAAGCGGGCGTCCCGGTGTTGAGGAACGGGCCCCTCGCCTCGGCCCTCTTCCCGCTCGAGGTCGGGGACTATATCCCCGAGGAATACTTCGAAATCGTCGCGAGGGTCTTCGCCTTCGTGAAACGCATAGAGGAAACATGAAAAAGAGAATCGCCCTGGACCAGATCACCGCAGGTTCCCGCTACACCGAGGACGTCCTCATCGACGACAAGAACCTTCTCGTGCCGGCCCGGATTGCCGTGAGGCAGAAGGACATAGACGCCCTCAAGAAGTGGGGCGTGGCCTTCGTGCTCACCGAGGGCGAGCTCATCGAACCGGAGACCGAACAGAAGGCGAAGGCCGGCCCGGCAAGCGCCGAATCGGCGGAACTCCTCCCCCAGGGCTTCGCGGGCCCCCGCGAGCTCTACCTGCGCTACGCGGAGCTCGTGGACAAGCTCGGCCAGATCTTCGAGCGGATACGGCGCGGCGAGGCCATAGAGGCAAAGAACGTGGACCAGCTGGCCCAGTCCCTCATTTCCCTCGTGCGAGACGAGAGGGACGCCGCCATATCCTCCATCCTGGGCAGCGAGGCCAAGGGCTCGGACATGGCCCGGTCCGGCGTCAACATCGCCATCCTGTCGGTGGTCATGGGGACTACCCTGCGCCTCCCCCCCTACAAGCTCGCCTACCTCGCCATCGGTGCCCTCCTCCATGACGCGGGCATGCTCCGCATCCCCGACTCCATCGTCAAGAAGCAGGGCAGCCTCAGCGAGGACGAGGCCCAGAAGATCAAGACCCACCCCCTCCTTTCCTACCGCATCATCACCAAGGAGCTTTTCTACCCCGATGATGTCGGCCTCGTCGGCCTCCAGCACCACGAGCGCTGGGACGGAGAGGGCTATCCGCGCAAGACCTCGGGCGCCGAGATCGATGCCCTCGCCCGCATCGTCTCCGTGGCCGACGCCTTCGAGGCCATGGTGAGCGAGAAACCCTACCGCAACTCGATGATAGGCTATGCCGCCATGAAGGCCCTCCTCTCGGACAACTCGCGGCGCTTCGACCCGAACATCCTCAAGGCCTTCATCAAGTCCATGGGCATCTACCCCCTGGGATCGACCGTCCTCCTCAACAACGCGGCCATAGCCCGCGTCGTCGAGACCCATCCCGACGCCCCCTTGCGGCCCAAGATCAGGATACTCGTGGACGAGTTCGGCAACCGCTACGAGGGCGACCACGGAGAACTGGTCGACCTCCTCTCGGAGAAGAGCATCTTCATAGCGCGGGCCCTCGACCCGAGGGAGCTCGGCCAGCAGGCTTGAGCCCGATAAGCCGGTCTTCGGCGGCCCGGGGCCGCGAGGGAGAAGCCGAGGCCGCCTCCCTCCTCGAGGCCGAAGGCTGGTCCATCCTGGCCCGGAACTACCGGGGCCCCCGGGGAGAGATCGATATCGTGGCCGCCAAGGACGGCCTGGTCGCCTTCGTGGAGGTGAAGGCGTGGAAGGATCTAGGCGCCTGGGAGCTGGAAAGGTCCATAGGACCCAAGAAGCGCAGGCGAATTGTGGAAACGGCTAAAATCTTCCTGGCACAGTATCGAGAATATAGTAACGCGAGAGCGCGCTTTGACATCATCCTCCTTTCTGATGGGAGGGAGGCGCGACGCATCGAATCCGCGTTTACGGGAGAGCTATGACTGGCCGGGGAGAAGCGGCGACCGACAAGGTCAGGATCGCCGAACTCAAGCAAAAGCTGCGCGACGAAGCCTATATCGCCGGCGCCATCCTCAGGATAGCGACGGTCATGAGCGCGCGGCTCTCGGAAGGATACGCGAGTGACGGACGAAAGACGAGATAGACCGAATGGCCGCCCCGAGAATGGAAGGGGAGGCCCCGGCAGGTCCGATGGAGGCCGAGGCGGCGACAACGGCCATGGCGACGGCGGTCGTGGCGACGGTGGTCGCCAAGGCGAAAGGCGCCACTTCGGGCGCCGCCGTTTCGGCGGCCGCCCCCAGGACAGGGGCCACGAGGGTCAGGGGCGTCAGGGCCAGTCCCAGACCTCCTCCGAATCCCAGGCTCGCCCCGAAGCCCGCCCCGAACCGCAGATCCCGCCCCTGCCCAGGCCGGAGCCCGTGAACTGTCCCATATGCGGGAAGCCCATCTACGACGTGTCCACCGCCCTTTCCTCGGATCGAGAGAACCCCGTGCCCGCCCACTTCGACTGCGTCCTCGAGCGCGTCACCGCCGCCGAGACCCTCGGCCCCGGCGAGAGGGTCGTCTACCTCGGCTCCGGCGCCTTCGGCGTCGTGGAGTTCAAGGACAAGTCCGAGACCTCCTTCGTCGTCAAGCGGCGCATCCAGTGGGAGAAAGAGGGCGACAAGCAGGACTGGCGCAAGCTCCTCTCGGCCCGCATCTCCAACCTCTAGCGGGCCTTCCCCTAAGGCCGGCCCATGACCTACCGCCTGGCTGGAGCCTTGGCCCTTCCCGGCCATGACAGGGAATTCCTCAGGCAGGTCGCGCTGTCCCTGCGTACGGCCTTGCCGGATGCGGGCTTTATCCAGGTCCTGGGCCTGGGGGGCGAGGCTCGACCGGAGGCCGGGCCCTGCGAGGCCGCGCTGAAGTCCCTTCTCGCCGACTGCGGCTTCGCCGCCCTCCTCCTTCCGGCTTCAGCTTCCCAGGAAGGCCGGGGAGCCGCCGTCGCAGGTCCGGACTCCCCCCGCGGAGACGCCGCCCCTGCCGGGGCCCGCCTCGCGAGCCTCGCCTCCGATGGCTTTATCGCATATCGCGCCGTCGTCCGGTCCGATGGTGCCGAAGGCCCCGCCCGGGCCCTCGCCGAGGCTGCGAGGCCTTGGCCTGCCCTGCCCGGGCCCCTTCCCCGGAACGCGGCCGGCGAGCCCTCCTGGCCCATAGTCCTCGTCGGGCCCATGGCCTCGGGCAAGACAAGCCTTGGTACCCTCCTCGCGAGGCGCGCGGGGGCGGAGTTCATCGACCTCGATGCCCTCGTGGAAGCCCGGGCCGGCCTCTCGGTCGCCCGCATTTTCGAGTCCGAGGGCGAGGTGGGCTTCAGGCTCCGCGAGTCAGCGGCCCTCGAGGAAGCCATGGACAGGGCCATGCCGGGACCAGGCCTTCCCGGCGCCGTGATCGCCACGGGAGGCGGCGCTGTCCTCGCGGAACGCAACCGGGCCCTCCTCGCCGCGCGCGCAAGGGTCGTGTGGCTGCACGCGGGAGCTTCCGTACTCGCCGCACGGGCAGCTGCCGAGGAAGCCTTGCAGGGGCCGCGCCGCGGCATCGACCCGGGGCCGCGCCGCGGCATCGATCCAGGACAGCGTCGCGGCATCGACCCGGTACCGCGCAGCGGCCTCGACCCGGGGCCGCGCAGGCCCCTGCTTTCCTGCGCCGATCCCCTGGCCCGCCTCTCGGCCCTCCAGCGCGAGCGGCTGCCATTCTATGCCTCGGTAGCCTCCTTCCTTCTCCCCGTCGAGGGCAGGGCGGCCGATGTCCTCGCGGAGGTCCTCCATGACGCGCTTCTCTAGTCCTGGTTCTGTGTCGGGCATCGCGAGGGCTCCTGCCTCCAAGAGCTCGATGCAGCGGGCGGTCGCCTGCGCCGCCCTGGCCCCGGGAGACTCCGCTCTGCGCTCCCCGAGCCTCTGCGCCGATGGCCGGGCCGCCCTGGCCGTCGCCGAGGCCCTCGGCGCGAAGGTGGCGATCGGCGGCGACCGCGTCGACATCAGGGGCATCGGTTACGGCTGCGGCCGCGGCGCGCGCGATGCCGCGCCAGTTGCGCCGCGTATCCTTTCCTGCGGCGAATCCGGCCTCTCGCTCAGGATGTTCACGCCCATAGCGGCCCTCTTCCCCGGGGAAAGCGTCCTCGAGGCCAGGGGAAGCCTCCTCTCGAGGCCCGTGACCGCCGTCGAGGCGCCCCTCGCGGGCCTCGGCGCGGAAGCTTCCACGAATGGCGGCTTCCCTCCCGTCCGGGTCCGCGGCCCCCTTCGCGGCGGCAGCATCGAGGTGGATGCCGGGGCGAGCTCGCAGTTCCTCACGGGCCTCCTCATCGCCCTGCCGCTCGCGCCCCGGGATTCGGTCCTGTCGGTGCCGCGCATCGTGAGCTCGGGCTACGTGGAGCTCACGCTGCGCACGATGGCGGTCTTCGGGATCGAGGTCGGGGCCGCGCCCGGCTTCAGCCGCTTCTGCATCGCGGGCAGCCGGTCCTACGAGGCCCGCGACTTCACGGTGGAGGGCGACTGGTCGGGAGCCGCCTTCCTCCTCGTGGCGGGCGCGATAGCCGGCCGCGAAGGCGGGGCCCTCTCCGTGGAGGGGCTGTCCCTCGGCTCCGAGCAGCCCGACCGCGCCGTCATGGACGCCCTCGCCCTCGCGGGGGCCAGGGTCGAAACGTACCCGGCCCCGGGCGGCGCCGCTTCGATCCGCGTCATGCGCTCGAGCCTCCGCTCCTTCGACTTCGACGCCACCGGTTGCCCGGACCTCTTCCCGCCCCTTGCCGTCCTCGCGGCCTCCTGCGAGGGCGTCTCGACGATCCGGGGCGCCCTGCGGCTCGGGGCCAAGGAGAGCGACCGCGCGACGGCCCTCAGGGAAGAGCTCGGGAAGCTGGGCGTAGGGATCGAGGTCGAGGGCGACCTCATGCGGGTGCGCGGGGAACCTGGCCGCCGCGGCGACCCTCGGTCAACACGCGCCGAAGGGCGCGCCAGCGACGCTTGCCGGGGCGAGGGCCCGCCGCCTTGCATCGATCCCCGGGGAGACCACCGCATGGCCATGGCGGCCGCGGTAGCGGCCCTCGCCCGCGGCCAGGCCGTGGAGATCGAGGGCGCCGAATGCGTCTCGAAATCCTGGCCCTCGTTCTTCGAGGACCTGGAAACGCTCAAGGGCTGAAGCGCCGGGGCGGCCCTGAGGGCGGGCCCTCGCCCAGCCGCAAGCCCGCGAAGAGGTCCTGTGCGGCGGCCCCGCCCGCGGGCGGGCCGCCGCGGCGCCTCTTTAGTCCGCTATGTTTTCGCGCAGCCTCGCAAGGAATTTCTGCATCTCCTCGCCGTCCCTCGCCTTGATGATGTGGGTGAGGTAGGAAAGCTGCGAGTTGATGAGCTCGAGCTGGCGTATCGTGTAGGGGTTGAACATAATCTCCGAGAGGAGGCGGTCGTCCTCGGAGAGGAGGCCCTTCGCTATGGCCATGTGGCGCTTGAAATTGGTGCCGGGCGCGTCCTGCTTCTTCATGCAGGCGGCGAAGACCATGGTCGAGGCGAAGGGCGTCGCCAGGGAGTAGGCCACGGTCCGGTCGTGGTCGGCGAAGTCCTTCTCGAAGATCCGGATCCCGAGCCGCGAGTACAGGTCCCGGAAAAAGGCCCTGCCCGCGTCGCAGGATTCCTTGATGATGACCGCGCTCTCGTCGTGGAGGTCGCGGATGTTGCCGAAGGTCGGGCCGAACATGGGGTGGGTCGAGACGAAGGGCATGCCCGCCTTTCCGTAGTATTCCGCGAGGCCCGTCTTCACCGACGCGATGTCCGAAATCATGCAGCCGGCGGGAAGGTGGGGCAGGATCTCGTCGAAGGCGGCCACCGTGTCCCCGAGGGTTACGCAGTTGATGAAGAGCTCGGGGCGGAAGTCCTCGAGCTCGGAAAGCTCGACGATGCGGCGCACCTTGATGAAGTACTTCATGCGCGCGAGGTCGCGGTCGTGGACGGCCACCTCGTGGTCGAGGAAGAGCTCCTCCGTGAGCCAGGCGCCCATCCGGCCCGTGCCGAGTATGAAGACGCGCATGCCTAGAGCCTCGTCTCGCGGTAGCAGCCGAGGAGCCGGAAGTCCCTCGAGGAGGCGGTGGCGGCCTCCACGGCCCTCGCCACGGCGGCTTCCTCCGCCGAGCCCTCGAAGTCGATGAAGATGGCGAAGGAGCCGGGCTCGCGGTCGGGCACGGACTCGATGCGCGTGAGGTTGATGCCCTCCTTCGCGAAGATCTCGAGGACGGAGAAGAGGGCACCGGCCTTGTTCGCCGCGCCGAAGACGGCCGAGCACTTGTCGCCGTGACCCGTGAAGGGCTCGCGCGCGAGGACGAAGAAGCGCGTCCGGTTGACCTCCGCGTCCTGGATGCCCTCCTTGATGATCTCGAGGTCGTACAGCTCGGAGGCGAAGCGGCTCGCTATGGCGGCGGCGCCCGGGATGCTCTCCTCGGAGAGCATGCGCGCGGCGCCCGCCGTGTCGTACCAGGGCTCGGGCTCGAGCCTGTTCCTCTCGATGAAGCGGCGGCACTGGGCCAGGGCCTGGGGGTGCGAATAGACGGTGCGGATCTCGCGGTGGTCAGTGCCTGGCGCCGCGAGGAGGCAATGCGAGACGGGGAGGTCGATGGCGGCGATGACGCGGAGGTTGGTGTAGGCGAGGATGGAATTGACCGGGCCTACTATGCCGCCCAGGGTGTTCTCGACGGGCACGACGCCGGCGTCGAAGCGGCCTTTCTCGACGGCGTCGAAGACGTCCTCGAACTCCTGGCAGGGGATGGCCGCGGCCCCGGCCTCCCAGGCCCGCACCGCCATCTCGCTGTAGGCGCCGTGCTCGCCCTGGAAGCCGACCGTCCGGAGGCCCTTCGACTGCAGGGCCTTGGACTCCGCGATGATGCGCCTGAAGAGCTCGCCCGAGAACTCAGGGCCTACGAGGCAGCGCGATGTGCGCCTTACCCTTTCGAGGACTTCGGCCTCCCGGTTCCCGTCGGTCACCGAGGCCTTGAAGTTCTTCGTGAGGAGGGCCTTCTCCATCCGCTCGCCGAGGAGGGCAAGGATGCGCGCATCGATCCTGTCGATGTCCGCGCGGAGGCTTTCAAGCGTCATGGTGTGCTCCGATCGCGTAGTTGGCCACGCAATGCGTGGTCATGGCCCCTCGCGATGATGGCGAGGTCTGCGAGGGCTATGGCGACGGCCGCCTCGAGGGCGACCGCGCCGCGGATGGCGATGCAGGCATCGTGGCGGCCCTTGCCCTCGAGGAGGGCTTCCGTCCCCGAGTCCAGGTCGAGGGTCCGCTGGGGCCGGGCGATGGTGGAGGTCGGCTTCATGGCCGCGCGGACGACGATCTCGTTGCCGTTCGTGACGCCGCCGTTCACGCCGCCCGAGCCGTTCTTCGCCGTCCTGCCGTCGGCCGATACGATGGGGTCGTTGTGCTCGCTGCCGCGCATGGCCGCCGCGCGGAAGCCGTCGCCGAATTCGACGCCCCTGACGCCGGGCACCGCGAAGAGGGCCTCCGCGATGCGCGATTCCACGGCGCCGAAGAAGGGCTCGCCGAGTCCGGCCCTTGCGCCGCCGACCCGGATCTCGACGAGGGCGCCGACCGAGTCCCCCGCCGCGCGGGCTTCCTCGCAGGCGGCCTCGACGTCCTTGCGGCCCCCGGCTTCGAGGATGGAGGTGCGGAAGGATAGGCCTGGAAGGAGGCCCTTGGCGATGACGCCCGCCGCCACGAGCCCGACGGTGATGCGGCCCGAGAAGTGGCCGCCGCCCCGCGGGTCGGCGTAGCCGAGGTAGCGCTGCTTTCCCGTGAGGTCCGCGTGTCCCGGCCGCGGCACGGAGAGGAAGGCCTCGTAGTCCCCGCTCCTCGTATCCGCGTTGCGGAAGAGGATGAGGATGGGCGTGCCCGTGGTATGGCCCTGATAGAGGCCCGAGAGTATCTCGGGGACGTCTGCCTCGGCTCGCGGCGTCGCACCTGCGGCGCCCGCGGTGCCCGTCCTGGCGCTGCCGGCGGGGCCGCCCCTGCGGCGCGCGAGGTCAGCCTCGAAGTCGGCCACGTCGAGCGCGAGGCCCGGAGGGCAGCCGTCCACGAGGGCGCCCACCGCCGGCCCGTGGGACTCGCCGAAGAGCGAGACGCGGAAGCTGGACCCGAAGCTGTTCATGGGGCCTCCCGGACGAATTGTTCGAGGTCGCGCAACGCGATAGGCACGATCCCGACGTTGCCGATGGAGTGCGGCAGGGCAAAGGCGATTTCCCCGCCGAGGCGCTTCTTGTCGGCGGTCATGGCTTGCATGATCCTCCCGCGCAGTTCCGGGCCGTCCATCGCGGGGCCAGGGGCGCCGGCGGCCGCGGGCCCACCTGCGTCAGGTCGGGCAGGGCCTCCCGCGGCCCGACCCGCGGCGAGCCCTGCCGCCGAGGCGATCGAGGTCGGGAGGCCCCAGGCCGCGAGCAGGGCCAGGACCCGCTCCATTGCCGCCTTGTCGCCCTCGCCGCGCGCGACCGCGAGGCGGAAGGCCGAGGCGAGGCCGCAGGACACTGCCTCGCCGTGCTCGAGGCCCGTCACCGCCTCGACCGCGTGCCCGACTGTGTGGCCGAGGTTGAGGAGGCGCCGCTCGCCGCTTTCCCGCTCGTCACGGCGGGTGATGCCGGACTTGAAGCGGACCGAGCGTTCCACGAGGCCCTCGAGGACGCCGCGCCCGAGGGCGGTGGCCATGCCTGCCGCAGGCCCTTCGGCCCCGCCGGCCGCCATGGCCGCGCCGGGATTTGCTGTATCGCCCATCGCGCCATCCGTTGCGGCCCCGCTGGCGGGCGGGACGCAGCGCTCCTCGAGGAAGGCGAAGTGCTCCCCGCCCTGGATGACGCCGTGCTTGATGGCCTCTGCCATGCCGGAGGCGAAGTCCCGCTCGGGCAGGGTGGAGAGGAGGGAGATGTCGAAGCGGACGAAGCGCGGGCGGCATATCGTGCCCACGAGGTTCTTGATGCCGCGGAAATCCACGCCGTTCTTGCCGCCCGTGGAGGCGTCGACCATGGAGAGGAGGGTGGTCGGCACGAAGCCGAAGTCGACGCCCCTCATCCAGGTTCCCGCAGCGAAGCCCGCAAGGTCGGTGACCGAGCCGCCGCCTATCGCGAGGACGGTGGAGCCGCGGTCGAGGCCGAGGTCGAGGAAGGCACCGTAGAGGCGCTCCGCGGAAGCGAGGCTCTTGGCCGCCTCGCCCCGCTCGACCTCGATGACGGGGCAGGGCGGGAAAGCCTGGCCGTGGAGGCGCCTGATTTCCGGGTCGGTCACTATGACGGTGCGTTCGGGATCGATATCGCCTGTCGCTTCCTTGAGCGGACCGAAGACGAAGCGCGATTCGTCGGCCATTCCGGCCGGGCGGGCAGGCCTGTCGGAGCCGGGCATCAGCGCGATCCCGGTTCGCCGCTCTTGCCGCCGCCCGTGGCGCCGCGCCCCGCGCCGTCGGAGCCGCCGCCCGGCGAGCTGGCAGCGGCACCGCCCGAGGCCATGTCCGGATCGGCGGGCCCGAGCTCCTCCATGAAGGCCTCGAGCCGCCGCAGCCTCTCCATGAGGCGGGAGAACTGCGCGGGCGTGAGCTGCTGGTCCTTGTCCGAGAGTGCGGACTCGGGGCAGACATGGACCTCGATCTCGAGGCCGTCGGCTCCCGCGACCAGGGCCGCGAGGCTCATGGGATCGACCATCGAGCGGATGCCGGTGCCGTGCGAGGGATCGACGAGGACGGGGAGGTGGCTCTCCCTCCTCACCGCCTGGACGGCGGAAAGGTCGAGGGTATTGCGGGTGTAGGTCTCGAAGGTCCTGATGCCGCGTTCGCAGAGGATGACCTTGTCGTTGCCCTCGGCCAGGATGTACTCGGCGCAGTTGAGCCATTCCTCGACCGTGGAGTGCATGCCGCGCTTCAAGAGGATGGGCTTGCCCGACTTGCCGACCTCGCGGAGGAGGGAGAAATTCTGCATGTTGCGCGCGCCGATCTGGAGGACGTCGGCGTACTCGCCGACCCAGGAGACGTCCCTCGTGTCGATGACCTCGGTGACGATGGGGAGGCCCGTCTCTCGCTTGGCCTTGTCGAGGATCTTGAGGCCCTTGAGGCCCATGCCCTGGAAGGCGTAGGGCGAGGTGCGCGGCTTGAAGGCGCCGCCGCGGAGCATCTGCGCCCCCGCTTCCTTGACGGCGATCGCCGTCCTGACCGTCTGCTCTTCCGATTCCACGGAACAAGGGCCCGCGATGACGACGAGCCCCTCGCCCACGCGGACGCCGAGCACGTCGACTACCGTCCTCGTCCCGTCGGGACGGGCTGCTGCCAGTTTCAGATCCTTCATGCTCACGATGGCCCACCTGGTCCGGCCCCGGGCCCGCGAGAGCCCGGCGGATGTTCCTATGGATAGATGCGAAGCGCAGTATATGCGGATGCAAGGACCGTAGTC
>Ga0209098_1003917_pt1 | contig 11904 bp, 9 predicted proteins | sample AD_JPNHW1_MetaG_FD_184429 | JGI IMG/M metagenome (GOLD analysis project Ga0209098, IMG submission 184429) | Active sludge microbial communities of municipal wastewater-treating anaerobic digesters from Japan - AD_JPNHW1_MetaG (SPAdes) (version 2) | ecosystem: Engineered > Bioreactor > Anaerobic >... | reverse complement strand
ATTAACCTTTCAATATCATCAGGATAAACCTCACCAATATTTCCAATTCTGAATGTTTCGCCCTGCGTTACTTTTCCCGGATAAACTACAAATCCATTCTGCTTCAGCAATTCATAAAACCGAATAAATGAATAATCGCTCTCTGCCGGTGATATAAACGAGGTAATTATTGGTGAGTGAAGAAAATCGGGCAAAAGTGTTTTAAAACCCAAACTTCGCATTCCTGAAACGAGCGTCTTCTGATTTTGACTATACCGCCCGAAACGCTTTTCAATGCCGCCTTCTTCTTCCAGCTCGTAAATTGCCTGCAAGAAAGCCCTGACAACATGCGTAGGCGATGTAAACCTCCATTTGCCATTACCTTTTTCCATCGTCTGCCATTGATCATACAAGTCGAGCGACAGAGAACGTGCATTTCCTTTGCATTGCTCCAGCAATTTCGTTCGGGCAATGATGAATGAGAAGCCTGGAACGCCCTGAATACACTTATTTGCAGAACTTATCAATAAGTCGATTTGCCAATCAGCTACATCAATCGGGATACCTCCGAAGCTACTCATTGCATCAACGATAGTTACCTTACCGTACTGTTTCGCCAGCCCAACAACTTCTTTCACCGGATTTAAAATACCGGTAGTTGTTTCACAGTGAACCACTGCAAGATGTGTGATCTCCCGATTTTCTTCGAGCAACTGCTTAATTGTTTCAATTTCAGGAGCATTTATTTCAGGCAAACTGTAAGCGAGGTAATTTAATTTGAGAATTTTGGCCATTTGAATCATACGGTCGCCGTATGCGCCATTGGCAACAATCAACACTTTGTCGGCAGAAGAAATTACCGACCCCAAAACCGATTCAACTCCAAAACTGCCGCTACCCTGCATTAAAACAGAAGTAAAATTTTCTTCTGAGCTGGTAGCCAATGAAACAAGCTTCTGCCTGATTTGCTGAACGACATTCAGATTATAATCATCATCCCATGTACACCAATCGCGCAACATAGCTGATTTCACCGTTTTACTGGTAGATAGCGGACCAGGGGTTAGTAACAAATAAGGGTTATCAGGCAATAAACTAACATCCATGATAATATTGTTTTAGGTTTTTGACTTCTTTTTTTATTTATGCGTTTTTCTTTATGGCTTGTTCCAATATATAGAGCGCACGATCCAATTCTTCTTCTGAAATGATAAGCGGCGGACTCAATGTGATCACATTTCCTTGAGAAACCTTGAAACTCAATCCATTTTTCAGGCACTCATACATAATCCGTTCAGCTTCTGCAATTGCCCTTTCTTTTGTAATTCGGTTGGTAACCAATTCCAATCCCCAAAGTAGTCCCAGCCCACGAACATCTCCAATAATCTCGTATTTATCTTTCAATTCAGTAAGGCGCTTTCTCATTAACTCGCCCAAACAACGGGAACGTTCCAGCAGATTTTCCTGATCAATAACTTTCAATACAGCCAATGCTGCGGCACTTCCAACCGGAGATTTTTCGTGAGTAAAGTGCCCTACAGAATGCTGTGCTACCGCATTAAATTTTGCGTTTGCCAACACTGCTGCCATGGGAAACACGCCTCCACCAAGCCCTTTGCCTATAGTTACAATATCGGGAGTGATACCATAGTGCTCAAATGCAAAAAACTTTCCGGTGCGACCCAGCGAAATAGGGATTTCATCAAAAATGAGCGTTACTCCAAACTCATCGCACAGTGCTCTCACTTTCCGCCAAAACCCCGGAACCGGAATCTGAACATCGGTATCTCTGATCGTCTCAGCGATTAAAGCGCCCACGTCTCCTTCGTTCTCAAAAATCTGTCGGATTAAGGCCACATACACATCCTGATCAGGATCGTTTTGCCACAAAGGGCGGTAAGTTGATGGTTGCGGAATGTGTTCTGTTCCGGGGAGCAAGGGACCAACATTTTTTCTGAAGGGAGCCTCACCGCCTACAGATATAGCATCGAGCCCTGCCCCATGAAATGCGCCCCACATCGACACTGTTTTAAACTTACCCGTAACCAGACGAGACAATTTCAGTGCAATAGAATTAGCCTCAGATCCTCCGGGAGCAAACAAAACCTTACTCAAACCCGGAGCCAAAGTGCCAAGCCGTTGTGCAAGCTCAATTGCGACTTGATTGGTATATCTTCTAGGCGAAAAGGGAAGCTTTTTAAGCATTGAAATAGCCGCAGCAATTACTTCCGGATGTCCATGCCCCAGTTGGTGTACATTATTCCCATGAAAGTCAAGTATCCGTTTTCCGCTCGTTGTAATCAAGTAAGGCCCCTCGCATGCAGCCAGCACATCAAGACAAGGTGTTGACAATGCCTGATGTAGAAAACTATTTGCATCATCGTTGATAAACTGCAATGTTTCTTCAGGTAATTCGGCCTCCCACATTTTTCTCGCTGCCGTCAGGTTAATATCTCCTTCCGCCCTCAACGCCCTATCTTCCATGTTTACTAATATTAAATTAATGAATTCGAAGAATAAAAATCATCATCTCAAAAATACAATTGTTTTCAAAATAAATTACCTAAATAACAAATATTTATAAAATAATAGAAATTAATATTCTTTATTATATTTGAAAAGTTATTTTGATAGAATTTACTATTTGTAAACTTATGAGCGAAGAAAGTATTAGCTTCATTGGGAAGCGTATTAAGGAAATAAGGCTTCTGAAAGAGCAAAAACTTACTGATCTGGCAGTTAAGTCTGGTGTAAGCAAGGGATTATTGTCACGCGTTGAAAATGGGCGAACGATCCCCTCTCTTCCAGTATTACTCGAGATTATAAACGCGCTTGGCGAAAAGCCTGGTAACTTTTTCGAGTCAATCGACTTCTCATCGACCTCGCCGTTTTATAAATTAATAAAAAAGGAAGAATATCAACCGATTGACAAAGAAGAGTCTGTCGGCTTCAACTATTTTTCGATTTTCACCAAATCATTCAACGAAATAACATTTAGTGCCGTACTCCTGAAACTTGCACCTCAGGCGAGTCGGGAAATGGTAACAACCGACGGCATGGAATTCATTCACCTGATATCCGGAAACATCGATTATTTATTAGGCAACACTACGCTGACAATGCACGAGGGAGACTCACTTTTTTTTGATGGGCGCGTACCTCATCTCAAAATAAACAAATCGGAAGAAACCGCAAACATATTAGTCATTTATCTATTATTCAACAAATAAAATTAATCATGAAGTTAAACATTGAAATGGTTGTTTTCGACATGGCTGGTACGACAATTCAGGATAAAAGCGAGGTTGAAGATTGCTTTATGAAAGCCGTTAACCAAACGGGATTAATCACCAGTCCGGAAGAAATAGTGTCGATGATGGGATGGTCAAAACTTACAGTTTTTGAGACATTGTGGAAAAAGCAATTACCCGATGCCAAACCAGCAGAACTGGAAAACCGAATCAAAAATTCGTACAACGCATTTAGGGAGATATTGGAATCTCATTATTCTCATTCAGAAATATTACCAACTGAAGGCACGCTCGATGTTTTTGATTTTCTCAAACAAAAGAATGTCAAGATTGCTTTAACCACCGGATTTTACAGAAGGGTAACCGACATTATCCTGAAACGAATAGGTTGGAGCGACGGGCTTGGTGCAAATTATGCAGGAAACGGATTAATTAACGCATCTGTAAGCAGCGACCAGGTTGTGTCAGGCCGCCCAAACCCATATATGATTTTCAGAGCAATGGAATTATGCGAGGTGAATGATGTTCGAAAAATAATCAAGATAGGCGACACTCCATCCGATTTGGGCGAAGGAAAAAACGCCGGATGCCGTTTTTCACTGGGAGTAACCAACGGCACACACACCAGAGAACAACTCGAACTGCTTGAAAATGATGGATTATTTCCAAGCATAACCCTTTTCAATCAGTTTCTCGAACAGATATTGTAAACAAACAAAAGCCTTGATTAACTACTGCTAATCAAGGCTTTAATATTACTTTTTGTGACCCCGGAGAGACTCGAACCCCCAACCTTCTGATCCGTAGTCAGATGCTCTATCCATTAAGCTACGGGGCCATTGCCAAAAGCGTTGCAAAGATAAAACTTAATCCTTCAAATACAACCTTCGAAATAAGAAATTTTACCTATTTGTATTTATTCATTTTGTCATCGATGAAAACATCCTGATTTTTACGCGTTTGAATTTTCAAATTCGTAATCATCTCATCTGCACCAGCCGCATAAACAGCCTCGTGTATCTCTTTTACAAGTGAAATAACTTCGTCATAAGGCCCTTCAATGACCGTTTCAAACGGACAAACCTGATAATTTAAGCCCGATTTTTGAATTAATTCAATTGCAACATCAACCAATTCGTATGTTCCTTTATCCTTCGACCGCGGCAAAACTTGTATTGCTAAATTAATCTGATTCTTCATTATTTCCTTTTCTATCAATAAAATCTCTAATCTCCTCTGTAGTCATTCGCTTTACATTTGTAATAATGATGTCCTGACGCACAAAGTTTCCGTATTCATTACACTCATTAATCACACTACTGAACACGTCCTGAATATCCGATTTAACCGGAAGTAAAAGCAACGCTTCAGCAAGTTCTTTGTCGAAGGTAATTTCCTCGAGTATGCCCTCATGCCTTTTCAACGAGAATTCCAGCTCATCGTGAATTAGCTTTTTCTGAACTCCCGAATATTCATCAACGTTATCATTACCAATAAATACAACAAAATACCTCAGATTTTGTCCCTTGCCACCAAGACCGGTAGAAATATAAACCTGTTGCTCGTCCATCAGCGAACTCTGAATAACCATCCTACTCTCCTGAAGCGCTAAAATGCTCCACGGCTTCAAGTCGGGATCGGGATTTTTTGCATATTTCTCAATCGCCCGAAAAGCTTCAACCTTTTCCTGAGAAGCAAGTAACACCAGTAAATCCTTCTTTTCCTGAAGTGAAACATCTGGATTAAACAAATCATCCTGGCGTTGCAAAATATCGTCAACCGTAAATTTCGCTTTCATATCTCTGGAATAGTTAAAATACTCCATTTGGAGTTCAACATCAACTTGTTCTTCCAGAATACTGAAATTCTCGGGCAGAGAGGCGATGGCTTCCTTTATTTTCTTATATATATTATCCTCCTCCATATTGTAACGATCGTGCTGCAAATGTAAATTAATCAACTCTCAATTTTCAAGAAAGCAATATTTTTTAATAGTTTTTACAAAACTTAAATATCTTTGTCCATTATTCTTATTTAGTTTAAATTAGATTAGCGTTGAGGCAATAAAGTGCGGTTAGCAGAGGTAAAAAATAAGGAATCAGTAATCATAACCAAAGTTTTGGGGCATGGTTCTTTCCGAAAGAGAATCACGGAAATGGGCTTTGTTAAAGGAAAAGAAGTGACTGTTATCAAAACTGCTCCTTTTAATGGGCCTATTGAGTTCAAAATTCTTGACTACAATATTACCTTACGAAGAACTGAAGCGAATTTGATAGAAGTAGTTAGCATTGATGAAGCTTCAAAATACCTTACTCAAGATTTCGAAGGAGTCATTGACAGTGAAAACTTGAAGATTTCCGCCAAAGAGAAAGAACGCACTATTAATATCGCTCTTGTAGGGAATCCCAACTGCGGAAAAACGACATTGTTTAATTTTCTGTCGGGGTCAAAAGAGCATGTTGGAAACTACAGTGGCGTTACAGTTGATGCAAAAAAAGCTTCATTTTCAAGCGGAGACTATTTCTTCAATATTTTTGATTTACCCGGAACTTATTCGTTAACTGCCTATTCTCCTGAAGAAATTTATGTCCGGAATTTCATCCAGGATGAAACGCCTGACATTGTAATTAATGTGATAGACGCTTCAAACCTTGAGCGAAATCTTTTCCTTACAACCCAGCTTATTGACATGGACATCAAGGTAATTATTGCTTTGAACATGTTTGATGAATTGATTAAAAACGGCGTAAAGTTCGATCACCAGGGGCTCGGCAAACTTATTGGAATTCCGATTATTCCGACCATCAGCTCTAAAGGAAAGGGACTTCAGGAATTGATAGATAAAACAATTGAAGTATATGAAGATCGCGATCCGATAGTGAGGCATATACACATCAACTATGGGACGGAAATTGAAAAATCAATCTCGACACTCAGAAAAAAAATAAAACTCGAGAAACCGATAATTGATACCGCCTCGTCGCGCTTTTTAGCCATAAAATTACTTGAACGTGATAAACAAACGGCCGAGTCGCTGTCAACCTATCCAAATTTTAGTGAAATCGAAAAAACGGCTCAATCTGAGATTAAACGGATTGAAGGAATATACAATGAAGATAGTGAAACAGTTATTACCGATGCAAAGTATGGATTCATCTCCGGCGCTTTAAAGGAAACAATTCGGCACAGAAAAAAAAATACAGTCAATACTTCAGAAAGGATTGACAATGTATTAACAAACAATATATTAGGCTTTCCAATTTTTATATTATCAATATCGCTCGCCTTTTTTGCAACATTTAAAATTGGTGCGATCCCTATGAAATGGATAGAAGACTTTGTAGCCTTGTTTAGTCAACAAATATCTTCTGCGTTGCCGGATGGGATGTTTAAAGATTTGGTAGTTAACGGCATTATTGATGGAACAGGTAGCGTCCTGGTATTCTTACCAAACATTCTGATACTCTTCTTCTTCATATCTTTCATGGAAGACTCGGGATATATGGCACGTGCAGCGTTCATCATGGATAAAATAATGCACCGGTTTGGACTTCACGGACGATCTTTTATCCCGATGGTTATGGGTTTTGGATGCAATGTTCCGGCAATAATGGCAACACGAACCCTTCGCAATTCGAGCGACCGCATTTTGACCATGCTAATCGTTCCCTTTATGTCGTGTAGTGCACGGTTGCCCGTGTATGTATTAATTATAACTGCTTTTTTCCCTGAAAATCCGGCACTGGTGCTTAGCTCGATCTATTTTGGCGGACTCTTGATTGCATTTCTGACCGCGCAACTTTTGAGCAGAACAATATTCAAAAATAAAGAAACACCTTTTGTACTGGAACTTCCGCCATACAGACTCCCTACATTGAAGAATATTTCCATTCACATGTGGGATAAGGCTCGTCAGTACCTGCAAAAAATTGGAGGTGTTATTCTCATTGGGGTTGTAATCATTTGGGCCCTCGGCTATTTTCCACGTGAAAGTCAAAACGCACAGCCAATTCGAACAGCTATTTCGACGGAAAGCGCTACCGGGCAACAACAATCACAAGCTAAAGGCGGTCAATTGGAGAATAGTTATTTGGGGCAACTCGGTAAATTTATTCAACCAGTTATGGCTCCTCTCGGATTTGACTGGAAAATGAGCATCAGTTTGCTGGCAGGACTACCCGCTAAAGAAATAATTGTCAGCACAATGGGTGTTTTATACCAAGTTGACCAAGATGACAATCATCACGTTGGATTGAGTAAAAAATTAGTAGAGGAAAAATACATTTCCGGCGAAAAAATTGGGCAGAAGGTATTCACAACTCCTGTTGCTTTAGCTTTTCTTGCTTTTGTATTGATCTATTTTCCATGCTTAGGCGTTATAGCTACAATTAGAAATGAATCAGGAAAGGCTAAGTGGGCGGTATTTGCAATCATATACACAACAGCTGTTGCCTGGATTGCTGCATTTCTTGTTTTCCAGATTTCGACACATTTTATTTAACAACAAAATGATCTACGACATACTTACATACTTGATTATCGCTATAGCAACATTAGCATTGGGATGGAAATTTCTCCACTTCTTTAATTTCGTTGGAAAGAAAGCGACTGGTTCGAATTGTAGCGGGTGTAATGGCTCATGCGAGACCTCACACATTAAGTTTCCTAAAAAAGAAGCACTTAAATCTTACGATCGCTATCGCATTCGCTTATAGTTTTTTCAGTTCAGATATTGTTTGAATCGGATTTTCGGCACCAAACACAAAGCTTCCGGCAACGAGAACATCCGCACCAGCTTCAAATAGGCTTTTCCCGACTTCAAAATTCACCCCACCATCAACCTCGATTATAGCTGTCGAGCTCTTTTTCAGAATTAATTCTTTCAAAACTGATACTTTACGATAGGTGTTATCAATAAATTTCTGGCCACCAAATCCCGGATTCACCGACATTAGCAAAACCATATCCATTTCGGCAATAATGTCCTCAAGCAACATCACTGGGGTATGTGGGTTCAAACACACGCTTGCTTTTATCCCAAGATCTTTTATCTGCTGAACAGTACGGTGAAGATGAGGGCAAACCTCATAGTGTACAGTTATTATTTCAGCACCGGCCTTTTGGAAATCAACGAGATACTTTTCTGGATTTACAATCATTAAATGGACATCCAGAGGCTTTTTGCTAATACTTTTAACAGCAGAAATGATCGGAATTCCAAAAGAGATATTTGGCACAAACACGCCATCCATCACATCACAATGAATAAAATCTGCCTCACTTTGGTTAAGCATCTCAATTTGATCTCCAAGTCGATTAAAATCTGCTGCTAAAATAGATGGCGCAATTAGTCTCATTTTTTTAAATTTTGTCACCAAAAATAAAACTTTTATCCGTTTTGTAGAACCCAGAAAAAAAAGAAAGCTGCCGAGGCAGCTTCAATTTTCTACAAATAACTTCTAAGCAGTTTATTCCGATATTGATTTCTCATTTTCTTTATGGTCTTTTCCTTTATCTGCCGAACACGTTCCCTGGTTAAACCGAATTCTTCGCCTATTTCTTCGAGAGTATGTTGCTTGCAACCGCTCAATCCGAAATAATAACGAATCACATCAGCTTCCCGCTCTGTCAACGTTGACAATGTCCGTTCAATTTCTTTACACAATGAATTATATATCAATCCCTTATCCGGACTAAGTGATTCTTCATTCAAAAGAATGTCATACAGATTATTACCGCTGTCTTCTTCATGGATCGGAGCATCCATGGATATATGGTGTGACGATACTTTCAGAGCATCTTCAACAATATCTGATGATGTTTCCAATATAAAAGCGACCTCTTCCGGCGTTGGTTCTCTTTGATATTCTTGTTCCAGGCGGTTGAATGTTTTGTTTATTCGGGTAATTGATCCAATTTTATTCAGAGGAAGCCTTACTATCCGCGACTGTTCGGCAAGAGCTTGTAATATAGACTGACGAATCCACCAAACAGCATATGAAATAAATTTGAAACCGCGTGTTTCGTCGTATCGCTGGGCAGCTTTTATTAGTCCCAAATTTCCTTCATTAATTAAATCAGGTAAACTTAAACCCTGGTTTTGGTATTGCTTGGCAACCGAAACCACAAAACGAAGGTTTGATTTAATTAATTTCTCTAATGCGTCCTTGTCTCCTCTTCTAATTCGTTTAGCTAACTCAACTTCTTCTTCGGAAGAAATCAGAGCAACTTTCCCAATTTCGTGCAGGTATTTATCAAGCGACAATGTTTCCCTATTCGTTACCTGTTTTGCAATTTTAAGCTGTCTCATCTCTTACTTTTTTTAAGGATTATTTCCTTTTTCTACCCTTTTTCACGAACAACACAACGACTAATGTAATTATATTTGAAACTAATGGTTCTCTCATTTAGGGTAATTTACATGAACTATACGATATTTAGCATGAATTGTTAGTTTTAACAAATGAACGTCAAAATTGGTTAAATCTAATTTTCATCAGTTATAACATAAGTTCAAGAATAAAGTGCCAATATTTGATTTTTATCTATTCATTTTGATAGTTCTTAAGAATTAGCTATAATTGCGCAGAATTTCGAACTGGTACAATTCATCCAATTTTTCAAATCCACTATTTTCTTTATTTTAACCGGTTTACATTTGGATTTAAACAAATCAATCAAAAATTATGTATGATATTATTGAATTAAGCAGAAAGCTGCTTCCCGACTTAAAAGAAATTGCCAAAGAACTTGACATTAAGAAAGTTGAATCATTTAAGAAACAAGATTTAATCTATAAAATTTTAGATACACAAGCCATTTTGGCTTCAGAAAAAAAGACCGAGGATAAAAAATTTAAATCACCAAGGGACCTAACCCCAAAACGCGAAGAAAATTCTGTTTTTAAATTATTTAGTCGAAAGAAAGAAGAAAAACCAGCCGAAGTAGCCGAAGAAAAACCAACGGAAAGCAAAGAACAAGAAAAGCCAGAAACTCAATCAAATACGGACCAGCCCAAACAAGAAGGGAAACGAGAGTTACAAATTAAAAAAAGACCGAGAACAGAACATGTAAAAGCAGGCTCTTCTAACCCAAATACAAATCAAAACATCGGGCAAAGGCCAGCTCAAAACCAAAATCAGAACCAACGCCCTGCTTTTCGTCAGGAAAAAGACGTTGAACAAAAACAAATCGAACAGCCAAAACAGAATCAGGCGCCAAAAGTAAGACAGGAAATATTGCTTCCTGAAGATATAGCTGAAAACGAAACTTTGTTTGAACCGATTGAATCAGTTGAAGAACAAGTGACTTCCCAACCAAAAAGTGAAGTTCAAACAGATCAACCGGTTGAAGAATTAAAGACCGAAGAAGTTATTGAAAAGAGAAACGAAAATCTGCACAAAAAGAAAAATTTCGACAATAATCCGAAATGGGAAAATCGAGACAATAAACAACAAAAACAGCCTCAGCAAACCCAGGAAAAACCATACGAATTTGAAGGAATTATAAGTAACACCGGCGTACTTGAAATAATGGCTGACGGATATGGCTTCCTTCGTTCTTCTGATTTTAATTACCTGAATTCGCCAGACGATATCTATGTTTCACAATCTCAGATTAAGCTTTTTGGACTGAAAACCGGCGATACGGTTACCGGAACAATTCGTCCTCCAAAAGAAGGAGAAAAGTATTTTCCACTCATCAAAGTGATTGAGATTAACGGCCGCACACCTGATTATATCCGCGACCGCGTGCCATTTGAACACCTGACACCGCTTTTCCCGAACGAGAAATTCAACTTGACTGGAAATGGCCACGATAATATTTCAACCCGTATTGTTGATCTTTTCTCGCCTATTGGTAAAGGACAGCGTGGCTTGATTGTAGCTCAGCCAAAGACTGGTAAAACCATGTTACTGAAGGAAATTGCCAACGCTATTGCAGCCAATCATCCTGAAGTATATATGATGGTTTTGCTGATTGACGAACGTCCTGAAGAAGTCACTGATATGGCTCGCAGCGTTAACGCTGAAGTAATTTCATCGACATTTGACGAGCCCGCCGAGCGCCACGTTCGCGTTGCCGGAATGGTTTTGGAAAAAGCAAAACGTTTGGTTGAGTGCGGCCACGATGTGGTGATTTTGCTCGACTCTATCACCCGCTTGGCAAGGGCATATAATACTGTAGCTCCTGCTTCAGGAAAAGTTCTTTCTGGTGGTGTTGACGCAAATGCTCTTCATAAGCCCAAACGTTTCTTCGGAGCAGCCCGAAATATTGAAGAAGGAGGTTCGTTAACGATTATTTCAACTGCGCTGACCGAAACCGGATCTAAAATGGACGAAGTTATATTTGAAGAATTTAAAGGTACAGGTAATATGGAATTGCAGCTCGATCGCAAATTATCGAATAAGCGTATCTTCCCTGCCGTTGACATTACAGCATCAAGTACTCGTCGCGAAGATTTGCTGATGAACAAAAATGTGCTCGACAAAACCTATATCCTGCGCAATTTCCTCAGCGATATGAACTCTGTTGAGGCAATGGAATTCATCTCAAACCGCGTCATGAAAACTGCTTCTGTTGAAGAGTTTTTAATCTCAATGAACGATCAGTAATTTAAAATACTGTCATGATAAAAGGGAGCCAAAAGCTCCCTTTTTTATTTTAATCCTAG
>Ga0209098_1003913_pt1 | contig 11917 bp, 9 predicted proteins | sample AD_JPNHW1_MetaG_FD_184429 | JGI IMG/M metagenome (GOLD analysis project Ga0209098, IMG submission 184429) | Active sludge microbial communities of municipal wastewater-treating anaerobic digesters from Japan - AD_JPNHW1_MetaG (SPAdes) (version 2) | ecosystem: Engineered > Bioreactor > Anaerobic >... | reverse complement strand
CCTTAAATCCGGCGATACGGTTGCCATCGTTGCTCCGGGGCGGAAAGTGTCGCCCGCCGAAATGGAACCCGCTATACGGCAGCTCAGGAGTTGGGGACTGAAGGTGATAACCGGACCGCATCTGTTCGGCCAACAGGACCAATACTCGGGTAAGGATGAGGAGAGAGCTGCCGATCTGCAGTTGATGCTTGACGATGAAACAGTCCGTGCCATCATTTGTGCAAGGGGCGGCTATGGAACCGTCAGGATCGTCGACAGGCTTGATTTCGGTCTCTTTTCGAAAAATCCCAAATGGATTGTTGGTTACAGCGATATTACGGTCCTCCATTCTCACGTCAACAGGCAAACAGGCGTTGAAACACTCCATGCCACCATGCCCATCAATTTCCCTGCCGACGGATCGGAAAACGAGTCCACGCAATCGCTTCACGAAGCCCTGTGCGGCAAGGTCCCTGAATATGAAACAGGCCCATATCCGTTAAACAGGACAGGAAAAGCGAAAGGCATACTGACCGGCGGCAATCTTTCAATACTCTATGCCTTGAATGGCACTCCTTCGGACATGAATACCGACGGGAAAATCTTGTTTATCGAAGACCTTGACGAATATCTGTACCACATCGACCGCATGATGATGACGCTGAAACGCTCAGGGAAGCTCAATAATCTCGCCGGAATGATTGTCGGAGGAATGTCGAAAATGAACGATAACACGGTTCCGTTCGGCAAAACGGCGGAAGAAATTATTGCAGAAACCGTTTCCGGATACGGTTTCCCGTTGTGCTTCGGGTTTCCGGCAGGTCATCTGGAGCAAAATATGTCGCTGATTATGGGCCGGAATATCAGCATGGATGTGCAACCGCATAAGGTTACCCTCGCATTTGACCGTGAAACGAAGGAAAATCTTTGCTGCGCTTAAACTCAAGGCGGAGAAATTTCTCCGCCGTTTCTGTTCCTGGTTTGTTTTTTATCTCCTGGTTTTAAAGTAAGTCCGGTTAATATGGCAGAACACAATGATCTGGGAAAACTGGGTGAGGAACTGGCGACCAAATACCTGATCGGTAAAGGTTACCCGATTCTGGCCCGAAACTGGCGAAACGGGCGCGACGAAATTGATATCATTGCCCGCGACGGCGAATGGCTGGTGATTGTGGAGGTAAAAACACGGACATCGGAATATTTCGGGGAACCTGAAACAGCCGTAACCAACGCTAAGCAAAAATCGCTGGCCCGCGCTGCCGAAGCCTACATTTTTGCTGTTGATCATAAAGGTGAAACCCGTTTCGATGTGATCGGCATTTTATTTGACCATGGCAAGGTCAGGCTGAACCACATCCGCGACGCTTTTCTTCCGCGTCTTTAATGGAAAGATGGCGGGTAATCCCGGCATCATTTCGTGTGAAACACCAGCAGCGGCTTTTTAATCTCGCTGAAAATCCTGCGGGTTACACTTTCGGTAAACAATTTGGTGGGGAATCTCCGTTTGTGCGATACAACGGTGATCAGGTCAATTTTATGGTCACGGACATACGTTTCGAGGCTGTTCATCAGACTGTCGCCGACCAGGTGGCTGAAGGTGATGTGCTGGCCGGCATACTGACCGGTGAGGTAATCGTGCAGTTGTTCCAGCCTTACCTTTTCCCAGGGTTTTTTCATGCCAAGGCTCACGTGGACGCAATGCAACCTGCATCCGAAAGGCGCAACCATGGCAATAAGCCGGTTGATAAATGAAAAATCGGAATCGTCGAGATCGGTTGCATACATGATGCGTTTCACATCGGTTATTTCTTTAACAGGGCCTTCGGGCAAGGCTAATACCGGGAACTTTGCCATGTTGATGATACTGCTGGCGGTTCGGCCATAACCTTTTTCTTCCTCCTTCGATAGCCCGCGGGTACCCATGATGATCACTGCAGGATTATAATTTTCGGCAAAGGCAAGAATTTCCGCCGTAGCCGGTCCGTTTAAGAAGGCAGGAACCAGGCGCAACGTTTTAAATCCTTTTTTCACCGCCCATTTCTTCAGGTTGTCTTGCAGTTGCGCCATATTTTCCCGGGCAGTCACTTCAATTTCGTGCAGGAAACTGGCCAGTTTTACCTGATAGGCGTAATGATCGTCATAAGGAGTAACGTCGATGGCCGGATTATAGTAAACATGCAGCAAGGTCACCTCCGCTTTGAATTTATTTGCCAGGGTTGCCGCAAAACGTCCGGCATTCACCGACTGGTTGGAAAAATCAACCGGGACCAGAATCCGCCGAACTGTGCGGATGCTCTCCAGGGCTTTTTCTTTCCGTTTCCCCGACCCTTCCGCCGATGCTGCAACCAATCGCATGGTTTTGGCAATATCTCCTTTTCGGACCTTTAATTCAACGCTGCTCTGAAACGCCTGTAATTCCGGTTCGTGCGTTACCAGGAAACACTCGATTCCTTCACCTTTCAGCAGACTTTGCAATATCAAAGCCCTGGAATAGGAATACCGGCCGGCCGTGATGATCCCTTCCCTGAAAAGATCCTTGTCATTACTATACTTTGCCATGACCCGAATGAATTTGGATATATATACAAATATAACGAATTTTTTGCACTTTTGCATATTTTATATCATGTATTTTCATTCACCATGTATGAAATCCCGGTAATTCCGGGAAATTATTTATCAGGAACCCTGTCGATAACAGATTGATGCATCCTCAGATAGTTCGTACCTTTGCGGAAATTTATATTTATGCGGAACAACTTCAGAAAAGGCAGCGATAAACCGGACAGGGGGGCCGGCAGAAGGAAAGAGTATACCGGGGAGCGTCCTTCCAGGAAAAAGTCTTCATCAGATAATCCGGGCGAAGAACGTGAATCGAAGCCTTTCCGGAAATATCCGGAGAAAACAGGACGTTCCGGCAGGTCTTCAGGATATAACGCCCCGGGAGAAAGCGGGCCCGGAAAAGGAAAAAGGCCGTACAGAAGCGGATCCGATAAGCCTGCAAGGGAGAAACCTTTTCACAGGAAAGATTTCGACCGTTCGGAAGAAAAGCCCTTCCGCAAGGAGAGGGAGGACCGGCCTTACAACCGGGAATCCGGCCCCAAGCCATACCGCAGGAAAGAGCAGGACCGTCCGGAGGAAAAACCCTTCCGCAAGGAGAGGGAAGAGCGGCCTTACAACCGGGAATCCGGTCCCAAGCCATACCGCAGGAAAGAGCAGGACCGTCCGGAGGAAAAGCCCTTCCGCAAGGAGAGGGAAGAGCGGCCTTACAACCGGGAATCCGGTCCCAAGCCCTACCGCAGGAAAGAGCAGGACCGTCCGGAGGAAAAACCCTTCCGCAAGGAGAGGGAGGACCGGCCTTACAACCGGGAATCCGGTCCCAAGCCTTACCGAAGGAGAGAGCAGGACCGTCCGGAGGAAAAGCCCTTCCGCGAGGAGAGGGAAAGACGTTCGTATAATCGTGAAGATCGTCCCAAATCATTTCCCGGGCGGGAAAGATCCGGCGGGACGTCAAAGACATCCCGGGACGGCCTTACCCGCCTTAACAAATACATCGCCAATGCCGGTATCTGCTCGCGCCGCGAAGCGGATGAACTGATACAGGCCGGCGTTATCAAGGTGAACGGAAAAATAATTACTGAACTAGGCTATAAAATAGGCCCGGGTGACAGGGTGCAGTATGAAGACCAGCCCATCCGGAGCGAGAAGCTGGTTTATGTGTTGCTCAACAAGCCCAAAGGTTATATTACCACGGCTGATGATCCTTTCGAACGGAAAACGGTGATGACGCTGGTCGAAGATGCCTGCAAGGAGCGCATTTATCCTGTCGGACGCCTCGACCGCAACACGTCCGGGTTGTTGTTGTTTACCAACGACGGCGACCTTGCAAAAAAGCTGACCCATCCCAAACACAATATTCGCAAGGTGTATCATGTTGAACTCGACAAGGCCCTGGTAAAAGCCGATATGATGAAGATTGCCGAAGGGGTGGAACTGGAAGACGGCGTAGCAGAAGTAGATGAAATTGCCTATGCCGAAGGCTCGGCCAGCAAAAAGGAAATCGGCATTGAACTGCATTCGGGGCGCAACCGCATTGTCAGGCGTATTTTTGAATCGCTGGGCTATGATGTCGTAAAACTCGACAGGGTTATATTTGCCGGCCTGACGAAAAAAGACCTTCCGCGCGGCCATTGGCGCATGCTGACGGATAAAGAGGTGAATTATCTGAAGATGATCCGGTAGAATAAAACGCTACAGGAATAGAAAAGTCTGCGGAAGATTTCTCTGCAGGCTTTTTTGTTCCCCGGTCCGGTACAAACCACAATTTTCAAGTTGTAGCAGGATAATTCCGGAGAATGAAGAACAACCATAACAACTGCTTAAGGAAAACTGGTCATCATTCGTTGTATCCATATTTTTTCAATTGTATCTCAGATACTGAAAAACTGAGTCAAAACGTTTAAAGCGCCGAACTTTCAGACGCCGTTTACGGTTCAGGTTTGTCCGTGACAGCCCCATTTTTCACCTGTACCTGGTGGACCATCTCCGGGAAACCCTGAGAATGAATCCGGAGTCCTAGTGCGTCGGGTTACTTCTTATTATTGGCGCCCCCGGCATTGCTTCCGCCTCCGGCGCCTCTCCCCGATGAATCGGGACCAGCGCTCAAGAAGTAGGAGCGCCGGCGGGGCAAACCCTGAAGGTTTCGGAAACCTTCAGGGTTTCACCGTTATTTTGGTAGCACCGGCGAGACAGTATCCATATGCAATTTACTGATTGAGTATCCCGGATGAAAACAGGCCGGCAGTCAAGGAACGGGGGGCGTGAATACCTGTATTTTCCCTGATGGGACCTTAGGTGCGGGGGCTTTTATTATTACATCATCCGCCTCCGGCGCCTCTTCCCAATGAATAGGGCCTGGCGTTCAAGGAGCAGGAACGCCGGCGGGGCAAACCCTGAAGGTTTTCGAAACCTTCAGGGTTTCACTGTTATTTTGGTAGTACCGGAGGGGTGGTATCCTGAAACAATGTACTGATTGGTTTTCCCGGACGAAACCAGGCCGGTAGTCAGTGAACGGCGGGCGTGAATACTTGTATTTTCCCTGATGGGACCTTAGGTGCGGGGGCTTTTATTATCACCTCATGCGCCTCCGGCGCCTCTCCCCGATGAATCGGGACAGGCGCTCAAGGAGCAGGAACACCGGCGGGGCAAACCCTGAAGGTTTTGGAAACCTTCAGGGTTTCACCGTTATTTTGGCAGCACCGGCGAGACAGTATCCATATGCAATTTACTGATTGAGTATCCCGGATGAAAACAGGCCGGCAGTCCCTGCCAGCGACAGCCGGCTGAGGTGAAACTAGTCAACATTTTGGACAGTGTGTTGCTCAACAGAATACCGGTTTAGTAATTGAACCGGAATATCTTGTATGTATTTTTATAAGAAAAATGCCTGTAAAAAAAGCTTTACAGGCATTTGCGCTTTCAGTAAGTACCCGGGGCCGGGATCGAACCGGCACGGACTCACGTCCATCGGTTTTTGAGACCGACGCGTCTACCAATTCCGCCACCTGGGCTTGAAGGTGCAAAGATATAAAAAACGGAATTCAATTTTATCGGCTGTCTTGTTTTGATGCATTTTGACCTTAGACCGTAATAATTATCAGATCTTTAATGCCATAGCCTTCCTTATAAGATTCTTTCCGGCGGCGCTCTTCCGCGTGACGGATTTTTACCGGCCATCAGCTCCGGAATTCATTTTTCTGCGCCACATGATCTCCCGGAAGAATCTGTCGTCTTAAAACCTGATTTCCGGCAACGAAAACAGCTTATCCGCCTTTTTCCCGTCATTTGAAAATGAATCGGACGGATGCAGAATGAGCAGGATCAGGATGATATGCCGGATAATTCGTTTCATTTCACCGGCTGGATTCTTTGCGCTGTTCTGACATATAAATTGGTATAAGTCCGTTTCAGAGGTTTCTTACCCTTTTAATCCTTTTATCAGATGACAATAAGCCAGCTTCCGGAAACAGGTACCTTTTGCCCGGATCATTAACTGGCGGAACCAATCCGGCAAACGTATCATACATATTAAGCTGTCTGAGGTTCCGGGATATGCGATAAACAGGTTGACAGGCTTGTTTTTATCAACTGCCAAAATATCTGAAGGCTTCATATACGAGGAACGCAGGCCAGATCAATGCTTTAAGAAAGCCAAGCGCACCCATCCAGAAACCAGCCGCATGGGAAATAAAATAAATGGCAGCGCCAATGAAGCCTAAACCATACACAGCGCCCGAAGGCGCCCCGCACTGAACGTCGTTTTTCATATTTTGACATTTAAAAGGTGAATCATAAGAGTAAAATTACATTATTTGATCAATGGTTAAGAGTGATATCTGCCATTTTCATTTTCCTTGCGGTTCAATTATTAAGGGATTGCAGACATCAGGAATTGTCCGGTGCTGAATCTGGGCCAAAGGAGGTTCTTTAAGCCAGTGTCAACACTGTGGACTGTCACTACCTTTGCGAAGATGGCCGTATGATGGCTTTCTGAGATTTTTTACCGAATGGAAGCGTTCAAATCATCGATTGATTTTAATTCCTCCACAACAAGCATAAAAATGTAACCAATCCTGATAGCTACTGCCGGCGTCTGCAAAAACCATTTTCCCGGGCTTCTGCGGAAATAAATAATAAGACCACGCCGGAATAACTACCCGAAACAATTTGAAACACCCATCTTATTGATTATCTTTGGAATAAGAATTAAGCCTGCACGATTCTTTTTAAACTTTTCGCCATGAAAACCCTGATTACAATAACCATCCTGCTCATTCTGGCAGGGAAATCGGAAGCCCAGGTCAGCGAGGGAACAGCCGTCTTCAACAAGGCTGAACAACCGGCGGTTACGGGCGAGTTTAATTTTCCTGCGGCGGTTACCGAGCAGGTGTTGCTCGATGACCTTAAATACCGGGGCTATGGAAAAGGCTATACAGTTAAGGGATTCCACCGGTACGAGGGCATCATTTTTCCGGATATCAGTCCTGAAAAAATCGACTTTTACTTTAAGGTAAATGAAAAGGGCAAAGAAAAAGACAAGAGCATCGTCACGGTCCTGGTCAGCAAAGGAGGCGGAGCATTTGTTTCCCGGTCAGGCGATCCGGCCATCGTGGATTCTGCCAAAGCATACCTCATGAGCCTGATCCCCGCATTCGGAAAGATGAAACTGCAGCTTGATATCGAAGAGCAGTCCGAAGCGGTAGCCAGGGCTGAAAAAAAGTATAAGAACCTGGTGGGTGAAGGCGAAACGCTGGTTACCCGCCTCAAAGACCTTGAAGCCGGCATTGAAAAAAACAAGCAGGAACAGGAGGCTCAGAAAACCCGGCTGGAGAAGGAAAAACAACTCCTCGAAACACTGAAAAGCCGGCTGAAGTAAAGTCCGGAGGCGAATCCATCATCGGCAGGAGCGGGAAAGCCTATTCTCCTGAATGTGTTTCAGGGCGGTTGGCGGAAGATCATTTCTTTCCATCCTGCTCCTCCAGCGCCACCGAAAGTTTCCCTTCAAACTTCAGCGGGGCCAGTACAAATCCTTTGGAGAGGCCCGGCTGCAAAACCTCGAAACGGTCCAGTTTGCCGTTGAGGTAGAAACCTTCGCCCAATTCATAGTGTTTAATATTGTCCTGTATCATGCTGAAGGCGCTTTGGATTTCCGGGCCGATGGCATAGACCATCTTTTTCTGCATGATCTTCTCCAGGCCGCCGTTGTAGAGCCAGTTAGCGGTTTTCAACAGAAAGCTGCCCGTTTGAACGTGAAAGGCCAGGTTGTTGACCACGATAGACGAATCTTCCGCACGGTAAGCAGGCAGACCTTCAAAAAACAACTTTCCCTTAATGCTTCCAGTCACATCGGTTTCTACGATCATTTTTTCATCGCTGCCATAAACTGAAATGCCGGTAATGGTGATCGCTTTTCTGCCGAATTTGTAACTGGTGTTTAAAAGCATGGCTTTCGAAATGGAATCGATGTAATAAAAAGGCGTATACGACATGATGTTCACCACGAAGTTGTCGTTTGGCCGGGAGAGCGGCGAGATATCGGGAATTTTTGAATTGACGGTATACGCCGGCTGATTCCCAATGAAACATTCCGCCACGCCCTGTATGGCCGACGTTTGTCGCAAGGTGCCGTTGATCACGGTAATCGGCGATGCAAAGGCGGCTGTCGGGGTTATTTTAAGCCAGAGCTTGTAATCTTCCGAAAGCAGCATAGGCTTCTGAACGTCGACCCAGGCCTCCTGAGCCTTGGTTTTAAGGTCAAGGCTCGTTTTCATTCCCTCGTCAATGGCCGAATTGATGGTTTCCATGTTGCTTTTGACGATGAGATTGGCGATAAAAGTAATCGGCACATTAACCGGCCCGATTTTCAGCACCGGGCTGCTCAGCCACGAATAACCGTCGGAAACCGTCTGCGTAGAAAGAGACCAGTCTTTGTTTATCCCCACTGAAGTGCGGAATTTCAACGCGATCTCGGCATTTACTTCCCGGTAATCAGAAAGGCTGATGCCGAATTTTTCAATCTTCCAGCCGGCCTTGATCCAGAGTTTCAACGGGACATTGTAAACAAACTGGCCCTTGTCGAAAGTCAGCCTGATATTCTCTTTTTTCCATGCCTTGATGGCAAGGTTGTCGTCCGACAGATCTGCATCTTCATAGATAAGCCCGGTAAGTTCTTTGTTCAGTAAGGCCTCCAGATTTGTCAGTTTCATTTCCACCGGCAGGTTGATGAGCGAAGGCTGGGCCTGTGCAGTAAAAGACGTATATGATTCGGCCGGCTTTTCAGGCATTACCGTCGTAGTACGGCAGGAAACCAGAAAGGCTAATGGGAAAAGGTAAAAGGCAAAAAGCAAATAGCGTTTCATCGTTGGTTATGTTTTAATGTAAAAACAGGATTCGCTCCGGTAGTATCAAAACCGGATGAGCTTCCTGATCTTATTGGTTTTCAGATAGCGGCGGATGATTTGCCGGGTATCGCGGTTGTCGTTGAAAGTCCGGATACACTCCCTTATGGAGGAGATATCGTTGCCGGTATACTCAGGGTTAAACCACCCGTATCCGACATAACGGCCGTTTTCGACCAGTATTGCAGAACGTTCATCGTCGTTGCGGCCCTTGTCGATGATGAGCATGTTGTCGAATGGCAGCCTGAGGGATGCAAGGGCTTGTTCAGCCCTGACATTGTATTTTTCCGGGCTTTCGGCGCCGATGCAGGCTCCCCGGCACTGGCCGATGGAATGATCGAAACAAGCCCCATTGTTGCTGTAAAGCCCCGAAAATTTCCGGCACAGGGAATATTTCCGGTATAAAGCTTCCATAAAGGCCGATGCTTCTTCAAAGGAAGAAAATACCTGATGCGGCTCATCGGAGGCGACGATTTTGGAAATTTGGAGGTTGATATAACCGGCCTGGTTCTGAAAGGAGTACAGTCCGTACTTATACCTGGTCTGGCGTTGTGCCCTGTTAAAACGGGGTAATTGTTTCTTGATCTCTTCCGATTCGAGAAGCAGTGCAATAAGTTCACTGCCGGTTTCTTCACAGGAAATGCCGGCTATGCTGCTACGAAGTTCAACAGCCCGGGAACCGTTGGTGTTGCTTATGTGGGATAATATCCGCGAGTGCAGGTCCTTGCTTTTCCCTATGTAGAGGATATCTCCGTTTTCATCGTAGAAATAGTAAACGCCGGCAGTAGAAGGCAGCTTTGAGAAAATGTCCTTATCGAGGCCTGGATTCAACCCGTTGAGGGGAACACCATGAAGGGACGGATCAACATGTATGAGCTGCCGGAGGACTTCAACCGTCGCCCTGGCGTCGCCGGCAGCGCGGTGCCGGTTTTCGATCTGGATTCCCATGCTTTCGCAGAGGTTTCCCAGGCTGTAGGAACGAAATCCCGGAATCAGCTTACGCGATAGTTTTACCGTACAGAGTACCGGACGTTTATAGCTGTATCCCAGTCTCCTGAATTCTTCCCTGATAAAACCATAGTCGAAAGCCGCATTGTGGGCGACAAAGATGCAATCTTCGGTAAATTCTACAATATCCCGGGCCACTTCGTAAAACCTGGGCGCTTGTTGCACCATCTCATCCGAAATGCCGGTAAGGCGTGTGATGAAAGGGGAAATTGGCTTTTCAGGATTGATAAGGGTAGAATATTCACCCGTGATCTGTTGCCCGTCGAACAGGTAAATAGCTATCTCCGTGATTTTTTCATACAGGGCGCTTCCCCCCGTGGTTTCGATGTCGATAACAGCGTACAAGCGGTAAATTCTATCGGTAAACTTCTGTGTCAGGCCTTCCGGGGCAACAGGATCGGCCTGTATGTTATTTATTTTAATTCGAGCGATCCCTGGCCGATAGCGTAATCGTCGGTAAATACATCAACGATATATCGCCCTTTTGGCAATTCGCCGCTGCCGGCAGGCTTTTCAAAGTAGGTGCAGATATCCATGGATTCGCCGCTGTAACTTACCGACTCCATGGCTGAGAACTGGAGCGTTTCCCCATGGTATTTCCAGGTATAGGATGCGCCCCTCGTAAGGATGGCATTATCTCCGGGACGGGCAATACGCACGAAGAAACGACGGTATGAGGTGGGGACAAGCTGGTTTTCACTAACGGTGAAACAAACCTTGATTTTGTCGGTCCGGGCGGCTTTATCGGTTACTTTTTCCCTGCCGGCTTCCCCTGCCTTGTATGCGGTGCAGCGAACATTGTAAGCTTTGAGTATGGCGGCGCTGCTGATTTTTTTGTTCAGTTCTTCTTTTTCTTTCGAAAGATCGGCGGTTTTTACCTGTTCGTGCTGATAATTAATTTTTATCTGTTCGTTTTCGGTTTTCAGCTCACGGTTTACGGTATAGAGAGAATCTATCTGCTTTTCATATCCTTGTGTCACCAGCCGGAGCTGCTCCAGTTTTTGCCTTACCTGGGCCAGTTCATACTTTGTATTCAATAATTTCCTGATCTCTAGGGTTTTGATATTGATGATACTATCCTTTTCGGAAAGTGAGTCGCTCAGGTCGCCATAGGAGGCTTTCACCCGCTGGTGTTCAGCAATCAGCGAATCGAGCTCGTCCTGTAAGGCAAATTTTTGTTCATCGCTAGCCTGCAACCTGGAAGCTGCATGCCGTTGCTGACTGACAAGCAGGAAAGTCAAAACCAGAATAACTGCGGCCATAATGCCGATTGTGATTTTATAACCGTAATTGCCGGATAATTTTTCGCTCATAATAAATGGATTAAAAATGATAGATACACAAAAGTAACAAAAAAGGGAATCCCGGATTTATACGATGGATCGTCAGAAGAAAATTCTGTACCCGTTGATACCTTCCCGGTTTCGTTAAACAAGTACACAATTCGGTAAGCGTATCCGTTTACCAGGAACGTTTCCAGGTAAACAATTCAAATTAAAACCGGGGTTCCGGCTTTTCCGGAACCAGAAAACGCTTGCCCGCAGCGCTCTTCAGGTACTTCTCCCTTTCGCGGGCATGCATGTAGTCTGGCTGCTCTTCTATATAGAATACTTCCCAGGGAATAAAGGCCTTTGTATACCTGTTCTTCCCGGTGTTATGTTCCTTCAGCCGTCTTCTGATATCCGTTGTAATGCCTACATATATCTCAGCATTCATCTCGTTTTTCAAGGAATATACATACACCATAGCAAAAAAGGTTGCCTCTTTTTGACAACCTTCTTGTAGCCCCACCAGGAATCCCTGCCTGCCTGGCTGCGCCGGCAGTCAGGCAGGGAACCTGGATCTAGTGCATATCCTTTTGACGCCTGAGAAAACGCTTGCCCGCAGCGCTCTTCAGGTACTTCTCCCTTTCGCGGGCATGCATGTAGTCTGGCTGCTCTTCTATATAGAATACTTCCCAGGGAATAAAGGCT
>Ga0209098_1003911_pt1 | contig 11919 bp, 6 predicted proteins | sample AD_JPNHW1_MetaG_FD_184429 | JGI IMG/M metagenome (GOLD analysis project Ga0209098, IMG submission 184429) | Active sludge microbial communities of municipal wastewater-treating anaerobic digesters from Japan - AD_JPNHW1_MetaG (SPAdes) (version 2) | ecosystem: Engineered > Bioreactor > Anaerobic >... | reverse complement strand
GAGAATTTCCTTGTTTAATTTTCCGAACCGTTCCAAAATTTCTACCATTCCCAAAAAGAGCAAATCCTCCTGAGATTTATCCAATTTATGAGCGATTTCAATTGTATATAACTGAATAACTGCACCTTCCACAATTCTCATAAAATTTACGTAAGCACTTTGTTCATCTTCAACGATTGAAAAAACGTCTAAATTGGTTATTTCCGGATTCACCACGACCGATTTCCCTTTGAATTGAGTTAAGATGTCAATTTTTTCTTTCAACACTTGTGCTTTTTCAAATTCCCATCTATCGGCAGAAGCAAGCATTTCTTGGTGAAGTTGTTTAATGATGAGGTTACTGTTTCCTTTTAATATTTCAATAATTTGATGAATATTCATCTGATATTTTTCTTGGGAAATCAGTTCGGCGCAGGGAGCGGCACATCGTTTCAGTTGATATTGCAAGCAGGGTCGTTGTCCTTTGCGAAACTGCGGACAATGGCGCAGTGGAAAGAGTTCAAACAACATTCGAAGCAACGTATTCATATATTTCCCTGACGCATAAGGACCGAAAACTTCATTTTGGGAGCGATTGGGATTGTGGGTAGCATACACTTTGGGAAATATCTCTTTAGAGACCGCTATCCATGGATAAGATTTATCATCTTTCAGAAGGATATTATAGCGAGGTTTATACTGTTTTATAAGCGAATTTTCCAACAAAAGGGCTTCCCACTCTGTATCTACTATAACGGTATGAATATCGCGAATTTTGGACACTAAAACGCGTAATTTGGCAGTATCCGGGGTCTTATTGAAATAAGAAGATACACGGCGTTTTAAATTCTTGGCTTTTCCAACATAAATCACCTTATCGTTTTCATCTAAAAAACGATAAACGCCGGGTTTCGTTGAGAGAGACGATAGGATAAGATGGATTTTATTTTTGGGAGGTTTTGTCATTTTCTTTTTTTATTATTATCACTTCGCAAGTCGCGTAGATAAAATAGATAATAATAAATGCCACAGCGAATTGCCACTTGTCGTTGGGTGTAAGGAGAATATAAATCAGGATAAATAGCAAGCTGGACATAAATTTGACAATACGGGAAAGGAGGTAGCCGGAGACAAACTTTTTAGATTCGCGGCGGGAGGAATCTCGTAAGACAATATAAAGCGTGAAAAGTGTTAAAAAGAAGAAAAAAAGAACAATAAAAGGCAATGCGGGAGAGGCATAAGCCGGAAAAACGTTTTGCATAATCAATGACAAAACCGTGACAATGATAGAGATGATGATGATGCGGTAAACATACTTGGGGACTTTAATTTTTGCCATGATTATTTCTTTTTTTGTGATAAATTATGAATCATCAAATACATGGCAAGGGCGATAGATGCCATGGCACAAATAATTGTAAACAAAGGAGATAACTGCAGCCACTTATCCAATTTCACGCCACCAAAAGTACCACCGGCAATGATGATACCCATTTGGAACGCCATACCGGAATAACTTGCCCCGCTACTCCACTGTTTTTTTTTCTCCATTATTTGTTTTCGGGGGCAGGTTGGGCAGGTTGCATGGAAATTTTGCCGTTTTGAATTTTGCAATTTCCAACAAAATTTGCGCCGGGTTCAATGGATAACTTACTGGCTACAATGTTGCCAATCAATACGGCAGTGGCTTTGAGGGAAATAATATCGGTCGCCGATACATTGGCTTTTACTTTTCCTTCCATTTCAATACTTTCGCACGTAACATCACCTTCCAACTCACCGGTTTGCCCGATAATTACTTTTGACCTGCATTTGACATTCCCTTTTATGTTTCCATCTATTCTACAATCGCCATTCGCTACGATGTCGCCCACTAATGTGGTGCCGGCTGCAATAATATTAACGCCGGTAACTTCTCCTGATTCGTATAATTTAACCATAATGTTGATATTTAATTATTGATATTATTTTTCGTTTAAATAGTTTTCCCTGAAAAATTTCTCATAAAAGGGACGGGCAGCTTTTTCTTTGTAAAAAATGCTATAATTGCCGGCACTGATTGGGAAAATAATAATATTTTTAGCCAAAATATCCGACTTAAATTTATCATTTTTCGTGAAGCTGTAGTAATAGTCTAAAGCAGTTTCTTTGTTTTTGAAGCGTGAAACGGTCACAATTTGTTCATCTTGAGTAATATAAAAACTGTTTAGATTAAAATTTTGTAATGAATAAACAGCTTTATTAAAATCCGAAATCTGGTTTTTCAATTCCATTACCGATAATTTATGCACATTAACGATGAGGGTTACATAATGCCAATCATTCGGGGCAAACGTAAAGTAGTTTTGTTCTTGATTGACCGGTTCTATTAGGGAATCTTTTGACTCTTTCTTCGCGGGAAGTTCGGGTTCAGCAAAATTGAGTAAAAGAATACGTGCCAACTCTTCCACTTCCATTCCTTTGTAATCGACAATGATATTTTGGAGAGCGGTTTTCAGTGCCGTTTCGCCTTGCACCTGACCGACAGCAATCGCGCGCAAATAGGCAAACTTTGAGTTGAGCACAAAATCGGGGCAAACCGCCAAGGCAGCATCCGCCGAAGCAATGGTCTGTTGCCATTGTTTCACCATAAATTGTTGATACACTGCCTCATACTTGCGTTCCATTTCCTTGGCCTTTTCTGCCAATTTTTCATAATAATCAGGTTCCCTAATCAAGCGGGCGTAGTCCGTTTCGGCATATTGCGTAAGAATGATATTCTTCGGTGTTACGTACTTATTATTCTTCAAAGCTTGGTAGTTCAAGTACAACAAATAGAGCGTCGAAGGGGTCAGTTCGTGGTTTTGGAAGCGTGCATAGAATTTCTCCAAGGTTTCTATTCCCCTTTCTCGGTCGTTCAGTAAATCTAAATAAATAATGGCAGCTTGAAATAATGAGTTGGCAATTAATTGATTAGAAGAATCAATGGCTCCTGCTGTCAGGGGTAGGTCTTGGGTGTAGAAACGTTCTTGTTCGGGGTCTGTTTCACGTTGTAGGATTGGATTCCCATTTTCGTCATATTCAGTCGTATCAGCTTCTTCCTTCGGATTATTCATACCTACCATATCTTCAAACGATAGTTGTTGTTTGTTGCTGATTCGCCAATTATCTTCGAGTTTACGGCTTCCCCAACGGCGCAGGAACTCGGTTTTGCCTGCGGACATCAACGTGGAATTATAGAAATACCATTTACCGGAATTATTATTATTGATATTTGGATTAACGTTGGCATAACCTAACGCGCTTTGCAACGCCGCCGTTTTATCGGCTTCTTCTTTCTCTTTGCGTTGTTTTTCACGTTTAAATTCTGCCACTTTCTCTTTTACCCAGCGGTCACGCTCTTTTTCACCCATTTTTGCAATTCGCTGCAAACTATCCTGCACAAATACAACATGCAAGTTATCAACAAGTTCTGTTAGAATTTTTGTCTTTTTCATAATCGATACATAGTTGGGATAGTTTTTAGGGAGTGAAAGTGTTGCCGTATCGTAATAAGCTTTCGCTTTAAGATATTGTTCTTGTTGGAAATAGATTTCTGCTAATTTGAGAGATGAATGGGTACGTTGGAAATCGTTATCTTTATAGGAAGAAACGGAAAGTGCCAAGTTATTGATTCTGGTAGCCGTATCTTCGTCCACGCGCGCGATTTCTGAAATGGAGTAATATATCTGGTCTCTGAAATCGGCATTTTTTTCTTCTTTGAGCATTTTATTCAGTTCCTTCAAAATTTCATTTTTACGACTCGGGGTACCGTCATAATTGGTTGAAAGGTGCATTCTGGCATTGAATTCCATTTCGTAAGAAGGACTTTTTTTAATAACCTTCATAAAAGCCTCGTGAGCTTCTTTAGAACGTTCCATTCCTTCGTATAATTGTCCTAAAATAAAGTTCATACGGGCGCGTGTAGCTTTGTCAGGTTTGTTATTCAACACATCAGTAATGAAGTTGATGGCGGTTTCCACGTCCCCGTCCGGTGCGCGAAGTTGATAATCGGCTGCCGTCATTGCGTATTGCACATTCAGTTTTTTAGACTTGTTAGGCTGAACATAGTATTGTGCTTCGGAAATAATTTCCAGCGCGCGCGTAAAATAGTTTTGTTGCATAGCACAGCGTGCGTTCCAAATCATGGCTTCCTCAATACAATTACCGTTTTTATGCGTAGTAATGATATAATTAAAAATACGTTGAGCCTGAACATAATCTTGTTTATAGAAGTAAGCCTTGCCCATCATCAAATAGGCATCGTCAATAGGTTTTACGTATTCTTTACCTTTAAAAAACATGGAATGTTTATAAATAGACTTGGAAGCCTTTTCAATAACTCTATCCATCGAAGGATAAATGGGTGACAAATCTTCTTTTGGTGGATATACAAAAATAGGCAAAGTACTGATATAATTATCAGTACAAATATTTTTATACTCTTCTTCACCACCTTTTAAAGCTTCTTTCCCATTAAAATTAACATTAAAGCGAGAAGTAACGTTATGATATGCACGATTCACCCCCGTATTTTTTCGTGTAGAACAAGAAACACTGATCATGAGAATGAACAACAATACAGCAACAGAGTGTAGGATTAATGATATCTTATTGTATTTCAATGGTTTTATTATTTAGTAAAAACAGACTGCAAAAATAACGTATTTTATTGAATATTATTTTTAAGTATCAACTTATTTTCAGAATTATTCTGATTATTCTCCCATTTTTCATAGCACTGGATAATCTTCGTTACCAAGTGATGTCGAACAACATCAGAATTGTCCAAGTAAATAAAGTCGATACCTTTTACATTTTCAAGTATTTTAGAGGCTTGCACAAGACCCGAATGTTGATGACGAGGAAGGTCAATTTGGGTTATGTCACCGGTAATGAAGAACTTAGCATTTTTACCCATACGGGTTAAGAACATTTTAATCTGGCTTTCGGTAGCATTTTGAGCTTCGTCAAGGATAACATAAGCGTTATCCAGAGTACGTCCGCGCATAAAGGCAAGGGGTGCAATTTCAATGGTTTTGTCTTCCAAATAAGACAAAAGTTTTTGCATAGGCATCATATCGCGGAGCGCGTCATAAAGAGGTTGGAGGTACGGGTCTAACTTATCACGAAGGTCACCGGGCAAGAACCCAAGGTTTTCACCGGCTTCCACGGCGGGTCGAGTAAGAATAATTTTGCGTATTTGCTTGTTTTTCAACGCTCTGACTGCCAACGCGACAGCGGTGTAAGTTTTTCCTGTTCCCGCAGGACCGATAGCAAAAACCATGTCGTTATTGGCTGCGCTCGTCACCAACCGTTTCTGATTAGGGGTAATGGCTTTGATAATTTTCCCATCCCGCCCATGCAAAATCACATCACCATTCATTTTATCATTATCCAAACGATAGAAAGAATCATCGTCTTGAGCGGTAATATTGAGAATATCTGTCTCAGTCAATGATTCAAAATGTTCATAATGAGCAGAAACGAGTTGAAAACGAGATTCAAAGGAGAGTACTTCCGAATCGGAGCCTACAATTTTAAGTTCATTTCCGCGGGCAGTAATTTTCAGTTTCGGATAAATATTGCGGAGCAAGTCAATATTACGATTGTTTTTTCCATAAATACCAACTACATGACTTTGTGCAACGAGGATAATTTTTTCCATTTATAAATGAATAAAAAGAATTAAGTAATTATAAATTAGTAATTTGTAAATAATAAAAGTGTAAAATATAGAAGTGCAAATATATAAAAGAAAATAAAATGCGGGCAATATAAAAAAGGCTGCCTGCAAGCAGACAGCCTTTATATGATTGTAAGAAAGACTTACATTTTTACGATTCTGAAAATAGCAGCTCTATGTTCTTCACGATTAGCTTCCGGAATATTTTTCTTATTTTCGTCATCGTTATAGGTATAAGAAGCAGTTTCAATTTGTTCAATAGGAACACCTTTTTCAATGAAAAGACGTTTAATACTTTCGGCTCTGCGTTTTGCCAAGTCTCTGTTATGTTCTTCTGAACCCAAATCACAGGTATAACCTTCAACAATCACTTTCAAAGTCGGGTCGCTTTTTAAAATATCAACAGCCTTGTCAATATTGTTATTGCTTTCAGTAATCTTAGGAATATCTTTATCCAAGTCGAATAAAATTTTCACTTTTGACAAAGCTTTTGCCAAGTCTTTAATATTCGCTTTTTCTTTACGTGTCATCTTTTTCTCGTTGCCTTCATCATCACCGTACATATTGTCGGGACAAATAGGAACAATATAAACATATTCTGTTTTGCCGCCTTCATCGTCTTTGTCAGCATTTTCAATGAACTTATCGGCTGCCTCAATCATCTTTTCATAATAACGTTTTTTCAAGGATTTATCGACTTGCACGCAAGGTTTGATGTGGAATCCCACTTTCACACCGACTTGCAAATTATTCCATTTTAAGTTTCCGATATTTTCAGTTGAATTTTCAACTGCTTTTCTGTCATACTGTACCAAATAATCGGATCCTAAAAGACCGTTATATTTAAGTTTATCAACGTTATCGGTAAGTTCGACGAATGAGTGTTGGTTTTCCGCTTTTGGTAAGATGTCAAGGAATCCGTAAGTACAATAGAGACCCACATAAAAATCTACTTTATTATTGATAGCAAAGATACCGCCGAAGTCGGCTTGCAAATCGAAAGAGCATCTCAGTTTGGTAGAACCGTTTCCTTCAATTTTATATTCACCAAAACCGTGGTCAACAAGATATTCATGGTTATAATAAACGTTATAGAAATCGTCATAACCATCGGTGATTAATTTACCATCATTGTTGACTAATTTAGATTGATTGTAGATTGGGAAATAGCCTTTAACGCCTAATCCAGCATAGATACCCATTTTTTGGTTGAATCGATGTTCAAATTGAGCAGTTAAAGGAACTTCAATAGCCCAAATTGCTTGTTTTTCAACGAGGTTTTGAGTACGATACAACAAATCATAATTCGATTCATGATTAGAAATTTGGTTATAATCGGCAGGGTCCGCTGCATCACCAACGCAACCACTGATGTTCAACAACGCTTTTGCATAATTACGTTGCAAACCAACGCCAATTCCCAATCCCCAATGTTCGTTAAAAAAATAAGTGTAACCGATATCCAAGATAGAACCTAACGAATAATATTGATGAATATCAGGCGATCTTTTATAGATATTGTTAGTTAAAGCTCCACCCAAATGAATATTAATTCTATGATGGCAGATTGAGTCCGTCACAGTAGAATCTTGTGAGGTAAGCATTTCATCTTCAATCTCCTGAGAATAACCGGTAAAGACTGCCAGAATAAGAGCGATTAAAAATAATTGTTTTTTCATAATATATTTTATTTTAATTTTCTTTATTATACGTATTGGTTTTTACTATTAATGATAGCGACTTATGCAAGTCGCTATCAAATAGGAGTCATATTATTTTACAATAATGAATTTAACCGTCTTAATATCATTGGTTGCAGTAGTGATACGACCGAAGTAAGCACCTTGGGTTTCGAAGCCAGCCAATTTGGTAACTTGATTATCAATATTGATATGTCTTACGAGGGCACCCTTAGCGTCGAAGATGTCGAGAATAGCACCATCAATTTCTTCAATTGAGAGCGGTAATTCGATTGTAATTTCATCACTTGTATGAGCAGGAACAGGATAAACTCTCATTCCGACATTGGAAGCATAGATAACTTCACAAGTCATATAAACGTTTCCGTTGTTGTCCATTACCCACAAAGAGTAAACTCCGTTCAAACCACCAACTTCTTGATAGTATTGATGAGTAGCACCCGGTATCGGCATACCGTTTCTATACCATTGATAAGATACGAATGTGTGACCACCGTTTGTAGCAGGATTATTGTTGCATAGTACTACATCATCCCATTTTTGGTCGATGATAGAACCAGCCAAGTCACCCCAAAGAACTACAACAGTAACATCATATTCACAGCCATCAATTGCGATACTGAATTGGTAAGTACCTGGAACACTGGTTGGCATGTAGATTTGAGCCGTATTATCTTGTAAATTCAATAAACCGAATTGGTAATCGAATCCAATGTTATTGTAATCGATAATTTCAAACCAGATTGAATCACGAGTATCGTCGATAGTCAAGTTATTGAATGTGAAGGTTACCATCGGATTATTGTCAGTAGGACAAACAGCCAAGCTATCTTCAACCAATTCAAAATGAGAAACAACAATAGTAACGGCAGGAGTATTAACGGCATCACCTTCACAATATCTGTCAGACAATTGGAATAATTGGTAAGTAGTGGTAGCGTTCGGATTAACGTAGATAGTATATTGATTCAAGAAGGTTGTATGTTCAGTAATAACATTCGTGTTCAAATCTTGGATGAAGAAGTGGAACGGAGCAGTACCGGTGAATGTGATATGGATTGCAGCTTGGTCATCATTATTGTTCCAGCACAATACATCTGAACCGTTACTCAAGCTCATGGCAGCTGTCGGGTGAGCGTGAACGCTTACTAACGAACTATTCGGAACATTGCTTGGTACGCAGTTGGTATTGGAAGGCGCAATATAGGTTGGATAGTAATAATAGATACCCGGAGTAGTTGCAATGTCATAAGAGTTACCGCCTAAGCCACCGGTTACGAGGGTAACATCGTTAGAATCAACAGAAGTATATACCCATTGGATATAGGCACCTGTTTGACCATTTGGATCGGTAACACCACCTTCAACACTGGCATGTAATGTAACGATGTCATCAACACATACATCAGGATATTCAACTACAGTTTCTAACCAACGAGGATTGTAAACAACATTTACAACAACGTTGTCAGAGGTGCTTCTACATCCGGTAACTGCCGGGTAAGAAACGGTAACTGCATAAGTGTAAGTACCAACTAATGTATTCGTATCAGTTAAGATAGAGATTTGATCGTCATAGTTACGCATTAAGGCACCATTCTTTCTCCATCTGATGGTTGTATCATTTACACCACCTTCGATAACGGCACTCAATTCAACGAATCCACCTTCACAAACATCTAACAATCCCTCATAAGTAATGGCAACGTATGGTTGTTCAAGAACTTCGATAACGATCGTTTCAGGAACTGATTGACAACCGGTGTTGTAACCGTTATGAGATTGGGTAGCATATACAGTGTAAGTGTAACGTCCGGCAACTGTCAAGTTTTCAGTAATTTCATCACCAACAGCGTTGGTCAATACACTACCGTTTCTTGTCCAATGATATTGAACATTAGTACCTTGAGCATTTAGACCGTTAGACATTGAAGCAGTCAAGGTAACATTACCGCCTACACACATTTGATTGTCAGGAAGTGAGGTTAAGATGCTGTCAATGGTAGGATCTGCAACAACCGTGTATTCAAATTGTGCTGTAGCCGTGCAAGTAACATCGTAGTTGTTATTCCAAACTACTACACTATAATGATAAGTGCCTGCAGTTAAGGTAGCATCCGTTGTGACAGTAGAGATATTTTGAGTATTGAGTTCTACATTGTCTCTGTACCAAATGTAGTTGTAAGTACCTGTAGGTTGAACATTTGCATTCAATACTACGCTACCGCCTTCACATACTGCATCGTAACCGGAGATAGTAACAGTAGGACGAGTAATTACGTTTGCTGCAACTACAGCGGAGATTGCGTCACATCCTGTCAAATCGAGAGGAGTAATTTCAACTCTATAGTAATAGTTACCCGGAACTAAGATAGTGTCGGTTACATAAACATTGGAATTAGAACCTACCACAACGTCATTTCTGTACCAAGTATATTGATAATCAACACCGGTAACAGTTTCAGTAACAACAGCTGTCAATTCTACGGAACCACCTTGACAAACGTCTTCAGCACCTAAGATAGCAACGGTAGGATCTGCGATAACGTTAGCAACCACTACCCCTGAGGTAAATGTGCAACCTGAAATCGGATTTGAAATCGTTACGTTGTATTGGTATGTACCTGCGGTTAATAAGGTGTCTGTGGTATAAGTAGAGCTGGTAGCACCATTGATAACGTGTGCAATACCGTCGATTACTCTGTTCCATTGATAAGTAACGTTAGCACCGTAAGTGGTATCAACAATAGCAGTCAGGCTAATTTGACCATTCACGCATACGTTGGAAGTACCGCTAATTTCAACAGACGGAACATCAACTACAGGAACGATGATAGTGTTAGACCAGCCGTCGCAAGCGATGCCGTTCATCGTAACGTGTACTTGATAAGTATAATCGGCAGCGGCTAATGAAGCGTCGGTATTCAAAGTCGGGTTGGTTTCACCGGCTAAGATCACACCATCACGATACCATTGGTAAGCGATTTCGTTTCCGGTACCGCCATTGATATGATGTACACTCAATTGAGTGCTTCCACCTTGACAAATCGTTGAATCATAACCTACTGTTACGACGATGAGAGGCTCAGGATCTGCAACCACATTGAATGCATAGATTCCGTTACCGCCTTGAATTGCGCTATTGACATCGCAACCGTAAGTATAATCAGCGAATGATAACAATACAGAGTATGAATATTGACCGATTGGCAACGTATCAGGAATTTGATAAGTAACCCCCGTGCCAACTTCAACACCGTTATTGTACCAAGTATAAGTATGAGTACCTAATCCGTTTGCTTGCGGAACACCACCCTCAAATGCAGCGGTCAAAGTAGCAACACCACCTTCGCATACATCTGTTGCAGTACCCGTAATAGTAACAACAGGATCAGGAACAACATTTACATTAACAACAGCAGACGTTGAGATACATCCCGGTTGACTTTCAACAACTACATAGTATTGATAAGAAGTTTCTCTCGCAGCAAGACCGGCAACAACATAGAGGTTCGTGTCATATCCAGCAGGTTGATTGTCTAAGTACCATTGATAGGTGTAATCATCAGCAGGATCAACGTTTGCATTCAAACGAACTACACCGCCTTCGCATACTGTCAGAGAACCGTCAGCAACTACAACTACAGTCGGATGAGGATTAACCGTAACAACCGAAGCAGCTACTTCTAATGAGGTGCAACCTGAAGCATTTTGTGTAACGATTGCGCTATAAGTATAAGTAGTTACGTCGTTATCAACAACTACAGGATAATCAGTGAATGTATTTTCAGTAACACCATCAACTAATACACCATTTCTGTACCAAGTGTAAGTGTAGTCACCTAAGATGTCATTCAAAGCAGTATGAGCCGTAACAATTACTTGACCACCGTCACAGATAACAGCATTGCTAACTGTAATATTGTCAATAACAGGATCAGCGTGAATGTTGATAACAATTTGACCTTCTGCAACACAACCGGAAGTGGTTTGTGTTACGATAACACTATAATTATGTGTTCCTCCAATCAAGTTAGCAGGTGTGATATAGTTGAATTCTGTAGCACCAATGATACTGTCACCATTGTGTAACCATTGATAGGTTAAGTTCGGTGAGTTATAATCGCCCAAGTGTGCAACCAATTCGGTTTGACCACCTACACAATAATCAACTTCAGCAGCGGTAACTGTTACTTCAGGAGCTTCATTTACATATACATAGAACGGTTCGCTTACAGTTGAACAGCCATTAGCATTGTGTACAAGAATTGTAAAGATGTACGGGTTGTCGCTCGGATCAAGAACAGTATCTAATGTAGTAGTGGTAAATCCGTTCAATGTAGCATTGAATAATCTCCATTCGTATGTATAACCGTCAACTAAAGCATTGGTATCGTTTACATTAGCAATTAAGTGAATTCTACCTTGACCCGGTTCGCAGATGATAGGATCCCCTTCGATTTCAACGGTAGCATTCGGAAGAACTTCAACTGTAATAGTAGAAGAATCAGTAACTACGGATTGACAACCGGATGC
>Ga0209098_1003909_pt1 | contig 11920 bp, 8 predicted proteins | sample AD_JPNHW1_MetaG_FD_184429 | JGI IMG/M metagenome (GOLD analysis project Ga0209098, IMG submission 184429) | Active sludge microbial communities of municipal wastewater-treating anaerobic digesters from Japan - AD_JPNHW1_MetaG (SPAdes) (version 2) | ecosystem: Engineered > Bioreactor > Anaerobic >... | reverse complement strand
CAGTTCTGGTCTAAGGAAGGCTTCGCCGCTCTGCTCAATATCGTCGTCAGATACTGGAACGGCGAACTCGACTCCCTGTGGATGGCATCAGCCGCCTGACCCAAGCAAGTGAAACGGAGATGCGCCCTTCGTTTGTAACGACGATCAAAGCATCGCCGCCAGCGCCTCGAAGAACCGCTGGGCGATGCGTTGCATGCCCTCGTCGTTGGGGTGGTTGAAGCGGCCGTGGACGTCGCTGCCGCGGCGGAAGTCATCGATGGTGACGAAGACATCACCGCGGGCGGCGGCGGCGGCTTTCTTCTCGGCGTCAAGCACCGGGCGGATGTAGAACCCCTCGGAGATAAGAAACTTTGTTTTGCCCGTGTCGAGGTAGTCGCGCAGCGCGAGGACGGCGTCCTTGAAGCTGCGCGGGGAGGCGGGCGGATTAGCGTCGTAGGTTTTCGCAACGTTTGCGCCGAAGAAAAAGACGACGATATCGGGCTTGAAGTCCTTCACGTACTTGAAATAGGTTTCCGGTTTCCAGTCCGGATCGGTGAACTTGCGTTCGAGCGAATCCGCAACGTTCAGGTATGCGAACTCGGCGTTGGGCTTCACCTTCGCGACCATCGCGGCATTGACGTGGACGTAGTCCTTGTCGACCGAGGACGCCGCCATGCCGCAGTCGTTGGTCCAGCCGATGCTCGGCCTCGGCCCGTGCCGAGTGATGGAGTTCCCGACATAGAGAACCCGCGGCGAGCCGTTCTCCTTGCCGAACGCGCGGAACGCCTTCTTCACCTGGTGCTCCGCCGGCACGACGTTCTTCTGCAGGTCATCCGCCAACGTGCACGCGGCGGCAACGGCACATACTATCGCAAACGTCATCTTCATGCTTCACTCCTTGCCGGGGCCGGCACAGTTTCGCGGCCGGAACAGGCATCCGTTTTCATCGTTTTCCGTTTCTCAGAGGAAGATCGTACAGATCTGCCATCCGGCGAGACCGGGAACGACCACCCGAAGTTCGTCACGCGATGCATCATGGACGCTCTCGAGGGTGACGTCCGGGCGCTGCGGGGAAGCCAGGACCGGCTTGAGCCTGCGCGGGTTACGGATATTCACCGTGAACTCGTCTGTATCGCCGATGGAGAGGTTGAGCAAGGTTACGGAATCCGTCTTGCCCTCCGCGTCGATGCGCGGCAGGACGCGCAGGGCGTGAGGAAGTTCGATGCGCACCGGGAAGCGTCCGCCACTCGCACGGTCGATCTCGTCTAGCCACTGCTGCCTTGTCGAAACGAGCGGATGCGTCTCGGGGACGAATTCCAAAAGTCCCTCCGCCTTGGCCTTCGCGAAATCCGCTTCCGTCATCGCCCTGCGCGATCGGTCGGACGCGTACCAGACCTTGTTTTTCGACGCCGACTCGGCCACCGTCACCGGGATGCCGCATCGCGCCAGCGCCAGGTCTGAGGCTTCGCCAAGTGAGAAACCCTCCTGCTCAAACGATTTCGACCCGAGGCAACGCGCAACGCCGCCAAGCGAGGTCCGCAGGGTCGACGCCGAAAGACGTTCGAAATAGCCTCTTGCACGGGCGATCGCTTTCACGAAGCGTTCGTAATCCTCGATGCGCTCCGGCTTCTCGCCGTCCGCCCAATAGAACGACACCGTGTCGCATCCGCTGGCGAGCGCGAGCGCCGCTTCGGTGACGATCGCGTTCGGCGACTTGTGCATCACCCGCCGCGGATAGGTCTCCTCTTCGTAGCAGACCGTTCCGCAAAGATTCCCAAGTCGCCGGCTGCGCTCGGCTTCGCGGGTGCACCACAGCGCCTTCTCGAGGAAGTCAAGCGGCCGGTCTTCCCGGTAGCAGCCGTGCCCCGGCCGGATGCCCGCCGGCACGCGTCCGTTCGCGGAGAGCTCGCGCAGAATCGGGCCGTAGTCACGCCCGTTCAGAAGGCAATCCGCACTCACCGTCTGCAAGGCGAGCCGACATTCCGGCATCACCTCGTCCGCCGCCTTCCTCGCCGCCCTCCCGTACAACGCGAGCGACTCCTCGTTGAACGTGATCCACTCGAGCCGGAGCGGATCAAACTCCGCGCCCTCGAAAAGCCGCTTCACAAGTGCGTCGCGCGTGAGAGCCGTACCCGCCTTCCGGTTGAACGCCGCGAGGCAGCGCGGACAAAAACAGCCGACCTTGCCGACGCCGAGCCGCAGGTCGTCGTCCAGCCAGTACGTGACGGGGTGCAGTTCCTCCAGCGTCGCCTTGACGAAACGGGATTCGTAGTCGAGCACGGCGGGCGAACGGGGACACAGGCAGCGGCCTGTCGCCTTCTCGCCGTTCTTCCGCACCATCCAGGCATCGTCCGGGAACGGCTCCGCCTCCTCGCTGGCATAGACGCCGGCCGCAGCCTGCGTCCCGGGCTTGCCCACGTACGCATAGTCGTGGCCGGTGGTGAGCCCCTGCTGGAACGAGAGCCGCATCCCCGCCTTCTCAACCCAAGGCCTCAGCGCGGACATCTTCCGCAGGTCTTCTCGGCAAAACTCGATCTTGCCAAGCGGTTTTCCACCCCCATACCAGAATTCGTCAAAGGCGCCCTTATATTTGGCATGCACCTCGCAAGACGCCTTGAAGAACTCCGGACTGCGGACGGGGCTGTCGGTCAGCCGGAACACGATAAGCGGATAGTCCGCCCCGCCGACGGCGTGCGCAGACGCAACAATCGCCAATAACACGAATCGTTTCACGACGCATTCTCCTTCAAACGCCAAATCGACTGTTTTCCTTCACGGTAGCCCCAGATTCGGACAATACAGTTGAAAAGTACTGGTTAACGTTGCACCCTTATCCCTAGATAAAGGTAATAGGTGATAGGAAAGTGGTGAGTTGTCAGCCGCCCCGTCTGTTGTTATTCTGCGAACCGCCTGTCATTTTTCGCGAGATTTCGCCGCAGCCGAGATCCGCGTATCCGCAATTTCGCCGCGTCCGGTGGAACGTCCGTCGCAGTTCACGTTTTCGAAAACGGTGGTATGCACGAGCTCCGCAGGAACGACGCCCGTCGATTCGAGGTTCTCCACGACGACTTGGCCCACGCGGCAGCTGACATACGGATCGAACACCTCGCGCTGTTCTCCTTGAGTTCCCGTCACGCGCACCGACTTCGGGCCGACGACCGCGAGGTGCGAAAACGGATACCGGTCAGCGTGAAACTTCACCTTCAAGTTTTTGAAGTGAATGCTGGTGAGATTCGCACCGAATTCAAACGCGCCGAAATGTCCACGCACAGGATCGGAACCGGTGTAAGCATCGAACAGATCGATCGGGCGATTGAGATCGATGTCGATGTCCTCGAAGTGCAGGTTGCCGCCGGAGCCGATCTTCGACCATTCGGGCTCGGTGCCGATCACGTAGGCCGGGGTTTGCAAATACATTTTGAAACACGTGATCCCTTTCACGCGACGGAAGACGACGTCGCTGATCGAACAGTCAACTTCGGTTCCGTCCTTGTAGCGGAAGGTCGCTGGCAGGATGCGGATGGCAGGATATCCGCCGAGCAGCTCTAAATCTTCGCAGAGGATCGTATTCTGCGGGCCGAACGTCACCGACGAATTGAGCCAGTCGTAGGCGTTCAAGGCGACGAGGTCGTCTCCCACCTGTCCGCGCGCGTTCCGGATGTGCACCCGCGAAAGGTTGCCGTTCAGATGGTAGCCGTCAGCCATGCAGCGGTCGAACCGCGTGTCCGTGAAGTGGAGGTCGCTGCCGTTGCCGCCCTGATAGGCGAAGGCGCTCGCATACGCGAAGGTCACGCCCTTGAAACTGATGTGATTGCAACAGTTAAAGAGCATCAGCGCCGAGACGCCATAATAGTTGCCGACTTTGCGTTCGGACATATCCCAGCGGCCGCTTTTGCCGTAACCGGCGCGCGCGCGCCGCCAGTCTTCCCACCGTCCGCCGACAAGCGCGACGTTGTCGTCGCGGGCCTGGTGATGTGTCGGCGCAAGTGTGCCGTCCGAGGCCTTCTCATTGCGGAGCATTACGACGTCTGTGCCAGGCAACAGCGCAATCGTGGCCCCGTTCGCTTCGATGCGGCGGTTGGAGGGCATCCTTACCGTTCCGTCGATATAGTAGCTCGCCTCCCGCGCGGGAATCACAACGATCTCATGTTCGTCGAGCGCCTGTTGGAGAGCCGCCGTCCATACATTCGTGCCGTTGACCGCCCTGACCCCCTTCGCGTAATCGGCGAGCGAGACGCGGTCGGAAAGCCGCGCCTGCAGCGCTGCGGTTCCCGCCGCGGACACGGCAATGGCGCTTTCGATTTCAGCGACCGTCGGCTCCGCCGCGGAAACGGTGGACGCCATCACAAGTGCGGCGAACGAGAGTATTCGGTCCTTCATGACAACCTCTTTCATGCGTTTATCGGTCTGAGAATAAAGGTGCTCTGACCCCGTTCTTACGCCGAATCACACACCCAGAGACCTATATCTCCCAGCCCTTGCGGTAGCTACGCTTCAGGAACATGTTCGCGCTCTCCTTGTTGGTGAAGCGGCCAGCCTTGGCGTCCCACTTGAGCTCATCGCCGCTGTCTTCCGCGATCGCCGTCACGCCAAGCATGACCACCTCGTTCAGGCGCTGCGAATATTCGAGGTTCGCGCAAGGCGCGGGACCTCCCATGCAGCCGCGCATGAAGTCGACCTGATGTCCGCCCTTCACGCGCGGAATCGTCTTCGTCGGCGACGGCTTGTGCAGCTCGCCCGGAAAGAAGCGTATCCATTCCCCGAAGCAGCCCGTCACGATATATCCCTTCTCGCCGACGAAGATCGACCCGTCGTTGCCAAGATCGACGTTGTATTTCTTCTCGATCTCCTCCAGAAGCGGCGGCGTAAACCAAACTTTGCGGTCCTTGATGAGCTTGGAAGTCGAATTGCCGACGAACCACGTGGTGTCGTCCCACGGCGTATCCCCCTTGAGGCCGTCATACCAGTGGACCGTCACCGGCGCGAGATTGCCGCGCGCAGGGAATTTCCAGGTCACGTGGTCGCGCAGGTTCCACGAATCCTTCGATCCATGCCTCACGTCCGTCACGCGGACGCTCTCCGGCGCGCCGAGGTTCAGCGACCAGAAAGCGGGGTCGAGTATGTGGTTGCCCATGTTGCCGAGCGTGGCGCTGCCAAAGTTCTTCCAGCTATACCAGCCCATCGGATGGAGTCCCTCGCGTCCGCCGCAGAAACCGGTGTGGGGCGACGGTCCGATCCAGCTGTCCCAGTTCATTCCTGCCGGAACCGGCTCCGCCGCCGGCAGCATGTTCATGCGACCGTTCAGGCGCTGCGTCCAGGTGTGCACCTCCGTTACCTGCCCGAGTGCGCCGGCCCCGATGTATTCCACGAGGCGCCGCACGGCCTCCTGCGAGTGTCCCCACTGTCCCATCTGCGTGACGGCATGGTGCTCGCGCGCTTCCGCAAGCATCCGCCGTCCCTCCTCCACGGTATAGGAAAGCGGCTTTTCGATGTATGCGTGGATGCCGTTCCGGAACGCCAGCAGCGCCGGCATCAGGTGGTGGTGGTTCGGCGTCGCGATGAAAACGGCGTCCACGCCGTCCGCCATCCGCTTGTAGAATTCGCGGTAGTCATCGAAATCGGCTATCCCTTTCGTGTCAATGCCGAGCTCCTGCATCGAGGCCAGCTTCCGCTTGGACTCCCTAATCATCGCCGGATCAGGATCCACCAAGGCGACGATCTTCGCGAGTTTCGTCCAGGCGACGCTGGACATCAGTCCGCCTCCCATTGTGCCAAGCCCGATGAACGCGACCCTGAGCGGCTTCGAAGGATCCTTCATCTCGCACCGTTTGAGTCCGGCGTACTCCTGTTGACTCAACACCGGCGCCGCCATGAATCCCGCGCCTGCGGCAGCAGTCGCCCCGATGAACCCTCGCCTCGTAATGTCCATTCCCGCGCTCCTTGATGAGAAAGTTTCACACGCACCGCATGGGCCGCGTTCAGCTGTTTTCCCTCACGAAACGGAGCATATCATCATAGCACTCGTCGAGCTCGGCTTTCTGGAGGTCCGTGAGCGGTATGTCACTGAGTTTCCACTTCGTGTTGTCGCCGACCGCCACCGTGCCTTGTTCCTTTTTTTCGGCCTTGAGGTAGTCGCGCGACACCGTGGTTTTGAACACGCCCTGACGCTGGAGGTAATAGAGCGAATACCCGCGCAGGCCGCCGGGGAAGTCGCGCTGGTCGATCAGGAGGCGGAGCAGCGCGTAAGCGAGCGTCAGCTTGCCGTCGCGGTCGTTGTTCTCCATCTGCTTCCAGATGTATCCGAGCAGCGGCGCATACGCGCAGCGCTCCGTGACGAGCCCCTCCGACCCGCAGCGGCGGCTCTGGTAGAGCCACTGCCAGCCGCCCCACGCGCTGAACACCGTGTGGATGACCGGCTTCGCGGCGTTCTCCCTGATCATGTTCTCGTTCGCCTTCGCGCCGCCCGACTCCTCCTTGATGTACCCGTAAACCGCCGGGTATTTCCTCGCGAGGTCGATCAGCATCTCGACCGTCGGGGACGGGCACGTGTTGTTCACGACCGTCTGGATGATCACCGGGCGCTGCGCCACCTTGGCCTGCGCCTCGAAGTAGGCGCGCACGTCGTCAAGCGTCTTGCCCTTGCTCGGCGGGCGCGTGATGATCGCGATGGCCGTCCGCGGGTACTTCTTGGCGATCTTCTCCACGGCCTCTGTCTCGCGGATCATCTGCGCCGTGTCCACGCCGTTACAGCCGAACGTCATCATGCACTTGACGCCCTGCATCGCCTCGGCGCACGCCTCATACCCCTTCACCTTCTCCTCGTAGGTCAGCAGGTCGACCGCGTCGTTCGACTGACACCAGATCACGCCCGGGCACCCGCCGTCCGCCGTGAAGCGCACGCCGCGTTTGAGCGACTCGTAGTCCACGCTGCCGTCCTCGTTGTACGGCGTCGAGAGGATCGGGAACGGGCCGCGCATCCGCTTGTCGCCGCCGCCGTCCGCCTTTGCCACGGCGGTGGACACCTTCTTGGGCGCCGTCGTCGCGCATCCCGCGAGCGCCGCGCCCGCCAACCCCAATGCCATAAAATCCCGTCTCTGCATGGTCTTCCCTTTCCTGTAAAAACTTGTTGTTCCGCGCTCTCACCCCATAATTTGAGCGTTGAACGTTGAGTGTTGAGCGTCCGTTACCCCTTCAGTTCCCAGCCAGGCCGATACGTCGTTTTGAGGAACGCGTTCGCGGACTCGTCGTTCGTGATCGCCGTGCCGTCCCACTCGAGTTTTTTGAGCCCCGCGCGAGCCGCCACATTGCCGAGGAGCACCGTCGTCGCGAGCGGCGCGGAGTAATCGAAGTTGCAGCCCGCCGGGCGGTTCGGGTCGCGGATCGCGCGCAGCCAATCCTGCTGATGGTTCATGCCCTTCTCGCGCGGGATCGTCTTCGGCGGACTCGGGAGTTTCGCTCTGAGATCGTCCGGGACGAACTGGAGCCCGTCGCCGTGCGGGCCGATCGCCATGACACCGTTTTCGCCCACGAACACCGTGCCGAGGCAGCCCAGATTTTGTCCGTGCTTCTTTTCGAGTTCCTCGATGATCGGCGGCAGGTTCTGGTAGTCGCGCTTCAGACAGATGCCCGTCTTGTTCACATGCGCCTTGTCGTAGGGGATGCCGTCCTTCACGCCGTCATACCAATGCAGCGTCATCGCATCCATGCCCTTGCGCGCAGGGAAGCGCCAGTGGATCGTGTTGCGCCACGTCCAGCTCCCCGCCACGCCCCACTTGAGCTCGGAGGCCTCCACGCTCGCGGGATGGACCTCGCCGAGGCGAAGCGACCAGAACACAGGGTCGAGGATGTGTGTGCCCATGTTGCCGATCGCGCCGTTGCCGTATCCGATCCATGAATGCCAGTCATGCGGATGCATGCCGTTATGGTCCGCCGTACCCGCGTAATAATCGCACACCGGTGCGGGCCCGCACCACGCGTCCCAGTCCATGCCCTTCGGCGGCTCGGCCTTCGGCGGGCGGACCATCATCGCGTTCAGGCGATCGTCGAACGCCCACACGTCATGGATCTGGCCGATCGCGCCGCTCTGAATGTACTCCACGAGGCGGCGCATGCCCTCGTCGCTGTGGCCATGGTTGCCGACCTGCGTGGCGACGCCTGACTTCTTTTGCGCCGCATGCATGAGTCGGACCTCTTCGATCGTGAGCGCCATCGGCTTCTCAACGTAGACGTGAAATCCTTTCGACATCGCGAGGACCGCGGCGGTGGCGTGGTGGTGGTTGGGCGTCGCGATCGCGACGGCGTCGATCTCGCCCCCCATCTTGTCCAACATCTCGCGGTAATCGTAAAAGGCCCGGATCTTCGAGCTGTCTGTTGTCGGCTGATGGTGCTTTACCACGGCGCGGATTTTGTCCCAATGACTCGGGTCCGGCTCGGCCATGCAGACGATCTCCTCGTCCGGTCCGCACAGGTTGTTCAAAATGCCGTAACCGATACCGAGCCCCATGCGGCCGCCGCATCCGATGAGGCCCAGCCGGATTTTATTCCGGCCAGAAACCTGCCCCCCGATGGCAAACAACGGGAATGCCGCACTCCCTGCGGCTAATTTCAAAAAATCACGACGTAACATCTGTACTCCCCCAAAGAAGGTTCACGAACATCCCATAATTCTATCCGACGATATACGCAAGACCCAGTAAACGTCTATTATGCAGGGAGGATTAAAATGGGTCAATCCTGAAGGGTTCCGTTTCCCGGGGGCCGCGAAGTGCGATTTTATTCTGTTGAACAGGAATGGCATGTTTGCGGTTGTTTCATTATGCACATTTGCAAACCAATTTGGTGGAAGCGCGAGCGCGGCCTGTTGCATAATCAACGCATGGGAAAAAGGGAAACGGCAGAAATCGTGGAGCGGGAAGGAACGAGGGGATAATTTTCAACGCGCTTGCCGCGAACGCTGTCTTCGGATTCGGCCCCGTCGTCGCCCGTGCCGGTGCGGTGCCGGAAGATCTTTGAGTGACGAGGAGAAAAAATGAAAACGACGATCATGGTTCTTGTCTGCGCTGCCGCGTTCGCCGCGCCGGCCTTGCAATGGGAGAAACCCGCGCCTGTGCCCCGCGAAAAGGGCTTGTTCCGCAGCCAGATACACCGCGGGGGCGGCCGGGCGGCGCGGCCCGACAATGCGCTCGAAACGTTCCTCTGGTGCTGGGGGCTCGGCTTCGCGCCGGAGGCCGACGCGCGCCTCACGAAGGACGGCGTGGCGGTCGCCATGCACGACGACACTTTCAAGCGCATCGGCCGCGGCATCACGCCCGAGTTCGCCGCCCGGAAAGTCAACGATCTCACGTGGGCCGAGATCCGCGACGTGGATACCGGCTCCTACCTCGGCAAGGGATATGCCACCACGCGGGTCGCCACCATGGAAACCGTTTTCGCGGCCATGCGCGGACGCCCCGAGCGCCTTCTCTACGTGGACGAGAAGGGTGCGCCGCCGGAGCTGATCGCGAAGCTCGCCGAGCAGTTCGGCGTGATCGGCCAGACCTACTACTGTTCTTCGAACTGGCGCAAGGTGGTGGCGTGGCGCAAGGTTGCGCCCAAAGGACGTTCGATGGTGTGGCTCGGGAACTTCCCGAAGAACAACAGCCCCGAGTCCGTGGCGAAGACCGAGGCGTTCGTTCAGCAGCGCTTCGACGAGATGGCCGCCACGGGGTTCGACGGCATCGACCAGGTGCAGATCCACGTGCGTACGGACCTCACGAGACCCGATCCGTTCTGCCCCTCGTCGGCATTCATCCGCCGCGCGATCGAGCTGCTGCACAAACACGGCGTCTCCGTGAACGGCGTCACGTGGACGGAGGGCGAGAACGCCGACGTCCACCGCAAGCTCTGGGATCTCGGCTTCGACCACTTTACCTCCGACTACCCCGTTTTCTTTAGCGAGTTCACCAAAACCATTCGAAAGGACTGACCATGGAAATGAAGAAAGGGGACAAAAAGACAGGTTGTTAGCGCCCGTTAACCAGCCGAGAGTTGGCCGGTCGTCGCCCGCCGGGTCCTGCGCGTGCCGCGCCATCCGCCTTGTGCTTCGAGGGTAGGGCTACCGGTTTTCCAGCGCGTCCATCGCGTCCAGCAGCACGTTCGCCCCGAAAGCGTCGAGCCGCATATCCGCCCAGTCCACGGTCCGGTCCTGCGAGAAGAGAAACGGCAGGAAGAGGTACTCGGGCATCCAGCAGACGTTCCCCACTACCCCTCCAACAACAAACGTCTCCAGTCCGTTGTCGAGCCGCACAAGCGGTTTCAGCGCAGGATCGTCCTTCAACGACCAGATGCAGCAGGGCTTGCAGAAACCATCGAAGTTCGGATTCCGCACGAGCGCATACGGCTTTGTCCCGACTCGCTTTAGGCCGGGCGAAAACGACACCTTCATGGCGGCCCAGTTGCCCACGCCCTCCTGGTTCCAGCCGGAGGATACCGGAATTTCGTCGTTTTGCCGCCGGACGAGCAGACTCTTCAGCCCCGCCACATTGCGGGGGTCGTGGCCGCCGATCATAAACAGGCGCCCCCCAGCTTGCACGTAGCGCCTCAGCGCTGCGGCGTGGTGTGCGGACATCCCCGCGCAACTCCCCGTGTCGATCAGCAGAATCTGCATGTCGGACGGGGCCGGAAGAGCGGTTTTCTCCATCTCCCAATAGGAGATCCCCTTCACCGCATACCCGGCGTCACGCAACGTGCGCCCCGCCGCGGCGGTCAGCATCTTGCCCACGTAGGAGAGCGCCTTCACGTGGAACGACCCGTACGGCTCGCACACGAGTCCCACCGTCGCCTTCGGCTGAGACGGGTTGAGCGACTCGTCAAACAGGCCGTGGTAAACGGCCTGCATGCGCGGACTTCCTTCGCGCCGGCGCTCCTCTTCACGAGCGGCCAGGCGGCCGATGGATTCCGGCGTGAACTCCGCCGGATCGTCTTTCAGTCGCCAGCATGTCCACGCCATGTCGAGCAGGGATTCAACCTGCGCCGCGACGACGCGCGTCAGCGCCGCCACGTGCCGATCCCGCGTACCGTAGGCGGCATCAATCTCAATCTCCGCAGAGATTTCGGACTGCCAGTAGCAGTCGTCGACCACCATCTTCACCACCGCGTCGTCGAATTTCGGCGCGAACAGTTTCGGCGTGTAGCCCGCCAGGGACTGCGCGAGGCCCGCTGCCACGTCTCCATCCTTCAGCGAGAATTCGCATCCGTGCTGTTGGCCGTAGTTGACGCCCTTAAATCCGGAATACGAGACGAACTGCAAGATCGGCGTGTGGTTGAGCGCCCCCTGGTCGGAGACCGAATGACTCAGCACGGAGAGCAGAAATGCGGCGTTCTTCGCGTTGCCTTCACGAAAGGCCTGCCTCAACAACACAAGCGTCGCCGCGCGGCCGGCATGCCGGTGCAGCCAGTCGCCGTTCGAATAGCCGAAGCCCCGGAACGCGGCCTTGTAGGCGTCGCCCACGATGGCCCCCGTCATATCGAGCGTCTGGTCCGGATGCCCCGTGAAATGGTCTGGATGGTGGCACCAGTTGGTCAGCACGTTTACTCCCCAGCCGCCAACAAACGTCCGGATTTCTGCCGGCAGATGCGCGCCATAGAGTCGCGCCACGTCGTCGTGGCCGCTCCCCCAGCCCCAGCACGGCAAAGCGGTGCCTGCCGACAGCCCAATGAAAGCCTTCAGCGCAAAGGCACCGCAGCCTTTGTGGAAATTCGTCGCCGGTCCTTTTTGTGTTTCAATTATTTGGCGCATCGCGGAAATCCGTGGAAAAGAGTAAGTCGAACAAGGCACCCGCCAGCCAGTAGCCAGTGCAACACTGGCTACTGGCTGGCGGGCGCGCGTTTTCTTCAGGTGCTGAACGGCCTTAGTTTGGCATGCTGACGGGGTAACGGCAAGGGGAAACAGGCCGGGGACGTG
>Ga0209098_1003908_pt1 | contig 11921 bp, 9 predicted proteins | sample AD_JPNHW1_MetaG_FD_184429 | JGI IMG/M metagenome (GOLD analysis project Ga0209098, IMG submission 184429) | Active sludge microbial communities of municipal wastewater-treating anaerobic digesters from Japan - AD_JPNHW1_MetaG (SPAdes) (version 2) | ecosystem: Engineered > Bioreactor > Anaerobic >... | reverse complement strand
TTTTGTTTTATTCATGCCGTTTGGTTGCATGATATCGGTTTATCCAAGACCTTTTTTACGATCTCATCAACAGAAGAATTTACTGATTTTCGGAATTTTATGAAACAAAATGGGATTGACTACCCAGGCATTAGTCACGAAATGGTGAAGACAGAGGGTTGGGTGAGAAAACATCATTCGTTTATTAGTAAATACTTGATTGAGAATCGGTCAGAGGAAATATTGCCCCATTCTGGAAAAAATAATGAAGTATTCCTGGAAATTCTCGGAAATATTTGTGCGTATCATTCATCAAAAACGAAAATTAATCCAACTCATCCTGTCAAAAAGGAAAAAGAGATTATTGGTGTCCCCCTTTCAGAAAAATATCCGGACGGTATTATAGTCTGTAATTATAACAAAACAGCATACAATGTCCATGTTCCCCTCCTTGCCGGTTTGTTGCGGTTTATTGACGGATGCGATCAATCTAAGAAAAGAATTATTACCCCCAAAATTACTGCATGCTTGAAACGAAGGAATCTCTCAGAGAGTTTAAAACTTAAGGACCAGATTCAAAAAAGATTTGAATCCATCGGATCGGAATTTTTTACAGCTAAATGGAATGAAATTGCTCGAAAAGTTGAAGGAAATCAAGATACCAAAAAAAATAAAGAAGACTTTACTACGGAGTTGGAGGAACAAAGCATCTACGATTGTTCGGAAAAAATCAAAGAATATTATCGCCTTAGGACAGATTCGCAGACGGAATTTGATTATAAAAAAGGTATTGAGGATGTATTCTTTGACAGGGATAGTATCATCGTTGTCACAAAGAGGGATTCGAATATAGAGGATAGAGATAAATTTAAAAATGATCTGGATCTCGACAGGAAATTGTTTTTTTCAATTCTGTGTTCGACATTTACTGACGCAAAGGAATACCCCTGTCGTTTCGAGACAAGTGACGATAAAATAGATCATGACATCCTTAACCCCGCAAAAGAGATGTTTTTTAATTTCCATATTGATTGGGAGAATCAGTATCGGGTAACGATTAAAGAAAATCCTTCGGCTGTTCTGTCGATTCCGACAATAAACGGAGAGAAGTTGTTACCTCACTTGATATATTTCAATAATATTTCGATGGATACCAATTTTCACAATATTAAACTTGTCGTTGATGAGGGAAAATTTGAGGTTCGGGAGGATATTAAGATTTTTACAAGACCCTTCTTCGATAAAATGAAGGACAATCAAGATTGTGCAAAGGGAAATTTCTTTAATGGGAAAAATGTACGATTGAAATCTTTTACCAAGGATTCAGATGATACTGTATTTCATGTGGAAAGGGTGGACTATTACGATTATGCGAGAACAAATCTGGTTCTTGATAAAAAAGATGGCCATCAAAAATCGCTCCGTGATAAAATCCACGGATCCTGGTGCCTTGAACCACTGGAACTCTCACCACTAGGAAATAATCTTGGTATCAATTATCTGATTTTTGACTGTCGTGGACAACTTATTTTCAAAGAACGTGCAGCAGTTGCGTTTCTTCAAGGGGCTTTTGAACCCTCCTCATCAGGGACGGTTGAAGAACTGGATAGTCGTTGTTATGGCGATAAATTTTTCTTTGCAAAAGCGATGAATGGTATCCTTGCTCCTGGACAGCGATCATTTAGAGAGACAGAGGAAGAAATTGGCTTAAATGCCGAGGATATCCTGGGACACCCGATTTTTTTAGGAATTACCAGGGATCTGATCCGAGGGGGGGAACCTGAAATGTTTTTCTTTGCACAAGCAAAAATTCCCTTTATTCAAATTGAAAATAAATGGAAACGTGCCCCTGATCGCCGCGAATCATCAAAAATTCTTGCATACAACTTTAAGGGATACGGACTGGATGCTAATAAAATAACCAGTGATACTGAAAAAGAGAAGTTAAAAGGGGTTATTACGCAATTTATCGAGGAGTATCATCTAATTGGTTCTGATGGGCATATAAAATCACATACGCTGTTGGCAAATTTGGCCTTATGGTATCGGTACAAAATTACATGATTTTCTTATGGAGTAATTGCAGGGGATTCCCTAAAGAGAGAAAAACTTCGAAAAAATGAGCTTGTAATCTACCCCAGTTCCCTAAACATCCTCGTTCCCTCGATCAGTCCCGCGACAACCTCCGGCAGCTCGTCGATAGCCACCCGCACCTGCTTCATCGAATCCCGGTCGCGGAGGGTGACGGTGTTGTTCTCCTTTGTGTCGTAATCAACCGTGACGGCAAACGGGGTGCCGATCTCGTCCTGCCGGCGGTAGCGCCTCCCGATGGCCCCGCTGTCGTCATACTCTGCCATGATGCCTCTCTTATGGAGGGTGCGGGTGATCGTGTCGGCGATCGTATCGAGGCCGTCGCGGGTCATCAGCGGGAAGACCGCGACCTGGACCGGTGCAACGTTCGGGGAGAAACGCATCACGACCCGCTTTTCGCCATCCGCGATATCCTCGTCATAGGCCTGTTCGAGCACCGCGTAGCACATCCGGTCGATGCCGTACGAGGGCTCGACAACGTGCGGGACGATATCCTCGCCCCGTACGTCAACGATCTCGTCCCGGACTTCGAACAGGTCTGCCGGGATATGGATCTTCTCGCCGTCAACTACCACGTCCGCGCCGTCTTTCGTGGGGATCGCATTTTCCAGTTCGGTAAAAATTGTTTTCGCCTTCTGGCGGTACTGCTTCCCCAGCACGCTCATGTTGGGGATGATGCGCCGGCGGGGCACCTTTTTCGGTTCATCGTACTGGATGAAGACCGTCATCGGCGTGCCGCTCTCCTTTGCATGGGCGTTCAGGTCGTAATCCGTCCGGTCGGCGAGCCCCACGGTCTCGACCCAGCCGAAGCGGCCGGAGAAGACCTCGGCATCCCAGCAGTCGGTGGCGTAGTGCGCCCGTTCATCGGGGAGGTGCTGGCGGAAGCGGAGCCGTTCCGGCCTGATCCCGATACTTGCCAGCATCTCGTGGGTGAGGGCCACGTAGTAGGCGAGATACTCGTTTGCGATCACGCCCCTGTCCACGGCTTCCCGCATCGAGAGGGTGACTGCATCCTCGCACTTCTGCTGCTGCACCCAGGTGAGGAGCGGCATTGTGTAGTCTGCGTAGCGGCCAAACCGCGGGTGCCGGTTCTTCTCGGCCGGGTGGACGAAGATCTCGGCCTCGGCCTGCGTGAACTCCCTGAGCCGGATCATGCCCTGCCGGGGCGAGATCTCGTTCCGGTAGGACTTGCCGATCTGGACGGCGCCGAACGGGAGCTTGTCGCGGTAGAACCGGAGCAGCCGGGCAAAGTCCACGAACATACCCTGGGCGGTCTCGGGGCGGAGGTACCCCGTCCGCTGGGTGCCCGGGCCGATCATGGTCCTGAACATCAGGTTGAACCCGAAGACCTCGACATTCCCCAGTACTTCCCCGCACGCAGGGCACGTGCAGCCTGCAAGGGCTGCGGCAAGCTCCTCGTTTTTCATCGTGGAGGCGTTCGCAATCCCCCCGCCATCCGCAACATGGTCGGCACGGAGGTATTCCCTGCAGTGCGGGCACTGGCACATCTTGTCGGCAAATCCCGCCACGTGGCCGGAGGCGATGAAAACTGCCTCCTGGGCGATCGTGGGGCACTCGATCTCGTAGTACCCTTCCCGGATAACGTAAAAATCCCGCCAGATACTCTCTATCCGCCGCTTCATCATCGCGCCCAGCGGCCCGTAGTCGATGAAACCTGCAACAGCGCCGTAACACTCGGAGGTCGGCCAGATAAAACCCCTGCGTCTGGCAAGCTCCATCACGTTCTCAAAAACATCCCCGGATCCTTGTACCACTCTCTATCACTTCTTGAAAATACTGGATTCTCACTACAAATTATCCCGGACAGGTATTATACCTCTCGTTTTTGCAGAGATGGGACCGGCTTTCTTCTTTTTTTTATTCCCTTCTGCCAGGAGAACCGCAGGAAAAAGCGCTCCTGCGGTGATGGCTGTCGCGATTGACGACCGGCATTCCTCCTCTCCGTTGTACCGGACCGGGGAATTTTTTCCTTTCCCCGTAACAATTCAGCGTTTCTTATAAAAACGACAACCCGGCCCGGTAATGCTCTTTCGAACAACCCGGGCTGTTACAGGTTCCCCGTTATACCGGGAGGGGCGAATTGTTTTACCATCGCGAGCACGGGTAAAAAATTCTCTTCCGTGCAGTACAGGACCACCGGGTGGATCAGGTACTGCGAACGGAACACGATCGAACGGACATTCCGGTATACCGAGATGTACCGCACATCGGCCCAGGCAAGCATGGTGGATTCCTGCGAGGAAGCGAGCAGACCGGCGCCTGCACCGGAGAGCGAACCCCCGAACAGCGACCCGGCAGTTGCCGCCCGGTCAAGGATCCGCGTCGTCGTCCCGGCCCGGTGGGCAACACCCGTGCTGCTGATGAAAAATTCCGTTTCGAGACCGCCTCCCGTTGCCAGCTGGAGCACCGCCATAATCGCGAGAAAAAGGATCGCCATGGCAGCACCAACCACGAGGAAGAGTACCAGCATACCCCGCTCTCCGGTGGCCAGCCAGAAACCGCCGCCAAGGAAGAGCCCGATGAGAAGCGGGATGGCAATACCCTGGAGCACCAGCCACGGGTTGGTGATAAGGGGGATCTTCCGCTGCCAGGAAAGCGATCCGGGGATTTCCCCGGTTGATGCCTCTTTGGCCGGGGGCAGCCGGGCCGGGGAGACCGGGGGAGCGGCGGGGATCCTGTCACCGCTCTTCTTTGGGGCAGCAGGCGTACCCGAAGAAGCTGCCTGCAGCACACCTGCGGGCACGGGATTGAGAGGTGCCCCGCAGTCCTCGCAGAACCGGTTTTTGGCATCACGCGTTTTCTTGCAGAAGGGACAGAACAACAGGGCAATCACCCGTATCTCACTTCTGCCATGGGAGGTAACATACCTTCTGGCAGGAACAGGCATCCACTACAATTCCGGAAATACCTTTGCGGACAGGTTTTTAAAAAACGGGACCTGCGGGGGACAGGTGCCCGCACCCGTTCCCCGCCGTAATTTCAAAAAGTATAATACCAGAATAAAAAATGTATAGGTATGTACTCTCGTGGAATTGTGTGCTTCCTGGTACTTCTCTGCATACTCCTGCAGGCCGCTCCTGCGATGGCTGCCTACTCGGGCCCCTGCCCGATCGGCACCGGCGGGGCACCGCAGCTGATCGATCCGGGCCTGACCAGCGGGGCCTTGTGCCGGGGGGCATGCGGCATGGACTGCCCGGATGAACGCTGCGATCTGCTCACGGATTCCACCGGGGCCGCAACACCCATAACCATAGGAATCCAGAACCCGAGGGGGATCTGCACCTATAGTAATGTCCTCGAATGCCCCACCCACGCGGGTTGCCAGATCCATGATGACTGTTTCGATATCTGTACCGAACGGTATCATATGACCAGCATGACCGATACGTGTCACATGAACTGCAACCTGGACTGTGTCGGTGCATACGGGCTGACGAACTGTGTCTTATGGGCAGACGCTCCCACGTCCGTATACAATTCGCAGTTTACGGCTGCTATGGGCTATATCATGGATTACACGAGCGGCGTGGACTTTTCCGGTTATTACTTCTACTCCGATCCCCCGGTATTCACCCCGGTATCACCCACGCCTACAAAAACGACGATAACCACGGTTACGACCGGACCGGAGATAACGGAGCCCACAACCGTACCGGATACATCCGTTCCCGTAACCACGTCTTTGCCGGTAACAACCATTACGCTCACCGGGTCCATGGCAGAACCAACGGAACCGCCGCTGGCGGTCCAGCGCCAGACCTGTGCCAGGTACGGGGGGACCTGGGATGAGGCGTCTCAGGGATGCATCATACCGGATACCACGGCACCGCCCGCCACCGGAGCCCCGGCAGTCGGGATCCCCGACATTTTCAAGGAGAAACCGGTCATCCAGTACACTGCCGATGATTTTAAGGATGCTGCCGAAGATGCGGTAAAAGCCGGGAACCTCGATCTTGCGATACAGTATTACAATGCAGCCGAGGCAAAATACGTAAACGACAATCCCGACAAAGACTCCCGCCCGGCGAACGTGGATCGGGCACTCTCCGCTCTTGAAAGTGCCAAGGCAGGCGTATACCATGCAATGCCCGGCCACGAGACCGAGGAGTCCGAGGCAAACCAGAATGCAAAGGTCCTGCAGGCAGAAGCGGTTTCCAAGGAGTCCTACTCAGGCTTCCTGCCCGGGTTTGAAGCCCCGGCCTGCCTGATGGCGTTAGCCCTGTTATTCATCGTGTGGCAACGCAAAAAATAATTTTTTGGTGATTGCCAAATACGAGCCACAGCCATTCCTTGAGCTCTGGAGAAAATCTCTTTTTTAAGAGACCCGCCCCCCTTGCGATGAGCCCGCCCCGGGGGGGCTCACGGCGCATGCGATTCCTCCGTATTACCTGTAAACCCTGTTCTGCTTATACTTCGAGAGAACAAAAGTCAACCGCACTGCTCCACGGGGCGAGCCCGACAGGTGCCTGCATCGCTTCAGCGATGCAGATCTGGAAAGGCGAAGCCTTCCGGCGGCGGGCACCCGTGGCCCCAGGGCAATTCCTTAAAAAACCGGCCGGTTCAGGAAATTTTTTATAAAAAAATCCGGCCAACCGGTCCGGAAAAAATTCTGTAAAAATTGTTCAATGCTTTTCCACGGCATCAGGATAAACCATAAAAAAAAAGAACCCGCCCTCATACCGGCCTGTAGTGCCCCCACTTCCCGAGGGCTTCTTTGAGTTCTATGGATTTCTTCGCCTTCTCTTCCAGCGTTACGCCTTCCTGCCAGGCCTCGATCGCCTGCATGGTCGCCTTTGCGCCGGCACGGGTACCTTTCGGGTGGCCGTGGATGCCGCCCGACACGAGCAGGACCATCTCCGTACCGTAAATATTCATCACGTCCGGCACAAGGCCGGGGTGCAGGCCGCCGGAACAGACCGGGAAGGCATTCTTGATCTTTCCCCAGTCCTGTTCGAGCAGCATGCCCTCGACCGCATGCGTCTTCTTCTCGCGCAGCAGGTCGGCAAGCGCAACGGACTCCCGCCGGGACCCGGTCAGCTTCCCGACCGCGGTACCGGTATGGACCTGGGAAACGCCGACAAGACGCATGATCTTTGCCAGAAACTGCATGGTCACGCCGTGTTTCCTGTTCCGGGTGAATGCTGCGTGCATGGCCCGGTGGGCATGGATCGCGAGACCGAGGTCGGAGCAGTAGTCCCGCATGGTCATGACACTCGCGGTTCCTGCGACAACGACATCGATCATGCAGTAGTTCCAGCCGTTTGCCGCGAGCAGGTCCGCCCGCTTCTTCATCGTTTCCACGTCAGCCGTGATGTTGAGGAACGCGGACTTCTTCTCGCCGGTCTCCTTCTCCGCCTTGTCCCGCAGCTTTGTCATGTACGTTACCCGGTCATCGAAGCGGTTGAACGAGACGGACGTGAGGTTCTCGTCATCCTTGACGAAATCGAAGCCGCCCATCCAGGTCTCGTACCCGACCTCGGCATGCTCCTTTGCCGTAAACCCGATCTTGGGCTTGGGCACGGCACCGGTCAGCGGCCGGCCGGAAACCTCCATCATCTTCCGGATCCCGTTGTTGCCGAAGTGCGGTCCCCTGAAATGCTTCACGTAGTCCGCGGGAAGGGCGGCATCGATCAGGCGGAGGTTCTTCACCGCTTTCATGCCGAAGATGTTGCCGGCGATCCCGCTCAGCAGCTGGGCGGCATTGCCTTCCTCCCAGAGTTCTATCGGGTACGCGATCTTTGCCACATTGCCCTCGATGTCGAATGCGGTTGCCTTGAGAGCCTTCATCCGCGGCGGCATGGTGAAAAGGGTAGTCCAGGTGCCGGTTGAACTCTCCGATGCGATCCGTCCTGCTGCCTCCCTGCCGCTGACGCCGGCTGCCGGTTCAAAATAATACAGGCAGACGATGTCGTCTTTTGCCGGTTCATAGTCCAGGTTGACAAATTCCTTGTACCAGTCAATTGCCATAGCTATCCCTGTACATGCAAAGGCAGTGCCGGGTAAAAAAAGGTAAGGATTGAGCATCCCCTTATGGCAGGATCGGGACATGCCGGACCCGCCCGCACGCGGGGTCCGGGCTCTCCTGCCGATCGGCCGGCAATGCCCGCGACAGTCTTTTTTTTTTGGAGTTTCCTTCTCATTGCCGGCACTGCAATCACCCGTCCGCACCCGGCCCGTACGCGTTTTTCTGCGGGGATATTGGGGAGGGGAAAAACCGCATGCTCTATCGGATCAAAAAGCACACCGGTATCCCATGGCAGCGAGTCAGGCCCCCGTCCCCGTCATCCTCGTGCACGGCTGGAAGAGCCACCCCGGGGTCTGGAACCGGTTCATCCCCCGGCTCGAGGCTGCCGGTATCCCGTACAGCAGGTTTTCCCACGTGGAGATGGTACACGGGACCCTGCCGCACATTGCAGGAGCTTTTGGGGACCATCTCAGGGACTACCGGGATGGGACCGGCTATGAGGGGGCGGTGGACGTTGTCTCCCATTCCATGGGGACCTGCATTACCCGCTATTTCCTGGAAGTGATGGACCGTACAGAACGCCGGGAGAAGGTCCGCCAGCTGATCGGGATCGGCCCGCCCAACAACGGGTCTGCGCTGGCAGAGCTGTTCACGGATCCAAAACAGGGGGCACTGATCATCAACCGCTTGACCGGCGTCTTTGTCCCGGAAGGGTTCGACCCGGAAAAGGACGAGATGGTCAGGGACGTGCAGCCCGGGAGCCGGGTGATGACCGAACTCCGCACAGCCGGGATCCGTAAGGACATCCTCTACCGGATCATCGTATCAGCAAACCCGGAGGGAACGCCGGCGTTTTTCCCCACGTTCGGCGGCAGGACCTGGGAGATCGGGGATGACGGCCGGTACAGGATGACCCTGGAAGGCGACGGGGTTGTTGCACACCGCGAATCCCGGCTCCCCGGCATCTCACTGGATATCATCCGCCCCGGCCCGGAGGGATCGGGACTGTGCCCGCCCCCCGGCCTTTTCTGTCACATCAGCCTGCCGAAGAACCCGGTCGTCATGGATCGCATCATGGAGTACCTTGCCCCGGCCCGGTAACCGCCGGGGGAATCCCGCCGCTTACGGTACCGCATCCCGGAACATATACGCTGCCAGCGCTGCAATAACGATAACAGAAAAAACAATGACAAGCAGGATATTGGTCAGTTTGTCCTTTTTTGGCATCAGGGTCCATGCACGCGCCTGTTTTCCGGTCAAAAACCCGATCAGTAACCCGGTGCCGGTCCCTGCCAGCACGCCGAGTGAGAGTATCATCAGGAAATCCAGCAGGGTTGCAGTCATGCAGATGCTCCGGTCCGGGTTTTCGTGCAATGGGATATAAATTATTGCAGGATGCTCCAGGGACCCCTGGCATCCTGGTCCCGGCTGTTACCGGTTACGGCGACGGTGGTATGCAATGCCGCAAAGGATGACAAGACAGGCGCCTGCCATTGCCGGTACAAGCCCGGCTGCGCGGGTTTTCGTGGGGGATACAACGATCGGATTCAGGGAGACCTCGACCGTATTCACCTGGTCTGCGGTAATCCTGACCTGCTTTACCGTGGTGAGATACCCGTCCTTTTCCAGGGTAACCGTGTGGTTGTCGGTGGAGACATTCGCAAGCACAACCGGCGAGATCCCTGCATCGGCCCCGTCGAGCAGGACGCGGGCACCGGGCGGGGTGGAATTTACCGCGAGCGTGCCGCTTTTGGGCGTGAGCTTGACCGTCACTTCAGCCACCTCTCCCTGCCCCACCCGGACCAGGACGGACTGTTCCAGGTACCCGAACCGGGAAAAGGTAACGGTATACGTGCCGGAAGAAAGACCGTTCAGGTTCAGCGGGGTCTTCCCGCGGTACTCCCCGTTTACCGTTACCGAAGATCCGTCAGGCACCGACTGCAGGTCCATCCCGCCGGGCTGTACCGGGGTGTAGATGCTGATGGAGGGTTCCCCGAGCGTAACGGAAATTGTCCGGTAGTCCGCCGTACTCAGGTGCGAGCGATCATTGGGGCCGTTGACAACCCAGACCAGGTACGTTCCTGAATCGAGCCGCCCGTTCATCGATTTCGTGTGCCACGTGTAGCTCCAGCGATCGTCACCGTCCACGCTGACTACGGTGAACTGGCCCTGGTCTGCCCTCCTGGTAATATCATGCAGTGCCACGCCGTTTTCGGGAAGGTTTGGCCCGGTCAGGAAGAGGTATACGAACGCCCCTGCCGAGGAATACCCCGATATCGGGATGTCGTCGCCCATAGATGCCTGGATGCCCGCAGCTGCCGCGACACCGCCGGCAAGGAACACCGTACCCGCAATGAGCACGGCGGTAACGAAAGATATTTTCAAGGGGAACATATAGTGAGGGGTATTGATCGTCCGGGTTCTTGGATGTTGCGCCACGGGTATTCCGGACCGGGGGGGGACCGGAACCAATCCATGAGGTCCCGTATCTGCTGGCCCTTCCCCGTACCGTCACAAACCGGCGCACGGGAAATGCCGGGGCTAAAAAAAGTCCCCGCAGGACGCGATTTTCAGCAGGGGCCGGGGGCAGATCCGCAGGGGAGAGCACCGATAAAAATATATTAGTAAAAATAATATGCACTAAGGAGGGTATGATGCATGAAACGCCAGAACGTGATGTATTTTACTGAGAAAGAGAAAGAGTTTGTCAGCCTGCTCATCAATATCGGCACGCGGAAAAATGTTGCGCAGGTACTGGTATTCCTTGCAAACGTGTCAGAGGCAACCTCACGCGATATCGAACGGGGGACGGACCTCCGCCAGCCGGAAGTCAGTCTCGCCATGCATTACCTGATCGGGAAGGACTGGATCAAGATCCGGGAGAACAAGGCAGAAGGGAAAGGACGCCCGGTGAAGATTTATTCCCTGTCAAAGCCGATCGACAAGATCATGAACGCCATTGAGAAAGAGAAGAAGGAAGAGGCAAAGCAGCAGCTTGCCCGCGTGCAGAAACTCCGGGAATATATCCGGTGAGAAAGAACGCTGGCTGCAGGCCTTTTTTCAGGGGGTGGCATATCCGCTGCCCGGTTCATTTTTCCCCTGTCCATCCGCAACCGAAAACAGCTGTTACACCGTTCCCCCCTGCCGGGACCCGGCACGTGCATCCGCCGGCCGCGTATCCGGACGGGGACGGTCCTGCGACCGGCATCCTCCGGTCCCTTTGACGGTAACGGGCGCACGGGCGGCCGTGGAGAGGAGAGGGCGGTCAGCGTTATAACCCCCGGCGAACAAATTTTATAAAAGAGAGCGTGTATGACCCCGTCCCCTGATACAACCGGCGTGCTGATGGAAAAGAACCGTATGGAATCATTAACCGACGGGATCTTCGCATTTGCCATGACCCTGCTGGTCACGAGCATGATCCTGCCCCGGAACGCACCCGTGACCGTGAGTTCCGGTGCCACGCTTCTTGGCATGCTGCCGGATTTTTACCATTATATCATTGCATTTTTCGTGCTCGCCGCGTTCTGGCTGGCCCACCACGGGCAGTTCAGCAGGCTGCACCATATCGACACCACGTTTCTGCACCTCAACATTGTGGCGCTTTTCTTCGTAACCCTGGTACCGTTCTCCACCAGTTTTATCGGCGACTATAGTTCCGATGTCGTAACCACCTGCCTTTTCGAGGTCAATCTTATGATCCTCGGCCTGATCTTTGCCCTGCAGTGGCTGTACGCGGCCGGGAAACACCGGCTCATCTCCCCGGACTACCCGGCATCCGATATCCGGCGACGGTTGTACCACGGGCTGATCATCCCCTTCATCTCCCTTGCCGGGATTGTCATCACCCTGCTGGGTTCGGACA
>Ga0209098_1003903_pt1 | contig 11926 bp, 9 predicted proteins | sample AD_JPNHW1_MetaG_FD_184429 | JGI IMG/M metagenome (GOLD analysis project Ga0209098, IMG submission 184429) | Active sludge microbial communities of municipal wastewater-treating anaerobic digesters from Japan - AD_JPNHW1_MetaG (SPAdes) (version 2) | ecosystem: Engineered > Bioreactor > Anaerobic >... | reverse complement strand
CGAGAATTTCAATTTTATCGTTTTTGTTTCTACTCTCGATTGTTATTTTGCCTTTTTTGTCAATACTTTCTATTGCATTTTTAATCATATTAATCAAAACGGAACAGAGTTTGTTTTCATCGGCAAGAATAAGGATATCTTCACCTATATTTAACTTTATTTCGATATCTTTTTCATGCGCGTAAATTTTTCCAAGTTCAACGACATTTTGTATAAGCGGTTTTAATTCGACACTTTTGAGGGAAGCTTCTTTAAAAGATTTTAGCTCCAAAAGGGAATTATTTGCCAATTTAACCGATTTTTGAATACTGTTTAGCGCATTTTCTATTGAGTTTAATATGCTTTCTTCTGTACTTATTTTATTAAGATGTTTTTGAATAATATTTGAATACAGATCGCATATCGAAAGCTGATTTCTTACTTCATGTGCTACAGAACTTGAATTTTTTAAAACTAAATTCATCTTCATCATATCTTCGGAACTGTTTTGAATTTCTTCTTTTTCAATTTCTGATATCAAAACTTCCTGATTGGTTTCGTTAAGATTTTCGACCATTTTTCTGATAGAACTGTTTAAATGGTCGTTATCCCTTCTGTCAGGGTGCCATTTGTCCTGATAAAGATTTAAGTCCTTTGTTGAATTTGAATTTATCATATTAAAAGCATCCGATAAATTTTTGGAATTATACAAGATATAAATTTGCGCATAACCTTCAATTTCGCCCTGCTCATAGTCAAAAACCAAGACCGCGCCGTACCTTTGGGCAAGAACATAGATAAATTCGGTTTTATCCCAAATTTTTTCTTTTAAAACGTAATCAAATTTTTCGCTCAAAGGTTTGTCGGAAAAATCGTAAACCTCTGCACTTGAATATTCAAGCCTTTTTAAAATGCTGTTGAAATCTTTTTTGGATTTATCTTCAAGCCTGCACATAATAACGCTTTCAACGCTTGCGTCCAAAATCGGTTCAACTATTGCACGAAACAGACCTTTTATGGTCTGCTCGTTGCAAGGCTTGTTGTCTTGTATATATATCAAATCTTTTAATTTGTTTTTGTGCATTTTAATTTTCCTATAAGTGAATAGGTGAATAGGTGCAATTATAATAAATTTAACTTTTCAGCCTTTCACCCTTTCAGCCCTAAACCGTTGTCAACTGCATTTTTCTTTTGTTTGTAAAACCGTTGTTGATTGCATAAAGCACCGCTTGGGTCCTGTCATTTACCTGAAGTTTTTGGAAAATGTTGTTCACGTGAGTTTTAACAGTTGTTTCCGAGATAAACAATTTTCCTGCCACTCCTTTATAGGTAATTCCCTGAGTAAGAAGGTCGAGAACTTCTTCTTCTCTTTGGGTAAGATAAGAAAGGAGATTTTCTTCATCTGAGATGATTGTTGTTTCTTCTTTGAAAGAGCGTTGGAAGTACTCGAAAAATCTTGAAGAAAGTGCGGCAGGAAGATAAACTTTACCTGCAGCAACTTCTTCAATAGCATAAATAAGTTGAGCGGACGCCATAGTTTTTAAAACGTACCCCTTAGCTCCCAACTTCATGGCGCGGAAAATTAAATCCGAATCATCATACCCGCTCAATGCAACGCAACGCACCCCTAAGTTCAGCTTCTCTATCTCCTGAATTGCCTGAAGACCATCTTTTTCAGGCATGTTGATATCCATTAAAACAATGTCCGGGCGGTGTTTTTTCACAAGCGAAATCCCTATATTCGCGCTTGTAGAAGTAGCAACCACTTCAAATTGGCTTTCTAAATTAATAATCTCTCTGATACCCGCCAAATGTTCATAATTGTCGTCAATTAGCAAAACTCTGGCTTTTTTCTTAAATTCCACCGCTCTTCTCATCAATCTCCTCCTTATTTAAGTAAATATAATTTACTATTCCCTAACTTAATCTACTCCGTACATATTACCTCTTTTTAGAGGAGGTTATCATCAACATAAAGGTCGATTTTATAAGAGTTTTGGGTAGATAAGTCGATATAGACCACATGGTCTATGAATAGGTGAGAAGTGAGCAGTGAGCGGTGCGAAGGGAATTTATTAAAATTAAAAATCAAATTATAAAAATTTTTATAATTAATTTAAAAGTACTAGTCTATAAAGGTGAATAGTAAATTGTAAATAGTAAATAGAAAGGAGGATACGGAAAAATTCGAAAAATAATTCTGAATTTATTAAAAAGAGGCGGGCTTGTTTAATGACAAGCCCGCCTCTTTTTAATCACTTATTTTTTAAATTTGAGCATGCGTCAAAATGTTTCCGCCTTTGTCCAAAAGAACTTTTTCTATATTCTCATTTGGATAATAATACTCGGCGCGGTTAAATTTTCCGTCTTTTCTTATTAATATTTTTTCAATAAGTCCGTTGCTTGCTTCATAATATCTTTTTATTCCGGGCAACAATTCTTGCATATTAATACTTTCTTCGGTTAAACAATTTCTTACAGATTCGCTTGTAAGCTTATTTGCCAAAGCCTCTTGAGCCACTTTCAATGATTCAATTTTTTGCGGTGCTAAATCTTGTTTCGTCAACAAAATTAAATCCTCGCCGCTAAGATTTTTAAAATCCATTAAAGATTGAGCTCTGCTATATTCTACATCATCCAATTTTGCAAAAGTAATTATCTGTTGCGCACTAAATCTTTTTTCTTTACCGGCTTTAACAGCATCTGCCAATTCTTCAAGCCTTAAAGACTTTGAAGGTTCAACCTTTGCCATTTCTTTCAAATCTTCGATGCTAAAACGATATTTTTGACCGTTTTGCCCTTTTTCTTTTATAAGTTTATTTAAAACCCCGACATTTTCCATTCTAAGCCTGTCATAAATTTCAAAGCTGTCAGTATCTGAAAATTTTCTTTTGCCCAAAGCCTTTTTTGCAACACCTATTTCTTTTGAAAACCCCTTGAGTCCTTGTTGAAAAACATCTTGATTAGGGCTTCTGACCAAATCCGACTGAACAGAGCCGACCATTTTCCTTGTTAAAACACTTACTTTTGTAAAAAATCCGTTAAAAAAAACTTTCATTTTAAACCCCACTTTTGAATATAACTAATTACTTTTATAAATATAATAATAAACAAACAAAATTTTTTTTGCCAGTAAAACAAAATTTATATAAAAATTTGTAATGTTTTTTCATGATAAAATTATTTAAAAAGAGGTGGATATGGAAATATTGATTTTTATAGCAGGGTTTGTTTTAGGTGCAGGGCTTGTATTTGCGATTTTTGCGCTGACTCAAAGAAAAGCCGAGGATGCCAAAGAAGAACTAATAAGCCGCATGCAGCTTCAGTTTGAGAATTTGACAAACAAAATCTTCAAAGAAAGTTCTCAGGAATTTTCCGAACAAAATAAAGCAAAATTGGAAGAATTTTTCTCAAAATTCAGGCAAAGGATAGAAGATTTTGAAAAAAGAACAGAATTTAATTTCAAAACCGAAGCCGAAAAATTAACCCAATTTGACTCAAATGTAAAAACTTTTATTGAAGCGGGAAACAAAATTTCTCAAGACACAACCTCACTTGCAACCATGATGAAAGGCGACAACCGCAGGCAGGGAAGCTGGGGCGAAATCGTGCTCGAGAGAGTTTTGGAAGCTTCGGGTCTAAGAGAAGGTCAAGAGTATGAACTTCAAAAAGGAATGACCGATGGCCGCCCCGATGCCACTATTAACTTACCTGAGGGCAAAAAAGTTTATATCGACGCAAAGACTTCTCTTGCTTCTTGGGACGCTTACGTAAATTCCGAAGATGAAACCGAAAAAGAAGAAAATTTAAAAGAGTTTTTGGAATCCACAAAAGCGCACATAACGGGGCTTTCAAAGCGTCCTTATTCTTTATCGGACAGCTCTCCAGATTATGTTTTAATGTTTATTCCGATTGAAAGCTGCTATTCTCTGCTTTTCTGCGAAGACAGCAAGCTTTGGGACTTGGCTTGGAAAAACAATGTCATGCCGGTTTCGCCTTCGACTTTGCTTGCAGCACTAAAAATAATAAATAATTTTTATAAAATAGAAAAACAAAACAAAAACGCACTTGAAATTTCAAGAATTTGCACAAAAATGCTCGATAAATTTGCCGACATGCTAAAAGATGTGCTTGATGCAAGAAAGAAAATATCATCAGCTTTGACAAGGCTCAACGGGCATGACAGCATAATAAGAAACATTGAAAAGCTTCAAGAGTTGGGTACAACGATAAACAAACAAATTCCCGAAATCGGAGATGATGTTTTGGAAGAAATAAGTTAAATATTAATCGATTATTTATTATTACCGATTAAATCACAAATTCTAGCTATCGTTTTTGGGAAATATTGCTGAAGGTAATGTGCCCTTATGCCAAAACAAGAATTTGACTGATAAGTATTTAAAATAGCATTTGTTTCCGCGATTAATTCATGCAGATTCGATTTAGGAGTTCTATCACTCGTTTCTGTAAAATAATTAAGATGATTTTGTTGTAATAATGTACTGGCATTTTTAAATAACAGTTGCTCTTCTGAGAATATTTTTAAAAGCTTTTCGTCATTTAAAATTTCAGAAGTTACTTTTGTATGTCCTAATTCATGTCCGAATGAAAACAAGTTATCTCGGCAACTAATGACATTGGCTGTTGGGCTATATCCAGATAAATAATCATCAGCAACATAAAAGAATTTTGTTTTGTTTTTAATCATTGTTATAATGTCTTCAGCATTGATTTTTTTGAAAAAGGCTATTGTTTCTGCCCTTTTGTTTTCAATAATGTCGTCAATATTATAACTAAGCACTTCCCCTGTATTAATGTTATTTATAATTACTGAATTATCAACTATTTCAGTCGTATATTTTCTTCCGTTAATATTTGTAAATGATTTATTATCGTTAATCACTTCAAATATATTTGTTTTATTAAGCAGAGTTTCACCGTTTTCATCAATAATTCTATATAGCTGTTTCCTACTTCCCGAAGGGGTTTTAATATAGTAATATTGTGTTTTGACATTATTGTTCCCTCTAATATTTTTTTTGATTATTACATTTCCGTTTTTATCTTTTAAAGCTTTGCAATAATTAATAAGTTTATTTTGTTTATCCTTGTAATTTAAGTTATAAACGCCGGCTACAGAAGATTTTTGTAAATAAAAACTTTCAATGATTTCCCCGACATTGTTTCTGAATATTATTCTTTCATGTAGTATTTCTTCCAAGCCGTTACATAACAAACTTATGGTTTTTGATTCGGTATTATTTCTGAAATCATGTAGTGTTTTAATTAATTTTTTAGAGCCTTTCTTCAAGCGTTCTGTTTTAATTTGCCCTTCAGATAAAATTTCTCCGTTTTTATTCATTAAAATAATTTTAGAATTATGGTTTTTGAACAATATTTCAGTAAAAATATTATTTAAAGGTGCTTCAATAATTCTTATATTAATTTCTTTTATTTGTCCTTTAATATTTTCGCAAGCTAAAATTAATTTTTGAAATATTTTTGTATAATCAATATCGTTTGACTTAAAAAGATTTTCTATGTTTTGTTCAGACAATTTTTTAATTAATAATTTTTTTATATGCCTTTTTTCTTTTTGCTTTGATATTCTTTCTAAGAATAGTGTTTTCTTGAAATTTAATTTTCTCTTACCTTTTTGCCCTGTAAGGTTACTAGAATTGTCTGAAGGCAAAACATGATTTGTGTTCGCATTGCGTTCATGACTTGTAAAGTATGGTTTAAAAAAATTAATTCGATTAAAAATTATTCGCATAATTTGCCTTTTAAAAAAATCCTAGCATCTATAATAAAAACGATAAAAAAATTTTTTGCTAGCACTATTTTATAAAAGAATATGTGGCTATTTTATCAGGATTTTGCTTGGGTTTTAGTCAACTTTATTAAAAAAATTTATTGATAAAGTAAATAGCAATTAATATTTACTTCTTAATCATAGAACGAATTTTCAAATATCTGTCGAGTTCGCCTCTGAGCTTACCCAAATCGTCATAAATTCCGTTATACAAAGGAATTCTGTTATCAATTTGCTTATCAATAATAAATATTGAAGGAAATCCGCTTATTGAATAGTCTTCGACAAGTTTTTGGTATTTGGGATTTTCTACATTTATCATGACAAAATTGTATTTGTCTTTGTAAATGTCCGAAATGAGCTTGTATTTGGGCATAAAACGTATACAATAGCTGCACCAGTCAGCATAGAAAAGAGCGATAAAAGGTTTTTTATCTTTAACAGCCTGTTCATAGGTTATCCCGATTGAATAATCAGAGGGTTTTAAATTTTTTTTAGGCGCAAAAGCCATTGTAACAGCAGAGGTCACACAAATCGCAATAATTATCCCCAATATCATTAAAATCTTTTTCATTTTATCCTCAATCGGTGGAATAGCAATTCCACCCTGCTGTTCTTTTCAGCTCACTGCTCACTGCTCACAATTTGGAACCTTTCGGCACAACGGTAACTCCGCCGGGAGAAACATGGAATCCTCTTTTTTCGTCTTCCTGTTTGTTAAATCCGATTTTTGTATAAGGCGGAATTTCAACGTTTTTGTCTATTATCGCGCGTCTGATCTCAGAGTGTCTTCCGATAGAAACATTTTCCATCAAAATACTTTCTGATACTTGCGAAAAGCTGTTAATCCTGACTTTTGGAGAAAGAATGCATCTTGAAATGCTTCCCCCTGAGATTATACAACCTTCTGCGACCATGGAATTTGTTGCCATACCGACCCTGTCGCCTTCTTCCCAAATAAATTTTGCAGGCGGATAATTATAATTAAAAGTCCTTATCGGCCATTCTTTTGAATAAAGATTTAATTCAGGACAATAATCAAGCAAATCCATGTTTGTCTGCCAGTAAGCGTCTATGCTTCCTACATCTCTCCAATAGCCTTTTTCTGAATCCGACATTCCAGGGACTTTATTTTGAGCAAAGTTATAAACATATATTTTTTTCTTTTCTTTTAAAAGCGTCGGAATAACGTTTTTACCGAAATCATGATTTGAAACTTTTGTTTTTGCATCCTGATTGATTGCATTTAAAAGAATATCTTTGTTAAAAATGTAATTGCCCATAGAAGCAAGGCACATATTGGGATTATTTGGAATTGTTTTTGGTTTTGATTTGGGTTTTTCGACAAAATTTATCAGCTTCCAATTTTCATCCACTTCCATAATCCCAAATTCCGAAGCTTCACTAACAGGAATTGGAATAGCAGAAATTGTCAAGTCAGAGCCTGTTTTTTTGTGGAAAGCAAGCATTTGGGATACATCCATTTTATAAATGTGGTCTCCGCCGAAAATACAGACGTAATCGGGGTTAAGGTCGTGAATATGATTTATGTTTTGAAAAACGGCATCAGCGGTACCTTTATACCATTCTCCGCCGGTTCTCATTTGTGCGGGAACAAGGTCAACAAATTGGTTCAAAAAAGGCGACAATGCCCAGCCTCTTGTGATGTGCTTATTAAGCGAGTCGGATTTGTACTGTGTTAAAACTTTTATCTTAAAAAATCCCGAGTTGATAAAATTATTCAACACAAAGTCTATAATTCTATACCTTCCGCCAAAAGGAACAGCGGGTTTTGCCCTGTCTCTTGTCAGAGGATGAAGTCTTTTACCTTCGCCTCCGGCTAAAATCATCACCAAAACATCTTCATTCGCCATAAACACTCCTATTTAAATTTTGATTATACTATAAAATATAAAAAAAACCACTATTTTACAAAAGAAGCAACCCATTTAACTATATCAGAAGACATTGCAGGGTTAACTTTTATCATCAACATTCCCATTCCGCCGTTGGGGTAATTTTTAACATAAAAAGCTCCTTGCGAAAATCTTGACAGTTTTTGCTGTTCTTGAAGACAAAAGCTGTCTTTTTGGCTTGTTATAGCAAGCACAGGCACATAACCTATTTCAGAAAGAGCTATGGGAACATATAAACCTTTAAAAGTCATTGTAGGAGAAATTAAAACAAGTGCTTTTGGCTTCACAGAAAGATTTTTTGAAACCAAAATCGCAGTATTTGCGCCTATATCTGCACCTATTATTACCAACCTGTTTAAATCTGTTTTTTTAGATTGTTTATCAATCTCTGAAAGCATTTGTACAACATCTGAAGGGAATTTTTGATAAACTTTATTTGTAAAATACTGCCAAGAACGCTGCTTTAAGTTTGCATCATAAACGCTTTTTCCATGCCCTCTTAAATCCATTTTAATAACAGCGTAACCCGAATTTACAAGCATATCTGCTAAATTACCCCAGTTTTCGCTTGAATAACCCAGGGAATGTAAAAGCAAAACCGTCGGATATTTTTTGGCATTTTCGATTTTTAAATAACTCAAATTAGCCTTTATAACACGTGCATCTTTAGTTTCAATTTGAAAATCTTTGCTTATGGTTTTGCAAAAAGCATTTTGTGAAGACAAAAACACTGCAATAAAAACAAAAAACCAACTTAAAATACATTTAAAAAAGTTATTCACCTATTCACCTATTCACCTATTCACCTATTCACCTATTCATCTATTCATCTATATTACCATATATTAAAAAAAGTTACAATTTTGTAAATTTAATTAAAATTTTTGAATAAAAATGCCGTTAAATAACATATACGAAAATAGGGAAAATCATGATTGTAATTGATGCAGATATTTATTCATTAGCAAACCGATTCGGCATAGCACAGAGCAAATTTACTCAATATGCCAACAAATCCATTGATGAAATAATTGAAGCAGAAGCAGCTCAGGGAAACTCTGCTGCTGCAAAATTCAGCAGAGAAGTTTTAAAAGACTCTTCGGCATTGGTTGAACTTTTTAAACTGTCAAGCGTAGGAAACAGATTTGCAATATTACAAAATTTATCCGAACAAGAACTTGAAAAACTTCTTCCTTTTTTAGAAAAACAAGATTTAATAATAGGTCTGAATTATTTTGACAAAGCCAAATTGCTTGAACTTATGGGTCGTTTGCCCGCAGAACAGCTTGTTAAATATGTTCTTGAAATGTTTCCTCCTAAAGAAATAATGAAGCTGATGCCCGCTGAGAGCATGGATAAATTTTTAACCCTTCCGGATTTGGACAAAAACCTTGTGCTCAAACATCTTATGCAAATGAAACCTGAGTTTTTGGCTCAAATGATTGAATCTGTTACGGGAAAACCCGCAAAAAGTCTTAACCCTCAGGAATTGGTAAAAGAAATAGCCTCTTTGCCTCAAGAAAAATATAAAGAAGCTCTTGTGAATATTCCCGAAGACCAAAAAAGAAAATTTATTTTAGCCATGATTGAAGAAAAACCTAAGCTTTTGGAAAAATTTCCGGCAGAAGGTTTTGTTAAAGTTTTGAATGAAAAAGAAAAACCCGATTTAATAAAAGCAGCAAAAGTCATTGAGCCTGAATTTTTGGTAGAAATGCTCAAAGAACTCCCTCAAGACCTTCTTGCTGTAATAGTAACTCAAATTAATCCTGAAATATTTGCCCAAGTTCTGATTAAAAGCTATCAAGATATTTTAAGAAGTATAATAAGCACTTAATATTTTATATTTGATTTTTCGCTTAAAAATTCCAACAAAAATTCCAGTGCTTTTTGGGTAAATAAAAATTTCATTTTTTTGCGCGAAATTTTTGGGTTAAGTTCAAATTTTCTCACTGCAGATGAAAAATTGCTTTTTATTGCTACAAAAAGCAGCCCGGCATCTTTGTTTTCATTTATCCCTCCCGGTCCTGCAATCCCTGTAGTTGCTATACTTATGTCACAGCCTGTTTTTTCAAAAAGTCCTTTAACCATTTCAAGAGCACACTCTTCGCTCACCGCACCATATTTTTCAATGGTTTGGGGGGTTACACTTAAGAGTTTTATTTTTGCTTCATTAGCGTATGTTATATAATTTTCTTTTGTATATGCAGAGCTTCCTGCAATATCGGTTAATCTTGAGCTTAAAAGCCCGCCCGTGCAGGACTCTGCTACAGAAAGAGTCATTGAGTTTTTAAGCAAAAACCTTGCAACTTTTTTTTCTGTCCTTGCGGTGATTTTTTTAAATCAAATCTAAGCTTTCAAAAAATTTGTTCATGAAATTTAATGTAAACTTAAAATGTAAAAAGTCAATGCCTATTTGAATTTTCATGGCAATTTCTTGTCTTAAAATGTTTTTATTATATTATGCAGATTAATTTTTAAGGTCGGGTTTTTAAAATTGGGATTAATATCAAGTATATCTGACTTTCTCAGCGAAAAGGCTGGAAAAGTTTCAAAAAAAATTCTTAGCAAGGGTTTAGCAAAGGTTAAATCCGATTTTGTGCGTTCCCCAATAAATGACTGTTTTGAAAGTACTTCACAAGAAGTTTGCTCAAATGTAAATAAAATCCAAATCGACCTTAAAAATTTTAACTTAAAAAAATTCCTTAAATCACTTGTGGATGAAAACGGCAAACGTTTAATAGATAAAGCAAAAATCTCTGTAATGAAAAGTAATTCAAAATATTACGGAACAAATGAAGCCCTGCCTGCTTTTATAAAAAATCTTGTTGAATTAGATGTCTTTGACCAAAAACAACTTGCAGAAATAATCAAAGAATTAGGAAATAGCAGAGATTTAAGACAACATGCCGAAGTTTTGAAAGAACTTGTTAAAATGAAAGCTTTGACAAAAAATGCCGATTCTGAAATTTTGGAGTGGTTTATAAAACAAAAAACAAATTATGCGCTTTCTTTTGACAATGTTCAGCCAAGAAAAAATCTTTTAAAAATTCTTAATTCTATTGAAGAAATGTATCCCGACACCGAAAAATCGCAAAGACTTGTAAATCGCTTAGGTAAAAGCGGGATGAATGAAATTTTAAGATACTTTGATGATGAATTTTGTCTGCCCCAATACGAAGAGCTTTTAAAGACCTTTTCAAAAAATAAAGATATAAATTCTTCTGCTATGACAAGAACCTTTAGGCACACAGGAACCTCAAGGGGCTTTGAAAAACAAGAAATGATAAATGCAAAAACTTTGTTTGTGAATTTATTCAATGATTCTGAAATTGTAAAAAGCAAACTTAAAGGTAATTTAGCAGATATATTGTGCTCAATTTATGATGACAAACAGGCAAAAGGAAAAATGGAGCTTTTAAGTGAAATTTTTAAACATCCGAATTCAGAAAATTTAAATTCAAACAGTATAAACAACCTTGTTGCAAGATGCTTTAACGAAGAAGCAATGGCTTCAAATCTTGATTTTGCAAAAAGCCTTCTGAATTCAAAAAGATTAGAGCCAAGAAGTTTTGACAGTATTATTTATCATATAAATGAGAATGAATGGCCTTATGCCAAAGCCCCTGCAAAAACAGCAAGATTGGACTTGATTAAATTTTTCAATGAAATGACTGATTTGCCAAAAGAAATTACCTCTGAAACCTTACAATCAATTATTGAATATAACAGCAACCCCAAATTTGCCAAAGAGTATATGGATTATTTTAAATCGGTAGCAAAAATAAAAGGGCTTGACGCCGATACATTAAATTACATAGCTAATCCAAGAAATTTATCTTATAAATACAATATAAAAGATATTATGAAAATTCGAACAGAACTTGCCGATTTTGCAGCTCAAAATTCACAAAAGTTTGAAGGCATTAACAAATATAATATACAGAAAATTTTTAATGAAATAGAAACAACAGAAGATGTTAATTTAGTCAAAGATTTTATAAATTTAACTTCTAAATTAAACCCGCAAATATCAAAACAAAATTGGTTTAAATATCATTTTGATTTTAACTCATTTTCTTCCGGTAAATTTCTTGATGAAATAAAGCCTAATACAAATATTTTGAAAAGCCTTGAAAAAATTGTCGGCGTAGAAAGTCTTGACGAAAAATTACTGCAAAATCTTTTTTACAAATTTCAAAAACCTGAGGATTTAATT
>Ga0209098_1003897_pt1 | contig 11933 bp, 9 predicted proteins | sample AD_JPNHW1_MetaG_FD_184429 | JGI IMG/M metagenome (GOLD analysis project Ga0209098, IMG submission 184429) | Active sludge microbial communities of municipal wastewater-treating anaerobic digesters from Japan - AD_JPNHW1_MetaG (SPAdes) (version 2) | ecosystem: Engineered > Bioreactor > Anaerobic >... | reverse complement strand
GATACAGGCACCGATAGCGCCCAGACCAATGATCAGGCCGGCAGCCAGAGCAACAAAACCGAGAACGTGTTCCATGACAACTCCTTGCTAAGGTTAAAGTAGGTAAAACAAAAAGAAACTACAAAAATAAACCGGGTACTGCTTAGTGTGCTTCGTGGGCCTGGCCGATATACACCAGCGTCAGCATCATGAAGATGAAAGCTTGCAGAGCAACGATCAGGATGTGGAAGATTGCCCAGATCGAGCCAGCGATGACGTGACCTGCGAACAGGAAGACACCGGTCGCGGTGCCGGCCCAGGCTGCGCCCATCAGTGCGATCAGCATGAACACCAGTTCGCCGGCGTACATGTTGCCGAACAGTCGCATGCCGTGCGAAACGGTCTTGGCCAGGAATTCGATCATTTGCATGGCAAAGTTGATCGGATAGAGCAACGGGTGGCTACCGAACGGAGCGGTGAACAACTCGTGCATCCAGCCACCGAAGCCCTTGATCTTGATGTTGTAGTAGAGACAGACGAGCAGGACGCCGATGGACATGCCGAGGGTGCCGTTCAGATCGGCGGTCGGTACGATACGCAGATAGGCGTGGTGGTCACCGGTAACGGTTTGCCAGATGGTCGGCAGAAGATCGAGCGGCAGGAAGTCCATCGAGTTCATCAGGAAGATCCAGACGAACACGGTCAGGGCCAACGGACCGACGGCCTTGCGGGATTCGGCGCTATGCACGATACCCTTGGCCTGTTCATTGACCATCTCGAGAACGAGTTCGACGGCAGCCTGCATACGGCCCGGGACGCCCGAGGTGGCGCTCTTGGCGACGCGCCACATGACGAACAAACCGAGGATGCCCATGAGCAGGGAGAAGACCAGGGTGTCGACGTTCAGGACAGTGAAGTCGATGATGTCCTTCTGGGCGTGTCCCGTCGTGTTGAGGTGGGTGAGGTGGTGAACGATATATTCGCCGGCGGTCGGCGCGTTCGCTGCTGCTTCGTGGCCTGCTGTAGACATGGTCAGGATTTCTTCCAAAACGCTAAAAAACCAGCATGTAACACAATCGCAAGCCCGATCAGCAAGCTGGGCCAGTGCATCCCGGGATAGCCCGTGATGGCGATTGCCAAAATTCCTATTGTGGCCGCGATCTTCAGGAACTCACCGATGAAGAAATTCGCCGCGTACGATGCGCCGGGGCGGTTGTTCACCATGGACAGACGGATGGCAAAGAATAAATTGGGAAGAATGGCAGCCAATGCTGCAAACCCAACCGAAACGAGCCCCCGCGTTCCTACGACTGCACCTGCCCCGAGCGCTGTTATTACTGCCGCACCAAATTGCAGAAGAATTGCCTTGTACATTTGGTGCCTTGCGTTCGTTGACCGGCTTTGCCACACAGACCTAAATCATACAAGACTAGTCGGCGCTACGTCAATGAAAACTAGGGGTTTTCCCGTAGATGTCGTATCCGGTCAACGACTTAGCGCAATCTTCCGAGAATTCCCTCCAGCTGATCCAGGTCGCCGAATTCGATGGTGATCTTGCCAGAACCCTTCTTGCTGCTGCGAATGGCGACAGCGGCACCCAGTCGGTCGGAGATTTCTTCCTGCAAGCGCAGCAAGTCACGGTCCACCGGCTGCTCTGCTGCCGGCTTTGGCGGCTGGATGATCTGCTGGACCAGACGCTCGGCTTCGCGCACCGATAGCCCATGCTGGACGACGCGCTGGGCGACGGCTACCTGTTGGGCGCCGTTGAGGGGCAACAGGGCGCGGGCATGGCCCATGTCCAGTTTGCCGGTCATCAGCAGTTCCTGCACTGGTGCGCTCAGTTGCAACAGGCGCAACAGGTTGGAAGCGGCGGGGCGTGAGCGGCCGACCGCATCGGCGGCCTGCTGGTGCGTCAGCCCGAATTCGTCGATCAGGCGTAGCAGCCCCTGGGCTTCTTCAAGCGGGTTGAGATTTTCGCGCTGGATGTTCTCGATGAGTGCCATTTCCAGCGCTTGCTCGTCGGGAATGCGACGTACCAGCACCGGAACGTCGCTCAGGCCGGCCAGTTGTGCAGCGCGCCAGCGCCGCTCGCCCGCGACGATCTCGTAGCGCTCGGCCCCGGGCGTGCTGTCGATGGCGCGGACAAGGATGGGCTGCATCACGCCCTGCGCCTTGATCGACGCAGCCAGTTCGGCGAGCGACGCCTGATCCATATGGGTGCGCGGCTGGTATTTGCCGGGCTTTAGGCGGTCGACGGGTAGGCTGCGCAGTTCGTCTTCGGCCCTGGCGTCGCTACCGGCCAGCAGCGCATCGAGGCCGCGGCCGAGTCCTTTCATCTTGATCATGCTGCGGTCCTTTCGAGGATTTCCCTGGCAAGGGCGCTGTAGGACTGGGCGCCCTTCGAATTCCGGTCGAAGGCGATCACCGGCTTGCCGTAGGAAGGCGCTTCGGCCAGGCGAACGTTGCGCGGGATGATGGTCTGGTAGACCTTGTTGCCGAAGTGGCTTTCGAGCTCGTTCGACACCTGCTGGGTCAGCGTACTCTGGCCGTTGTACATGGTGCGCAGCAGGCCCTCGATTTCCAGCCGGGAATTCAGGTGGTGGCGCACCTTGCGCAGGGTTTCGACGAGATCGGACAGGCCTTCCAGCGCGTAATACTCGCACTGCATCGGGATCAGTACCGAGTCCGCAGCAACCAGTGCATTGACGGTGAGCATGTTGAGCGCCGGCGGGCAGTCGATGAGGACGAAGTCGTATTCGTCGTGATTTTGTTGCAGGGCCTGTTTGAGGCGGTATTCGCGCTGGTCGAGTTCGATCAGTTCGACCTCGGCGCCGGCCAGTTCGCGATTGGCCGGCAGGATGTCGAAGGCGAAGTCGGTCTTGATGCATACCTCGACCAGGGTGGCTGCACCGATCAGCAACTGATACACCGTCGGCAGGGCTTCCTTCTTGGTGATCCCCGCGCCGGTGGTGGCGTTGCCTTGCGGGTCCATGTCGATGAGCAGGACATGCTTGCCTTCGGCGCCGAGCGACGCGGCCAGGTTGACGGCTGTGGTGGTCTTGCCGACGCCGCCCTTCTGGTTGGTGATGGCGAGTACTTTCATGAGCCCGCTTTCAGGATGATGAGGTGGCGTTCGGCGTCAAGGCCGGGAACGTGCAGCGGAATGATCTGCTCGACGATGATGTCGGCCGGCAGGGCAGCAATTTCGGCCTCCGGGCGCATGCCCTTCATGGCCAGCCAGCGGCCGCCGGGTGCCAGCAGGTGGCGGGTCAGGTCGGTGAACAGCTTGAGCTCGGCGAAGGCGCGCGAACTGATCTGGGCGTACTGGCCGGTCATCTGCTCGACACGGGCATGGTGGGCGACCACGTTATTCAGGCCGAGCTGGATGGCTGCCTGCTGCAGGAAGGTGGCCTTCTTCTGCACGGTATCGACCATGCTGATCGATAGTTCGGGGCGGGCGATGGCCAGTGGAATGCCGGGCAGGCCGCCACCCGATCCGACATCGAGCAGCGGGTCGGTACCGATGTGCGGCAGGATGGCCAGCGAGTCGAGCAGGTGGTGCGAAACAGCCTGTTCCGGGTCGCGCAAGGCGGTCAGGTTGTAGGTCTTGTTCCACTTGAGCAGCAGGTCGCGGAAGGCGAGCAGCTTGTCCCGCTGGTCGGCAGAAAGATCGAGACCAAGCTGCTGCAGGCCGGATGGGAGACTGATCGCGCTCATGCTGCCTGCGACAGGTTGAAACGCTTGAGATGGATAAGCAGCAGCGAAATGGCGGCCGGCGTGATGCCCTGGATGCGCGAGGCCTGGCCGATGGTCTGCGGCTTGTGCTGGGCCAGCTTCTGCTTGACCTCGTTGGATAGACCGGCCACCGTGGCGTAGTCGAGGTCGGCCGGTAGCACGGTGCTCTCGTAGCTGGCGGACTTGGCGACTTCTTCGGCCTGGCGGTCGATGTAGCCCTGGTATTTGGCGGATATTTCAAGCTGTTCGACGACCAGCGGATCGCGTTGCCCCTCGCCTGCGCCGGGCAGGGTGAGCAGGCTGGCGTAGGAGACCTCCGGGCGACGCAGCAGTTCGAACAGGTTGTATTCATGTTCGATGGCCTTGCCGAGCACGCGGACGCAATCCTCGGCCGGCGTGATCTTGGGATTGACCCAGGTCGATTTCAGGCGCTCCTGCTCCATCGCGATGGCATCGCGCTTACGGCAGAAGGCCTCCCAGCGCACATCGTCGACCAGGCCAAGGGCACGGCCCTGCTCGGTCAGGCGCAGGTCGGCGTTGTCCTCGCGCAGGCTCAGGCGGTATTCAGCGCGGCTGGTGAACATCCGGTAGGGGTCGGAGACACCACGGGTGATCAGATCGTCGACCAGCACGCCGAGATAGGCCTCATTGCGCTTCGGGCACCAGCCGGCTTCGCCCCTCACATGGCGCACGGCATTGATGCCGGCAAGCAGCCCCTGTGCCGCGGCCTCTTCATAACCGGTGGTGCCGTTGATCTGGCCGGCGAAGAACAGGCCGTGGATGGCCTTCGTTTCCAGCGTGTCCTTCAGGCCGCGCGGGTCGTAGAAATCGTATTCGATGGCGTAGCCGGGGCGCAGGATGTGCACGTTTTCCATGCCGCGGATTGAGCGCACCAGAGCCAGCTGAATGTCGAAGGGCAGGCTGGTCGACACGCCGTTCGGGTAGATCTCGTGCGTCGTCAGGCCTTCCGGCTCTAGGAAGACGTTGTGCTGGTTCTTGTCGGCGAAGCGGTGGATCTTGTCTTCGATCGACGGGCAATAGCGCGGGCCGACGCCTTCGATGACGCCGGTGTACATCGGCGAACGGTCGAGGCCGCTGCGGATGATGTCGTGGGTACGCTCGTTGGTTTCGGTGATCCAGCACGGCAACTGCTTCGGGTGCTGCGCGGCGTTGCCGAGGAAGGAGAAGACCGGCATCGGGTCGTCCGAGTGCTGCTCTTCCATCACTGAGAAATCGATGGTCTTGCCGTCCAGACGCGGCGGGGTGCCGGTCTTCAGGCGGCCTTGCGGCAGGTTCAGTTCCTTCAGCCGGGCGGCCAGCGACACGGAAGGGGGATCGCCCATGCGGCCGCCGGTGTAATGCTCCAGCCCGACGTGGATCTTGCCGTTGAGGAAAGTACCGGCGGTCAGTACCACGGCCTCGGCCATGAAGCGGATGCCGAGCTGGGTGACGGCGCCGCACACCTTGTCGCCCTCGACGATCAGGTCGTCGCAGGCTTGCGCGAAGATCGTCAGATTGGGCTGGTTTTCCAGGCGCATCCGGATCGCCTGCTTGTACAACACCCGGTCGGCCTGGGCACGGGTGGCGCGGACGGCCGGGCCTTTCGAGGCGTTCAGGATGCGGAACTGGATGCCGGACTCGTCGGTGGCCGCCGCCATGGCGCCGCCCAGCGCATCGACCTCGCGCACCAGGTGGCCCTTGCCGATGCCGCCGATCGACGGATTGCAGCTCATTGCCCCGAGCGTGTCGAGGTTGTGGGTCAGCAACAGCGTATTCGCACCCGCCCGGGCTGCGGCAAGCGCGGCCTCGGTGCCGGCGTGGCCGCCGCCGACGACAATGACATCGAAACGGGTGGGATAGAGCATGGGAGGGGGCTTTGTTGCGGTGCAGTATCGGACCGCGAATTTTACGTCAGGTCGCTGAAAAATCACAGAATTGCCGGCGCCTGTCCGGTGCCGGAAAGTGCCTTCGCCGGGGTGGGCAAAGGGGGTGGCGAGTGCGCCGCTGATCACGGCTGGTTGCCGGCCCCGGCGATCTCAAGTAATTTGCTGCCATGAGCACAAGCCAAGCCAGGGGGGGCACGGCCCTCGACAATGACGAGATGCTGCTGGTGTTACAGCAGTCCTTGTCCAAGAAACGCGTCCTGATCGTCGACCGTCATCCGCCGGCGCGCGATTCGCTGCGCCTGATGCTCGGGGCGCTGGGCGTGACGGCAGTGCATGGGGCGGGCAATTCGGCCGAGGTCATTCGCCAGGTCAAGAGCAACCGTTTCGACATCATCGTCTCCGATTTCGTGCTCGACGACGGCCGTGACGGGCAGCAGTTGCTGGAAGAGCTGCGCCATGCCCACCTGATTCCCTTGTCCACGGTGTACATGATCATCACCAGCGAGCGCAGCTACACCAATGTGGTGGCGCTGGCCGAGCTGGCGCCGGATGACTACCTGATCAAGCCCTTCACTGCCGAGCAGTTGCAGAGCCGGCTGGTCAAGGTGATCTACAAGAAACACGTGCTGCGCCACATCTACGAGCAGGTCGAGCGGGGCGCCCTGCAGGAGGCAATTGCCGCCTGCGACCGGGTGATCCAGCAGCAGCCGGCCTACATGTACGATGCCTTGCGTTTCAAGGGCGAGTTGTTGCATCAGCTGGGGCGGACGGGCGAAGCCGAGGAGGTATTCCGGCGGGTACTGGAAGGCCGTGTCGTCCCCTGGGCCAAGATGGGCCTGGCCATGGCCCTGCGCGACCGCGGAGCGCTCGATGAGGCCGAACTGCTGGCCGAGCAGGTCACCCAGGAGGCGCCGGATTTCCTGTCGGCCTACGATTTTCTGGCCTCCGTGCATGAAGCGCAGGGACGGCTGGACGATGCCCAGCATGCCTTGCAGCGGGCTGCCGATGCATCGCCGCACAATACCGTGCGCCAGCGCATGGTGGGTGATGTGGCCATGCGCAACAAGGACATGCTGACCGCCGAGAAGGCCTACGGCAAGGTGATCGAGCGCAGCAAGGGCTCCAGCCTGCGGACGGTGGACGACTTTGCCAACCTGTCGCGCGTGCTGGTCGAGCGCGGTCATATCGACGCCTCGCGCAAGATCGCTGCCGACATGAAACGCGAATGGCGAGGCGACAAGCAGGCCGAACTGGCTGCCCTGGTGACGGAAAGCCTGTGCCTGCATGCCGAAGGCGCCGAGGAGAAGGCTCGCGGCTTGGTCGATCAGGCACTGGCCTTGCAGCAGCAGGCCCGGGAGGAAGCGGCAGCCAAGGGCCGGCAACTGTCGCAGCGGCTGACTGTCGATCTCGCGCATGCCTGTTACGCGGCAGGCAAGGAGGATGCCGCGAACGGGATCATGCGCCAGATGGCCGCCGAGAACCATGAAGACCCGCATCTGATCAATCACATCACCAGCGTATTCGAGCGTACCGGCCAGGCGGCGGCAGGCAAGGCCATCCTCGATCAGGTCGGCAAGGAAATTGTCGATCTCAACAACCGTGGCGTCATGGCTGCCCGGAGCGGCGATCTGGAAGGCGCGGTCAAACTGCTGATCCAGGCGGCCGAGCAGGTGCCCAACCTGCAGTTCCTGGTCAATGCCGCCAAGGCCATCTATACGCTGATGGATCAGAAGGGCTGGGACGCCGAGCTGGCGGCGCGGGCGCTCGACTACCTGCAGCGCGCCCAGCGCAAGGACCGCAAGAGTCCGAAGGTGGCTTCGGCTCGCCACCTGTATGTCACGGTGGCGAAGAAGTACGGCATCACGACTGACAATGCCTGATGCCGCTCGGGCGGGGGCCGCGTTGGCCCCTTTTGGAGTTCAGTGCTTGTGGCCGAGGCCGAGGTAGGCTTCGATGACGCGCGGGTCGGCGGCCAGCTCGGCGCTCCGTCCGGCCAGCTTGACCTCGCCGGTTTCCAGCACGTAGCCGTAGTTGGACACCTGTAGTGCGGCACGGGCGTTCTGTTCGACGAGCAGGATGGCGACGCCGGTTTCCTTGAGCGCCGAAATGGTGCGGAAGATTTCCTTGATCACCAGTGGTGCCAGCCCGAGGCTGGGCTCGTCGAGCATGAGCAGCTTGGGCTTGGCCATCAGGGCACGGCCCATGGCCAGCATCTGGCGCTCGCCGCCGGACAGGGTGCCGGCCAGCTGGGCGCGGCGCTCCTCGAGGCGGGGGAACAGCTCGAACACCTCGTCCATCGTTTCCATTTCGTCGCGATGCCCCGTGCGGTAGCGGTCGAAGGCGCCGAGCAGCAGGTTGTCCTCGACGCTCATCTCGGCGAACAGTTCGCGCTTTTCCGGCACCAGCGTCATGCCGTGGCGGACCAGATGCTCGACCGAGCGCTCGTGCTTCTGCAACTGGCCCATGTAGACGATGTCGCCATCCGAGGGCAGCAGACCCATCAGGGCCGAGAGCAGGGTCGTCTTGCCGGCGCCGTTGGGGCCGATGACGGTGACGATCTCGCCGCGCCGGATGGTCAGGCTGACCTCGTGCAATGCCTCGACCTTGCCGTAGGCAACACGCAGGTTCTTGACGTCGAGGATGACCTCGTTGTCGTGCAGGTGGGTCTTGCTCATTATTCGACCCCTCCCAGATAGGCTTCAAGCACTTTCGGATCCTTCTGAACGGCCTCGGGCAGGCCTTCGGCGATCTTTTCGCCGAACTCCATGACCACGATGCGGTCGGCCAGGCCCATCACGAAGTCCATGTCGTGTTCGACGAGCAGGATGCCCATGCCTTCGCTGCGCAGCTTGGTCAGCAGTTCGGCCAGCGCCTGTTTTTCCTTGTAGCGCAGGCCGGCGGCCGGTTCGTCGAGGAGCAGCAGGCAGGGGTCGGAGGCCAGGGCGCGGGCGATTTCGACGATGCGCTGCTGGCCCAGGGCCAGGCTGCCGGCCGGTTCGAACATGTGCTCGGCGAGGCCGACGCGTTCGATCTGGCGGGCGGCTTCGGCGAGCAGGCGGTTTTCCTCGGCGCGATCGAGGCGCAGCGCGGCGGACAGTACCCCCTTGCTGCCGCGCAGATGGGCGCCGATGGCGACGTTCTCCAGCACGCTCATGTTGCCGAGCAGGCGCACGTGCTGGAAGGTCCGGCTCATGCCGCGCCGGGCGATATCGCGGGCGGCGAGTTCGGCCGTCGATTCGCCGAGGAAGGCGATCTTGCCTTCGGTGGCCGGATTGACCGCCGAGATGCAGTTGAACATGGTGCTCTTCCCGGCACCGTTCGGGCCGATCAGCGCCATCACCTCGCCCGCCTTCACGCTCAGGCTCATGTTGTTGTTGGCGACCAGGCCGCCGAAGCGCTTGGTCACCGCGCTCGCTTCGAGCAGCAGCGAGCCGCTGGCCGTCGGCTGGCGGCGCGGCAGCGGCTCGGCCTGCGGCACCTCGCGCACCACGGCCCGCGACGGCAGCAGGCGCAGGATGAGCGGCCACAGGCCGGCGCGCGCCTTCTGCAGCACCAGCACCATGGCCAGGCCGAAAACGATGATCTCGAAATTGCCGCTCTGGCCGAGCACTTGTGGCAGCCAGTCCTGCAGCCACTGCTTGAGGATGGTGATCACGCCGGCGCCGAGTACGGCGCCCCAGACGTGGCCAATACCGCCAACGACAGCCATGAACAGGTATTCGATCCCCTGGTTCAGGGCGAACGGCGTGGGGTTCACGAAGCGCTGCAGGTGGGCGTACAACCAGCCGGAAACACTGGCCAGGAGGGCGGCGATCAGGAAGATGATGATCTTCTCGCGGGCCGTATTGACGCCCATCGCCTCGGCCATCACCGTGCCGCCCTTGAGCGCCCGGATGGCGCGGCCGACGCGGGAGTCGAGCAGGTTGCGGATGCTGACGATGGCGAGCAGGACGACCAGCCAGATCAGGTAGAAGAATTCCCGTCCCGACTTCAGCTCCCAGCCAGCCAGCGATACCGCCGGGATGCCGGTGATGCCGGTGTGGCCGCCGAGGAATTCGACGTTGCCGAACAGGAAATACAGGCTGATGCCCCAGGCGATGGTACCCAGCGGCAGATAGTGGCCGCCCATGCGCAGCGTGATGAAGCCGAGCGACAGCGCGACGGCGGCAGTCAGCGCCATGCCGATGAACAGCGTCAGCCAGGGTGAGACGCCATGCACGGTGGTCAGCCAGGCCGTGGTGTAGGCGCCGAGGCCGACAAAGGCCGCCTGGCCGAAGGAAGTCAGGCCACCGACCCCGGTCAGCAGCACGAGGCCCACGGCGACGATGGCGTAGAGGCCGATGTAGTTGAGCAGGGTGACCGAGAATTCCGGCAGCAGCAGCGGGCTGACGGCCATCACCGCGACAAAGGCGAGCAACGGCAGGTGATGCAGCAGCGGATTCCGGCGGGCGACTTTGCCGGGGGGGCTGCCGCCCGTCACGTCATCGCCCAGCTCCTCTTCTTCCTCGATGCGGTGCGCGGTCAGCGAACGCCACAACAGCACCGGGATGATCAGTGTGAAGACGATCACTTCCTTGTAGGCGCTGGCATGAAAGGAGGAGAAGGATTCGAGCAGGCCGACCAGGACGGCGCCGAGTGCGGCTACCGGGTAGGAAGCCAGGCCGCCGATGATGGCACCGACGAATCCCTTGAGGCCGATCAGGAAACCGGAGTCGTAGTAGATGGTGGTGATCGGCGCGATCAGGATGCCGGAAAAGGCACCAATGGCGGCGGCCAGCGTGAAACACAGCTTGCCGGCGAGAATGGGCGGGATGCCCATCAGGCGGGCGCCGGTGCGGTTCATGGCGGTGGCGCGCAGGGCCTTGCCGTAAATGGTGCGCTCGAAGAAGAAATAGAGGCCGATGATGAGCAGCGCCGAGGCGACGACGACCAGAATGGTCTGGCCCTGCAGCGGAGCGCCGGCCAGTTCGAAGCTGATGTCGGTAAATGTCGGCGTACGCCAGCCTTCGGCGCCGAAGAAGAGCAGGCCGAGCCCGATCAGGGCGAGGTGCACGGCAATCGAAACGATGAGCAGGACCAGCGCCGGGGCGCTGGCCAAGGGTTGGAAGGCGACGCGGTAGATCATCGGCCCGAGCGGCACGACGAGCAGCATGGCGAGGATAACCTGTGCCCACAGCGGCATCTGGCTGGGCGGCATGGCGAACAGCCCGGCGGCGGCCAGCAGCGGCACGCCGACGTTGGTGATGAGCAGGGTCGGCAGCTTGGCATAGCGACCATCGCGCAGCAGCCGGTAGCCGTCGAGCAGCGCGACGGCGGTGCCCAGGCCGAGCAGCAGCCAGACTGTACCGGGCACCTTGCCAGCCTGCAGCGAAGCCAGGGTCAGCGCGCCGAAAGCGACGAATTCGCCCTGCGGAATGAAGATGACGCGGGTAACGGCGAAGACGAGGACTAGCGCGAGGGCGAGCAGCGCATAGATGGCGCCGTTGGTGATGCCGTCCTGGCCGAGAAGGAGAAGAATCTGGAGGTCCATATGACCTTGGGGCGGGTAGTGGCTGAAAAAGGCACTCCCGCCGTAGCGGGAGTTCGGTGCTGATCAGGTGTCCCGGCGACGCGGGGCGCCGGGAACAATCGGGTTACTTGAGCAACTTCCAGGTGTTGTTTTCAATGGTGACCATGACGCGGGCGCGCTGGTCGAAACCCTGGTGGTCGTTCGGCGTCAGGTTGAAGATGCCGTGGGCGCCGGCGACGTTCTTGGTGTTTTCCAGCGCCTCGCGCAGGGCGCGGCGGAACTCGACGGTACCCGGCTTGGCTTTCTTCAGGGCAACCGGAATGGCGCTGTTGAGCAGCACACCGGCATCCCAGGCGTGGCCGCCGAAGGAGCTGACACTGCCCTTGCCATGAGCGGCTTCGTACTTGGTGACGTATTCCAGGGCCGACTTCTTCACCGGGTTGTCGTTCGGCAACTGGGCGGCGACGACCATCGGGCCGACCGGCAGGAAGGCGCCCTCGACATCCTTGCCGCCAACGCGCAGGAAATCGTTGTTGGCGACGCCGTGGGTCTGGTAGATCAGGCCCTTGTAGCCTTTCTCCTTGAGCGCCTTCTGCGGCAGGGCTGCCGGGGTGCCGGCAGCGCCGACCAGCACGGCATCCGGCTTGGCGGCGATGATCTTGAGAATCTGGCCGGTTACCGAGGTGTCGTTGCGCTGATAGCGCTCGTTGGCGACAATCTTCAGCTTGCGGGCTTCGGCGATCTTGGCAAACTCCTTGTACCAGCCCTCGCCGTAAGCGTCGGCGAAACCGACGAAAGCGACGGTCTGCACGTTCTTGTCGGTC
>Ga0209098_1003896_pt1 | contig 11933 bp, 10 predicted proteins | sample AD_JPNHW1_MetaG_FD_184429 | JGI IMG/M metagenome (GOLD analysis project Ga0209098, IMG submission 184429) | Active sludge microbial communities of municipal wastewater-treating anaerobic digesters from Japan - AD_JPNHW1_MetaG (SPAdes) (version 2) | ecosystem: Engineered > Bioreactor > Anaerobic... | reverse complement strand
CGCGAATCCCGACGGCGTGTCGGGCGTCTCCGGGCGATCGGCCACGAAGTGCAGCCACTTGCCGTCCCTGAGCACCAGTTCCTTCTTGCCCTCGCCCTGCACGTTTATGCGTAGCAGCACGTTGCGACCGTCCCATTGGAATATCTTGTCCAGGAAGCCTCCGACCAGCCCCTGCATCTCCGACGTTATGGCCGCCACGTCGAAGGCCGTCATCTCCTTCTTCATCACCACCTCTAGCGTCCCCTCAATCAAAAGGATTTTGCCTACTACCAGTAGCAAAAGGTTTATGAACGACCACCGGTTTGTCGGTGGAGCAGGCCACTGTGGCTTAGAGGTATAGCGACGCCTTGGTAAGGCGTAGGTCGGGGGTTCAATTCCCTCCAGTGGCTCCATATCCTTCTCAACAAATATTGATGACCCAGCATTTCCACCGGCTAGGACATAGTGGAGCGGGGGACCAGGTCCAGAACAATGTCATTAGCGGTTCTGGTACGTCCGGGCGACCGTCGGGGAGCAGGGGGCGCTGACCAACGTCAACCGCAGCTTCAGCCTGATACTTTCTCCGGGGGCCACACCCTCAACATGAGCAGGGATGGAAACCTGGACAAGATGGTGATGATGCACGTGGGGCCCGGTGGCGACCTGGTCCTGGGGAATTCGGTCCTTTAGGAAGCTCCCGCAGATGAAATACTGGGCGGCGGAACCATGCTCTATGTGGTCATCGCCGTTCTGGTGTTGCTCGTTGCAGTGATCGCCTTGGTGATCCTGCGCCGCAGGAAGTAGGTCACGCCATGCGGTAGTACACGAACCCGGACCACATCTTCGGCCAGAAGTAGGTGGACTTCTTGGGCATGCGTCGGTCCAGGCGGGCCAGTTCCCATATCATGTCCACCGAGGGCGACCTCAGCATGACCATCAGCCGATATCCTTCGGACATCTTGGCCAAAGCTTTCGCGGTGTCGTGCTCGTAGAACACCGTCGGCTCGTCCTTCCAGGCCTCTCCTTTCAGCACCCATTCCTGACACACATAGGAGTCCAGCTCCCACATCTCATCGGCCGGCAGGTCCCGGGGAGAGGCGACGTAGGCCTTCCCTTCGATCACCAGGCCCACGTCAGACGACGGTCGTCCCTCCAGGGCGGAGGCCAGTTCGGAAGGTTCAGAAACATCGAACAGGTCGAAACGGCTTTTCACGAACTCCAGGAACGATTCCGCGGACGCAGGCAGCTCCTTCACCAAACGGTGCGTCGGGAAGACCAGGAGCCCAGGGTCGTTGGACGGCACCAGGGTGGCCAGCACGAACTGCTTCTTCGGGGAGTCTGGATTTTCTTGGGCGTAGCGGGAGGACGTTTCGTAGCGGTGGTGCCCGTCGGCGATCAGCACCGTCTTCCCCTTCAGCTCCGCCATTATGGATTCGACGGTCTCCGGGTCGCACACGCGGAACAGGCAGTGCCGCACGCCCTGGGGGTCGGTGAACTCCAGGACCATGGTCTCCCGGTCATCGATCCTGTCCTTCAGTTTGGCCGAAAGCTCATCGAATATGCCGAATATCGACTCGCAATGCGTCTCCGTGCCGCGTAAAAGGTTCAGGCGGTCCTCCTTGACCTTGGGAAAGGTCTCCTCGTGAGGCACGACCCCTTCCGCGTATCCTTTGGCGGCCAGCAACCCGATGATGCCGGTCCTCTGCCAACAATGCTCTCCCTCGCAGAACGTCTGCTTGTAGGTATAGAACGCATCGCGGCGGTCCTGGGCCAGAGCGCCATGCTCTATCCAGGAGCGCAGCGCTTCGCCAGCCGAGGAATAGTTACCGTCGACCCCGCCCATGGTCACGTTGGTCACGTTATAGCGGTTCCCCTTGAGCCTGGCCAGTTCATCGGCGGAGATGACATCGTAAGGAGGGGACACACGCTCGATGATCCCCTCACCATTCTCGAGACGGGGGATGTAGGGACGGAACGGACGGAAATCGACCATGACCAGTCATCGCTCTATCCGATAATATCTTTTACAATCACTTCAGCCGGACCAGCTCGTAATCCTTATTACCCAGGCCGATGCGTTGGGCGTGGTCCATCCCGGTCATCCAGTCCGTGGTCGGGTGCACCGACCTGAACTTATCGCCCTTCCTGCCCTTCACGTCCAGGACGCTCCCCTTCACCACCGAGGCCTCGTTCACCAGGGTGACGCAGGCCATGTCCAAGGCCACCGGGTCCTTGGACGCCGCGATGCCGATGTCCGGCACTATCGGAACATCATTGAAGGGCCAGCAGTCGCAGTTCGGCGAGACGTCGGTTATCAGGGAGATGTGGAAGGACGGTTTGCCGTTGACCACCGCGAAGGCGTACTCGGCGATCTTCTGGTTCACGATCTCCGAGGAGCCCTCCCATTCCACCTCCGGCGCTCCGTAACGGCAAACGGCGATGCATTGACCGCAGCCCACGCACAGGCCGTCATCGATGACCGCCTTCTTCTTGCCGGTGAGCGTTATCGCCTTTTCCGGGCAGTTCTTCACGCACTGTCCACAACCCACGCATTTCTTGCTGTCCACCGTAGGATGGGAGGAGGCGTGCATCTCCATCTTGCCGCAGCGGCTGCCGCTTCCCATTCCCAGGTTCTTCAGCGCTCCCCCGAAGCCGGTGAGCTCATGACCTTTGAAATGGGTCAGGGAGATCACCACATCCGCGTCGGCGATGGCGCTGCCTATCTTGGCCGTGCGGCACAGCTCCTTGTCGATCACCACCTCCCGCTGCTCGTTCCCCCACAAGCCATCAGCGATGATCACGTCGCAGCCCACGGCGATGCGGTTGAACCCGTTCTCCATCGCCGAGTTCAGATGGTCCACGGCGTTGGCCCTCTTTCCCAGGTACAAGGTGTTGCAGTCGGTCAGGAACGGCTTGCCGCCCTTCTCCTTGATCATCCTGACCAGTACCGCCGCGAAGTTCGGGCGTACGTAAGCGAGATTGCCCGGCTCGCCCATGTGCAGCTTCACCGCGACCAGTTTTCCGTCCAGGTCCATCTTGTCCAGGCCGGCCTTGCGCAGTAGCTTTTCCATCTTCTGCAGCAGGTTGCTGCCCTGACAGGTGTGCATGTCGGTGAAGTAGACCTTGGAGGAAGCCATGCCCCTGAATCAGCATGAACCGATTTAATGATGACCTTGCCGCGGCTCGCCAGTCGCCCGGGCGGTGACCTCGATCCAGTTCAGGTGGTCCATACCCTTCTGGTCCTTGAAGTGGACCTCGCGAACGTCCGAGCGTACGGTTATGTCGATGGCGCCTGCCCGGTCGGCCTTCCCCCGGACATGCTCCTCCGCCAGCTCCCTGGCCCTTCTTATCGTGTCCTCGGCCCTCCGGAAGTCCTGGGAGTCTCCCCATGGCGTGACCAGCTGGAACTGGCCGTCGCTCAGGGGCTGGATGCGTAACGTGAGCGTTTCCGATATTCGCGAGCACACCGCGCCCACGGCATTGCCGACCGGCCCTCCCTCGGGAATGACCACCTCCGCGCCGAGAAGATCGCGCAGGGAGGGCATCAGCAATCGTGACGGTCCTCCGATACCCACGATCGGGCGGTCCAGTCGAATGCCGATGTGGAACGAACTGGAAGAACGTTCGCCGGCCATTAGCTGCAACAGTCGGTCTACCGTGGCGTCCTTCGGCAGGTCCCCGATCTCCTCGGCCACCACCTTGCGTACGATCTCCTCCGCAAGTCTTCCGACCATGCGATGCATGACCCGGGCGCAGTAGGCCTCCACGCTCATTCGCGTCCCTTCCAGATAGTGCTCTACACCCGCGCGGGACGAGGCCTCGTCGCCTATCACGTACAATCCTTCCAGGTTGAAAATGTCGGTAGGCGTCAGCCCGGTCCTCAGCAGATGCCCGGAGTGCACCAGCTCTCTGGCCATCTCCCTGACCAGGTAAAGGTCCGGGAGAGCGGAGCGCAGCTCCTCCTCGTCGCATAGTCCCAGTTCCTCCACCCTGTGATACACCTGGAGCTTGCTGCCCGACAGCCGCTCTGGGCCTCGGGCGGTGACGTAAAAATCAGTTCTTCGCCGCTCCATGATCATGCGCGGCAGATCCTTCGTGCGCTCACCAGCGAATGCCAACGGAAGCACCCTGGTCGGCCCTATCCTGAGATCTCCGTGCATGTCCGAACCGATCTCCGAATCTCCGCCCAGACCCACCGTGGTGGCGTCTATGGAACGAACGCGTGTTCGCCATCCGGCCAGCTGGGCTCCCTCGCGACCGATGCGCGGGAAACCGTTGTCGATATAGGCGATATCGGTGGACGTTCCGCCCATGTCTACCACCAGGCAGTTGTCCAGTCCGGAGAGACGGGAACCTCCGAGAAGGGAGGCGGCCGGCCCGGAAAGGATGGTCTCTACCGGTCTTTCCCTGGCCAACTTCACCGGCATCACGTTGCCATCCCCTTTCAGCACCACGATGTTCGCCGCGATGCGCAGGACCTTCATCGAAGACTCGATGCGGTCCAGGAAGTCGGAGATCACCGGTAGCAGTCGAGCGTTCAGCACTGCGGTGACGCTTCTCTCCACCACTCCCAATTCCCCGCTGAGCTCGTAGGCCGCCACCACCGGCCGCCCCGTCACCTCCCGGATGAGCTGGCGGGCCCGGTCCTCGTGACTGGGCTGGTACACGCTGAACATCGAGGAAACTACGAAAGCGTCCACCTCCTCGGCCATGGACATGGCGATCTCGCGCAGCTTTTTCAGGTCCAGCGAGTCCATCTCCCGGCCCTTGCTGTCATGACCGCCCTTGATGAAGGCGCAATTCTCCGCCCCCAGGGAGTTCACGTCCTCGATGTCCCAGCCGATGCCGATGAGGCCGACCCTTCCTCCTCTGGATTCCAGGACCGAGTTGGTGGCCAGGGTGGTAGACAGTCCGACCAGTTTGATCTGGGTGGGATCGAATCGTTCCTTCCTGAGAAGGGACCTCACGGAACTCTCTATCCCGACCGTCAGGTCCTGGGGGGTGGTGGGGCTCTTGCTCCAGGCGAGGAGCCTTTTGGTGCTGAGGTCGACCATCGCCGCGTCGGTGTACGTTCCTCCGGTGTCGATCCCCAAACCCAGCTCCATGGTCCTCCGAAAGATGTCAGCGTTCCTATAACTATTCGATATCTCCGCTAGGATTTTATAAATCCTGCTACCGCTCTTTTCGTTCCAGCAGGTGTTCACATGAGCGGAGGGCACGTTCAAGGCGACAAGGGCACGGGATTCCCCGACAAGCTGAGCGCGCTCATGGGCGAGCTGCGTGAGCAGTTCGTGGAAAGGGAGGAGGAGATCGCCGGAGCGCTACTGGCCATGCTGTCCGGGGAGCATGTTCTGTTCATCGGCCCGCCGGGAACCGCCAAGAGCCAGATGGCCAAGGTGATGTGCGAGAGGTTGCGCGGCGGTTCTTTCTACTATTACTTGCTGACCCGATTCACATCTCCCGAGGAAGTGTTCGGCCCGCTATCGCTCAGTTCCCTGCAGAACGACGAGTTCCGCCGCCGCACCGAAGGTTACCTCCCGCAGGCCAACATAGCGTTCCTGGACGAGATATTCAAGGCCAACTCGTCGATATTGAACAGTCTGCTTACGATCCTGAACGAGCGGAAGTACCACAATGGCAACGAGGTGGTGGACGTTCCGATACTCTCCGTCTATGGCGCTTCGAACGAGCTTCCGAACGAGGAGGAGGGGCTGGCGGCGCTCTATGACCGTTTTCTGTACCGTTTCTTCATCACCAACGTCCAGGACGAGGGAAACTTCCTGAAGGTGCTAACGTCCAGCAACGGAAAGGCGGCCACGACTACCGTCGGGCTGGAGGACATCGAACGCATCAAGGACGACGCTCGATCGGTGAAGGTCGATGAGGAGGTGCTGCAGGCCTATCTGAGCCTGCGCAAGCACTTCCGGTCCCAGAGCGTGTACATATCCGACCGTCGCTGGAACAAGACCTTGCTGGTGCTGCGCACCGCGGCCGCGGCCATGGGCCGGGGAAACGTCGACCTGACGTTCTTGCCGCTCCTGCAGCACATGTTGTGGGACCGTCCGGAGCAGAAAGAGGGATTGAGATCATTGCTGATCGATCTGACCAGCAGCGGAGGGGTGGACCTCCGCCGTCTGCAGTCCAGCAGCGAGGAGCTGCTTTCGTTATTGGCTAAGGCGAAGCAGCACTCCGCCTCCGACGTGCAGTTCCCGAGGCCGGTGTGCTGCTACGACTGCGGCTCGACGTTCATGAGCGCCAAGGAGCTTTGCCGGCACGGCGAGTCCTTCCCTAAGCATCTGTACATGGACCCCTACGCCAGGGAGGCCCAGGGCGTGAACCCCTCCTACCGCAAGTTCGAGCTGCCGGAGCTGATGCACGTGCTGGAGAACGTGCGCGGCTGGAAGGTCACCTGCCTGCGCGGGGGCGCCGAACAAAGGCTTTACGCCAGGGAGCTGCAGGACCTGCGTTCCGTCTACGATAAGGTGAGAGGGGCGCACGAGATGGAAAGGGGCGAGCTGCGCAAGCGTCTCGACGGGAACATCTGGCTGAGCAAGAGGGACCGCCATGACATCCTTTCCAGGCAGGACCGCCGCCTGGAGTCGATGGCCGAGATCGAGCGCTCCCTAAAGGAAGTGGAAGCGGAGCTCAAGGAGTGATCCCCAACCGATGAAAGGCCTTATCCGTGAACTTCTGGAGAGGTCGGAGGTCCAGGAGATACTTATGGCTCCGAGCTCGATTCCTCTGGACCACAGGGATATGGCCGCGGCGCTGATGGCTTCCGATCTCTTGGGCGATCTCCAGAGCTTGGAACCCATCGATGTCACCACCATGGTCATCCATTCCCTTTTCGAAAGCAAGGCCTGGGCGGACGCTAGGAAGTTGGCCAAGGGCCAGCCGGACCTGGTGCCGGAACTGCTGGTGCTGGCGCTCCCTAAGGTGATCGAAGCCATGGCCAATGGCGTGGGGGGATTGGATTGGAGCGAGCTTTCTGAGGAGGAGCGGCGCAGCACCGAGGACCTTCTGGAAGCGCTATTGGATGCCGAAGGACGAGGCGGTGAGGAGGTCGAGCTGGACGAGCGGCAGAGGGAAGCGCTGAAGCTGGTGCTCAGAATGCTGGTGAGGTCCCTGGACCGCAGCATAGCGCCGCTCATCGACAGGCTGCAGAAGGATTCCGAGGTGCTATTGCGCCTGGAGGAGCTGCTTCCCGGCCAGGGCTGGGACCTGCACCGGGTAGGATTGCACCGGGCCAAGCTCGGAAACCTGGAACGGTACGCCTCCATGCTTCGAAAGCACAGGGACGTGGATCGCCTGAAGGAGCTGCTGGGGAGGATGGAAGGAGATAAGGACCGGAGGGCGTCATCCGATTCCTGTTCGTTAACGGAAACCCACTCCCTGATCTTCTCCGGCGATGTGCAGCGCATGCTGCCCCAGGAGATGGTCAACCTGGCCGACGAACGATTGAAGCTGCTCTTCTATGCCCGGATGTGCGAGCGGCGCTTGCTAACGTACCAATTGAGAGGGAAGGAGTTCCGGGACGGGGAGAGGAAGCGGGGCGGTCCAGTGGTGGCGCTGCTCGATTCGTCCGGCTCCATGAGCGGCGAGCCGGAGATGGCCGCGAAAGCGCTGTTGCTGGCATTGGCCAGGCGTCTATCGGAGGAACGGCGTCCGCTACGCGCTTTGATGTTCTCGGTGGATGTGGAGGCTTACGATCTGTATGATCATAGCGGACGGTCCCAGTTCCTGGAGTTCCTGTGCCAGACCTTCGGCGGGGGCACTGATTTCGATGCCGCGTTGCGTCAGGGCATAAAGAGCCTGAGCGAACCGGAATGGCAGGGGGCGGACATCCTCTTCATAACGGACGGTCTGGCGCGCATAAAGGACCGGGGCTGCCTGCACGACTGGAACCGCCTGAAGGAAAGACAGGGATGCCGCATCTTCACCGTGCTGGTCGGGGGGACGGAACCCGGAGGTCTGCAGAGGATATCCGACCAGGTGTTCCTCATGACCAGGCAGGGCGAGTGGTCCGGCGGTTCGCTATTGCAGGAATTTACTCCTCAACCGCGCTCGATCGGCTCCTGCTGGGTCACGCAGTGAATGCCCCCGTAGCCGTAGACCAGCTCCCGGGCGACGATGGGAACGATCTCCCGGCCCGGGAAGTGGGAGGACATTATTTCCACAGCCACCTTGTCCATGGGGTCCTCGAACACCGGCAACAGCACCACCTTGTTGCCGATGTAGAAGTTGGCGTAGCTGGCCGGGAGGTTGCGGTCCTCTTCCTCCAGATACAGAGGCTCAGGCATCGGGAGGCGCTGCAGTTCCAGTCCGAAGCGGTCCTGGGCCTTCTCTAGCAAGGACCAGTTCCTCTCCAGCACCGGGGCGTTCTCACCTCTATCGGAGAAGGCGCAGAGCACAGAGGTCGTGGACGAGAAACGTGCGAAGTCGTCTATGTGCCCGTCGGTGTCGTCCCCCTCTATCCCGGACGCCAGCCAGATCACGTCAGGCGTGGCGATGTACTGCTTAAGGTAATCCTCGATCCGAAGGCGGTCCAAGTTCGGGTTCCGGTTCTTGTTCAAGAGGCACTGCTCGGTCGTAAGCACCAGACCTTTTCCATTCACGTCTATGGAACCGCCTTCCATGACGATCCCAGGCTTGAAGTAGGGAACGCCCGAGCTCTCCACCACATGCTGTCCGGCGATATCGTCATACAGCAGGTCATCGTACTTGGCGCCCCAAGCGTTGAAGTCCCATTTCACCGCCGCCTTCTTGCCGGTGTCCTTATGCAATAGGAAAGAGGGGCCGTAATCTCTGATCCAGACGTCCGCGCTCTTTATTCGTTCGAAACGGACGCGGGACATGTCCGCTCCGGCCTTGGACACCTTGGCGTAGGCCCTTTCCTCCAGGGCGTCATCGTCCACCAGTATCTTCACCAGCTCTCCCGAGCTCAACGCGGCGGTCATTTGCGCGAAGACGCCTTCCACCTCATCTATCACTTCCTCGGGGAAGGTCAACGGGTTCTTAGGCCAGGAGAGCCACGTTGCGTCATGCTTAGCCCATTCCGCAGGCATGCGATATCCTTTGGACAACGGTGTTCCTTTCTGCAGAGCCATTCTCATTCCTCTCTTTTCTCGACGAGCGCCCCGTAGCACTCCGGGCGGCGGTTATGGAAGAACCTCCAGCCCTCTCTGACGCGTTTGCCGTGGTCCATGTCCACCTCAGCCACAAGTACCTCCTCTCCCTTCCCCGCTCGAGCCAAGGTCTTGCCGAAGGCGTCGCAGACGAAGGAGCCGCCGTAGAACTCGCTATCTCCCTCGGTGCCTACACGGTTCACCGCGCATACCGGAACGGCGTTCGCTATGGCGTGCCCGCGCATAACGTTCTCCCAGGCCTCCTGCCAATCGCCTTCCGCTTCCCCGATGCCCCGGACCGTGCCGATGGCCGTCGGGTAAAATATGATCTCCGCTCCCAGAAGCGCGCAGCATCGAGCCGCTTCCGGGAACCACTGGTCGTAACATATCAGGGCGGAGACCTTACCGCAGGAGGTCGGGAACGCCTGGAAACCGGTATCGCCAGGCTTGAAGTAATCCTGCTCGTAAAAGCACTCATCATGCGGTATGTGGGTCTTGCGATATCCCCCTAGCATCTTGCCGTCCTTCTCGAACAGGGTGGCGGTGTTGAACAGCCCGTCCTCCGCCGCCTCGTAGATCGAACCGCCGATCACCACCGTAGCGGTCCGTTTAGCCAGGTCCGACAGGGTCTCCGTGACCAGACCGGGGATGGTGCTCAGGAATCCTCCCCGTTCCCTCTTTCCTTCGGGGTCCTCCTCTCTCGGGAAGTAGGGGGTGGTGAACAGCTCAGGGAGGCAGATGATGTTCGCTCCTCGCGATGCCGCTTCCTCGGACATGCGGACGGCCTTCTCCAGGTTGTCCGTGACATCGGAAGACATGGCCATCTGCACCAGTCCGACCTTGAGCATGCGTTCTCCGGGCATGTTCAGCCGATTAGGGCCGCGATGATATAACCGTTACTCTTAGAGCGGATGCAACCGACGTATGCGCTCCAGGGACCATTCCGCCCCCTTACGTAAAAATTCGCTATTTTCAAGGAGCATGGCCTCCAGAAGCGGGACGGAGGAGGGTGAGGTCACCCGCATCTTGTCGGCCATCCGGCCCAAGGCCCAGGCCGCCATGCCCTTCACCTCCCGGTCTGGGTCGGTAAGGAGGATGTTAAGGGCCTCTATGGATATCGTATCGCCTATGCTCTGCCCGGCCAGCTCACCGAGGGCCCAGGCCGCGTTGGACCGCACCTCTTCGTCACGATCAGTGGTGAGCAGGATCAGGCTTGGCACCGAGCGGGGATCGCCGATCTTCATCTGAGCTAGCTTCCCGATGCACCAGGACGAATCCTTTCGCACCTGGTCGTTCTCCACTTCGGTCAGTGGGATCAATGCTTGGAGCAGGCGTCGATCGGCCCAGCCGGCCATCAGGAGCTCACGGCTGTCCTCCAACGCCGCTCGGCATTCCTCGACGTTAAGGGACCGCAGTCCCCTGAGGATCCCATCCAGCTCGATGTCCACCACTTTTCTTCAGCTCCTGAGGGCAGATCAGCACTTCGGGACCGGTTTCAGCTTGTAGAACTCGCAGGTGCGGTAATCTTCCTGGCCCCGGCATTCGCCGTAAATGTCCTTCATGCCCAGAGCGTCAAGGCGATAGCGTCTCGCCTTGCAGTTGGCGCATCTGTTGTCCGGCGCGTGCCACAGGCACGGTCCTTTCTCGGTCTCTTCCGCCATGTTACCTAGTCATAATATTCGTTCGTATATTTACGATGTATCTGTTCTGAAAAATTTCAAAACAGGGCGACAGTTCGTTCGGTCAAGGACGCTGCGCACAAGATCGCCTTGAATTTCATCAGAAGAAGTCGCGTCACCAGAACATTGGGATGGGCCCAGCCGGATTCGAACCGGCGACCTACTCCGTGTAAGGGAGTCGTCATAACCGCTAGACCATGGGCCCTTCGGCTTCGGTCATTGTTCAGGGATTATAAAAAGGAAAAGGAAAAAATGGTCTGGAAGGGTGCGGCGGGTTTTTTTCTCCCGAAAAGGATTTAGTAAGCCTCCATTATTAAAGAGGACGTTAAACGGTGATGGTCACTTGGCCAAAAATGATGGTAAAGGTTCCTGGTTCAAAGAGGCCATGAGCCTGCCGGAAACAGGTCCGGCGTTGCGCAGATATTTCGTGAACACCATGTTCGACAGCACGTTCGCCGTGCTGGGCATCATCATAGGTTCAGCCCTGACCGCCGACGCGGATTCAGGGCTGGTCATCGCCACCATCATCACCAGCTGCGTCGCTTTGGCCATATCCACCGGCAGCAGCGTCTACGAAGGGGAGACGCTGGAGCAGTCTCGGCGTATGGACGAGATCGGCCGGGCCATGCTGCGCCCGGTGGAAGAGACGAACTTGGGTAAGGCGTCCAAGGCCAGCGCGGCCATCATCGCCCTCTCGAACTCCCTGGCGCCCCTGATGAGCGGAGCGATAATAGTCTCTCCTTTCGTGCTCCTGGGCGATGAGACCATCCTGGTCGCGGCGGAGGTGGCCATCGTTCTGGCGATCATCCTGTTGTTCATAACCGGCTTTATCATGGGCAAGATCAGCGAGCGCAACCCCTGGTGGAAGGGGATGAGGATGGCCCTGGTCGGGGTGGCCGCCTTCTTCGTCTGCTACATGATCGGCGGCGCGGTGTGAACTACGGTTTCCTCAGCAACACTTCGTACAGCTTCTTGGTGAAGGGCGGGGAGGGGTCGTCAAACTCCCTTACGTGCACGATATCGTAACCTCTGGACAGTCTCTTGATCTTGTCCTCGGAGAAGTAGTGGACCACGAAGCCGATGGGGTTCTGCCACATGTCCTCCCCCTTGTGCGGACCCTTTCCGAAATGCGGGTCGTGGTCGTTTCGCA
>Ga0209098_1003895_pt1 | contig 11933 bp, 9 predicted proteins | sample AD_JPNHW1_MetaG_FD_184429 | JGI IMG/M metagenome (GOLD analysis project Ga0209098, IMG submission 184429) | Active sludge microbial communities of municipal wastewater-treating anaerobic digesters from Japan - AD_JPNHW1_MetaG (SPAdes) (version 2) | ecosystem: Engineered > Bioreactor > Anaerobic >... | reverse complement strand
GAAAAGCGATATTTTGGAAATGCAGTTCCTAATTTATTCAGGCTCGACAGCGCTGCCAGAGATTTTAAGGAAAAAGTTGACGGAAAGAAGGTCGATTCGCTCGATGTTTTTTGTTTGTCGCACACCCGGAAAGTAATTGAAGCAACAAAGCAGCTAGGGGAAACCACCTTGCCTGTAAAGATAAAGCTTAGCTATTTGGTTGATGTTGATGTAAATGCGGTCCCAGATGGAGAAACGATAAAATGCTGGTTGCCTTTCCCGCGTGACGGGCATTCGCGGCAAAAGGGCGTTCGGCTTATCGGTTCTGAGCCTGAGAATGCTGTTGTTGCTGATAATTCGAATCTTCAGCGTTCGGTTTATCTGGAACGAAAGGCAGAAAAAGATAAGCCAACTTTTTTCAGGATTGATTTTGAAGTTGAAACATCGGCGCAATATTTCGATTTAAAACCAGAACAAATAAAGCCATATAACCAGGAAAGTGAGCTTTATAAAGAATATACTGCTGAACGAGCACCTCAAATTGTTTTCACTCCTGAGATCAGAAGTCTTGCAAATCGGATTTTGGGGAGCGAATCCAATCCGCTTCTAAAAGTTAGGAAATTGTATAACTGGATTAACGACTCGGTGAGGTGGGCAAGCGCACTCGAATACAGCACTTTTACAAATATTCCCCACTATGTTTTAGCCAACCATCACGGCGATTGCGGAATGCAAACCTTGCTGTTTATGACTTTAGCCCGATCGCAGGGAATTCCTGTAAAATGGCAAAGCGGCTGGATGCTTCATCCGCGCAACGTAAACCTTCACGATTGGTGCGAAGTTTACTACGAAGGTGTTGGCTGGGTTCCTCTTGATCAATCTTTTGGCCTGCAAAATTCGGATAATGAAAAGGTCAGAAATTTCTACCAAACCGGAATCGATGCCTATCGTCTCATTGTAAACGACGATTTCTCCAAACCATTTTCGCCTGGAAAGAAGTTTATGCGAAGTGAACCCTACGATTTTCAGCGTGGAGAGCTCGAATGGAGTGGCGGAAATCTCTATTTCGATAAATGGAGCTGGCATATGGAGGCGAAATATAATTGATGAGTTGCTTTATTAATCCTTCAGTTGTTCAACACTTCAATCTTGGTAAATGAGTTCAACAATACTGTTTATAGTTCTGATTTGCTTTTTTCTGCTGGTTTTCCTGATTTCCTATTTCACATCACGGAAGGCAACCAACGAAACCTTTTTCACCGGGAACAGGCGTTCTCCATGGTACATGGTTGCATTTGCCATGATTGGCACAACAATTTCAGGAGTTACCTTTATTTCGGTGCCTGGAGAGGTTGGTCATTCTGGCTGGACTTACCTCCAGTTTTTGCTCGGAAATTTTGTTGGCTACTGGCTGATTGCACTGGTTTTGATTCCGTTGTATTACAAGTTGCAGCTTATTTCAATATACACCTACCTTAATCATCGGTTTGGACTTCGCTCGTACAAAACAGGGTCATTCTTTTTCCTTGTTTCGCGTACAATTGGAGCATCTTTCCGCATGTACCTTGTGGCAGGAGTGTTACAGCTGGCTTTTTTCGATGCGCTTGGCATTCCCTTCTGGGCTACAGTTGCCATTGCTATTTTTATGATTTGGGCATACACTTCCCGAGCTGGTATAAAGACGATTATCTGGACCGATTCGCTTCAAACTACATTTCTGCTGGCCTCGGTTGTATTAACTATTTTCATTATTTCGAAGCAACTCGATTTAGGCATTGTAAAAATGGTGAAGGCAATTGACGAGAACCCGCTGAGTAAAACTTTTGACTGGGACTGGCGGTCGAAAACCAATTTCTTCAAACAGTTTTTGGCCGGATTGGGAATCGTTATTGTAATGAACGGACTTGACCAGGATATTATGCAGAAAAGCCTGACCTGCAAAAATCGAACTGATGCGCAGAAAAACCTGTTTTGGTTCAGTCTGGCTTTTATAGTTGTAAACCTGTTGTTTTTAAGTTTGGGCGTGTTGCTGTACATTTTTGCTCAGCGCGAAGGAATTGCAGTTCCAGCAAAAACCGACGATTTTTTCCCGTTGCTGGCCCTGAATCATTTTGGGACTGTCGCCGGAGTATTGTTTTTACTTGGAATTGTCTCTGCAACGTATTCAAGCTCCGATTCGGCTTTGACAGCGCTCACAACTTCATTCTGCATCGATTTCTTGCATCTCGATCCACAGAAGCCCGAAAGTAAATCGACCAGGATGAAAGTTCACATTGGCTTTTCAGTATTAATGTTCCTGGTGATTGTACTTTTCAGGATAATTAATGATGAAAGTGTTGTTACCGCTGTGTTTAAAGTGGCAGGATATACTTACGGGCCTTTGCTTGGGCTGTTTGCTTTCGGAATTTTAACCAGGCGAAAGGTGAACGACCGCTTTGTGCCAATCGTCGGATTTTTATCGCCGGTGCTTACATACATTATCAATGCCAATTCAGAAGCCTGGCTCGGCGGGTACAAATTTGGATTTGAATTGTTGTTGCTGAACGGGTTAATCATGTTCATTGGCTTACTTTTGCTAACTCAAAAAACTACAAATAACAGATGAAAACCACACAACGATACCTCGCGCTTGATGTTTTACGCGGAATGACGGTAGCCATGATGATTTTGGTAAACAATCCAGGTAGCTGGGCGCATATTTATGCTCCGCTCGAGCATTCGAAATGGCATGGCTGCACACCAACCGACCTGGTTTTCCCTTTCTTTCTGTTTGTAGTTGGCGTTTCCATGTTCTTCTCCTTCCTGAAATATGGAAATACCCTGAACAAAGAATCGTTGGTGAGAGTTGGACGCAGAACTTTGCTGATTTATGCCGTCGGTTTTTTCCTGGCGTCATTTCCACAATGGATTACTGACTATTCGAAACTGCGCATCTTGGGTGTGTTACCGCGAATTGCGCTGGCTTATGGCATTGGATCAATTATCGTTTTGGCTTTTAATCGCAAATATCTGCCATACATTGGCGGCGCGATATTGCTGGGATATTGGGCAATCCTTTATTTCTTCGGCGGAAGTGATCCGTATTCGCTTCAGGGGAACGCCACTAATTCAATCGATTCAGCTATTCTGGGAGTAAATCACATGTATAAAGGTTTCGGAATTCCGTTCGATCCTGAGGGACTATTAAGCACCATTCCGGCCGTGGTTACTGTAATTATTGGCTATTTAATTGGTTCAATGATCAAAGAGACTGATAAATCGAAGGTATATAAGAAGCTTTTAATGGCGGGTTTTGTGGGCATTATTTCTGGTTTGATCTGGGGAATTGTTTTTCCGATTAACAAGCCACTTTGGACAAGTTCTTATGTACTTTATGCCGCTGGCTGGGCTTGCATCGTTTTAGCCATATTGATTTGGGTTATCGACGTTAAAGGTCATTCAAAATGGACAAGCTTTTTTCTTGTTTTTGGGATGAATCCGCTGTTCATTTTTGCGCTTTCGGGCTTGTGGGCAAAAGCGTTGTGGCAAATGGTACACATTTCAATGCCCGATGGTTCAATACAAAGCGGTTCCGGATGGTTGTATTCGCAGGTTTTTCAGCCGTTGGCAGGCGACATAAACGGCTCGTTGTTATACGCAATTTCGCATGTACTTTTATTCTGGCTTATTGGCTATGTGCTATACAAAAAGAAGATTTTTATAAAAGTTTAATCTGAAATAAATCTTCACGGTATTGTTATTGGTTCATTTCAATTTTTAATTGAAAATTGCTTGGATAGTTAGGAAAAATGGCCATATTAGCAAGAAAAAATCGAATCAGGAAAATGCAAAGGATGAGAGGCTGGGGGGTACTACTCTTTTTTTCGATATTTATTGGTGGGCAAGCTCTGGCTCAAATTGACACTGTAAAATTTAATCACTATTATTTTAAAAAATACTGGACCGATACAAAGGCAATTGCAACAGCACCTTTCCGTTGGAATAGCAGCGACTGGACCAAGTTAGGTGTATTTATTGTTGCTGAAAGTGGTTTAACAATGGCAGATCAGCCCGTAAAAGATTTTTTTCAGGATCACCAGAATAAAACATCTACCTATATTTCGAAGCATTTTTTGGAAGGTTTTGGAGCTGAACATAGCTTTATAGTGATGGGAAGTTTTTTTGCATACGGGCTGCTGGCGAAAGATGAAAAATGTAAAAGTACAGGTTTGCTGGCACTCGAAAGTTTTGCGCTGGCAACACTGGTTACAAGAGTTCCCAAATCGCTGATTGGGCGCGAGCGGCCAAATAACTGGCGAGGCGATGGTCCCTATACATTTAACGGACTATTTGGAGGAAGCAGTTTCCCATCGGGTCACACTACAGCATCGTTTGCTGTCGCTTCAGTAATTGCAACGCAGTTTCGTGACGTTAAATGGATTCCGATTACAGCATATTCTGTCGCGGGTTTAGCTGGTGTGTCGCGAATGTATGACAATAAACACTGGTTAACAGATGTAATTGCCGGGGCTACAGTTGGTACTTTGGTGGGAAATCTTGTCGCTCATCGGACGGTGAATTCTCATTTAACAGTTGTTCCTTTCGGAAATGCTAATTTTCAAGGCATAAAAGTTGTATATTCATTGAAATAACAACGATTCACAAAAAGATTTATGCAAAAAAGACTTTCAATATTGATCCTAGCCTGTATTGTTCTCGTAACGGCGTGCACGACAGGCCGAAAAGCCCTTGAACAGGGCAATTACTACGATGCGTTGACTAAAGCCGTTAACCGGCTGAGCACTGATCCGGGCAACAAAAAAGCGTCGCAGGTATTGCATGAAGGGTATCCGCTGGCTACAACCTATTATCAGGAAGAAATCGATCGGATTTTGACAAGTAACGACCCTTTCAAATGGAAACAAACGTTGGATGTGATGTTGACGGTCAATCAGCTTTCGGAACAAATCAGGCGTATTCCGGCCGCTCGCCGAATTATTCCTTCGCCCAAAACATATACTTCGGAACTAACTGAGGTTCAAAATAAAGCAGCGCAGGAATTTTACGACGCAGGAATGGCTGCGTTGAGTCAAAAAACGAGAGAAGCAGCCAAACAGGCCTATTTCAACTTTTTAAATGCAGATGATTTGGTGCGTGGATTCAAAGATTCGCAACAGAAAATGAAGTTGGCAAAAGATCTGGCCACACTGACAGTTGTTGTTGAGCAAATTCCGGTGAACGGCAAATATGAATATTCGGCTCAGTTTTTTTACGACAATGTGTTTCAAGTGCTGAATCAAAATTTTCAGGAGAAGGATTTTGTCCATTTTTATTCGCCGGAACAAGCAGAACGTATAAAACTAAACTATCCCGATATAGTGCTTCGAATGGGTTTCTACGATTTTTTCATTGACCGGCCGCAGCATTTTGAAGAACAACGCGATTTATCCAAACAGGTTGAAGAAAGCTATGAAGTTAGGGTAAGACGCGACACGGTAATTTATGTTCCGGGACAAAACGGGCAGGCAAATTTGGTTCCGGTCAAAGTTCCGAAAGGGGAGAAAGTCACTTTAAAGCGAATGGTAAATAAAAGAGGTAAAATAAAAATTATTACCGATCAGGTAGCTTCTGGTGGCTTGCTTGAGGTCAAAGCTGTTGAATTTCAATCGCAGAAGATACTTTTTACCGATAAAGTTCCGGGACAGTATTTGTGGAAAAACCAATATGGTATTTTTGTTGGAGATGCAGAAGTACTTGACAACACCATGGCAAATATCATAAGCAATAAGGCAGTTTTACCACCTGCAGCGCAAGATATGTTTGTGCTTTTCACCAAACCAATTTACGATCAGTTGTCGGGAAAACTCATTAATTATTTCAGAAAGTTCAATTAAGTACTTCTTTTTGAAATGTTTGTTCGTCTATTTACAATAATCAGATTCGAGTTGCGTTTCTTGTTTTGTTCATGTGTTTAATCTGACAAAGCAGACTTGATGAAAACCTATTTGTTCGCTTTTTTTACTTTAATCGTCTTTAGCTCTTACGCGCAAACTTCCAGATTATTGAAAGATCATAAGTATTCGGAGGTAATTACTGGTGCTACTGAACGGCTGAATGCCAATTCGGAAGACAAGAAGGCCAAGCTTATTTTACAACAAGCCTACGAGGAAGCATTGACTTATTTTCAGGCTGAATTAGTTAGGATTCAGTCGTCGAACGACTCTATGAAATGGACGAAAACATTGGAAATACTTCAGGAAACGAATGATTTGGCAGACGAAATTCGATATAACTCGAACGCAGCCCAGGTAATTTGTGATCCGAAAATCTACACTACGCAACTTCAGGAAGCAAAAGCAATGGCAATAAACGAGCTTTCGATGAACGGAAAGTTACTTCTGGAAAGAAATACCAAAGCCGATGCACGAAAAGCTTATTTTTTGTTTAAAAAAGCCCGGGCTTTGTCGTCCAGTTCAACCGGACTCGACGATTTAATCGAAAAAGCGAGGTTGAATGCAATGTATAATGTTGTGATTGACCCTGTTCGGATCGACTTTAATACGCTGAATGTTTCGACCAAGAAAATTGACAAGGAATTCTTTTACTGGACTCAGCGAGATGTTACCAGTCGGCCTTTCGTCAGGTTATACACTGGGAATGAGGCCGACGGACAGGATTTCGATCCCGATTTTTATATTCAGATTGATGTGCAGGACTATCGGGTTGAAAGAATAGCTTCTGCTCAATCGGGAAGTTCTCAGAGCGGAACCGGCCCCTCAAACCTGATGGCAATAGGAAATCTCTACCTAAAAATCTATTCGACTCAACAACAGAAAGTTGTCTATAAAAAAGGAATTACTTGCCGGTACGATGCCCAGACCAAATCAACAATCCGAGTCAATACAATTAATTTGCAGCGTACAATTGATCCTGATATTCAGACTTTTTTCGACTATTTGATTCTTTCTAACTTTGAGCAAATAACCAGCGAAATTGAAAACTATTTCAACACCTTGGTAAAGCTGTAAAAAGCGCCAAACCCGCTTTGCTGGTTTCTTTGTAGTCGTTCGAAAGATTTTTCCCTGTTCTATACATCGTTTCAACTACTTCGTCGAAGCTTATCCTGTGTCGCCCGTCTGACATCAGTGCATAGGTATTGTGCGCCAATGCTCTTTCGGCAGCAAATGCGTTGCGTTCAATGCACGGAATTTGAACCAATCCGGCGACCGGGTCGCACGTTAGGCCAAGATGGTGCTCAATTCCCATCTCTGCGGCATATTCAATTTGGTTTATTGTTCCACCCATCAGTTGATTGGCTGCTGCCGATGCCATAGCACAGGCTGTGCCCACCTCTCCCTGGCATCCAACCTCAGCACCCGAAATAGAGGCGTTGTGTTTAACCAAAGCGCCAACCAGGCCGGCTGTTGCCAATGCTTTAGAAATTTGGCTCAAATCGGCATCATACACTTTTTGATAGTGTTTCATTACTGCCGGAACAACTCCGCACGCACCGCACGTTGGCGCTGTTACAATCAGACCCCCAGCTGCATTTTCTTCTGAAACGGCCAGAGCATAAGCAAATAATTTCGAGCGTTTTTTAAATGGACCGCTAAAGTTTTGAGCTTTCAGGTTAAAAGAGCTCGCTTTTCGGGGAAGCATGAGTCCTCCGGGCAAAGTGCCTTCGCGTTTCATTCCACGTTCAATCGCCGCGTCCATGGTGCGCCACACCTCAGCCAGATAATCCCAGATTTCCGGGCCTTCCTGCTCTTCAACAAACTCCCAGAGTTGCTTGCCGTGTTCGTGGCACCAAACGAGTATGTCGTCGAGCTTAGTAAGTTCATATACATTGTGTGTTTCAATCTCAGCGTTATCATCAATTATAGCACCGCCACCAATGCTGTACACCGTCCACGATTTTAAGAGAGTTTCTTCTGAATCGAACGATTCAAACTTCAGCGCATTTGGATGGCGCGGCAAAAAAATATCTGGTTCCCAACAAATAGTAACTTTTTTATTTTCCAACGCCTGAAGGATGGCAAAATCGGTAAGATGCCCTTTGCCTGTGGCCGCAAGGCTCCCATACAGCGTTACCTTATAATGATTGGCGTCCGACGAAATTGTAAGGAACTGTTTGGCGGCTTTGGCTGGTCCCATGGTGTGGCTGCTCGATGGGCCATGCCCGATTTTATATATTTCTTTTATTGATTCCATTTCTGTGAAGTTTGTCTGAAAGCATTGTTAACTGGCGGTAAATGTAGCATTAATCGGTGTTTTAGAGATATTCTAAAGTTGAATTTTCTCAAACCATTTCAGATTTTTTTGGTTATTACTGCTAACTTTGATAACCGAAAAATACTTCGTATGAAACAACTAAATACCCTTTCTCCGCAATCGTTGTGGAGCTATTTTGAAGAGATTTGCCAGATTCCTCGTCCTTCGAAGAAAGAGGAAAAAGTGATTGCCTTTTTGCTCGAATTTGCATCAAAGCATAATCTTGATGCCAGAACTGACGCAGTGGGCAATGTGCTGATCAGAAAACCTGCAACAGCCGGTCGGGAAGGAGATAAGACTGTTATTTTGCAGTCGCACATGGACATGGTTTGTGAAAAAAATAGCGACACTATTCACGACTTTGACAATGATCCAATTAAGCCCTTCATTGATAAAGGGTGGGTGAGAGCTGAAGGCACAACTCTGGGATCTGATGATGGAATAGGTATCGCTGCTCAATTAGCGGTGTTGGCTTCAGGAAACTTGGCACATGGTCCGCTCGAATGTTTGTTCACAGTTGATGAAGAAACGGGTCTTTCGGGTGCTTTCGCGCTTGAGGCTGGCTTTTTGTCGGGAACAGTTCTTCTTAATCTGGATTCGGAAGATGAAGGCGAGCTTTTTATTGGTTGCGCCGGAGGTATTGATACGGTGGGAACATTGAAATATTTGTCTGAGCCCTTACCTGCCGGATCATTTGCTGTTAAACTGGAAATAAAAGGGCTTTTGGGCGGTCATTCTGGCGACGACATCAATAAGAGCAGAGGCAATGCAAATAAAATTCTAAATCGATTTTTACTGGATGCGGCAAAGTTATTCGACCTGAGAATTTCGGATTTTAATGGTGGAAATTTGCGTAATGCGATTGCTCGTGAAGCTTCGGCGGTGGTTGTTGTTCCGCATTCTCAGAAAGAAAATTTAATCGTAGAATGGAATGTTTTCGCTTCGGAAATGGAATTTGAATTTGAGTTTGCCGAGCCAAAACTAAAACTTGCACACCAATCGGTCGCGTTGCCTCAATTTGTTATCGATAAGGATTCGCAGGACAAAATGTTGAAACTTATAGCAGCCTGTCCTCATGGTGTTTTGGAAATGAGTACGCGAATGCCGGGAATGGTTGAGACCTCAACAAATTTGGCCTCGGTTAAATTTAAAGGCGAAAATCAAATTGTATTTACAACGTCGCAACGCAGTGAAATAGAAAGCCGTAAATACATGGCTGCCGGGATTGTCGAATCGGTAATGTTACTGGCAGGAGCAACTGTTGAGCATTCTGATGGTTATCCCGGTTGGACACCAAATCCTGAATCGAAAGTTGCAAAAATTACAAAAGACGCCTACAAAAAGTTATTTGGAAACGACCCGTTGGTCAAATCGATTCACGCGGGGCTTGAGTGTGGATTATTCCTCGAAAAATATCCGGAACTCGACATGGTTTCATTTGGCCCGACAATTCGGGGGGCTCATTCTCCGGATGAACGAATTGACATCGAAACGGTAACCAAGTTCTGGAAGCTGCTTGTGGAAGTGCTTGAGAATATCCATTGAGGAATGGAGACGAAAAAAGAAAAATCCGGGAAAGTTTACTTCTTTCCCGGATTTTTTATGATTGATTATTCTTGTTCTTAGTCTAAAACAAACCGATAGGTGATTGTGCCAACCTGAAATGCAGGAGCGTTAGCGTCAACGTTGAACTTGGCCATAAGCGCAGCTTTTTTTGCTGCTGAAATTAATTCAGGATCTGCCGTATTTGAGCCTCTCACGCCCGCTTCAGCATTTTTAACCAACCCGCTTTTATCAACCGTAACCTTTACGACCACAACTCCTTCTTCATTTCCAGGATAATGCGGTTTAGGTAACGAAAGCGATGTGCGGCCATCTAAGCTAAAAGATATTCCATTCCCAGTACCTCCGCCGGGGCCATATCTGTCAACATTCGGTGAACCTTGCGGCACACCTTGGTTTCCGGTTCCGTAGGTCACTCCCTGGCTTGTACTTTTTGAGTCAGGACTGCCTTTACCACCACCTCCAAACACGTTTTTAACGCGGCTGTTTATTTCGCCTATTTTTCGTTGTTCTGCTGCTGCTTCAGCCAAGAGGCGCTGTTCTTCCTGTTTTTTTCTGAGTTCTTCAGCCTTTTGCTGGCGTTCAAGTTCAGCAAGTCGTAACTTTTCAGGATCAACTTTTTCAACAGGTTTTTTGTCCTTTTTCGTCTTTACAGCAACCGATTTCTCGATATCCTGGGTGGCGACTTCATCATCGTCTGCAACATCAACTGTTTTTTTTGAAGGTGGAGGAACAGCTATTTTTTCGGAAGCAGATTCGATCGGTTTAAGTCCGGGATCTTTTTCCCCTGGAGCCGGTTCCTCTATTCCAAATCCTGTTTCCGAATCTCCAAAATTTACAAGTATTCCTTCATCCGGAGGCTTGGGAACTGTAGTTATAATCCCAAAATACATCAGGAAAAACAGAATAAGACCGTGTGTAATTACGGTGCCAATTAATCCTTGTTTATGTTCCTGAATATAGTTCATCTCCGCCCGGTTAATCTGCGCAAGTTACTTTTTGCTTTCCAAATAAACGAAAGTTTCTGACGAATATTATTGGGCAATGGGCTGTTCGTTCAAAATATCCATGAATTCGATGGATACAGATTTAAGGTTGGAAATTGCACTTTTTACGCTCGCAACCAAAATGTTATAAGCAAAATAAGCAATTAACCCAACAACAAATCCGGCAACAGTTGTTACAAGTGTTTGGTAAATGTTTGAAAAAATAAGAGTTAAATCGATTGTTGCTCCCGAGCTGGCCATTTCGTAAAAAGCCTGGATGATACCGATGACAGTACCTAAAACTCCAATCATTGGAGCTGCACCAACAACGCTTGCTAAAATAGGAAGTCTTCTTTCCAGCCTCGAAATTTCATGGTTACCAACATGCTCGATTGCAGTAGTAATATCGGCTAACGACCGGCCGATTCTTGTCATTCCTTTTTCGATCATGCGTGCAGTGGGAGTATTTTCTTTTTGGCAAAGAAAAAAAGCAGATTCAATTTTTCCGTCGCGAATGTGTTCGCGAAGATTTTTCATGAGTTTGGAATTAATTCTTCCTGCCCTGTAAATGGCAATATATCTTTCAAAAAAGATGAACAGTGCAACAATTGTTAACACAAGGAGGGGGATCATTACCAGTTCGCTTTTAATGGCACTTTGAATGAGTTCCTTCATTAATCCACCGGAAGGATTTGTTTGGCTGACTGGCTTTGCAGCTTCAGCTAAATTTGTGCCTACCTGTAATAAAATAGAGTTTAACATATTTATTTTAGTTTTATCTAATCTGAATAAAAACGCAAGCTTTTATCGGATTAGTATTCGCTACAAAAATACGATTTATTTAAATATAAATATTCACCTCCAAAATCGGTGATTATGTGGTTGTATTTCAGTAAATTAATTGGATTTTATTTAACAGGGCTAATTTTATTTTGTTCGGCTTGAACGTTGATTTTTTCTCTTGAAAACGTTTTTTAACTTTTTCCAGAGTTCGTTGAAATCATTAAAGTCTTCTCTGTACGACAAACCAACGCCTTGAGTGTAGGGCGAAGTTTCGTAAATCAGGTTGTTATTTGAGTGATTGTATGCTTTTAGCTGAAGCTTGCCATTGTTGGTGAGCTTCACATTTACATCAGTATCGCCAATTAATCCGTT
>Ga0209098_1003894_pt1 | contig 11934 bp, 10 predicted proteins | sample AD_JPNHW1_MetaG_FD_184429 | JGI IMG/M metagenome (GOLD analysis project Ga0209098, IMG submission 184429) | Active sludge microbial communities of municipal wastewater-treating anaerobic digesters from Japan - AD_JPNHW1_MetaG (SPAdes) (version 2) | ecosystem: Engineered > Bioreactor > Anaerobic... | reverse complement strand
CGTCCCCACTGATGAGAGTCTCATCGATCCCGTACCGCTCTTTTTCGGTTTCATTTAATGCACTCAGGTTAACCGGGCCGTTTTCGGTCCAGACGTTTGCACCGTAGGGAAGTTCCGGGGGGTCATTTTCCCAGTATACGTGCTGGTTGTAGAACTTTTCGAACGCGTCCTTGGTTAAACTCTGACGCAGGGTCTCGATCTCTGCGGGATAAACAATCTCCATGTATTCTTTGTTGGTGATATTGAATCCATGCAGCTGAGTTCTTAGATCGGTTTGGCCATTCCCAGAATGATCTGTTTTTTCAGCTGCAACAACTCCGGCGGTCATAATGCCGATCGCTAAAAAGAGGCAAATAATCCGGGCTGCCAGATGATATGTTGTTGTCAATTATGTGATTCCCTCGGGATTACATTGTCTTTCCCTGATTAATGTAGGGTATATTCTTGTTGTTCTATATACCATTTATTCCGAAAGCATCTACATTGTGCAGAACCCGATCCGCCACCAGGTACAGACAGGAGAGGTACCAGCGAAGGATCCCCGAAGTATCGTAAAAAGTAAGATCCGGGAAATCCTGTCCACGCAAGGGAGAAGGTACTACCCCTCAACAGGCCTGATCGGGCTACCCTATTCCGGGCCCAATTTGAGCCCGGATTGGCATTGTTGATCCCAAAAAGAAGCCCGTATCGGGCTCCGTTTTAAAATGTCCGCAAATAAGCCGTATTTTGGCAATCGGGCGAGATAAAACGATTTCATAAACGCGATTTGCAGGCCTTTCCCCTGCCCGGGCAGGCATTTGAATCATCCTGGAAAAAGAGGCTGCCGGAACGCGTCTATGGGCCGCTAAAGGGTATTATATGGGGCTCAATTTTGGCGTATTTTAGGAAACAGGACAGCATCCATGCCCCGATTTGCGAGGTTGAGCCTGGACGGGGAAAAACAGATTATTGTATCAGGCCCAGCCAAATAAGGCCTGCACCATTTTGAATACCGACAGACGGCCGGACGCCCGGCCTGTCGCCTCGTCATCCGGGATCGTAAAGAGTGCTGTACCATGGCCGCATGTCTTCTCTTTCTGCCAGCCGACATCGGCATAATATTCCCCGGGCACGAGCCCTGTCGGGTCCAGTTCGAACGTCCATGAATTCAGTACCTTGTTTATTCCCGGCTCGGCTCCGGTGCCCGGCACAATCGCGGAGACCGGCACAGACCGGACATGCGTGCCGGTCGTAAGATTGTAAATTTCAGCGGTCAGCGTGTTCTCAGTTCCCATGTTCGTGGTCCCGGCAAAGGTAAGCCTACCCTCGGCGCTGCGGATCGGCGTCAGCTGGCTGGTTACAGGGTCGGTCGTGCCGGAGAAGTTGATGAAGGGGAGCTCGACAAAGAAATACGCAGGCGTCACGATATCGTCAACACCCGGTTGTCCCGCAACATTCAGGAGCGCTTCAACTGCCGGCTGGACGCCCGGGCCAAGCCCGCTCAACGGCCCGAGATCAGCGACCGGGACGCCGCGATCCGTGATCGTGATAATCCCTGCCCCGGTGACATGGGCGGCGATCTCGAATTGCCGGTCTGCGCCCGGATCCAGTATTACAAAAGCGTACTGGCCGCTCTGGAAGTTTTGGGTTTCAGCGGGGGACAGCGTAACGGAATAGTTCCCCTGCGTATCGGGCGTTGCCGTAAAGGTATGAAAATAATTCCTGCCAAATGCCATGACCGCGACAGAACCATTGGTCGCGCCGGTCCCGGTAATCATAAAGGTGTCGCCTTCCGCAATCGTCTGTGGGCTGCTCGATGTAAATGCCAGGCCGGCAGATACCGGTGCGGCCGCGAGCGCAATTAACAGGATGATGACCCCTGCAAATGCTGTGGTGGTTTTCATGGTCGTTCACCCGAAATGGGTTGGAGGAGTGTGTCGGAACCGGGATTTAAACGATTTCTGTGACAGGATTTTACCATCGCAAAAAAAATGGCCGGTAGTGTATCATAAGTGCTAAAAAAAGTGAAGATGCCCTGTATCCAAGAGTGAATGAGGAAAAACAAAATGGAACAGGGCAATACTACCTCCTTAATTCCTTTCGTGTTCTCCACCAAAGAGATACACCCGCCATCACACCGGCTATCGACACCATGCCGGGCAAACCGGCCGGTGCAGCCGGCGTTGCCCCGGTCTGTACTCCGGAATACTGCGCAAGGGGCTGTCGGGTGCCGCCATTATCGGTCCCGGTTCCGGAATGAGTGGTTATGGCGCTTGGCCGTGGTGCGGCAAGCGTATAAAGCACGACCTCCCGAGGCTCCTTAAACCAGTCGTCCCCCGCGCCCCGGGTATAGACAATCCGGTCTCCCGAGATTACCGGGAACGACACCCCCTTCCCAAATGAGGTGATCTGGATTTTTTCGCCGGTACGCAGATCCATGACCATGATGGCACCTTGTTCTTCCCGGATATCCGAGGGGTTTTTGGGAACCTTCCACACGATCCTGTCGCCGGAAACCGGGGGACTCGCACCGGTCTGACCCATCCATCCGGGGCCGACGTCCAAGCGGGTCCCATTGGAGATGGTATAGCAGACGATGGTATCGATCCCCAGAAGATTTTTCTCCTCCCAGAAGACGGAATCGCCCTGGATAAAGGGGGTACCTCTCAGGGTTTTTGGTGCAGTAAGCCGCGTCTCGGTCCCGGTCCTGATATCCATGAGATAGAGATCCGGATAATCCTTATTGCCGCGGTAGTCCCTCCAGATGATAAAATTCCCGGATATCCTCGGGTAGCTCTGGTTGCCCGGCATACCGGCCGGGACATACTCTCTCCTGCCCGTGGTCAGGTTCAACAGCACGATTCTCCCGCCGGAAACACTGGAATAAGATCCTCCTTCGTGTTCGGTCCAGACTATCCTGTCACCGTCAATCCAGGGATTCTGGTTATGCCTGAGTTCGGAGACCGGAAGGATTGAATCGTTCTGGTTGGTGAGCTGGACCGTTGATCCAGTGGGGATATTCGTCAGCATGATCCCATTTTCAGAATATACCACCTGATCTCCGGAGATCACCTGCCCACCGGGGGATTCAAATACTGTAGGAACAGGGCCGGTTAAATCCCGTTGGTGACCGAGACGGTAAATTTGTTTTTTTGATTTGTCGGTGAGATTATACGAATAAAATCCTTGTTCTGTAGCATTCAGGTATTTGCTATCCTGAAGCCAGAAGAGTCGGTCGCCATCGAGAATCAGGCAGGATGGTTCCCCCTTAAGGGTAAAAAGGACGGTCTCGGTCCCGGAGGTGTTCTCTGCTGCCGATACGGTCAGGACCAAGAACAGACCGAGAAAGAAAATGCCCGCCAAGAGTAAACAGGGGTGCCTCATTATATCACGACTTATATGAACAGGCCGCCATATACGATCTCTGTGATAGGATCAGAAATTCTCTGGAAGATGTTTCAGGCTCTGTCACAGAGTCTTTATCAGCAGTCCTGCTAAAATCTGGCCAATGAAGATCAGGAAACCAGAGAACGGAGACGACAATACATTCGGTAATCCCGCCCCGCATCCGATCCGTCGCTATCTGGTTGCGGCGTTCTGGGTCCTCTTTTTGGGACTCTGTCTCTTCGAGCTGGTGTATATCCCCCTGTTCGGCGTTCATACCGAAGGCGTACCGATTCCGCGCTGGCAGATGCGGCCCATCGATCTCTTTTTCTATATGGTTCACTCGGTCTCTCCGGCGCTCGTTGAACAGATCGAGGCCGTTCTTTTCTGCTCTGCCGGCGCTGGGATCGTTGGGCTGTATCTTGGTTTTCGAATCATCTCGAAAAAAACGGTGCTTGACGAGCCGACGCGTGCACGGATCTTCAACGCAATCAAAGGGGAACCCGGTATCCACTTCAACGAGCTCAGGCACCGGACCGGCATCAACAGGGGAACGCTCCACTACCATCTTGGGATACTTGCCCTTACCAAAAAAATTACCTGTTATAAAGATGGACTCTTCTCACGCTATCTTCCGGAAGAATGGGGAATCTCCAAGAAAGACATGATCGTGGCCTGCAGGTTCCGGAGCAGACCGGATCGTTTTATACTTACCTACCTTCACTCTCACCCGGACGCAACCCGGCACGAGATCGGGAGTGCCGCAGGGATCTCTCAATCAAATGTAAGCTGGAGGGTACAACGATTCCTGCAGGAAGGAATCGTCCGCATCGATCGGGGTGAAGGAAGAACCACGCGTATTTCCCTCACGAGCGAAGCAGAAAACGCCCTCCGAAAAATGCAATGTTCACCTGTGCCGCCCGGCCAGGCCGGATCCGGCCCTCATGAGATCATCGGGCAGGAAATGTGAACGCAGGGATCGATCCCGTCACGGCAGGTCGATCCACAGAGTAGAGTCTCTTTATGAATTCCCGACAGGAATTCCTGTCAGCTGTCGTGGCCCCTAGTAGTATTTTCCATTCCTGTCACAGAGATCGTTTATTTACTCTGTCCGATTCCTTACCGGACACACGAACGTCCAGGAAAAAAATGCCTGTGAAATGTATGTCAAGGATCTCTCTCATCTGGCTGGTAATCGTGGGACTCATACTTATCATCGGCCCCTGCTCTGCCAGTCTGGAGGTCCGGCCAAGTACGAACATCGCTCTTGCCAAAGGCGATTCCCTGACGATTACCGGAACCGGCTTCATGAACGGATCCGCAGCGATCTGGGAGTTTGGGTCGGGGTTCTTCGCGTATAATAGTATACCGGCTGCGCCGGATGGGACCCTCTCTTGGACACAAGGAATGGACGTGACTGAAACCTTCAGGAGCGGCCCCATTACGATCATCGTTGAGGATCCTGGGCGTGACCGGCAGTATTCGCTTCATGTCGATGCATCGGGTGAAACGAAACGTATCGTAGCGGGAAACGGTACAGATCTCTTCGATGTGAAACCGGATTCCCTGACGATTCCTGCTGCGATGGATCTTGCAGAACGGGTACAGGAAGAGATCGCCAGGGAAGAAACGGACGATTCAGGTACGCTTCAGATGGTCTTTGTGGAGGAACCAACTATCAGTTTCCACCAGGAGAACGCCGGTGAGATCCCGACCGTTGCTGCAGGAAAGAGTATCCGGTTCTTCGGGACAATGAACCTGGCACCGGAAAACCGAGTCGCCGCAAAGGTAGAGAACACTGCCGTGGTTGAAAAGACCGGTTTACGCGTACCGGTCAGGACCGGTACGGTTACCACGATCCGGACCGGGGAACTGCAGAACCGGTGGGAATACACGCTCGATACATCGGGGCTCGAACCTGGTGAGTACCTCGTTGAGATCGGGTGGGACCGGTCCACCATGTCAGGGCAGGCTGTAGAGATCTTTCGGATTGTCCGGCAGCCGGGAGGTGACAACACCACCGGGAGATCGGCATTCTCCCTCATGTCTCTTCTCTCTGTTCCCGCAATCGCCCCATTGTTGCATGAGTTTTCCGTGCCGGAAAATTTTTAGTGTGAAATGAGAAAAATGCAATATTTGTTCGGTTGAAAGTCCATACGACCCGGAATTTTCGGACCAAAATCCAGATTGCCGGAAAATTTTTGGGACTAACGAATTCGATGTTAAAAAGATCCGGACAACATACGCATTTGCAAAAAGATTTCTTGTATCACGCTGTTCCCTCCACGCCAGCCCTGCCCCCAAAGGAGGTGGAGGCGTATGCGATGTTCTTTTGAGTATTACCTGGGCCCGGCAATGTTCCCGATACCGGGAATACGGCACTATCGCTAGCCGGGGGATGCCCACGCGGCGGGGCTTTAGCACGGATACGATTGTGGTTGTGTCCATGTCCTCCGGTATTCCTGTACTTTGCCGGATACGGAATCTACAACGAGGGTAAAGCCATCGTTTTCGCAGGTCTTCCGGCCGGGCCGGTCGTTGTTGTACAGGAAAACATACTGCCCCGCGATATTTGCGCCCGGCATCCCCAGCGAATCGTACCGCGACTGGATCAGGCTAAAGACAGGATTGCCCGTACGGTTTTGTACCTCGGCCCGTGCCGTCTTCTCGGCCGTATAGATGGACACGTCAGGATCTGCCGGGCGCCCGAACCTTGTTGGGCCGCCAAGTGCATACCAGTCGAGCACGCCATCATCCGGAGATAAAGCACCGTGGACCAGTTCCTCATCTCCGGAATAGAGATGGAACTCCCAGGACCGGGTGTACCGGATCCCATCGTTATATTTCATCTGCACCCGGTCGATAGTCCACTGGGGAAAGCTTAAGCGGGCCCGGACTTTTGCCTCATCGATCGTAATCCCGGCTTTGTCCTGCATGGGGGAATAGAGATCCCCGGTGGCTGCATTTACATAAGCAGTCTGGTTACTGTGGAAAGGAGCATCGCTTTCCGGGACGAGGACAAATTCGTACAGGAGTTTCCCGGGGAACCGGTCGGTCAGGTTGATAGCCGCAATGGAATAATACATCGGGTAGTCTTCCATCACGAGCGCTGTCGCGTTCTCCACGGTTATATTTACCCGGGGCGACGGCTGCGGTGCTGGTGTCTCCGTGAACGTGCGTGCGGGAGATGGGGCCGCAGACGTTGGAGATGGCAGCGGGGTTGCAGGCCCTGCCTCATGGAGGGTTTGTTCCGATGCAGCACCGGAAAAATGAAATGCAATCGCGATTCCGAGGATGCAGCTGATGGCAGTAATAATCACAACCAGAATTGTTCTCGTCCTGATTTCCATGAATCACTCAAACTCCTTTTTGTACCCCCGATCGGTGGCGGGGATAGTACACCTTCGACAAACACCACTCTCTTTTGGAGCGATAAACAGGTTCTGTGACAATTTTTTATCAAAGGGGAGATTCCTGGGCAGACAGGAGTGATCGACAACAAAACCCGGGTGTCCCTGGAGACCCTTATTCGCACTCTGTCTGTTTATCCGGTGCAGTCACTCCGACACATCCGTGTTGATTCCGGCTCCGGGTTCCTGTGAGAGGTACTTATCGAGCGCACGAACCGCATCTTGGGCTATTGAATATTGTACGGTTCTTCCGGTCTTTGTGATTGTGAGCACCCCGGCATCGCGCAGCCGGTTCGTGTGCCAGGTCACCGCAGCGCCGGAGATCCCCAGCACTTTTTCGAGATCTGCCCGGGTCGTTCCAGGGTTCCGGATCAGGTACTCGCAGATAAGGCGTTCCCTGCCGTTGTGCAAAAACGCGAGGATCTTCTGTTCGGGCTCGGAAAATTTCCCGGAGTTCTCGAAATACCGGACATCGGATCCGGTTTTTGACGCCGTGATCTTTCCGGTCATTTTCAGCAGTGCAAGATGGTATCGGAGCGTGCTCCGGGCAACGTCGGTCTGCCGTGAGAGCTCGTTAAAATAGATCCCGGGGTTTGCCACAATCGTCTCGTAGATCCGGGAGCGCGTCGCGTTCGTGAGCACACTCGCCGTGGTGATCTTCCGGTAGCCGAGGTACGCGAACATCTTGATAAAAAAGAGCAGTTCGAGAGGATAGAGCAGGAGCGGCGAGATGGATACGACCGCGTAGGTCAGCATCACCCGGGGCGGGAGATCCCAGAACGTGACCTCCACGGGATCCGCACCGGAGGTATCTGTACCGGCTGCCGCGATATCTGCATCCGTTGCCGGCGTCACCACGTACCCGCCGTTGTTCAGGAGACCGGACATGGGCACGACAAAGAAGAGGAAGAGCAGGCAGACTGCCGTGATCGCGATGCCGAGCCGGTCAATGTCCATGAAAGAATATGTGTGGAGCAGGGGGTATTGAGGATTATGATCCGGTGTTTTTACTAAATAAGAGGGGACGGCAGCCCGCTTAAAGATCAATTCACCATTTTTATCACTATGTGCGATCGATAATTCGTTCATGGAGGGAACACCACGGTACCCGGCGCCCTGCCTGCTGCTGCTCTGTGCCGTCATCGTTATGGCCGCTGCGGGCTGCATATCCGATCCCACGCCCCGCTCGCTCTCGACAAATACAGACTACAAGCTCCAGATCATTTCCACAGAGCCGCTCTCCAATGTCACATTCTACCTCCCGCTTCCGCTGAAAAACGGTACGCCCATGGCAGGCCCGCTCATCCTGACTGAAAATTATTTTGCATCGGGAAACTATTCGACCGGATTTGTCCGGTCCCCGCCGGGCGCAAATCCCGGCTGGAGCGTGCCCGGGATCGACACGGAACCGCTGTACCTCCGGGTCACTGCCGACAGGATGTTCCCGAACGAGACCCTCGGTACCCCGTTCTTCTATTTCTATGAGAACAAGACCCTGCTCGCATCGCCGCTCGACTATCCCGATACGGTCAACCCTATAGGAAACGAGTCCGTCATCCTCCAGAAGGTAAACTTTTCCCCAAGAAACCCGGCACCGGATTCCTCAAAAGATCCAACACTTACCAGATATCATCCCGTCGTGATCAACCAGAAGGTGGCGATCTATGCCGAGTACTCCGCATCGCCGACGGCATGGGTGAACGTGTATTCGCAGGTACTCGTCATGAACCGGTGGGAAGCCGGCGGACAACAGCGGCAGAATCACTATGCCGACACGTATTCCTGGTTCAATACCGGGGATGCGCACGGATGGCAGACTGCAAAGGGGTTCTTCGCCTCGGGCAACGGCCCGTACCCGAATCTCTCCAGCCCGGTCTGGCAGGATGTACTGAACATGACTGCCCGGCCATAAAAAAGGCTTGCAGTACCTGCGGCGGGATCCCCGGCCACACCCCTGATCCCGGACAGGTAAACGAACAGGCTAGAACAGATAAATAATCTTAAAACATATTCCCGACTGCTAAAAACGCGTGCTGTGATCCCTTATGAAATTCCCAAAAATTACCCCGGTCATCGCGATCGGAAGCATCATCATTATCGTGGGGCTTGCCCTCCTTGTCCTTCTCTCGCCGCTCCCGCTCGCGTACTATTATTTCCAGCACCAGCCGTATCCTAATGCAATCTGTCTGTACCCGCAGACCGATGAAAAGACCCTGGATGCGATCTGGGATACTATCGTGGAGCGCACGGGGATTGATAATAATTCCGCAGTGTTCGATGAAATGCAGGTCGATCTCATCCCTGACGGAAGCATAGAAAGCCTCTCGCTCTCGTTTTATGCAACAAAAGACCGGAAATGGTACAGGTATTCGGCGTACCTGCGCTACGATCCCGAGCGCTGTGGTATCCTGACCGTCCCTTCGTCATCATCAGAACCTCCGGAGCCGGCGTCCTCATCGCAGTCCCCTGAAAAGATCCTTGCCGAACTTGCCAGGCTCAATCTTTCGGTTTTCGGCAGCACGGATAAGCCCGTTTTTATCACGATCCAGGCCGGCCGGGAAATGAACGTAACGTACTATTCCGGAACCTGTACCGATCTCTTCCTTTTAAAAAACGGTGCGATCCTACCCCTTGATAGGGTAGTCCTTAACGATACAGAGGCCCGGGCAACTCACTGGAATATCTTTGCCCAGTACTGTAAGGATTTGCCCGACGGGTACGGCAGGAACTGCCTCTCCAGCGGCAGTATCATGATCTTCTCTGCGGATCGGCTGACCAGCGCAGATTACGTCCTGAATGCAACGGCCGCGAACCGGACGATCGTGCTGCACGAATGTCCCCGCGGCATCGTGCAGGGGCAGTCCTGTAAAAGTTCGTTCTGGGGGACGAGCTGTATAAACTGGACTGATGCATCATAAAAGACGGGTGAACACGAATATGGATCGACGGGAGCATCATGACACGCGGGGAAAAGAGGGCAGCGGTCCCGGCCACGTCCCAGCAGCGGACCGCTGTTCACCTGCCCGGGCTCCCTCTTTCTTCTCCCGTGCCAAAACGATCTGGCGGCCGGCCCGGCTCGCGTGTGTCCTCATAATCCTGCTGCTATCCTGCCACGCGGTCCTTGCCGATGGCATGACGTTTCTTGGCGACCCGGATATGATGCTCCTCCAGCCGGAGAACGACCAGGCGGGTGCGATCTTTTACGAGAACGGATACGAGAACCTGCTCCTGTCTGTCTCGCTGGACTGGCAGCAGCAGGGCAACCGGAGCGTCTGGATCTTCCCGGTCCCTGCCCGGCCGCAGGATGTTACAATCGATGTGATCGGGGGATTTCCCACATATGACGGGACCTCTCTCTCCGACAAATACGCGATGGAGGTTGGCACGGCCGCCGTTACATCGGCATCGTATGCCACGTTCCCGCTCACCGCCCCCGTCATCTTTCTCGCGGCTGTGGGCTGGTATGAGGATCCCCACGCGGGATTTGCCGGTGCGCCCCCGGCAGATTCCGGGGACGTTGTTGTCTGGGACCGGGTGGACCGCCGCGGCCTGAGATCAGAAGTGGTCTCGGCAAAAGACGCCGGTGCACTTGCCGGGTACCTTTCCTCGCAAAACCTCACGCTCCCGAACGGCTCCCTTACGATGCTGGACGACTACATCGCAGGCGATTATTCCTTTGTCGTCACGTCCGTGCAGAACGTGACGGAATACCGGGAGCAGTTCCCGTCGCAGTCGCTGGGGATCTCCGGGCCGGTCTTTGCGGAGAGCGGATCGGACAACACGCTCGGGGTCTTTGTCCGTTTCCCCGCGGACCGGATCTATTTCCCGCTCAAGCCCACAAGGGCGTACGGGAACCGCACGGTCCCGCTCCTTCTGACCGTAAACGGTTTTGTCACGCCGGCGTTCCCGGCCGGGATAGGCTCCCGGGCATCCGTGTCGTACCTGGAACAGGACCGGTACTCGCCGTCGGCAACGCTCAAAGATTTCTTTAACGGGCAAAAGGAAAGAGCGCCGTTTACCTACACCAAGATCCTGCTTATCGTACCGGCAGAAGAGTACACCGACGATCTCTGGTTCGACAACGTCGCTCCCCAAGAGGTTTCAACTCTCTCGTGGATGATCATGTACTACCCGCTGATCGGTATCGGTTTGTACATCCTCTTCTCGGCTCTCGCCGCGCTCCTTGCCGGCCTTATCGTGTTTACGCGGGGGATTGTTGCTCCGGCCCGGCTGCTGGAGCACGGTCTCTGGAACTGCGCAACGCTTGTCGGGTTTGTATATGCCACGCACAGGTACCTTGTCCTTCCTGACAGCGACAAGAAGAAGCGGGCCCGGTTTGTCGGCGTGTTTATTGCCATTTTCCTTGCGCTCGTGGCTGCCGCTGCCCTCGTATTTGTACCGTCCTTTGCCAGCCTGCTGCCGGTATTGCCCCTCATCCTTCTCATGTTCGTCCTGTTTGGGACCTTTGGGTGCGCAGAGATGGTGCTCCCCCTCTTCACCGGTCACGCGGTATACCTGCCGACAGACGGGTTGATCCTCTGGGGGATGACCTTGGTCGGGCTTGCACTTGTTGTTGCGGTTTGCGTGTATGCCGCGTACCGGGTCGTGAGGTACCTGGACGACTAAAAAAAGGAGTGTGCTATCCATGGAAAAATTAAAAATAAACTCAAAGTATCTGGCGTTCCTTCTTTGTCTGGTAATTCTGGTACTTGCCGGAAGTTACGTAGTTTACACCACGTATCTTCTTCCAGGAGACTCTCACCGGAACCAGCCGCAGGATCTTCAGCCGCCACCGGAAATTATCCGGCAAATCTCCCGGGACTGTTCCGGTTATGTTATTCGGGAAATCCAGACCGGTTACCTTTCCCCATCTGCCACGGTAGTCCACCTTACTCCTGATACACTCGCGAATTTCCCGGCGATAAAAAGAGATTTGCAGAACGCAACGACCCTTCCCGCGGGCGATCGGTACGGGCCAAATACTATTGACTGGTTCAATGGCCGCCGGTCTGTCGGTACCTTTGACAATGATACCCAGTATTACAAATTCCGGGACCTATCCTGTAAAGACAGTCCCGACCCAACGTGCAATCCATTGAATTTCACGCAGGAATTCGAATATACCGGGCGGTACTACGAAGTGCTGTGCTATCCGAGTTTT
>Ga0209098_1003889_pt1 | contig 11943 bp, 6 predicted proteins | sample AD_JPNHW1_MetaG_FD_184429 | JGI IMG/M metagenome (GOLD analysis project Ga0209098, IMG submission 184429) | Active sludge microbial communities of municipal wastewater-treating anaerobic digesters from Japan - AD_JPNHW1_MetaG (SPAdes) (version 2) | ecosystem: Engineered > Bioreactor > Anaerobic >... | reverse complement strand
AAATCGCGCGGAAAGTCGGCCGACGCCGGCGAATGCCTCACGCGCGCCCTGGGGCTTCAATGGGGCCGCGCGAAAAATCGCGCGGAAAGTTGGCAGGCGACACACCGGCCTGACGCGTGTGCTAAGGTGACGCCGTTTTCACGAACGGATCGTGAGACGAGGGTTCTTCAACACACACGTCAACACATGAGGAGGCGGACATGAACAACGGCACAAACATTCCCGACACGGCACAGAAAACATCTGACAACGACGCGCCGGCGCGCAACTACCGGCCGCGCCTTTCGTTCTACCACGCCAACGGCAAAGGAACCGGCAGCGCGGCGCAGTTCGAGGTCGTCCCGGCCGGCGGCGACCGGGACGGCGTGGTCTTCCTGACGCTCGCCCAGCAGAAGAGCGTGGCCACGGGGTCGGTCGAACAAGGTACCCGCCAGCACGCCACGTTTGACTGGCAAAACCGAGTCACCGTGAAACTCAATTTCGGCGACCTCTGCCAGATGTTGCAGGTCTTCAAAGGGCAGGCCGCGACCATCGCGGACGGCAAGGGGCTGTACCACGACAGCCGAAACACGACCACGCTTATCAACCTGACCCGCCAGTCTGAACCCTATACCGGCTTGGCGCTGGAGGTGTCGCGGCGGGGCAAGGCCGAGTCTGAGCCGGCGGTCCGCACGCGCATCGTGTTCAACAGCGCGGAGGCCTTCGGACTCGGCGCGGTCTTGGAGCAGGTCTTGGGTTGGCTGGCATTCGGGGTTCCGAATGACGCCGTCTACCCGACAGCCCCGGCGCGCATGGAGCCCGAGCCCGCCACCTTTTAGCCTTTGAAACAACAACGGCAATAAAAAACAAGTTGTATCTCACACGAAGGGCATTGACCGATAGCTTCAAGTCGGGTTCACGGCTTCCTTTCCTTCACCAGGACGTCATGCCACCGTCGACGACAATGTTTGAACCCGTCATGAAGGACGATGCGTCCGAACACCGCGGAATGAACGCGCCTCAGTCGAAGAATTCGCAGGTCTTACGGAGAACCTCCGCCTGGCGGACGGCGTCCGCTTCGTCGAAATAGTCGGTCTTGAACTGCAGCAGACGCGGCTGGAGGTCTTCGGCCACGGGACAAATGCCTTTCGCGAAATCGCCGCGGATTTTCTTCTCGCGGCCGAGGAACGTGCGGTTCCGGTACATGGGCTCGAGATAGCCGAGCATCCATGCGCCGTACACGCCGTCGCCGCCAAGTTCCCTGAACTTATTCCGGAACGTGAACCAGTCCACCTTCTTCACGTCGAACGCCATCACGTAAGCCCACCACGAATTGACGTAGCCCTCCGGCTCGGCCTGCGGCTTGAGCCAGCCGAAGGGCTTCACCGCCTCGAGGAAATGTTTCGCCGCCAAGACGCGCATCTCGACGAGTTCGTCGAGTCGCTGCAGCTGCGCGAGCGCCACCGCGCCGCAGAGATCGGACGGACGGTAGTTCCATCCCATGACGACGTGGCGCTCGAAGGTGGGGCTTTGAATGTCCTCCTTTGTGATGCGGCTCTTCTCGAGGCCGATCGAGCCGTAGCCGAGGCCTGAATAGCGCCGCAGTTTGAGCGCGAAATCGGGATCGTTGGTCGTGACCATGCCGCCTTCGCCGCAGGTCATGTGCTTTGAGGCCTGGAAGCTGAAGGACGACATGTGGGCGGTCTGTCCCACGGTGCGGCCCTTGTACGTGCCGAGGAAGCACTGTGCGTCGTCCTCGATCACCGTGAGATTGTTTTTCGACGCGATCGCCATGATCGCGTCGATATCGCAGGGGAGGCCATAGAGCGACACGGGGATGATCGCCTTCGTGCGGGGTGTGAGCTTCGCCGCGATCGACGCGGGGGAGATCGTGAACGTGTCAGGGTTGACGTCCGCGAAGACAGGCGTCGCGCCCGCGTGGAGGATACACATGTTGGTGCTCGCCATCGTCAAGGGCGGGCAGATCACCTCGTCTCCTTCGCCGACGCCCGCCACTTCAAGCGCGCAGTGCAAGGTGACCGTGCCGTTCACCATCGCGATCGCGTATTTCGCGCCAATCTTCGCGGCGAACTCCTTTTCAAGCTGCGACACCATGCAGTAGTTTCTGGCACTCTTGAACTGGCCGTCCAGAACCTGGTTCACGTATTTGCGCTCGAGCACGGAGATTCTTTCAATCTTCTTCATTGGGGTTCCTTTCATTTTGTCACGCGCCACTTCGTGGCCATGAGGCACGGGCGTTCGCCCGGAATCCGTTGCTGAAATAAACCGAATGGATGCGTCATTGTCATTTTCCCCTCAGGATCCATGCGCCGCCGCTGCGGCGAGCTGGTCGACGGCGTCGAAGTTCTTCTTCCGGTTTGCGGCGGTAGTCAAACGCCAGCTTGACTGCAGGAATCCGAGCAGCCTGTCCCGCAAAAGGTTTTTCCGGCAGAAATCCACCGTGCCGGCTGCGTTCACGTCGGTGACGTAGTTCGAGCAGGTGGGAATCTGGTCGAAACCGGCCTTGTCGAGGTCGATGTAGTTCATGACGCGCGGCCAGCGGAAGGCGCGCGAATCGAAAGCGTCGTCGTAGTACCAGTTGGACTGCACGACGCTGCGAGGCATCCGTTTCAGGAACTCGTCGCGGTGCTCCCAGATGCGGTCGCTCCACATCCACGCGCGCATTCCCGCCTTCTCGACGGTCTTCACGAACCAATCGAGATCGTGCCACCAGAGCTCGCCTTGCCGCAGGGCCACATAGGCGTGGCCGACGTGGTTCCAGACGTCCTCTTCGTCGTAGCCGATGTGGAAAAAGCGCGGCCTGTCGAAAAGGGCCGCTGCTTCGCGGATCAAATCCCCGCAAACGCGGTAGTATTCCGGCGTCGAAACCATCCGGTGGTATTTACCGAGCCAGATATCGTGGGCGGTGGAAAAGTTCATTTTCGGGATCGGTTCGAGGCCGAGGCCTCTGAGCCGCGCCAGTTCCCCGCGCAGTTTCCCGACGCTCCATGCGCCCTCCGAGGCGAGCTCGGGATGGCTTTCGTAGCGGACGCCTTCGCCGAGATCCACGAGGATCATGTTGTAGCCCTTGGCGGCCATGCGTTGCGTGATGGCCTGCCATTCCGCATCCTCACAGACCAGCCGATCCGGAGGTTTCGCCCACATGCAACTGCCGAGGTGGACAAGGTTGGCCCTTATTTCCGCCATGTCAGGGCACCTCCTTCCCGCCGGTCAGGGCTCTCCAATCGGGAAGGCCCGCGCGTGCCGCAGGCGGATGAGCCGCATAAAAACCGTCGAAACAACCGCGTTCCAGCGCGAACGCCGCCGCCGCCGCGTTCACCGCAGCGCCCTCCGCATGCATGTCGAGTGTGCGGCCGCCCGTGAAATGAGCGAGCGTGCGCGCCGCGATAACGACGCCCTCGACACAGAGTGCGAATGCTTCGGCGTCCTTGCCCGCCGGACGCGTCTCGGCGGCGAGGGCCGGATGGCCGGCCTCGGCGAGGGCTGCCGCCCGAAGCTCTGCGGCCGCGAAGGAATCCGAGATGACAACGGCCGGATGCACACTCGCCAGCACCCATTGCGGCGGATGGAAAGCCAACCTGAAGTCCACCGTGCTGTCGAGATCCGATGCCTTTCTCACGCCCAGAAGTTTTCTCAACTCGTTATTTTCCACAGCCATACCTTTCTTTTCCCTTTCAACATCGCGTCCGCGCAATCGGCGCAGGTTCAGTTCAACCTCCCGAAGCCGCTGACGGCGGGCAGGCCTTCGAGATGGTCCCTCACCGTGCCGGCCTTCACGAGGGCGGCGAGTTGCGCGAAAACCTCGTCCACCGCGCGGCCGTAGCGCTCGACTTGGCCGAACGTGTGCGCGTACATCGAATAGAAGAGCGCGCAGGCGAGGAAACCGCGCTTGAGCATTTCCTGCGTGAAGTAGGAAATGCGCACGGCGTGGTCATCGGCGAAGTTGAAGTGTATGAGCGGTTTGAAGCCGCCGATACGGATCGTGAGTCCATGTTTCGCGGCGGCGGTCTCCCAGATCGCCCACACGCGGTCGGAGAGGGCGAGCAGGTGCGGCGCGGCGTCCACGCGGATGAATTTCTCGATTGTCGCGAGCGCGGCGGCGGGGCCTGTGCGTTCTGTCCAGGCCGTGGAGGTGATGAAGGCCTCCTGCGCATGCTCCATCACCCACTTTTTGCCGATGATGGCGGAGATGGGGAAGCCGTTTCCGAGTGCCTTGGAGAACACGGCCATGTCGGGTCGGAACCCGAGCTTCAAATGCGCGCCGCCGTTGCAGAGGCGGAACGCCGCCGTGATCTCGTCGATGACGAGCGGCACGTTCTTTTCCGCCGCCGCCGCGTGCACGGCGTCGATGAAATCCTGTGTGGGCCCGAAGTTGCGGATCGGCTCCATCACGATCGCCGCGAGGTCGTCGCCCGCCTGCCGCACCGCCGCCGCGAGGTCGGCCACGTCGTTGTAGTGGAACGGGATCACCGTGCCCGTGAGGCCCTTCGGCACGCCGTTGGGGTTGAGACCCGCGATCCACTGGCTGTCGAGCGCGTCTTTCTTGCCGAGGTTCGCCGCGAGGTACCAGTCGCACCAGCCGTGGTAGCCGCAGAAGAGCACCGTGTCCTTCTTCGTCGCGGTGCGCGCGATCCTCACGGCGATGGACATCGCCTCGCCGCCGCCGCGCGCGAAACGCGCCATCTCCGCCCACGGGTGCAGCTCGATCAGCTTCTCCGCGAGCGCCACGTCCTCGGGAGGATTGAGCGAGCAGGCGTTGCCGTCCTCCACAACCTTCACGACGGCCGCGTTCACGTCGGGGTCGGCGTAACCGAGCACCGTCGCGCCGATGCCGCCGATCGAGAAGTCGAGGTATTCGTTACCATCAAGATCAGTGACAGTAACACCCTTCGCCTTCGAGAAATACGTCGGCCACACGCCGCGCGCGAAACGGTCGGGCCGCTTCGAGAGCAATTGCGTCATTCCCGGAATAAGCCGCGCCGCCTTTTTCTGGAGTTCAGCGCAGTTGTCTTTTTTCATTTGGGTTCAACCTCAAGTTCACAGCAGATGAGCTTCGCCGGCACACCCGGCGCGCCTTTCACGCGCACCTCGTTCGCGCCGGCCTTCACTGCGGCAAGCGGGAACGCGAGACGCGCGGATTTCTTGACCTGCGGCACTTCAAATCGGTACTGCGGCAGATCCTTCCATTTGACCGTATGCATGTTCGATTTGTAGCCGTTCACCCAGTTCGCCGCGGGTTCGTCCGCAACCGATTCGGCCTTCGCGCCGTTGAGCGTGACGCCCTCCAGCGTTCCGGGCGGCACATTGCCGTCGAACGCCAAAAGGAGCGCCGTTGTCCCCGCTGCGGGCACCGTGCCTACGGGCAGCGTAAACGCGAAATCGCTGTCGATCGCGGCCGGCAGTTTGCGCCCGGAAGGATTGCCGCCGGGCGTGTCGAGATAGGAAAGCGGATAGCGCCGGCGGTGTTTCGCGACGTACCCGCGCGAAAGCCCGTGGTCGAGGATTTCGTTCCACACTTCGCAGTCCGGCGGATTCTCGTAGAGGTTGAAGAGGTAGAGTCCCTTCGCGCCGCGCGCCTGCATCACGTCAGCCCAGGCGCAGTATTCGTCGAGGTTCATCTTGCGGTCGGGCGCGAGGTTTTCGATCTTGATGCTTGCGTCGCAGCCGGGGATCACCCGTACGCGCGGATTCGCCGCCGCGACGAGCTCGGCCCAGCGGGTGAGCGGCAGTCCGTAGTCGGGCGCGTAGCGGTAGTTGTGCGGCACGATGAGGTCCACAAGCCCCGCCCTGGCCCACGCGAGCGCGTCCGTGCCGTAGCCGAGCGCATTTTCCGGAACCGTCGCCACGCGCACGGAAACACGCATGGGCCAGCCGCGCTTCTCGGCGGCGGCGTTCGCGCACGCGCGTACGTCGCGCATGAATCCGGTGAGAAAATGCGCGTTCTCCCGCGCACGGCCCGGCGGCAGATGGTCGGGGAACCTGAGCCAGTCGAGCTCGATGCCCTCGGCGCACTCGTAACGGTCGATCACCTCTTTCACGAACGCGAGGAAATAGTCGCGCACTTCCTTTTTGGAATAGTCGAACGCCCTGAGCCCATGCTGCCCGTCCTTCTGCCCGCCGCGCCAGAGCTCGGGGTGGTTGCGCCAGAAGGAACTCAAATAGGGGTTGGCCGGTTCGTTCACGCAGTGGATGTCGTTCATACGGATGGAAACCCACGGCACCACACCCTTGCGGCGGCACTTCTCCGCCCAGATGCGGATCGGGTCGAGACCCTGGTCCGCGAGCGCCTTGAGGTTCGCCTCGTAGCCTTTGGGCTCGTTCGTGTCCTTCCACGCCGAGTCGATGGTCTTCGAATCGAAGATCGCGCGCTGGCCGTTCGCGCAGATGAAGAAATGCGTCACGGCACCGCGGCACACCTGGTCAATGTATCCTTCGAGCCCTTCGCGCGTCGCCGCCTCTTTGCGGCCGAAGAAATGCGTGTCGTCCTCGTTGAACGCGAGCACGGTCTTCGCCTGCCGCCCGCCTGCGTAGAACGGATCGGTGCGGCACGCCACACCGCGCGGGAAAGGCTTCGTCGTCCAGGCGTCCCCTTCCTTCACGGCCTTTTCAGGATACGCCGCAACGCGCAGCGTCGTGCCGTCGCGGCATTTCGGCTCCACGAAGTCGGGCGCCTCACCCTTCTCGCACCAGTTCTCGATCATCCGCTTGAGGTCGGCGGGCGGACACGACCGCATCTCGCGCCCGACGTCGCCGTGCGCGCAGCCCGGCATCAGGAAGAGGCGGAAGAAGTTCTTCACGCGCGCGAGGCCGCCCATTTCGTCCGTCACGTCCTCGTAGTAGTCGACCATCGTGAGATAGGGCACGGTCTGGTCTTCGAGGCCGGCCGTCATGATGATTTTGCCGCCATGCGCGGCGAAGGCGCTCAGGTCGGGGTTCATCGCGTCCATCGCCCCTCTGCGCGCCGCCGTGAATTCCTCGAAGTCGTTCCACGTCGCCGTGTGTTCGTCGAACTTCTTGCCGTCGCGTTTCTCGATGTAGTTGCTGAAGCAGATAAGTCCGCCTGAATGGTTGAATTCCGCGCCCCACACGTAGCCGGGATACGTGCGCCGTCCGTTCACGACGGGGCCGGCGAAAAGCTCCTTCACGGCGGCGCGCACTGCGGGCTCGGCGAAAGCGGGGTCTTTCTTCGCGGCGAGGTTCAGGATTTCATCGTCGTGGCCGTCACAGAGCCGCGGATCGGTGATGAAGCGGCCGCGGGCGAAGGGCTCGTCTTTGTCGGCCATGAATTCGACGGCGGCGTCCGCGAGAATTTTGGCGCGTTTGCCCGCAAGGCGGATGCGGTTGTCGATCTGCGAGCGGTGGAACGCGCTTGCCTCGATCGAGAGGCGGCCGATCGCGGGCAACTCCGAGACGATGCCGTCGTAGTCTTCCGGGAAGCGCTCCGCCTCATGCATGCCCTGTCCGCCGCCGGTGGAGGCTCCGATGAAGTAAGAATGGTGCGGCTCCCGGCCGTAGAATTCTTTCGCGAACTTTTTCGCGTAAACGGTCATGAGGTGCGTCGACCGCCAGAGGTAGTCCTTCCACACGTCCTCCGGCCACGGATCGGGCGCGTGCGTGCGCCACCCGCAGGAGGGGCCTGTGCCGAGATCCGTGGAAACGCACAGCGCGCCGCCGGTCGCCGCGCTGGCCTGGGAGCCGACGGCGCCTGCCCAGCCGCCCTGGCCGTGTCCCCAGAGGCGCCCGTTCCAATCCTCCGGCGCAGGAAAAGCCGCCTTGCAGCGGATGTGCGAGTCCTTGCCGGGCTTGAGCACGTATTCGATGTCCAGGATCTTTTTGCCGCCGATCGTTGTCCACACGGCGTTTGAGATGCAGCACGTCGGGTCGTCCGCCACCGCGGCGCGGAGACGCGTAAGGCCGTCGTCGCTCTTGACCCGCCACTTGGTCGCCATCAAACACGGTTTCTCGCCAGCCTGGCGCGGGTGGTAGAACACCGTGAGGATATCGCCGTTCGGCAGCAGGCAGCTTGAAGGATAGCCGATGTCGTAGTTGTGGTAGGGCCTGAGCAGGATTTCGTTCGCCACGTCCCAGGTCTTGCCATCGTCGTCGGAAATACAGGCGTATTCGCCGTAGCACGGGGCTGATATCCGGCGGGCGTAGACGCACACGAGCTTGCCGTCCGCGAGGCGGATGAGGTGCGGCGGCAACCCCACCAAGGGGGTCTTCACGATGCGCGTCCACGTTTTGCCGCCGTCTGCCGAAACGGTCTGGCGCAGGTATTGGTCGGCCCCGTTGAAGCGGATCATGCCCACGAGTGTGCCATCGGCGAGCTCCACCACGTGCGGTTCGTCCAGCTCCATGTTTTTGAGCCCTTCGTCATCCGACCACGGGATGTCGGGGCAGAGGCACTGCCACGTGGCGCCCTTGTCGGCGGATTTCCATGCGCCCACGGCCGTGCAGCTCTTCTCGCCGTCGGGCGTTTTCCGCTTGATGCCCGTGATGCCGAGTTGGAAAAGCGAACCGTCCCTGAGCAGCACGGGGCCGTGCGGCGCGTTGCCCACACCTTCCATGCGCGTCGGCTTCGACCATGTCTTCCCGTCGTCCTTCGAGACGGTGCGGAAATAGCCGAGTGCTGCGCTACGCGTTTCGTCGGAGATCTTCTCATCGTGGCGCTTCCACCAGTAGTGCGGATCGTCGCGCGGCCAGTCCTTCTTGAGGAACGACTCCGTGCGGTAGGCGACGGAGGTGAAGTAGGTCACCACGATGTCGCCGTCGGGCATCTGCACGATGCCGGCATCGCGGTCGTCGACCGGCCCGTTCGCGATCGTGGTGGGGCCTTCCCACGTTTCACCGCCGTCTCTCGATCGCGCCATTTGCACTTTGCCCCACGGGCAGACGTGTTCCTCGCGGTCGCCGGAAAACACGGCGAGGATGTCGCCGTTCCGGAGACGGCACACCGTGGGCCAGCCCACGTAGCGGCCCCGGTCGCGGCAGATCGCGCGCGACCAGAGGATCTTCGCGCGCGCTTGGTCGGTCGGCGGTTCCACAAGAAGGCGTCCCGGTCCGCCCGGCGGCACGTTCACGGCGGCGAGCGGTTCGAGCTTCAAATGCGTGACCGAGCCGGGGAACGTGTAGCCGCCCATCGAGCCGATCGTGAGCGGCGCCGTAGTCGAGAAGTCGAACGCGCCGTAGTAGAGGTAGCTTCCCGCCTCGTTTCCGTCGAGGAACAGGCGCACGTTGTCGCGCGTAATGTACATCACAAGATGGTACGCGCGGTTGGATTCGAGTTCAACGCAGTGAAGATAGTAGCCCGGCTCAATGCCTTTGACGTCCACGAGCATCCGGCCGGTGTCGCGCACCATCACCGAAAAGCCGTCCATGAAATCCTTGCCCTTCGTGAAGAGGTTCGCGAAGTGGTGGGTGGGGCTGATCTTGGAGATGTCGATTGAGAAGTCGATTTCGGCCCTCACGCCCTCCGTGAACGTGGTTTCAGGGCCATGAGGCACCACGAGCTTCGGGTCGCCGCCGGCGGGAAAGTTCCACTCCGCCGCCATTGCCACGCCAAACGTGGCTAATGCTACGGCCAAAACCGTTTTTTTCATCTTCGCCGTCCTTCCTGTTGCATCAAGGCGCGATTTCAAGTTCCAGGCACATGAGCCGCAGCGATCCCTCACCCGCCGGCTTCACGACAAACGCGTTCGTGCCGCGTTGGACGGCCTCGGACGGGAATGCATAGCGCATGGAGCTCTTCACGTTCTGCGGCAGGTACCCGAACTGGGGATCGGCGCTCTGTTTGACGGTGTTCATGTTCGCCTTCGTGCCGTTGAGCCAGTTCGCCGGGGGCTCGGGCGCGCCGCCGATCGGCGATACGCCGTTGAGCGCGACGCGTGCGGCGAAATCGTCCGGCGCAGCCCCGTCGAACGCCGCGAGCACGGCGACTTTGCCGCCCGTCTTCGGCGGTGTGCCCACGCGGACCGTCAGCTCCACGCCTTTCGCCCAGTTCGCAGGCAGCAGATTGCCGTAGTCTGGACGGATCCCCGGCACGTCGCGGTAGGTGATTGCGTAGCGCCGACGATGGGCGGCAACCTTCGCCGCGTCGAACCCGTGCGAAAGGATCTCGTTCCAGGCGACGGAATCCGGCGGATTCTCGTAGAGGTTGAAGAGGTAGAGGTCCCGCGCGCCCTCGGCGAAAAGCCCGTCCGCCCAACCGTAGTATTCGTCGAGGGTCATCATGCGCCGCCCACCCGCGCCGAGGAAATAGATCCCCGAGTCCGTGCCCGGAACCACCTGCACGGCGGGGTTGACGGCGGCGAGGCGCGCGCACCAGTCGCGGTACGGCAGGAGAAAGTCCGAACAGCCGTAGTGGTTGCAGGGGATGAGCACGTCCACAACTCCTTCTTTCGCCCATTCCACCGGGCGGAAACCGTAGGAGGCCGCCGCGTCGGGGTCGGACGGGACGCGTGCCGCGACGCGGATCTTCCGGCCGCGCTTCTCCCCGGCGGCGCTGGCGTAGGCGCGCACGTCGCGCATAAAACGCGTGAGCACGGGGTGGAGGTCGTTCTGCTTTCCGCGCGTGAGGCAATAGACGCCGCGGAGCCAGTCGAGCTCGATGCCCTCCGCGTCGCCGTAGCGGTCGATCAGTTCTTTCACGAATGCCAGATGGTAGTCGTACACCGGTTTCTGCGCATAGTCGAGCGAGCGCCAGCAGCCCGTCGAGTTCTTGAGGTCGCCGACGCCCGGCACCACCCAGCACTCGGGATGGTTGCGCCAGAACGAACTGTGCAGCGGGTGGTCAAAGTCGTCCACGTCGTGGATGTCGTTCATGCGCATCGACACCCACGGCCGGATTCCCTTTGCGCGACACGTCTCGATCCACAGCCGTATCGCGTCCGTGCCGGTGGCTTCGAGGTTCTTGAGGTTGAGACCATACCCGGCCGGATCCGGCTTGTCCTTCCAAGCGCTGTCGAAGACCTTCGAGCTAATGATCGAGCGCTGCGCGTTCGCGCAGATGAAGAAGTCCGTCACCTTGCCGCGGCCGATGTCGTCGATGTACTTCCTGAAACCATCGGGGTTGACGCGGTCGGCGCGGCCGTAGTAGTGCGTGTCGTCTTCGTTGAAACCGAGGAACGGCGCATTCCCGGGCGGCAGAAGCGCCGCCGCCGCGAAGGCCCGTTCGGCCGCGTCGCGCGCGAGCGTTGTCTTGAGGTAGAGGCGTTTCGTCGCAGGCACGGTGATCGACTCGCCGTCTTTCTCGAACGCGACGGGTTTGCCGGCGAAGTCTTCGTAGAGGGCCGCGGCGCCCGCCTCGATCGGAAGGCGCAACCGCCCCTCGCCCGATCCATGCCAGTAGACGACCCACGTGGCACCGTCCTTCGAGAAAACGAAAGCACGCACCGGGGTTTGGCCATTGCCGACAGCGAGCGGCCAATAGTCAACGAGCTCGTAATCGCCTTTGGCGTCCACGACGAGGTGGTGCTCCTGCGCGTAGTTCTTGAGCCGCGGGCGCCACTCGTCCTTGAAAAGGCCGCGCCGGCGGCAGTCGCCCCAGCGCCGCATCATCTCGAGGATGTCATCCGCGCGCGGATGCCGTTTCAACGCCGACGCCGGCATGAGAATCGATATCGCGCAGTCCCACGCTGCCGCCACGGAGGCGCCGTATTCCCACATGTCCGCCTGCGTGCCCACACTGGGCCGCGCGCCGCCGGACGGACTGCAAAACGCCCACCAGCCGAAGTCCACGCGCGACATGTCCTGCTGCGTGATCGGCGCCTGCTTGAACGGGAACTCGCGCAGCTTCGCCTTGAACACTTCGGGAGGGAAGGTATCGAACGCGTTCGCGCCCGCGAGCATGTGCCAGCCGAAATGCGTTTTGGCGGCGCCTTCGCCGAAGGAGGGCTCGGGCGTGAGCAGCTTCCAATACCTGAGCTGCGCGTTCGCGACGTGGTA
>Ga0209098_1003887_pt1 | contig 11944 bp, 7 predicted proteins | sample AD_JPNHW1_MetaG_FD_184429 | JGI IMG/M metagenome (GOLD analysis project Ga0209098, IMG submission 184429) | Active sludge microbial communities of municipal wastewater-treating anaerobic digesters from Japan - AD_JPNHW1_MetaG (SPAdes) (version 2) | ecosystem: Engineered > Bioreactor > Anaerobic >... | reverse complement strand
AAAATAAATGTCATAAAATAATGGACATATACGAATGGCTGTGTGATCAAATAACTCAGTGTTGAGTGTGAACTCGGGGAAAATGTGTCCGGCCTCATATAAATAGACAAGCCATAAAGAAATACCGCTATGATCAGAGTAACGGCAACAGCCTTTAATGACTGCAGCGCCTTGCCGAAGGTTTCTTTTTTAAAAAGTGTGGTCAGGTCTGCTTTTTTCTCAATGAGCAAAATGTAAAAGAACAATAAAGGTCCAAACATGATGGACGGTTCTTTGACTAAAAAACCTATAATATATGGAATAAGAAAGAACCCGTACTTTCTTTTGCGGGGAAAATAAGCATAAATCACAAATGCAAAAAGTATCAACAGGGTGGAAAAGCCGTCTGTGCGGGCACAAATATAATTTACGGTTTCGGCTATTGCCGTATGATAGCAATACCATGCCGTTATAAATAATGCAAAATAGTCATCCCATTTATGCTTTATCGTATTGTCGAGAATTTTTTTAAAAAAAAGAAACATCAGGATTGCCTGCAAGATGAAGGCTATGAAGATCGATAAGTGAAAGTAAAATGGATTGAGTCCTTCATCGGGATACAATTCACTTTTCTTAACGCCAAGAGGATTATGTTTTGAAATCCAGTAATCAATAGCTGATAATGTTACTGTTCCGGGCCTGTACGATTGGTTTTGAGGAAGAATTGTGGATGTGGTGGCATCCGTAAAAAATTTAGGAATATTTTTGATGTCTTTGATCCATATATTATTAACTATGGCATGATCATCATCAAAATGAAAAGAGTTGTTAAAATGGTTGGAATACGTGATAATAAGGCCCGTCAGCAGTATGAGACAAGTCAGATTAAAATACAATTTTTTTTTAAACCAGGTTTTCATCAATGTCCTGTGTTTAAATTAATGATTAATTTCCTGCCTTTTGTTTTTCATCCTGCATCCAATTAAGGTTGTTTTTTGCTAATTGAAAACCAGGATCAAGTTTTACAGCCATTTGGCAATATTTTATTCCATTATTCCAATCTTTAACGCAGCCATATGCAAAACCAAGGTTATTCAGCGCCAGAGAATTATTGGGATTAATAGCTATTACTTTTTTAAGCGTTTCTATGCTTTCTTTATACATTTCATTATCTATATATGCTAATCCCAGGTCTGCCAATGCTGCTTCAGAGGAATCTGTTTTTGTGACTTTTAGGGCATTTACCAGGTGCTGTTCCGGAGTTACTGTAGTTTGTGTGTTTTCTGTGGTTTGTGTCGTTTGTGTCGTTGTGGTTTGCTGGTCAGCTTTAGGTTCGTCTTTACTTGTAAACAAAACAATTAAAAAAACAACAGGAATTAAGATCAAAACACCGATCATGATCATCTGGAAATAATTTTTTTTTTTGTTTTCAGAAGCCGGGCTGTTTTCATTTACTTCATTCGTTTCAGGATTCATATCGCTTTTTTCCATTTTTGTTATTTTTTAATTTTAGGCAGGCAAAATTATAAAATTTATTGGTCATTTATACAAATAAGAAGTAATTAACATTAAAATTTTAATAAAAATTGGAAAATAATAATTTGATGTGCCGGGGAAATTATTATAGGGCTGAAACATGCTATTTTATTGTGTTCACCGGATAATCAAGGTTTGCTTGTGCAGATGATTCCGATGGATTTATAAGGATTGGCATAAAACAGAAGTACAATCATCGTAAACCCGATTGTCCCCAATAATAATATCCATCGGTATGGGCGTTCGCCAGATGGCAAACGAGGGTGTATTATTTGAAAAGGTCATAGGGGTTGATATCCGAATATATGTAAACTGAAGAAAATTTATTTTATTGAATTTTCCGCCCATTCTAAATTATATTTCGCGAGTTGATCATCTGGATTTAATTCCAGGGCTTTTTTACTATAGGCAATGGATTCTTCGTATTCTCCCAATAAGGCACAAACCCACCCTAAATTAGCGTATCCGGATTGATAATCCGGGTCTAAAGTGATGGCTTCCAAATAAGATTCTTTTTCCTTGGTATGAAGTTTTATGTTACCATATGCGAACCCCAAATTAAAATAATTTTCCGGTCTTGGATTGTATTTGATGATGTTCAATTGTTCGCAAATTTCGCATGTAATGGAATCCGGGCGTATAGGTGGAAGAACTGCTCCTGAATTTTTTTCAACAAATAACATTTTGCCGTTAGCACTCTGATCGGTAAACCCATAATTGTTCTGCAAAAGAGTATTGTAAAAGTACACCTCCGGACAAATCATATCAACAAAAATTTTAGTGCTGTCATTATTAATTATTTTGTTGACGATCTTGTCATAATCCTCTTTTAAAAACATTTCGGAATAACCAGGTGTATTTAAGGCAGACACCGTTTGAGTTTCGCCAAAATATAATCCATCATACCGGGTCGAAAAAATAAGAATTTTCTCTCCTTTATTTGTATGTTTTTTTATCAATGCAATATTTTGTGAAATATCAGAAACCGGATCCTGATTATTAAAGGATTTAAAGCCGGCAACAGTCCATCCCATGAAAATTTTTTCATAGTTGACCATGCTGAAAATTCCTGTGCCTAAAAAGAACACAAGAACAAGAAAGGTTGCAATATTATAATAATTCGTTTTTTTAAGGACGATATTATTATAGATGCGGTCTGTAAAAATCACCAATAACAAGATGGCAGGGTAACTTGCGAAACACAAAATGGTTTTGTGGAAAAGTGCCTGATAATATGAAAATAGCCCTAAGCCTAAAATGGAAAGCAAAAACACGATAGAATAATATGAATCCTGCTTTTTGTCGAACAAGCTTTTTATAGAAACAGCCAATCCGTAGATATATATTAAAATGACAATATTCCATTCATGAATCAGCGTTGCTTTATTTGCATTATATCCTAAGAAATAAAAAAGGTTTTGATAATTAAAGACCATGGAAAAATCAGGGAAATGTCCGCTCTTAGCATAAAGCCATAAAAACAATAGTAATGTTATTATCAGAAGAAAAACAAATAATAGTAATGCGTGCCTTAAAATGTTGATGGATTTAATTTTTAATGAATTTGGTTTGGCAAGTTCAAGGAAAAATAATAGCAGCATCCAGCTTATCAGTACAACTATTCCGGTTTCCGTGTTCCACAATATCCCTGTTAAAAATAACGGGAACGAAAGGTAATAGATTTTTTTACTATTGGATTTTAGATAAAAAACCGAAATAAATAATAATAAAGCAGGGAAAATAACCCTTATCGGAAAATATTGAAAATAAACGTCATAATAATATAGTCCGTGTCCTATTAAATAATTGATCAGGATCAGGGTGGTAAATCCAAGAAACAAAATGAATTTATTTTGAACGGATTTATATAAAACTATATATATTAATATAAATGAAACGAGATTAATGAATGACAGTACTATTGAAAATTTTAAAATACTCAAGCCCGTAATTGAAAATATAGGGCTTAAGAAATGCGGGTACAGCCCATATTGATTGAAAATATCCACTAATAATGTTTTGCCTGCCGCGACTTGTGATAGAGAATAGAAAACGGCATTAAGATGATATGCCGCACCCCAATAAGCATTCGTGTTGAAAATGTTCATGAAAAAAATGGCTGACAAAAAAATGCCGGTAATTATAAAAAATATAATGTTTATCGTTCGGCTAAATGAAAGAAATCTTTTTGACAAAAACAGAATCAGCAAATAAACTGGAAAAATAATTAATGAATATAACCATAAATATTTTTTGTCGAAAATATATCCTGCAATAAAGAAATTCTCAGCCCTTGAAGCATAATATAATAACACTGAAATTGAAACAAACAGCACAACATAAATAAAAGCATAGATAACATTAACTATTTTCCTGTCGAATTCTTTAAAAATCGCATTAAAAACAAAATAAAAAGAAGCAAGAAAAATGGGAAGTAGTAATAAACAAAACAGGTAGATGAGGTTTTCTGTCGGATGGGGCATGATGTTCGAAACAAAATCAGGCCAGCGAACAGGCGAAACGATATGCTCAGCCTCAGATATTATTGATTGAATATCCGGTTTGTATGTTTTGACGATTATCAGGCCAACCAATATTAGGCATAATATTGTATAACCCACACAAAAAGCAAGAGATAAAAAATTTCTTTTTTCAGTAATGTTGTCGTATTGTTTTATTGATTTTTTGATTTCAGGCATTTTCATATTGTTGTTATAACTTAATGCAATGGACGGTGTTGTTTTGCCCTTGTTTTCACCTTTTCATCCGGCATCCAATTTGGATTATTTTGAGATGTATAAGACCGGGACCGGGATCTACTTAAACCTGACAGTACTTATTTTGTTTCCCCTATCGTTAAAGCAATCCCAAGTAGGGCCAGGATTATTATTGAAAAAACATGTTCAGGACGTATCACTATTAATTTAAATATATATTTATTACCCTGTTACGCATTCCAAAGTTTTTTGTTCTTCCGGTTTTTTATTATAATTTTTATTATAAATTTTCAGTATAAAGTTATTAAAAATTAATCAGATAAAATTCCAAAGCCGGATTGTAAAATTAATATTATTTTATTGAAATAAGTTCTTTTTTATATCTTTGAAAAATCATTCACCACATTGTTCTATACAAGATACAAAGACAAATGGATAACAATATAAAACTTTCAGGACAGTTTCGTAAAATTGAACCGTTTCTTTATATTTTATTAGTTCTGATCCTTCTGTTTCCCATATTGGCAAACAAATATTTTATAACCCAGGATGGGCCCTGTCATTTATACAATGGGCAAATATTCCTTGATTATCTGCGCAACTACAACACGGGACTGAATGATCTGTATTACAAATCCAATATTACCTTTTTTCCCTATTGGTTCGGGCATTTATTTAACGCTTTTTTACTTTGGATTTTCCCGATGATTGTTGCGGAAAAGCTCATCTATTCTATTTACATTTTATTGTTTGCATTTTTCACCAGAACGATAATAAAATCAATTAATAAAGATGCCTTGTTTTTGTCTTATTTAATACTGCCTTTGGCTTGTAACTATGCATTTCAGTGGGGATTTATCTCCTTCTTATATGGGTTTCTGTTTTTTTGTTGGATTATCGTCTATTGGATTAAACACAGTTCGCATTTTCACCTGAAACATGCATTGATAATCGGGTTGCTTTTTACGGTGGTATACTTTACCCATGTTGTTTTTTGGCTGTTTTCAATAATCACAGTTTTTATATTATTGGGGTTTTCTGTTCTTTCAAACGCAAGTGAGTTCAAAGTATTTATCAAAGAAACAAAACAGGTATTACGTGTTTTCTTTTTGTTATTGGCGAGTATTTTACCCTCGGCCTTGCTTTATTATTTTTATTTTGAAAAAAATCCGACTATTGATTTAGGGGTTAAGTACTTTACATTAGACTACCTCGTTAATAGTTTTATCAAATTAAAAGCCATTGTGCTTGTCAGTAATAAAGAATCCATTTATGCCCTTATAATGGCTATCGTGCTGCTTTTATTGTTAATTATTTGTCTGGTAAAAAAAATACAATCAAAAAAAATTACTGTTTATGATGGGTTTTATTTGGCTGCGTTCATTGCCTTGATCGTTAGCATATATGCTTCTATGAACATGATCGGATTTCTTGAAAGGTTACAATTCCTGCCATTGATTTTCTTCATATTCTGGTTTGCATCTTTTAACTTCAACCCAAAGTTCAAAATTTTTCTTATTATATTTTCATTTGTAATAACCATATCATTAGTATCGATCAGATATCCCATCTATAAAAGAGCCTCATCAACCGTTGAAGAACTTTTGTCTGCAAAGCCTCTTGTTAAAGATAATAAAACGATATTATTTTTAGGTTTTAGTAATATTGGGATTGCCCCGGATAAAAAAGAAGTAACGGAATTACCGGAGACCAATTTTTTGAACCTTCAGCTATTCGTCAATTCAGGCAGTTATTTCGGCGTTCACAAACCCATTGTTGTTCTGGACAACGCTTTTGCGTGTTATCCTCAATTTCCATATGTATGGAAGCGCGAAATGTGCCCTCATATGATCATACAGGAAGTAAATTCGGATGCGATGTATGCCAATCCGCCCGACGTAAAAATACTATCCTTTACGGCCAAAACAAAAGGATCTATTGATTATATTGCCCTCAGGAACTACGATGATAAATATGCCGACAATCCTAAAACAACAAACTTATTCCGGCAGTTGAATCAGGGCTTTAAAGAAATTTTTGTTTCTAAAACAGGCATTGTCCGGTTATTTGAAAAGCTCAGGCCGGAAGATCTGATCAGTGATCTGAAGAAAAATGGTACAAAAGAAAATTATATTAAATTAAGTAAATTCTATTTTAATAACGGGAATTATTTAAAATGCGCCGAACTATCAGAAGAGTTCATATCAAAATACCCCACGGATAATGAAGCCTGGGCCTACGGCGGGGCATCATACACGGAACTAGATCAGTTGCCGAAATCAATCTCATATTTGACTCAGGCACTCAAGTTAGATCCAAATAATGGGTTTGCCATTGCTCAATTTCAATTGGCCCGAAACCTTGTTGAAGCAGACAGTATGATAAAGATAACCTCGGACCCACAAACACTGATTTCATTATCGTATACATATTACACACTCAATTTGTTTGAGAAGAGCATTCTTGCCTGCGAAAAAGCATTACTGGTTTCGCCTGATAATGCTGATGCCTATTGTAATATTTGCGCATGTTATAATTCGATGGGGAAATGGGCACTTGCAGTCAGGGCCTGTAAAAAAGCCCTGGAAATAAATCCTGATATGGAGCTGGCAAAAGCAAACCTGAGTTGGGCATCGAGTGGATTATAACACACACCTGTTTATCGCTTAAAGTACAAATCACATAAACAAAATAATATGAGCAACCCATTAAACAGCAAGCAATCTGCGATAAAACTAAAACCCGCCAAATGGATCATAGCTGTTTTAATAATTCTACCCGTGCTGTATCTTGTTTATTGGAATTCGTTTGTTCGGAACAAGGAACTTGCAGCGCCCGTGCCCGATTCAGCCTCTGTTATAGCCAATACGGCGATCTCCCCGGCAGAAAAATTACAGTCAGCAATAGATCTTGCCAAGGCGCAGCCTTCCGAAAATAATTACATAAATTTAAGCTTGGAATATTACAGTAATAACATGTTCCAGGAGTGCATCGAGGCGAGTCAAAAAGCGCTGGAAATAAACCCCCAAAATTCCATCGCATACAATAACATTTGTTCGGCATACAATTCCATGAAAATGTATGATAAAGGAGCGGAAGCCTGCGAAAAAGCCTTAAAAATTGACCCCAATTTCCAACTGGCAAAAAACAACCTCGCCTGGGCAAAATCAAATCTGTAAGCTACAACGGCAAACATGGCTTAATGCATTGAAAACCGTATTTGCCGGAGAGCTGATAAGTCAATAATGGCCAAGGCAAAACCTTGCCAATCGGGGATATTCTATTGGGGTTTCTTTTTAAAAATATAAAAACTTGCCCGAAAGATATTGAGAAACCTTTTTAATCCGCCTTTCCCGAAAAAGCTAAAAAAGTATTGCAGCAATATACGCGGCCGCAAATAAAACCTGCGATAAAATTCACGATGTTTTTTTAAGAGAATTTCTTTTGTCAGGCCGGTGGGCACAAATACCGGCCTCCAGTAATTGAATTCTTCCCAGTTGGCTTTATCCAGGCTTCCATACTTATCGGCTTCTTCGAATTGTTGTGAACCAGTGATCGGGGTGTTCAGGGTAACTATAATATTATCGAGGTTTAGCTTGCAGGCAAGTTTGATGGATTTTTCTATGGTCTCCAGTGTTTCGGTAGGATGCCCGAGAATGAAAAATCCTTTCGTTTTAATTTTAAGTTTTTTGCACCAGTTTATTACCTCGACGGCTTTATCCAGAGAAATATTCTTTTTGATCACCTTAAGAATATTCTCATCGCCCGACTCTATTCCGAAAGAAATATGCCAGCACCCTTTTGATTTCAAAAATTTCAGAAACTCATAATCGGTATTATTGATACGGCTCGAACAAGTCCAGTAAATCGAAATCTTTTCTTTTTCAAGTATCTCGAAAAGTTTATAAAGCCGTTTTTTATCAATAAGGAAGGTGTCATCAACAAAAGCGATTTCACGAACACCATGATTTTCGCGCAGGTATTTGATTTCAGCGGCGATGTTTTCGGCAGACCGCTGCCTGTATTTTCTCCCGAAGATATTATTATCACAAAAAGTGCATTGGTTGGGGCATCCCCGGCTCGTCATCATATTTATTACAGGAAGTGTTTTGTAATTTGACGGGTCGGGCGTATATAATGAAATATCTTCAATCAGGTCATAAGCGGGAAAGGGCAGGGAGTCCAGGTCTTCAATGTAGTCTCTTTTGGGGTTTTGCACGATCTTTCCGCTGTTATCCCTGAAAATAATTCCTTTGACATTCTTGAGGTCTTTACCATTGTTTAAAGAATCCAGCAAATCCACAAGGGTATACTCCCCTTCATGAAGTACGCCAAAGTCGAATTCCTTATATTGCATGGCATGTTCAGGGTTAGCCGAGACATGTGGCCCGCCAAGAATTGTTATAATTTCAGGGAAAAAATTTTTGATTTCTTTTGCCACTTCCAGGGCTCTGTGGAACGCCACAGTGGTTGAACTGATCCCTACGTAAGCCGGTTGAAATTTATTTATTTCTTCAATGATCTCGGCGGAACTCATTTTGTTCGATTCTGCATCGCTCACTTTTACCCCGTAGTTAAACTGACGTAAATAGGAAGCAAGGTAATAAATACCCAAAGGTATTTGTTCCCCGCCTGCATTTCCCAACTCAGAGGAGTATCTTTCAAATTTTGAGATAGGAGGATATAAAAAATATATGTTTCGTTTGTTGAAATTCATGGCCTATTCGTTAATCTTTTCTTTTAGTTCTTTTTCAAGTTTATTTTTAAGCAACGCAATATCCTGAGATAATTTTTTATTTTTATCGTGGAGCTTTGAGACGACCAGCGACAACTGAATTAAATAAATAAAGATGCCAAAAATGGCTACTGTAAACACCAAATTTGGCGCAAAATACACCCCCAGCATTTTTGATATAATATCAAGCCCGTTTCTCCAAAAGGAAAATACAATAAGGACCAATGTGCTGATGATCCAGAATATGGCATATTCCTCCCGAAGTTTCCCTTTTACTATCAATCGCCCGATATATATCAAAAAGGATACACTCATGGCAATGCTGATGATTTGAATTTTAATTGGCACTACGTTTTCCATATATTTTATTTTGATTTAAGATATTTAAAAAAAATCGCAAGACTGACCTTGATCATATAGTATAAAGACTTAAATGCAGTTATGCTGGATTGGCCACCTTGCCTCTCACGCATTTGAACGGGAACTTCCCCTATTTTTAGATTATGTTTCCAGAATAAAATAATAGATTCGGGTTCCGGGTATTCATCAGGATATTGTTCACTGACAAGGGAAAGCGCTTTTTTATTGATAATCCTGAACCCGGAAGTGGCATCCGTAATCCTGATGCCACAAAGCATTTGAATCAGGAGCTTAAAAAAAAGAATGCCCATTCTCCTGGAAAAAGTTGAGAGAAACCCTTTGTTTTCTAAAAACCGTGAACCGATGACCACATCCAGGTTTTTTTCAATAATCGCGTGAATAAGTTTTGGGATTTCCGCAGGGGGGTGTTGTCCGTCACCGTCCACCTGCATGGCATAATCGTAATTATTTTCAAAGGCAAATATAAACCCGGTCTGCACCGCCCCGCCAATTCCAAGGTTGACCGGCAGGTCAAGCAGCGTGCATTTAAGCTTTGAGGTTATTAATGCCGTCTGATCAAGCGAACAATCATTTATGACAATTACATCAATATGGATATCTGTCCCGGGGGCTATAGCGTTTATTCCATTTACAACACCGGCAATAGCTTTTTCTTCGTTATACGCAGGAACAATGACCGCAACTTTTACCATGTTTGAATATGAAAAAATATGGTACAAATTTATCAAAATCTATTAGTATTTTAAAAAAATGTATTTTTATATTTTGTGAATGAATCAATTTCGTAAGTTTGTGGAAAATTGATGAGAAAATATCAATTAGTACGGAATACTGAGAAAAAAAATAAAAAAGTTTTTTTATCAATAGTAATTTTTTTTAATTTCGTAATATAATTACAGAAAATATTGTCAAATAGACGAAAACCTCGTATATTTACATAAAAAACAATAATAAGAGATGGCAGTAAAAGCAGACGTTACTTTACATAAAGTTCTGAAAGAGTTTTTTGGGTTTGATACCTTCAAGGGAAATCAGGAGGCGGTTATTAAAAACGTTCTGGCAGGGAATGATACTTTTGTAATCATGCCTACCGGGGGCGGAAAATCTCTGACCTACCAACTTCCCGCCCTGATTAGCGATGGGACGGCGATCATTATATCGCCTCTTATTTCGCTGATGAAGAACCAGGTGGATAATATCCGCAATTTTGGTGTGGACAAAGGCATTGCAAACTTTTTAAATTCATCGCTTTCCAAGCAGGAAATGATGGATGTTAAAGCAGACCTGCTGGCCGGAAAAACAAAACTGCTCTATGTCGCTCCCGAAACGCTGACAAAAAAAGATAATATTGAATTTTTTAAACAATTTAAAATTTCTTTTTATGCTATTGATGAGGCTCACTGTATTTCGGAATGGGGGCATGATTTTCGCCCGGAGTACAGAAATATAAGGCCAACCGTAAAAGCCATCGGAAAAAAGGTCCCCGTGATGGCCCTTACGGCTACGGCAACACCGAAAGTACAACACGATATTCAAAAAAATCTCGGCATGATGAATGCCACCTTGTACAAATCGTCGTTCAACCGCCCCAACCTGTATTACGAAGTACGTGCAAAAACCAAAGACGTTCAGCGTGACATTATAAAATTTATAAAAAGCAACAGCGGGAAATCGGGAATTATATATTGCCTGAGCAGGAAAAAAGTGGAAGAGCTTGCCGAAGCCCTGCAGGTAAACGGTATTAAAGCATTGCCTTATCATGCCGGACTGGAATCGGAAATCCGCAAAGCCAACCAGGATAAATTCCTGATGGAGGAAGTCGATGTTATTGTGGCCACTATTGCCTTCGGAATGGGAATTGACAAGCCCGACGTGCGTTTTGTCATTCACCATGATATGCCTAAAAGCCTGGAAGGATATTATCAGGAAACCGGGCGTTCGGGCCGCGACGACGGCGAAGGCAATTGCATTGCTTTTTATGCCTATGAAGATATACAAAAGCTCGAAAAATTCACATCGAAAAAATCGGTAAACGAACAGGAAATTGCCAAGCAACTGCTTCTCGAAACAATTGCATACGCCGAATCGTCGGTATGCAGGCGCAGATTGCTGCTTCATTATTTCGGAGAAGTTTATCAGGAAGAAAATTGCCAGTGCTGCGACAACTGTCTTCACCCGAAAACAAAATTTGACGGGACCGAATACGTTGAAATCGTACTCGAAGCAGTACAGGAAACCAAAGAACAATGTAAGGCTGCCCACCTCATCAATGTTATTATTGGTAAGACATTAGCACAAGTCAAATTGTTCAAGCACAATAAACTCAATGTCTTTGCCAAAGGTGCCGACCATGATGAGAAGTTCTGGAACGGAGTGATCCGCCAGACACTTGTCAACATGTTACTGACGAAGGATATCGAAAATTATGGCATTCTTAAACTGACAAAAGAAGGAAAAAAGTTTTTGGATGAGCCTGAAACAATCATGCTTACCCAGGATCACGATTATGATAACCAGGATGACGATGAGTTTTTTGCCGGTGGCGGAAAAACAAGCACTGCCGATAAAACATTATTTTCTCTTCTGAAGGATCTGA
>Ga0209098_1003885_pt1 | contig 11949 bp, 8 predicted proteins | sample AD_JPNHW1_MetaG_FD_184429 | JGI IMG/M metagenome (GOLD analysis project Ga0209098, IMG submission 184429) | Active sludge microbial communities of municipal wastewater-treating anaerobic digesters from Japan - AD_JPNHW1_MetaG (SPAdes) (version 2) | ecosystem: Engineered > Bioreactor > Anaerobic >... | reverse complement strand
TAAAATGAATTAGAGACAATAAGAGATACATCCTTCCAAATTGGTCTACTTGATCCCTCAGGAGGGTTGCCGCTCAACATACGAGAAATCCACTCATTCTCATCTATGCCAAGACTTTGCGCATGTTCCTTTATGGCTTCTCGCCACGCATCCCTCTTTAGATACTCATCCCACGCATCGAGTCTTGCCCCATTTCTAAAAGCAGTCAGGATAACGTCCCCTACCCCGTCATCTCCGCGGCAGATAAGTCCCTCAAGAACCGAAGAGAAAGGTGAATGATAAGAAATCGATATCGAATGAAATTGCCTAAGAGAGTCCTTTATTCTATGAATGCAATTGAGCGCTTCTTCTTCGCTCAATTGGGACTGCTGCTCGTAAGGAGTATGCGGCTTTGGTACGAAAGTGCCGATTGTTACATTAATGGCCATTTTTGACTCGGCAGAAACTTGCCGCAAAAAGGCGCTGATGGCATCTGCCTCGCCTATTCCTTTGCCCGGCACCGGCAAGCCAATCATGAAGTAAAATTTTGCAGACCTGAAGCCGAGGCTTCGCGCTTCTTTCAGGATCGAAAGAGTTTTCTCCAGGCTAACTTCTTTGTTTATAGCTAATTGCCATGCCTCTATAGGCGTTTCCACAGCGAACGTCAATCCGGACTTGCGAACTTCAGAAAGCTCAGACAGCAGTGGTAGCGTAAAGGAGTTTACCTTAAGACTTGGCAACTGAAACGAAACATGCCTCTCCTTCCACTTCTCATTCAACGACCGAAACGTACTGACAATATCCGGATAATCGCCACTCGAGAGTGACGCTAATGTTATTTCCTGATAGCCACCATCCTCTACAAGAATGCGGACTTCCTCGTCGATACAAGCCGAGCTTTTAATTCTTTGTGGACGATAAAAATATCCTGCGTGACAGAATCTGCAACCGTTAGGACACCCACGCATTATTTCGACGCTTCCGTGACTCTGAACTGTCGGCAATACTGCCACAGGATAGGCTGTAAAGGCAGTCGTCGTAGAGAACTGATCAAAAACGGCCCTCACTGTCTTGGGCGACTTCGAGCGAAGATCATCTTTACATGGATCCTCGCTTTGGCGGCCCAAGTTTACTTCGTAGGGTGTCCACATCTGTTCCAGCGTGCCGATCTCTTCAAGAAACTTCGTCCTCATTTCTTCCGGTTTGCTTTGCGCCTTTATGTCCGCCAGTCGTCGAACAAGTTCATAAAAGCCTGCTTCTGCCTCGCCGATATAGACGGCATCTAGGAATTTACCGAAAGGATGCGGGTTTGTAATCGCAGGACCGCCCGCAATTACCACTGGACTCGTGTTGTCGCGTTCTTCCCGAAGCAATGGTACCTTACCAGCCTGCAAAACAGTGAGCATATTGGTGGCTAACAACTCGTAGCCAACTGAGAACGCTATGATGTCACATTGGAATAAAGGGATCCCACTTTCCAGCGTATAGAGCGGGACATTACGCTCTTTGAGCAGTTTTTCAAAGTCTGGAGCTGGCGCAAATACCCGCTCACACACCACAGCGTCGCTCATAGTGGACAATTGATTATACAGCAAGCGAATAGCGTTATTAGACATTCCTATCTCGTAAAGATCAGGGAAACACAAAGCTATACGAAGCCGCGTGTCTTTTTCATTTTCAATAGGCGAATTAGACCCCAATTCACCGCCCAAGTACCTCGCCGGTTTTTCCACTTTATGAATCGAACCAGCAAAATCTCTAAGCGGATTAACAAATATTGCCATAGAAGTTTTCCTCTCAAACATGAGCATAAGCCTTAGACGATTGCTGCACTTGCGAGAACAAGCAAAAAGTCAGGCCATATTTAATAAACACGGTAACGTCGGGCAGAGATTCCAAGCATTAACCCGGTGGCGACCATTGCCGCCCACAAAGAAGAGCCTCCATAGGAAATGAAATACAGAGGTATACCCGTAATAGGCATAATACCAATCGCCATACCTATATTGATCAGGAAATGAAAAAAGAACATTCCCCAGAACCCGGCACATACAAGCGATGAGTATCGGTCATTCGTCGTATCCATTACCCTAATAACGCGATAAAGGAAGAAGCAAAAGAGCCCAACCACGAGAAGACTGCCAAGAAAACCACCTTCTTCTGCAATTATAGAGAAGATAAAATCAGTACTTTGTTGAGGAATGAACCTTGCATGGCTCTGGGAACCTTGCATATAGCCTTTACCCCAGAGGCCTCCCGATCCCACTGCTGTGACACTTTGCAAGATGTTCCAACCTGCCCCTTGTGGATCGATGTTTGGATTAACAAAGACCAGCAGGCGCATAATCTGATACTCTTTCATTACCTTGCCTGCTATTGTAGACAATAAGACAGAAACAGAAATAAGTATGGCAAAGTACGCGATCCAAAAATACGGTTGTTTCTTGAACTTTAGCCAACCAAACAGCGACAAACCTACAATGAGGACAACTCCAAACACGACGAGTGTTGGCAAGGAGTTACTTTGAAAAAAAACATCCAGCACGTTGCCCGGTGGCAAGAAATATTTCCCTATCAAGGGAAGGATCAGAAATAAAAAAGTGAAGACGACTACAAGTAAAATAAAGAACACATAGCGCTTGTCCACTTTCGCCTGTGCAAGCATCGCCAATAGGATTGGGAAAAAGACAATAGCGGAGCCAAAGTCGGGCTGTGAAAGTATGAGCAATACAGGAACACTGATTATCAAACTGGAAAAGACAAGGCGTCTTACATCGGTTTCCTGTTCCGAGCTTTCCAGATATTTGGCTAGAAATAGAATGGTTGCAACTTTTGCGAACTCTGAAGGTTGAATTCCGTAAGAACCAAAGCCAATCCACGCCTTGGCCCCATTGACGACCTTGCCTGCAATCCGAGTATAGATGAGCAAAAGAACAGTCGCAGCATAGACAAAAAACATATAGTCTTTGAGCCGCGACAAGTCCAATGACAGTGCTACCACCATCAAAACCAAACCCGTGACAGCCCACACAGCTTGCTTCAAATACTCATCGGAAAAACGGAATCCTTCCGCGTCGACACCAGAAGATGCGATGGCTAGAATTCCAATTATTACAAGAGCAAGCGTCGCAAATAACATAAAATAATCTATGTCTGCAAAGAATTTTGAAGGTTGGAAGCGTCTCGATTCCGGTGAATTCGCCATCTATTCTGCCCGTCCCCTAAGCTGCGTCGAATCCAAATTGACGTGTACTGTCTTGGCTGCCGTTTCTGCATCTTGCCCGGCAAAAATAGCCTGATAGATCACATTGGCGGCATAAGGTGCCCACCACTCCCATGGATTACTTGCTTCAATCATAGTTACTACGACAATCTGATCCTCGACTGGTGCATCGTATGGTCCGTAGGATGCAAACCAAGAATGCCAGCGGTCCCTGAGGCCCACTTCCGCCGTACCGGTTTTGCCTGCAATCTGTACAGCTTTTGTCGAGACCGGCACGTGCGCCGAGCCAACAGTGATGACCGCACGAAGGTCTTCTCGAACTTTTGCAAATGTCTCCTTGTTGATACTCACCTTCGAAAGTTCTTCCGGTTCCACCTTTTGAACAACTGCACCAGTATCCGGATCCCGAATTTCCTTAAGAATGTGTGGCTTATAGATCACACCATCATTGACAATCATGGCAATCATGTCTGCGACTTGCAAGGGTGTCGCCAACATGTAGCCTTGTCCAATCGAAAGATTCATAGTATCTCCAGGAGTCCATTTTTCGTTATAGGTCTTTTGTTTCCATTGAGGATTTGGCACGAAGCCGGAATTCTCTCCTGGTAAGTCAACCCCTGTCGGTTTTCCATACCCATAAAGCCCGGCATAATTGACAATGTTTTCTACTCCAAGGTAGTCTCGGCCAGCGAGCCAAAAATAGACGTCACAAGACTGTGCAAGTGCATTTTTTAGGTCAAGCGAACCATGTCCACTATGAACCCAGCAATTCCATTGCCTGCCACCGTAGTCAAGGTGACCCGTGCAGAGTATTTTCTGTGTCTCGCTCAAGACTTTTTCTTCAAGAATTCCGGTCGTCAGAACAGTCTTGAATGTTGACGCTGGTGGATATGATGACTGTATTGCTCTATTGAGTAAGGGATTATTAGGATCGGCAAGCAATTTTGCGTACTCTGAATTTGCCGCTGACGAAGAAAAGAGATTGGAGTCATACCAAGGATACGACACCATTGCAAGTATTTCGCCAGTAGCAGGCTTCAATACAACGACCGATCCCATTCTCTTACCGAGTGCCTTTTGAGCTATTTCCTGAATTGAACGATCTATAGTCAGCACAAGTGATTTGCCTGGAATCGGTGGTGCAACCTTATTTTGATCCGCACTGATATCCTTACCTTTTACATCAACACTCTTTGAAATTTCGCCATCGGTGCCTTTTAGGAGCGTATCGTATTGCTTTTCTATGCCAGCCTTTCCTATAAGGTCATTGGCTGAATAGCCTTTGTTGTAAAGAAGCTTATATTCGTCCCTGCTCATTTCTCCGACGTACCCAATTACGTGTGACAAAGACTCAAGATTGACGTATCGCCTCACTGGCTGCGCATTCCAATAGACTCCAGGGAAATCGTCTTTCTGTTCGGCTATTTGTGCCACCGTTTCATAGTCAGTCGAGTTGGAAATCGAAATAGGTTGATACAGATGATAGTACTTTGGCGGAATCTTTTTGTTGATATCCTCTACGGAAATCTTCAACATTCTAGCTAACGCATCAAAAACTCTATTCCGCTCCGAATCCCCAATCTCGGCGGGTACAACCTCAATCGAAAACGCCTCCTCGTTTGTAGCAAGAGGGACAGTATAATTGCGATCGTAAATTTCGCCTCGAGGCGCCGGAATTCTCACGGACTGGACAGTATATCTTTGAGATTGCGCAAGATAGTCTTGATTTCTATACACTTGAAGATAGAAAAGGTAGATGACAAATACGCCGAATAGAACTGCTGTGCTGAGTTTAAAGAACCTTGTTGTCGAATCAGATTTTCTGTCCTCGCGGCTCATTTCCTGTGCGATCCTATCCTTTCACTCGGTGTTCTCTTGGCAACAAAAAAACTGCCAGTCATGTTCAAAAGGAAGAATACGAGCGGAGCAAGCACGGCATTCAAGCCAGCTTCGACCCAGAGATGAATATCATTAAGAAAGTAGGAGCTCAGTACAGACGGTCCAAAAATTGCGGAAAGCACAATGCTGCCTATAGCCTTCAAAAGTGTAGAAAAGAATCCTGCCAGGAAAGGAATCCAGATGGCGTCCAAAGAGACAAACCGATTGAGCACAGAAACTGCATATGCTGGAATCACGTACAGGAATGCAAAATAACCAACAGAGGCGGCAGAAAACAAGTCACAAACCAGTCCCGAGAAGAAACCTGTGAAAGACCCCACGCTTTTTTCGTTTCTGAAGGAAACCCACAAAATGACCAGGAGGCCAAGATCTGGAACGACACCCAATATAAGCCCGTTTCTCAACCATGTAGTCTGAACCAGGAAAAGCAAAGAGACCAATGCAGTCGAAGACACAATTGTGGTGATCAATGATTAGCCCCCTGCAACGCAGAATTCGGGTTTTTCAAACCTGTGACAGTACTGGATTGACCTGCAGCAGGACTGGACTGAGTCTGTTCAGACTGAGTTTCGGAAGGATGGTTCTGGAGAACAAACAGATACTCTAGTTTTGCAAAAGGTACAGCTGGTTCCAAGTAGATGACAGCTGAACTGCCATAATTGGGCACAATGACTTCTTTTACCCTGCCTATGGCTAAATCGGGAGGGAAAATCGAGTCGAGTCCGCTTGTGACGACAACGTCGCCTTTTTTTATCTCCCCAGCATTCAATTTCGAGACATACCGCATTACCAAAGGGTCGTCTTCACTGCCCTGGCCGTTAACTAATCCACCTATTCTGGAACTGGAGAACCTTGCTGAAACAAAAAAACGCTGATCGAAAAGCGGTATAACCACGCTTGAGTTTTTCCGTACTTCGGTAATCTTTCCTACGAGGCCTTCGACGCCATCGTAAAAAGCAACCACAGCCATGTTGTGACCGACACCCGCGGAGGTCCCTTTATTGATAATATAACTCGAATAGATGTTTGACGGATCCCGCGCCACTATTTGAGCTGCTGTCTGAATTGTGCTCACGTTCTGGGCAAAACCGAGCTGCTCTTTCAGGCGCGCATTCTCGGCCTGTACCTGTGCATAGTCTCGCTGCATGGCGGAATACTCATCCATTTTTTTCACAAGTTGATCGTATTGTTGCTGGAGATTGGCTAGTTCTTTGATTGAAAACACAGTGTCATGAAAGAAAGTCGCTATCGAAGAAAAAAAACTCTGAATTGATCCGGCAGCGTCTGATCCTAACTCCGGGACCTTGTTTATTGCCTTTGTCGAAACGCCAAGCAAAGCAAGAGAAACGACAAGCAGCACAATAGAAACGACATGCACAGAAGCCATGCCGCTGTTGGGGCGGCGTTGGATCGCCATATAGTTTTCCTTAGAGATTTAGGCTTTCGTAAACGCTGTCAGAACCTTCGCGATTGTTCATGGTTTCAAAATACTTCCCGGCCCCAATTGCAACACATTCCATTGGTTTTTCTGCCAAAATCACAGGGACCCCAGTTTCCTTTGCAATGAGTTTAGGTAAGCCTTTCAATAGAGCTCCACCGCCAGACATCACAATACCCCGCTCAACAATGTCTGCAGCAAGCTCAGGGGGTGTTTCGCTCAGGGTTTTTTTAACCTCATCCACAATGAGGTTGACCGAAGGCATAAGCGCTTCCCTGATTTCTACTGAGTCTATTTCAAAGCGTCTTGGCAAGCCCGTAATTGCATCGTTCCCCTTAATCTCAACTTTTTCGATGGTGCGTTCCGGACTGGCATTGCCTATCTCAATTTTGAGTCTCTCCGCCGTTTGATCACCAATGATCAAATTGTGCACGTTTCGTATGTGACGCATAATAGCCTCGTCGAACTCGTCTCCTCCCACTCGAATTGCCCGAGTGACGACCATGCCCTTAAGGGATATGACGGAAATCTCCGTCGTGCCACCACCTATGTCACAGATCATGTGGCCAGCTGGCTCGACAATAGGAATGCCGGCACCTATTGCCGCGGCCAAAGACTCGGGAATCACCTTGACGGATCGTGCACCGGCTTTGAATGCCGAATCTATGACGGCGTTCTCCTCAACTTTGGTGATACATGAAGGGACACCGATCACAATTCTTGGTTTTACAAACCAATTGGAAGGTGCAACCTTCTGGATAAAGTACTTGATCATCTTTTCTGTTGTATCAGGGTCTGCAATAACCCCATCTCGCAGAGGTCTCTTAGCAATGATATCTCGGGGAGTGCGCGAAAGCATCGCCTTAGCGTCTACGCCAACAGCCAAAAGTCGGTTGGTTCCTTTTTCGACTGCCACGACAGACGGTTCATTCAAGACAATGCCCTTGCCACGAACATAAATCAGCGTATTACAGGTACCTAAGTCTATTCCAATGTCTTGCGAAAAACCTTTAAAAGCTTTTTTCTTAAAAGCCATAATTTTCTACTCCTATAGTTTTTCTGCCAACTTTTTTCGGGCTTCTGCGTAATTGGGATTTATAGAAATGACTTTACGCCACGCAGCCCGTGCCTTTATAGGGTCGTTCTGTTTTTCATAGATCAATCCCATTTGGAACCAGGCATCGGCAGCTTGTGGATCTGCATTCACAATGGCCTGATAAAGTGAACTTGCTTTTGTAAGGTCACCCTTCTCCATCGCAAAATCTGCCAACATGTATCGACTCTTTTGAACAAGAATCGCATCAACGTTAGAGTCGATGACTTTGGTCAAAAGTTCCTCTGCTTTTGTGCTGTTTCCTACTTCTTTATAACTCATAGCGGCAGACAGCATCAATACATCCGACGGTTGCTGAGACAGAGCCAATTCATAGTGTTCGATGGCCTTATCGTGCAATCCCATCCCAGCATATGCTAAACCAAGATACTGCTCGGTATCTACCGCCGAATATCCGTCCTTTTTTGAAAGTTCCAAAAAAGAGATGGCAAGGTCATACCACGGTGTGCCCTTCTGAAAGTACGACTTGCCAAGGACATACTCCACCTGAGCTCGAATTGGCAGATGTTCATCAGCTACGAGTGATTTTCTAAGACTAAACACAGCCTCGTCAAGCAAAGCCTGACGTTCATCACCCTCCGGTTTTTCAAGCGAGCTGTAGTAGGCAGCAATACCTTCAAAACTCAAATAAAAGGGATCCAAGGGGCTGGCAGCAACCCCCTCGCGGCACAGAGCGAGTGTATTGTCCTTGTCACCTTTTTGCCACAAATCCAGTATTTTTGATCTGTCAATAGTGGAAGTAGTATCGCCTAGAGTCTCTGCTGATTCCATATCATTGTCATGAGCTGCCAACTTTGCACTTCTAGAATAGAAAATCAGCGCTGCAACGCCACCAACTACCACCACAACAAGAATTATCCAGAACAAGCGATTATGTTTTTTGGACCTACTGCGGTTGCGTCTTCTTAGGCTGTTCAACCAATCCTGCGTCATGAAATGCCCCAACGTCGAAACAAAATGGCCTCACCTTACTTCAGAATCAAAAAAAAGAGCGAGCCTATAAGCCGGGTTCTGTTCACAGTTGCCTGTGATGTCGCCATCCATCTAGGCCGACAATTGCTTGCCGACGTCTAGCGGCTTACCCGTGGCATAATGACGAGCAGTCAACCACTATTCAGCCTTGCTCACGATGAGGTTTGCCATGCCAGACACGTTACCGAGTCTGCGGTGGGCTCTTACCCCGCCTTTTCACCCTTACCATTACTGGCGGTTTGTTTTCTGTGGCACTTTCTGTACGGATGTGGCCTTGGGTTTGTTCAGAAACTAGCCCGGTCCACACCCGCCCCGGCCATTAACCGGCATCGCGCTCTATTGAGCCCGGACTTTCCTCGACACAGTTTCCTGTCCCGCGGCGACACGGCTCGCTCCACATCAAAAACAACAAAAACCTATAAAAGCTACGCTTGACGAAGCATTAAAAATCTATTTGGATAGTTCATTCGTCATCAAGGTCGTCGGAGATGTCGTCGCGAGAAAACGCGATTTTTCTCTTTTTGGTGCCAGAATATTCCTTTTCGGCGTCGTCCTTGTCCTGGTCGTTTTCTTCATCTTCTTCGTCGGTTTCTTCTTCGCCCTCTTCGGCGTAGTCTCCAATGTCAGCCAACGAACCAGATTCTATGTTTGCCACAAACTCTGGAGCTTCTTCGGTCTCTTCGTAGAATAGAATCCGCGAACAGTAAGGACAGAAGTGAACTTCAGTATTTTCCTCATCTCGAATCTCATTGACAAAATTGGCTGGCAATATCATGTGACAACCTGTGCAAACAACACCGTGAACAGGAACTACACCCACACCTTTCTTATTTCGAATAATGCGTTCCAGCTTAAAAATGATGTCGCTGCCAATGCCCTGCGATACTACTGCTTCTTTGGCTTTAAGCTCTTCTACCTTAGTCAGTTTATTCTGTCGTTCCTGGTCGATAGCCTTGCTCTTTTCGTCTATTTCTTTTTCCAATAAAGCAACACCCTCGGAGTTTTTCTGAATTTCTCCTTCCAGGTCGGCGAAGTTTCTTTCTTCAACTTGAATGTCTTTTCTTAAAGTTTGCTCTTTTTCTGTTGCATCTCGGATTTCTTTGTTTATGGCTTCGTATTCCCGCTGGGTAGTGATTCCATCCATCTGCTTCTCAGCGTGCTCTCGGGCGTCCTCGGCCTCTTGCAAGCCAGCACGTAACTCTTTTACTCTTTGCGCCGATTTTTTGAATTCTTCTGTCCGTTCGCCAAGAGTCTTCTTCAGTCGCGAGAGCATTTCGTTCTGCGCCTCGATTGTTTTGGGAAGCTGCTCGATCTCTTCCTCCAACTCGACGCGTTCGCTCAGAATCTGCTGATAGGTCTTTAGCTTATCCAACATCTCTTGATTAGTCATTCACATACCCCTATAAATAGCCGTTTAGTCTCAATGATCCATATAATCTCGAAGCTTTTGACTTCGCTTGAAATGACGAAGCTTCTTGAGCGCCTTCGCTTCGATCTGACGAATTCGTTCACGGGTCACATTAAAGTAAAGCCCAACCTCTTCTAGCGTAAGCGAATAGCCGTCGTCAAGCCCAAAGCGCATGCGCAAGACTTCCTGCTCTCGAGGAGGCAAAGTGGAAAGTACCATTTTGATCTGCTCTTGCAACAACTTGTAATCAGTTTGTGAAGAAGGATTCTCAATCTCTTTGTCTTCGATAAAATCGCCCAACAACGAATCTTCGTCTTCTCCAATGGGGGTTTCAAGAGATATTGGTTCGCGCGCAACATTTTTTACGCTTTTAACTCGGGAGACAGGCCAGCCAAGTTGCTGCCCGATTTCCTCGTCAGTAGGCTCTCGGCCAAGCTTTTGCATTAACTGTCTAGACTCACGAACAACCTTGTTGATTTGCTCGATCATATGCACCGGAACACGAATAGTGCGGGCCTGATCGGAAATCGATCGGGTAATCGCCTGGCGAATCCACCATGTAGCATATGTGGAAAACTTGTAACCCTTGCGGTATTCAAACTTTTCTACAGCCTTTATTAGGCCAATGTTACCTTCCTGAACCAGATCAAAGAAATGTAAACCGCGATTGGTATATTTCTTGGCTATTGAAACGACCAGACGAAGATTAGCCTTAATGAGCTTGTCCTTGGCCATTTTCATCATCTTACGACCACGATTAATCTCTCTGGCCATCACAATGATCTCATCGCAATCGGCTTCAAAGAGCGCTTCCATTTCGCTGAGCTTCTTTTCGGTCACCTGAAGCTGGCGAATCTTCTCTTTTATATCCTCAGAAGGCAAGCCAAGCTGCTGTTCTATAACCTCGCGTTTCTCTTTTATTGTCAGATTTCTGCCCAGAATTCGGATATCGCGAGTTGCAGACACCTGCAAGACACGTTGAATCTTGTCCTGCTCTCGTCTGTACTTGTTGATCTTTTTTGCCGCAGTGATGAATTTCTCCGAGAAGCTGCTAATCTCTTCAGGATGTATTTCCGTTTCCTGGATTTTCTTCATCAGCTTTTCCCGGCGAATTACCAGGTCAGAATCGGCAAAAATATCTCCGCCTTTGGCCAAGACCTTTTTCTTCAACTCCACGTATTCTTTCAGATCTGCTTGGCTATCTCGAATTATGTCGCGGTAAAACTGATTGAGTCGCCGGCGCTCGGCAATTTTTTCTGTATTTTCTTTGCGCTGTCCGTTCGTCTCTTTAACATTCCGTGAGGCTTTAACCGTCAACTGGTAGAATTCAGTGATAAGAAGCCCGGACTTGCGAAGAATTGCCTTGATTATTTCTTCGCCGTCCTCCATCATCTTGGACAGCTCAACTTCCTGTTCCGCAGTAAGGAGATGCTCCTTGCCAATTTCGTACAAATAGAGTCGGATAGGATCGTCGCTTCCTGATTCTTTGGAGTTATTGACTAGCTTCTTGCTCTCAAGTTCAGTCTTTAGCGCCTGCTCGTCTTCAATCTGGACATCTTCTTCTTCGAGTTGAATATTGTTGCTTTCCAACAGCGCAAGTATGGAGTCGATTTTTTCTGAATTCAAAACTGATTCTGGGAGAAAATCAGACAATTCATCAAAACTGATCGACTTTTTTTCCTTGGCATATTCCAACAGTTTTGCAATGGCGGGGTCGAGTTCTGTGTCACTCATCGACTTCACCCTTTAAATTTGCCAATTCGGCGTCGAGCTGCATTTTCTGCCTCAATAGTTCCATAACAGACATATCCTCCGCTGTTTCTTGGCTATTACCCAGTGCAGATACACGCCCAATCTCCGAAATTAAGCGAGTTCGAGCCTTCTCTAGGCTCCTTATTCTTATGTTGCGAATTCCG
>Ga0209098_1003884_pt1 | contig 11952 bp, 19 predicted proteins | sample AD_JPNHW1_MetaG_FD_184429 | JGI IMG/M metagenome (GOLD analysis project Ga0209098, IMG submission 184429) | Active sludge microbial communities of municipal wastewater-treating anaerobic digesters from Japan - AD_JPNHW1_MetaG (SPAdes) (version 2) | ecosystem: Engineered > Bioreactor > Anaerobic... | reverse complement strand
CCTCCAGCGGCCCCTCGATTCATTGGATTCTCTGGTAGCGACTTACCTCCAGGTCCTCGGGTGCCACCAGGCCGGTGGTCTTGATGAGGTTCGTCCGGATCTTCAAGCCTTCCGATTTCGTACGGTAGTTCACGCGCACCACGGCCTTGGCGGCCTGGTCCTGCGCACTCCAGGCGTAGACCAGCGCGCTCTCCTGGGTGTCCCAGTAGATGGCTTCAGGCTTGGCGAGCAGATCCGGCAGGTCCAGGAGCATGGGCAGGGGCCAGGCAGCGCCCCGGCCCGCCTTGGCGGGGCGGATCATATGCAGGAACTCCCGGTCGGAAAGGCTGAGGGCCGCCGTCTCGGGTTCTAGGGCCGCCGCTGCCAGGAAATCCAGAACCTTGGGCTCCAGCGCACCCACCACCACTTGGTTCCCAGTGGGCTTGAGCGTCCCGGACTGCAATTCCCCTGCCCACTGCGCCAGGCGCTTGGAGAGGGGCGCGGTGAAGGACTCTCCGGCGGCCCGGGCCACTTCCGAGGCCGCGCGGGGGTCCGAGGCCAGGATCTTCTGCCCTACGAGCTGGCCCAGGCTCTCCCAGGCCGACTTGCCGGGGTTGTAGGCCCAGCCGGGGTCGATGCCCTCCGGGACCGTGGTGACCTCGCCGGTCACGCGGTTGGTGAACGTCTTGGTGCCGGTGGGCAGAACCTCGTCCGGCGTCACCTCGAGTCCCATCTCCTCCATTTCCTTCTGGCTGAGCTGGAGGACCAGGCAGCGGCAGCGCCAGCCGTTCGGGGGGGTGTGGGTGGTCCACCAGGGGTGGTCCACGGGCAGGCAGATCCCCTCCCAGCGCCGGTGCGCCGGGCGCACCCGGACATCCTTCATGGTGCTGTAGAACAGGAAGGGCTTGCGCTGCTTGAGGGTCTGGATCCGGTCCCACTGGGAGGCGGCGTAGCTCACCCGCAGGTTCGCGTCGTAGATGAGTTGCAGCCGGGAGGGGGTCAGGGGCTTGCCTTCGGGCACGGGCTGGGACCACCAGCCGGCGGCCTGGAGCTTGGGGACCAGGCCCTTGGCGAAGGCCCGGTAGTCCTGGCCGCCCTTGATGGCCTGGTCGACCGCCGAGTAGACCTCCTGGAGCAGGTCCATCCGCGTCAGGTTTGCCACCGTGAAGGCCCGGGCGTGTTCCTCCTGCCAGAGGGACTGCCAGGACCCGGTGACCAGGAGGCCCCGGGCCGCGAATGCCTCCACGGCCTCCTTGGGCGGCTGGAGCTTCAGCTCAATCGGCAAGGTCCGCTCCCGTGTTGCCGGCCAGGGAGGCGACGAAGGAGGCCTGGGCCAGGACCTCCGCCAGGGCGGTGGGATCCATGGACTGGGCGGCCGTGGCCAGGGCGGCCCGCAGCTCGTCGTAGGTCTGGGCCCGCTCGATCGCCTGGATCAGGGGGTTGGCCAGCGGGGCCAGCTGGGGGACCCAGTCCGAGAGCGCCTGCTCGGCAAGGCGGTCCAGGGCGTCGGGTCCGGGCTGGGCCTGCGCGTGGGCTGCCTGGGCCGCCGGTACGGGCTGGTCCGGTTTCTGCGGCTGGTTTGGCGCGGCTTGTGCCGACGGACGCAGCAACTTCACGTCCTTGCCCTTGCCGGGATCGGGCAGGCCGGCCCGGTCCCGGATCACGGACTGCTCCACCTCGAGGCCCAGGGGCACCATGCGTTCCAGGAACGCGGAGAGAGCCTCCAGGTCCTCGGGCTCGTCGATCTGGAGCCGGATCTTCGGGTATCGCGCCTGAGGCCCCAGGTTCAAGTCCACCAGGGGGCGCGCCAGGTCGCGGGCCAGGGTGGCGCAAAGCTGCCGTGCGTCGGCCCGCATGATGTCCTTGCGGACCTCGTTGTGGACCTGCCCCAAGGCCAGGCTGCCCCCCCCGCCCTTGGTCTGCCCGCTGGTGAGCGTCTGGCCGAGGACGGCCAGGGTCACCCGCTCATCCAGGTAGCGCAGCAGCTTCTCGTAGAGGTCCGCGCTTCCCGAGACCTCCGCCTTCACGAATTCGATCACCATGCCGTCGGGGATCACGGCGGCGGCATCGGAGCCGATGCCGCGCACGGCCTGTTCCAGGATCTTGATCTGGTCCTCGCCTGCGCCCACCGGGTACTTCCCCACGCGCACGGGCTGGCCGAAAAGTTCGCAGAAGCCGACCCAGTCCTTCAGCCCGTAGTTGGCGAAGAGGTAGCTCCAGGCGGAAGCCCTCGCCAACCCGCCCCGGATGGGCAGGCCGCTCTTGAGCTTGGGCCGGTGGACGAGGAACTTGAACGGCGGCAGCGGGACGGGGCCGGAGGGCTCTTTCAGCCGAACGGTTCGGCCATCGACCTGGTCGAAAGTGAACCAGCGCGGGTCCCGCCAGGAGAGCCGGGACGGCGTCCAGGCCCGCCCGGAGGTATCCCAGCCGATCTCACAGACGGAGAAGCCCTTGCCGAGCCCGTCCAGGATGTCCGTGAAGACATCCTCGATCTCCTCGGTCTGCAGCACGTCGCGCACCAGGTCGGCGGCCTTCTGATCGAGAGCCTCATCGCTGGCGGCCTCCACCACCAGGGGCAGGCCGGCGCAGGCCAGCTTCCGGGTGCCGAGCTGGCTGCGGTAGTTCAGGTCTTTCTCCTCCATCTCCTCGGCCAGCGCCAGGTAGGACTCCGGATCCCCTTCCTCCGAGTCCAGCAGCAGGCGGGCCAGCTTCTGGGGCGCAAGGTCGCGGGTCGGGTGCTCGCTCCAGATGGACCGGACCGACAGCAGGCTGGGGGCGGCCACCTCCTCGCGGAGACGACCCAGGTCCACCAGATTTCCGTAGGCGTCATACAGCTTGGCCATCAGTAGGCTCCTTTGTCCCTCAGTCCGGCCCTCCCGGAGCGCCTCACCGGCCGGTAGTCGTAGACGGCCGCTCCGGCCAGCGCCACCTTCCAGAGCATCTCCAGGGCATCAGGGCCATCGTCGTGGTCCGCTTTCGGCCAGTGCCGGAGCTGCTCCAGAAGGGTGCTCTGGCTCGGGTGGCAGCGGATGAGCTTGTTGTTGACGTGGGGAGTCAGACTTTCGATGCGGAGCTGCTTGTCCGTGTGAGGGGTCACCGGCCGGGCCGGGACGGGGATCCCTCGCGCGGCGCTCCGCTTCACCAGCTCGGTCCGGAAGAACTCCTGGAACTGCACGGCCTCCACGACCCAGGCCAGGCAGTGCCAACGCTGCTGGGCAGCGATGATGTCCTCGATGATCTTGTCCGGCAGGCGCTTGCAGACCGTGGCCTCCACCACGTCCAGAACGCCGGTCTCGCGGTCCATGCCGCCCACCAGGATGGCGGACGGGTCCCGGCCCTGGCCGTTCTTGCCCATGGACGGATCCACCGCCCCGAAGAAGATCCAGCGCGGGTTCTCGGCTACCCAGAAGGTGACCTTGAAGGGGGCGTCCTCGTCGCTCAGGGGGTCGTTCTGCAGCTCCGAATCGAAGCTGGAATGGCCGTCACGGGCCCGGATCCGCATGAGCTTCTCGATGGGGCGCATGGCGGGCCAGGAGACCACCGCGCCCCGGTCCATCTCGGATTGACGCGCCAAATAGAACGCATTGGCCGCGTCATCCCCCTCGTTCAGCAGGATCTCCTCCCACTTGTCCCAGAGGTCCATCCGGTGCGGCCACTCAATTACGGCCTTGAAGGTCCGCCGCTCCCAGAGCGGGTTCTTGAGGGTTCGGGCCAGGACGGAATCGTAGTGGAGCACCGTGCCCACGTAGACCACGTCCATCGAATCGTCCGCGGCTCCGAGTTTGAGAACTGCCTTCGTGAGCCAGCCCTGGAGCTTGTCCCGCTGTTCGGGGCTCTTCACGTTCTCGTCGTTCTCGATGTCGTCGAGCAGGATCAGATCGGGGCGGTAGGGGCCGTGCTTCATGCCGCGCAGGTGCTTGCCGGAGCCGGCCGCCCGGATCTTCCGGTTGTTCCGCGTGACGATGACCCCGGCCTGCCAGACCCGGCCCTCGCCGGTGACCGCAGGGTAGTCCATCAGGAGGCGCGGATTGGCTACCAGCTCCGCCTTGATGGCTTCGAGTAGCTCCGCGGCCTGTTCGAAGGTGTCCATCACCAGCGGGATCATCCAGTAGAAGCCGAAGATCACGCACCAGAGTACGAAGAGCTGCGTGCAGATGGTCGATTTCGCCTCGCCGCGGGGGGCGGCCAGGGCCAGCTTCTTGCCCTTCCGCTCGCGCGCCAGGCGCGGCAGGCGCTCGAAGAGCCATTCGTGCATGTGGCTGGGCGCGGACTTGACGTAGTGCGGGAAGTATTCCCGGCAGAAGAAGGCGAAGTCCTCCTCGGCCCTCGCGACGCGCGCTTCCTGGGCCTTCGGGTCCGGGTCGAAGCCAGCAACCTGGGCCTCGATGTCCCGGCGGAACCCCTCAGCCAGAGCTTTCAGGGTCTCCCGGAACTCGCGCCTGGAGGGTCCTTTAGCCATAGACCTTCACCAGCTCCTCTCCGAAGGGCTCCAGGACTTCGAGGATGGCGTGGGCATGCTGGGGGCAATGCTCGCGCACGAACTTGGCCAGGAGCTGCAGGACCTCGCTGGCGACCGCCAGGCGGGACAGCTCGGGGCTGCTCTTCTGGATACAGCGCATGGTCTTCGCGTAGGCGTCGGAGAGCCGGGAGAGGCCCTCCGCCTTGTCCAGGGGCTTCAACTCCTTGTTCCGCTTGATGTCCTCGATGGTGGACTGGAAGAGTTTCAGGAACTCCTCCAGCACGGACCGGCTCACGGCCTCCGCGCCCTCGCCCGCCAGCAGGGAGGCCGCCCGGGCCTTGTCCCAGTCGTCGCCCGCCTCCGCCGCCTCCTGCTTCCAGCGAGACGCCGTGCGCGGGTTGATCTTGAGCTTCTGGGCGGCCTGCTCCAGGCCCAGGCCGTCGTGGCAATAGCAGGCGCGCAGCTTCTTGCGGAGTTCGGGCGGATAGGCCATCAGGACCTCCGCAGTGCGGTCCGGACCAGCTCCACGCAAGTGGCCATGAGCAGGCCGGCGGCGGCGCCCATCCCCGCCGAGATGGTCGCCGACTTGTTCTCGACGGCCCGGAGGCGGCCGTCGAGGGCGTCCAGTTTGGTGCCGTGATCCTTCTGCGTCTCGTGGATCATCTTCAGCGTGCCCTTGATCTCGCCCAGGTCCTGGGGGTTCATCTGGCAGCCGGGGCAGCTGGCGGGAGTAACTTGCCGCTTGGGTCGGGTCATCGGGACTCCTGAGGAGAGGAGTGGCGGGGCCTATGATGGGAGGTGCGAATCAGCCAACAGGGAGACCCCATGGACGTAGTGGAACCATTTGGCGAAGTCATGACGATGCTCCGGGCGACGCTCCAGGCTTCCGTGATCGCCGCCGCAGGAAACCAAGTGATCCTGCGAGAGCTCGCAGCCATTCAAGTGGCGCTCGCGCACCCTGGAGGAACCACCGACGCCAGCGAGACCATGCGCCTGCGAGCCCTTGTGCTCCAGAATGCCTCGCGGACCCAACAAGAATCGGTGAACCAGCTATGGTCAGATTTATGTTTGCTGCAAACGCTCGGTCCTGGGCCTTCGATATCGATCCTCCAAGAATCCTGTTCGCCTGAGCCGCAATGACCCGAGTGGCCTCGGGGGAATCGAGCGTCTTTAGAACCGTTGCGGAATCCAGGTGGATATCGATGGGGGATAGGGGTGCCTCGATCCCTTCCTGAACAATGGCGCGGATCTTCGCCAAGTCTTCTGGCGTGAGGCTCATCATTCCTCCTTGAGATAGGCCCGCAATCGCCGCTCCAAGTCCAGCGCCCAGGCGGCGAGGGCTTCCCGGTCGGCCAACAGGGCCCTGACCAGGTCGCCCAGGGCCGGGGTCTGATGGAGCTGGGCCGAGGGCATGGCGGGCCGCGCGGGGATGGTGGGCGGTGGGCAGGGGGCCGCCACGGGCTCATGGATGACGATGGGGTCCGTCCTGGGCTTGGCACAGGCCAGGAGCAGGATGGGGAGCAGCAGGGCCAGGCGCTTCATGGGACGGCCTCCAGGCGGCGGTTGAGGTCCTGGGCCTGGGCGGCCCCCCAGGCGGCGAGGCCGTCCGGATCCTCCGGCGCCACGGCCATGAGGATCCGCTGGACCTGGATCTCCCCCGCCCGGCGGGCCCGGCCCGCATCATCTCCCGCCTGGCGCACCCGCTGGACCTGGGCCTCCCCGGCCTTGCGCAGGGCCGCCACGGCGGCGGCCTGGGCCTTCAACTCCGTACGGAGCCTCTGGCCGTCCTGCTCTGCCATGACAAGGGCCTGCACGGCCTGGTCTGCCCGGAGGTGCTGGCGGCGACCATAGAGGCCGAGGCCGACAGCCAGCAGGGACAGAAGGCCGAGGGCGATCAGGAGGTTCTTGGTCATGGCTGGCCTCCGATCTCGCGCCGGTATCTCTGGTTCCGCGCGATGTAGGCGCGGGTGATGGCGCCATTCCGAGGCCCCGTCACCCGCGGCAGCGCCTCCAGCCAGGCGTCACGGCCCGCGAGGCCCAGTTGCTCGGCGAGGCGCTGGGCCTTCCGGACGGACCCCAGCCCGGCGTTGTAGGCGCCCAGGGCGGGGTTGAGGTGACCCTCCGTCCGAGCCTCCAGCCAGGTCATGTAGGCATGCTGGCCCGTGATGGCCCAGTGGGGGATGTAGGCGCTGGCCTCTGCCGGAACCCAGCCCTGGGCCTTGGCCCAGGCCCAGGTCGTTGGCATGAATTGCGCCAGGCCCATCCCGCCGTCGGGCGCGGTGACCGTGGGCCGGAAGAGGCTCTCCGCCTTCACCTGGGCGGATCGGTCGATCCAGCGCGGCCCTGCGACGGCGCGGAACTCGGACTCGTAGGGGACGGAGGGCCAGGCGAAGAGCCCGGCCAGGAAAACGAGCAGGATGCGCATCACCGCAGCACCTGCCCTGCGAGCCACCCGAAGGTCAGCAGGAGACCCACGAAGGCGCCCCCCGCCACCAGGGTCTTGGCCGCCGAGGTCGCGTCGGAATCCATGCCGGGAGACCAGTGCCAGAGGCGCTTGCCCAGCCGAGTGCGGTCCAGCAGCAGGAAGACCACCCAGGCCAGGCCCACGACCACCAGCGCGAGTCCCAGCACCGCCCGGGCGCGGAAAAGCAGAAGCCTGGCCTGGAGGGCCAGCTCCCAGGCGGGGCTGTCGGGGGATGGGGTGAGCACGGACCAGGCCGCGAGCACCTTGACCGTGACCCAGGCCGTGGCACAGGCCACAAGCAGGAGGGCCAACCCCATGCGGTTCCTCGATTTCTTGTCGAGATCGAAGCCAGCTCGCCCCACCAGGAAGTGCCAGATGGCGGCAAGCGATGTGATCAGGAAGTCCTTGATCCGGTCCATGGTCATTCTCCCATCTCGCGCCACTGGCGCAGTTCAACGCCCTCGAAGACGCTGGCGACCCAGAGTGATCCCTGGCCGTCCAGCAGAACCTGGCCGTTGACCATGCCGGGGCTCCACTCGCGGACGATGATCATGGGGAGAACGTCGCCGGCCTTGTGCGCGTTCCCCAGGCACAACACGCCCGATATGGTGTGGATCTCGTTGGCCTTGGCCGCCAGTTGCTCATCCAGCCTGATGAGTACCGTCCGGCCGAGCATGCACCCGTGACGAGACATGGGATCCTCCGAAAACCCCACCCTCGCCCGCGCGGGCGCGACTTGCTTTCAAAACCCTTTCATCAGGCCAGGTCTTCGACCGGGAAGAGACCGCCCCGGGGCTCGATCCGCTGGCAGCGTTGCGACTTCACGCGATGGATGATCTGCCGGACGCGCATCTCGGTCAGGTCGTATTTCCGCGCCAGGGCGAGGTAGGGCCATTTCTCGAACTGGAACAGGGCGTAGATCTCCTGGTCCCGCGTGGCCCGGGCCCACTCCTCGCCCCGGGGGATGTAGACCTGCTGCCCGCCCCAGGACCTCCGCACGCCCTCGACGGCCTCCCAGGCGATCTCGGAGGCCGCGTCCTTCTTGAGGCCATGCCTCACGAGAGCGTCTCCGAGCATGCCCCCCAGGTCCTCCAAGACTTCCGGATACTCAGCCATGGCCCCCCCTGCTCAATGAACTCTCGCCCGCTGAGGGACATTTCGCCCAAGTAAATCCGTCACGGCGTCGCGGAGGGGCACGAAAAAGCCCCGCGCGTGCGGGGCTCGTCCGTGCCGGCGGATCTTTCAACCGGCTTTGGCCAGGTCGCTGTTGGTCAGCGCGTCCACGGAGGCCGCGCGGAGCTGGTCGACCAGGTGCCCCAGGCAGGCGCCGAGGCCCCGGGCCTGCCGGGTGGTGAGGGTCAGGGACACCTTGGTCTCGGCTCCGCAGACCTCGCCTGGGGCGGTGACCAGGGCCTGGACGGCCTCCAGTTCGTCGGCGATCTGGTCCATGGTCTCGGACGCGGTGATCAGGGCGAAAGCGGGATCGATTGGATCGGGCATGGGAACCTCGCGGATGCCCAAAGATGGTGCGCCGAGGCTGCCCATTTCCAGTGCTTGATCGTGCAACTTCGTGGCGTTAGCCGTCATCGCGCACCTCCTTCCAGGAAGTAGGCGGGGAACATGCGGCGAAGGCTCTGCCGGGCGCCTTCGTCCCCGAAGAGGCTGCGGAGCTGCTGGATCAACTCGCCTGTAAGGGCGCCGACGACGCGGCTGACCGGGGCCGTGTCCTTGCGGGCCATGCGCCGGGCGGCGTCGTAGCTGGGAGGTGTGCTCCCTGGAGGAAGTTGCCCCTGGAGCTGACGCAGGGCCTGGGCGATGCTGCCGGAGCGGTGGAAGTGGTCCAGGAAGGGCGCGGCCCAGTCGGGCTCGGGCCGCTCCGGGGCCATGGGCGCCAGGTCCAGGCCGTCCCGTTCGTTGGCCATCCAGCGCTGGAGGGTGCGGCGGCTCACGGTTCGCTCGCCGGAAGTCCCGGCACGGGCATTGGCCAGGGGAATGGCCGCCTGGACGGCCTCGGGCAGGCGCTGGGCGTCGGCATCGTCCACCAGGCGGGCGATGGCCCGCTCCACGCCCATCTCTTGGGCCAGCTCCAGCAGGAAGCCCAGCACCGTTGCCCGAGCCTCCATGCAGCGGACCTGCCAGGGCGCCAGGGGGCGGTTGGCGCCAGGCTGAGCTGGTTCCGGGTCCAGGCCGGTCAGTGCCTCGATCTCGTCGAAGAGCGTCCGGGTCGCCTCCGGCGCGGCAGCTCGGACCTCGGGCCGGATGGCGGCGCCGGTCATGCGATAGGCCCACAGGACTTCGGACAGTTCGTCTTGTTCCCGCTCCAGTTCTTCCCGGAACTCGGGCTTCACCCGGCTGGGTTCCAGGTTCAGGAGCCAAACATCCAGTTTCCGAAGGGGGAGGCAGAGAACCTCGCGGCAGCGGCCATCAGCGGCAACTGTGTCGATCATCGACACCCCCCACTTCCGGGGATTGGACCGGAACTTGGCAGCTTGACTCCCCCAGCTAAGCCCCAGGGTTTCCACCCGAGGACGCATCGGAACGAACAGTTCGCCATCCTCCTGGAGGAGAACGGGAACCGGCTTCCCGTGGAAGTCGATATGACGAAGCTCCGCGCTCATGCGGCACCTCCTGTGTATTGACGGGTTAGAAGCCCGTGTTTGCCTGCCCAGGTGATCGGCACCTGGAACCGGGAGCTTCTAACCCGCACAGGTCGGGCCCGCTTATTCCCCCGCACTGGGGTGTTGTATTCGCGTGACTCCCGGCATGGGGTGCCGTTCGTCCTGTGACAGGAGTTAGAAGCTCCGAGAGGGAGCATACCCCGGCACAGGCTGAATTCAACGAAATTCATGAAATTCTCCAAAAAAACTTGCGGCTGGTTTGGCGCGTGTATGCTGGTCATAAACCATGGGGGACGCGTCATGAAATCAAATATTCCTACCTGGCTGTTTGTCGTCGGCCTAGTTGTTGGGCTGCTTGTGATCAAGAATGTCATCAACATGCTTGTGTTCTCTCCGTCATCCCCTGCGAGCCCCAGACCGCAACCACTCATATCAGCTCCAGCTACGGCTCCAGCCGCTCCGGCATATTCAAAAGAGCAACGCGAATCCGCCCGCGTACTCATGGATACTGCAAAAAGGGGGCATCATATCTACGAAGAAGGGCCACATCTGGTTGTGGAGATGAAAAGCTATATTGAAGACAAGAACTCATTATTGCGATTCGTCCGTTCGATAGCTGATGCAGATTGTGTGCTGAACAACGGCCCGAGAAATATCTATTACTACGACCCATCGATGAAAAAGGTCGCCCAGGCAGATCCGTTAGGTGGTGTTCGTCTGCTAGATTGAGACTAAACGGATCAATTGAGCGCCTTAGCCGGAAGCTTCAACTCGTACGATCTGCCTTTCTTAGTACGTTCGATCGTGCCGCTTGGCGTCGTAGTTCAGGGCGGCCACGATGCGGCGCAGTTCGTCCGCATCGCAATCCTGGACCAGGTTCCGCTTGAACATGCGCCAGGCGATGGCATTGACGTAGCTCCAGGGCCGCCTGGCCTCGGCCAGGAATGCTTCGATCTTGCCGATGAGGGCCGCCTTGTCGAGGGGCACGATGGCCGGGCGGCCCGGGAAGCGCTTGGCCTGGGCGGATTTGGACCCCAGGCGTTCCAGCGCCTTCAGGACATGCCAGCGCTCCCGGGCCGTCAGGTCCGCCGCGCTGGTCTTCTTCACGAGGCCCTGGAGCAGGGTCCGGTACGCGTCGTCGTCCAGCCCCAACTCCTTCTTGGCCAGGTGGATCCGGGCGAGGTCCTTGCTGCGGGTGGGATCGGGTGTGGTCATCGGAATCCGCCAAAATTGTTGAGAACTCGTGCAAGTGAAAGGGAATGCAGATGATGACGTCAGCCTCGGAATAGAAGGTCGGCGCGGTTTCCGAGATGACGGGCGTATTCCTGGGTTGTGGCCTTCGGCTCTCTGAGTCCTGCGGCCACGAGCGGCTGGGCGTCCCGGATCCATCGCGCCATCTCATCTAGGTGGTCCTGGATGGCATCCAACGAGATCAGCATGGTTTCGTCCATCCCGCTGGCGGGCAGGGCCTCAATGCAACTCCGGATGATGGCGACGTGCGAATACTCAGCCATGGGTGTCCCTCCTGGACAGGAGCTACTCGCGGCAGGAGCGAACACGGATGGTTAAGGTCTCTTCGTCTGCGCTGATGAATCCCTCGGGTTTGAGCTCCTCCGATAACTCGCGGAACACCTCCGGAGCGTGGTCGTCTGAGCACTCGATGAGTAACGTCAAGATTTTCATTGGATCTCTCCAAAACGGCGCTAGAACTGGGTTTTGAGGTTCCTGATATCGGAAATATCGGAGGGCTTGATAGCCTCGCGCCCACGGGGAGCGCGAGGCTGGTTCGCCAACTGCGGCTAGAGCTTGCTCTTCACGTCCTTCGCTGCGTCCGCGACGGCGTCGACGCCCGCTTCGATCTTCTGGCCGTTCTTGCGCCAGATCAGGGCGCCTCCAATGAGGCCGATGATGATTCCTGCTGCTAATCCATAGATGAAGTCCATGGTTTCTCCGTGAGGATGGGAATGGGGAAGAAGGAGGCGGGGAATCGCTTCGGAGGTCCTCGCGGCGGCTGTGTGCGGGAGATGCTCACGGGAGCTTGACCTTGCGCCATTCAAAGAACAGCCGGTCCAGGGGGATCCAGAGGATCCGGAGGACGCTGGTGTGCTGGCGGCGGTCCCAGAGCTGCTTGCGGCGGTCGTGGTAGTTGTGGCCGATGTGGAGTTGCCGGCGGTCTTTCATGGGGCTTCCTTTCAGCGTGAGGAGGTGGGTCAGGCGATCTGCAGCTTTCCGGTGGCTAGGCACGCGGCAGCGTGGGCGGCGGCATCGAGCAGGCCCAGGTCGTCGGCAAGGCCCCCGCGGCCGTCGGGCTGCATCTGTTCCAGGTCCGCCATGAGCAGCCAGATGGAGCGTCGGATCGAGGCGATGGACTGCCGGGCGTTCGCCTCCATGGGGGCGGGGAGGGCTTCCACAGGAGCGGGAGCGGAAGCCTG
>Ga0209098_1003883_pt1 | contig 11954 bp, 10 predicted proteins | sample AD_JPNHW1_MetaG_FD_184429 | JGI IMG/M metagenome (GOLD analysis project Ga0209098, IMG submission 184429) | Active sludge microbial communities of municipal wastewater-treating anaerobic digesters from Japan - AD_JPNHW1_MetaG (SPAdes) (version 2) | ecosystem: Engineered > Bioreactor > Anaerobic... | reverse complement strand
CAAAGAATCTAATAGATTATAAGCATCAACTAGATTTTCCGCAATATTTCCACCAATATCCCCAAAAGCTTCAAATACAAAATCTTGCACAAATAAACCATCTTCTTTAAGAAAAACTCGGTCATTCCCTAAAACTAAATTTGGCTGTAAATACTCGTGTATATTTTCAGAAAATTTACCACTTTCTGTATCTAACGTAACGATTAGTTTCCCGCTACTTATTGAAAAATTATATGCCATCGTATGTTGTTTTTAATTATATCATACAAAGATAAAAATTATACGACAACAAACGGATAAATATGAAATATTATTTGTATAATTACAAAAAGAAAAAGCCTATCGATTGATAGGCTTTTTAAAATTATTTTTTAATTATTATGAGTTTCGTAGATAATCTAAAAATATTCTACCTTCTTCTGTTCCAAAGTATGAAACTATTACATCAAATTCATTAGAGTTTTTAGGAACTTCAATTAATATTTTTCTATCGGCATTTAGCCAACGATACAAAATATCATCATAAATTAAAAATCCTTTAGCCATAGATGATTTAGCGATACCTTTCATTTTTAGTGTTGGGTCTTCTGTTAAATCTATATATGCTTGTGGGCTTTTTTCCACATAAACTAAAAGTTCTTTTTCTATATTTTCATTAGTCCAAGCTTCGATATAAGAAGGACAAACTAAACTAGCAATCATTCTATTCTCTATTTCTCCCATAGTGAATATCAAAGCATTTGCTTTAATTCCAATTTTTTTGTTTTTAATGAATTCAACATCCTCTTCAATAGGGTCGTATTCTTTAAAAACTACATCACGGTCAGGGTGAATAGCTAAGAACTTTTGGAGTGCTGGATTATTAGCAGGAACTTTAAGCATACCATTCTTAAAAATAATATCCGTAATACTAACCGAACCTAATTCTTTAGTCTGTTTATCCATGAAAAAGGATAGCTGATTTGTAGAATATCTTAATGGGTGTACAGTTTGCGTTTTAACATTGGTAAATGTCAAAGAACGGTGATCCGTGTGTCTATTTGCGATAGAAAAGGTAACAGGTTTTAATCCGTCACATAAAATATACTGTCTATCTTTCATTTGCCATCCTTTTAACTCATCAATATCATCAACATCGTATTGAGCATTAGAAGATTGTGGTTGTGGAGTTTGTGCCTGAACTTGTGGAATGTTTTGATTGTTTTTTGCTAAAGCATCTGCAATCATTTTTTCTACTACTGATAAAGGAACACTTTGTTCTTTTGTTTCTGTATTGGTTATTGGAGTTTCACTTTGAGTTTGTACAGTTTTTTCATCTCCTTCTTCGATTAAGTATCCCTCAGAATCTATTAATCCTTTTTCTTTTGCATCCTTATATTCTTTAGATAAGTGATGTAGTTTTTTTCTTCCTTCCATTGTTTTTTAAATTTAATTAAATTATTTTAAGCAAAAATACAAAATAAACGACAACAAACGGCTATATAGAAAAATAACTTATATTTTTGTACTAACGATTTGGGGAAATCGAAAATATAAGAAATCTTAAACAAGTGTAAAAACTGTTTAAGATTATCTTTTTAACTAAAAAATTTACAAATATGAAAGCAAACGAATTAAGAGTAGGTAATTTAGTAATAGCTAATGGAGAAATAATAGAAGTAGATTCTATTAATGACATAGGAATAAATTTACGTGGTGGAGATGGATATGGTGTATATCCAGATTATGAATTTCGTGAAATTAAACCAGTACCACTAACAGAAGAGAGGTTGTTTAAATATGCTAAAATTAAAAAAGTAGATAAATTAAAAGGAATAATTGATAATAGAGATTGCTATGTGTATGATTTAAGTCCTAAAATTAAGTTATCTATTAATATAAATTCAAAAAATGACAACATAAATAATGATAATATATGTATTGTATTGTATAATGAAAATGGGTTGATAACTTCTAATCGTATTATTTTTAATGGAAAAATTAAAGGTAAATTGCAACTACATTATTTTCAAAATTTAATTTTCGCATTAACAGGAGAAGAAATAATCTTAAAAACTTAATAATCATGCCCGATAAAAACTATACAGGAGTAAAATGGATCAAAGAATCTAGTAAATGGCAAGCAACAGTAATGCAAAATTCAGTAAAATATAACTGTGGATTGCACGAAACCAAACATGAAGCTGTAAAATCTCGTGATAAAACTATCCTCCAAAAAGGATTAAACGTAAGACTACAATTACTTAAACCAGTAAAGAAATAACTATGGAAACATATATAATAAAAAACCCTCCAATTAGGAGGGTTTTAATATCAACCTTGCAATATATCGATTACTTCTAGCCTTTGCAGACAAGAGTGTTATTGCGCCCTATAATTACGATTGCTTGCTCACTTTGGAACTCAGTTCTAACAGCATCAATAGGGTTAGTTCCGCTAGCCCAATCGAATTTTGACATTTCGTAGTCTCTATTTAAAGACCCTAACGCTCTGTTTCTAATGTGAATCATTGGTTTTACCGAAGTAGTTCCCATTAATTTATCAGTTACAGATTGAGAAGCAGAAGGCACCATGAATGCGTTGATTTTTTGTGCTCCTACCATTGACCCCTGAGCTGTTGGCTCATTTAAGTATCTTAATGCCGAATAATCGAATCTATATCCACCTCTTTCATATCCTTTGAAAGATAAGTTTAGGTGCATATTTGGGTCATTGTTAAAAGAACCGTAAGATAAACCTACTGTATTAGTAGAAGCTAACAAATTATCTTGTCCAAAGCAGAATGCAGTTGTACCGTAAAATACATTATCTTTCAATTGACCTTGTTTTTCAAGTCTATCAACTACTCCTTCAATGTCTGATAAAGTTGTGATGATTCCAGAAACAACATTTCCTTGGTTAAATACATCAATTAAACCTTGTTTACCTTTATAACCATCAGCTAGTAAATCACCTGCCCATTTTTTAGAGTTGATACTTGCAGATTCTCTAGCATTCAAGAAACGTCTTTCAGCATTATCTTTATTTACGTAGAACCAAACATTACCTACTTCTCCATTTCCATTGTCCATTTCTAGCCAAGAGATTTGAGTTAAGTTTGTACGGCTTTCATCCACCATTTCTTTTACAATAGTACCACTTGTTTCATATTGTTGGTATTTTGTATTAAGAGATTCTGACATACCAGCAGTTTTTTTCTTGAACTCGTTAAAGTCTGCGAAAACTACTAAATCAGATGCTCCTAATGCTGTCCATCCTAACGCATCTCCACAACGAGCTGTGAAAGTTGTGCTAGTTGTAGCAGAAATACGTCCTTGACGAACTACTGTACCCAAAAGGTTACGTACCATGATAATCTCACCAACTCTGAAAGTATGGTCAGCAGATGTAAATACATCACCAACTCTTGTTGCTCCCTCAATTAATTGAGTTAGTCTTTCTTCCTCTGTCCAAGATATTACATCACTTGCATAAGGTATTTTACGCCCCATTTTATCCAACCATCCTTCGATTGATTGACTTCCATATCTTCCGTGTAGTTTTTTATCTAACTCAGGAGATTGGTGAATGAAGTAGTCCATATCCGTTAAACTTAAATAGTTTTCTGGAGTTGCTACTTTTGTTGCAGAAGGAGTTAACCTTACTGCTGGATTTGCTTGTATAGCCATTGTTTTTTTGTTTTAAAATTAAAAATTAATTATAAACAAAATTAAGGTTCTACAACTCTAAATGTCATTTTGTTTCCTTCTATTGAATTAACTTGTCTGATATTGTCGGGTTGAATATTTTTGCTTAGTTTATCATCAGCTTCAACTTTATCAGCGTAACCTCTATTATATGCTTGATTCATTAGTTTTTCTCTGTTTTTAGCAAAGTATAACGCATCATGCAATTCAGCTGGCTTTGTTAAATTTCCATTTTCATCATGGAAATCACGCATCAAATTGTTTGTATCGGACACAAATTGTTTTGTTTCTTCAATGTTTTCAGGCTTAAAAGCCACTTCACTAAAGCCAATTGTTTCATTACCTAATTTTACCTTGAAACCTTCAAAGTTTTCATTAAATCTTGAATTGGTAAATTCAACAAATTTATCTCTTCCGATTTGCCAATTTTTTTTAGCATCCTCATCTTGTTGTGCTTGACTATCAATTAGCTTTTTAGCTTCTCTATACTCAATTGGAATATGTTCATCAGTACCACTAACTACATTGAATTCTTCTTTACGTTTAGAGAAAAACTCTCCAGCCTTTCTCAAATCTGTTTTAGTATCTATTCCTTTTTTAAGAATTAGATTTTCATCGTCTTCTTCATCTAGGTCATCAATACTGTATTTTTCGTTATATAAATAATCCTGTTCTTTTTTTGTTAAATCAGGATTAGACAGTCTTATGTATTCTCTTAATGTATTTTCAGGAGTTTCAGTTGACCAATCTTTTTGAGTTTCTAAGAAATCATTATAATTTTTATTCCCTGTTTTTTCATAAAATTCTGCAAAAGCAGTAATCTCAGGAGCATATTGTTTTTGCTGTTTAGGGGTCAAAGATTCTTTAAACTCATCTACAGTCATTCCTTTTTTCTCTGCTATAAAAGATAGTGCATAATCCTCATCAAGCTCTACATATTCATCATTAAAACTTTTATTGTTTAAATGGTTTTTGTAATCTTCTAATGAAACACCTTTTTGATCAGCTAAATATTGATAAGCTAAATCTTCATTTAACTCTGTATATTCAGTATCATCATTATTTACAGTATTATTTTCTGATTTTACATCATCATTACCTACAACTGTATATTTAATCTCTTGCGTTGATGTTTCTTCTATATTTTCTATTTCTTCTGACATTTTTATTTGATTTAATTTTATTTAATTTTTTTATATAAAAAAGATTTTTTATATAATTTTCGGTTGTTTTTTTGAAGAACCTGTATTATAGAAACGTGCATTAGCTTCTCTTCGCTCCATTGTTCTTTCTGTGTCTTTTGTAATAGAATCTAACTTTCTTTTCCCTACCGTATTATCATTTCTACCGTCAAATATAACTTTATTATTAGCATCAATTACTTTTGTAGTTTTAGCTTGTTTATTCACAACAAAAACACGTGGTTTAGGTTTTGGAGTAGCAATATTTGTTTTTTTATCAATTAAAATACCTTGCACATCATCTTGGATGAAATTATCATCATCTTTTTTGCTATTGCTATTTGTGCTTGATTTAGAAACAACTGGTTTTTTAACCATTACTTTCTTTTTCGGTTTTGGATCTATGTCTTGTGCCATTTTAATTAGATTTGATTTATATTATTTTGTGTTGTTTAGAAAAATACGAGCCTTTTTTAAAAACTTCTGATTCTTCATTATCTTTTATTCCTTGTTTTTTTTCTTTTTTTTCATTATCCACGACAACTGCTTTTTTAACTTTTACCATAATTTTAGGCTTTGGTTTAGATACTTGTTTTTTATCCGCAGGCTTATCATATTGGTCAACTGATGCAATATCAGTACCTTTTCTAAATGTAATTGTTGCGCTAGGTTGCATTCTTGAATCTTTACGACCCATTGGAGCATCCATATTTACATCTTGTGTTACATTATCCCTTTGGTCATATTTATGCTTATCAATTTGTTTGGCATAATCTGATGGCTTTAATGCTTCTTTTGTGGACACTCCATTTCTAATTACATTAGTTTTTGGCTTATCTTTATTGAAATCTACACTTTTATAAGCCATCTCATCAATATCATTTTGATTTTGTTTTACTTTATCAAATTTTTTAGGAGCATCTTCTGTATATCCTGCTTTTCTATAAAAATCATTTCTAGCATTAGATGAATTATGCGTATCTAAACTATCTTGTCTAGTTGCAGTTTCGTTAATAGTTTTTTTAACCATTATCTTTTTCTTCTTTGGGTCAATACCTTCTGCCATGATACGTTATTAATTAATAATTTAATACAAATATATAAATTTTATCCGACAACAAACGGATAATTAAAATTATTTTTCATATAACTACTCGTCTAAATCAAAAGCTCCCATATCAGCATTTTTCGCCACAAAGTCAATAGGAGGTGTTTTATGCTCCCTTTGATGAACTATCTCAGAGGCATTTGTTGATTGTTTATCAATTCTAGCATCTTTCTCAGATTCTAATTTATGAGTTACGTCAATCTTACCACTATTTACTAATTCTTGCAATTCAAGATTATTTTGACCTTTTAATTTTTCTAATTCCATAGCTCCTTCTTGTCTAATCCTTTCTTTCTCAATCTCCCATGAACCAATTGCTTCTTGTTTAATTTTGTCAGCTTCCATTTGTAATTGAATAGTTTGTTGAGCAAATTGATTAGATTGTTGACTTGTTCTAATATCCATGTCAGATTTTTGTTGAGCCTCTTGCGCTTTTTGCTCTTGTTGTTTTTTAGATGCTTTTTCAGTCAAAACTCCCAAATAAGCTATTGCCTGTTTAAATATTTTAATATTTTTAACTTTATATTTATCAGCAATAGTAATCAAACCTTGCTCAATAGCTAAAGTTAAATCTTGGTCTAACATTGCTTTTTCTTCATCATCTTGTTCTAAATAAAGATTCAGAGAAAAATCACTTAAATGAAGATTAGCAATAGATTCTAAATCCTCTACTGCTGTAGCTCCTATTTTGCGAATAAAATCCTCTTTTAAACTTGGATAATATCTTAAAATATCTTGGATTCTATATAAAATAGATTCAGCAGTTTTTAATGTTATCCAACCAGCTCCTTTTAATATATGTCTAGTGGCTAGATTTGAATTTAATGATGCTAATTTACCAATACCAACTAAACTATCTTTATCAGGATTAGAAGCATCTGAATATTGATTTAACCCAATAACATCTGTCAATTGCATTAAATATTCTTTATTCTCATTTCGTAGAGCTTGTAGTTTATTTAAAGAATCCCCCGTGCGGATTTCCATAAAAGGTTTCTGAGCATTATTATAATCGCTATTCTGCCCATAACTTCTATAAAAGAATGACCCTTTTTGAAGATACATATTGAATTGCTCTTGCGCTGAATTTGTTTTTCCACCTCCTAACTCTATTTCGGCAATAGCATCTAAGTCAAATGCTACTCCATCCGGAGTTATCCCTTGTAAAATTTGCTCTGCTTTTAATTCAATTACATTTAAAATATCCTCAATAGGCATCATTAAACTTACAGGACTAATGATTATGCCATTCTCAAAACTTGGTGCTATAATATTATATTGCTCACAAACTTTTTGTTTATTAGAATTAGGGCGTGCCATAGATTTTGCCACTTCCCATTTAAGAATAATATTTGTACCAAGAACCATTACTCCTTCAAAAAGAACTTCTTCTACTTTTGAAACTCTTTTAAAATCATTTTTTTGCCCTTTTTCTTTTAATTTGCTTTCATCAAAATCCGCATAAGCTTTAGATACAATTTTTTCTCCATTAGCTTTGTATTTTATTTTATTATAATCTTCTTTAGTGGTTTTATAAGTAAAATATAATAAGTAAGAATGTCCTTTTATCTTATTACCTAGACCGTAAGTATTATTCCACCATAATCCTTGATTCATTAACTGTTCTTTCACAAGCTTGTTTTCATCATTACATAAATCAGGATATTCTATTAAAATATCAGAAGTTAATACTCTTTCAACATGCCCTTTATAAAAACAATCTCTAAAATACGGGTCTTTAGTTTGAGACCAAACCATATCTGCAATGTCAATTCTTTTTAAATCTATTCCTTTTGACGGATTAAATCTATTTTGAACGCAATACGCCCCATCTACAACTAAATCTCTTTTCCCTTGTCTGTCAATAGTCAAGTCAAACATATTCTCCTCCATAACTGATTTAATAGCTAATTGGGCGGACAGTTCACAAGATGGCTTCCATTCTAATTGCAAATGAAGATTTAATTCATCATCCGTTTCAGGTAGTTTATCGGTTGGCATAGAGCCAATATCAACTCCAAATTTTTCTTTAGCTAAATCAATAATCTCTTTGGAAGCCATATCGTCTTTAATCTTCTTACGATAAGCTTGTTTATTTTGTTGGGAGATTGGGTCAATTGCATTAGCTTCTACGGTATGTCCTCTATCACACATCCCATTCACTAATAGATTAACAAGTTTTGGTAATCTTGTTAATGGTTTTTTACTTAAATTAAGTAAAGAAACATCCCCATTTGTACCTAATTTTGGATGATATTTTCGCATATCAATATTACCTGATGCGTAATTTCTACGAAGATAAAATTCTGATTGTGATGTATAAAATCTACACTTTCCACCTCCTGCTGTTGAAAACCATTCGGCCGAAATAGCAGATCCTACAGAAAGACCAAATTCTTTTGTTAATTTCTTTTCAAATGGGTCTAATTGACTTGGAAAAGATACGCTTTGTGATACTTGATATTTATTTTCTGCCATCTTAATTATATGTAAAACGTTGTAGTTTCATTACTATTGGTGTTCTTTCTTTTTCTTTTGGAGTAAATGACTTTCTATTTAATCCCATTAATGCGTATCCGGAAGCTACTGTTATATCAAATTTCTCTCTTTTTGATATATTAAATTTACTCCAATCTTTTAAAGTTCTTTCAAAAGGCATACTTCCTATTTCTCCTTCTTCTCTTATTGCTACAGTACTTTGTCCTTGATTGTATTTCCCTACAAATTTAAGGATATATGATTCAATTCCGGTAGCGTGAGATGTAATAATATCTTGTGATGATGATGGAATTCCTCCTAATAACTTTTCGTCATTCGATAATCTATTCGCTAATTTATCAAATCTAGTTAATGAAAACCCTCTATAACCCCTATTTTTAAAGTGATGTAGCATACGAGGCTTGTTATTTTCTATCAAAATTGGCATACCATAAAATACGCAAGCCATTAATGCATCTTCATAAAATATTTCTGCTTCTTCGGGTCTTGTAAGATATTCTAAAAAGAAAAAATTACTTGGGATATTTTTCATTGTAACTCCTGTCACTCCTGATAAAGCTCCTCTTGAACCTCCAGAATGTTCTAATCCATTTTCTGTATTTTCTAAAACACTTTCATTAGTAGCATTCATATCGTAGTTATCTGCTCCTAAACAACCAATATCATCGTTCATTGGATGATAACTCATTCCTCCCCATTGATTTCTACGCATTTCAAATTTGTTCTGCATGTCTTTTTCAGGAAGCCAAGCTAATAAAAAACGACCTCTCTCATTTGGCGTCCAAATAACTCTAGTATCTTTTACCCCGTTTTCCCATGAAAAGTTTCCACGAACTAATGTTTTTTTTATATCATAATCGTAATTATAATCTAATTGATCATTTAATTTTTGTTGGTCAAATGATGAATCTACTGCTTCATCTCTAAAAGCATCTTGTTTTGTAATAGGGTCAAGTCTTCTTGCATTCCAATAGAACTTATCTCCTAATAGTTTTGCTGATGCAAATTCATTTTCTAAATATTGTAAAGAACCTATTTTTTGTTTTACACCACTTGCATTAATAAAAAAATCTCCTGCCGTAACTGTAGTGTGACAAACTCCAAATTTATCTGTATAATCTTCCATATTAAAGTGTGCTGGAAGAAAATAAGAATAAAGTCCCGTAATTGTTCTATCATTTGCATTTCTTTTTAAAACATTAGAACCTTTTTCTAAAGTTTCAAATTCTGCTCCCCCTTTATCTTTTGGATTCAATGTAGAACCCATAAAAGTTTTTCCTACTACTTTTCCTCCTTGAAGCATTGTTGGTTTAACATTAGCCCAATGATCTTCAATATTATTTGGACGAACCCATTTAGCTGCTTCATCTGAAAGATACATTGTAAGTTTATTTGAGTCATAAGCAAGTGTAGCAGTTGCTCTAAAATCTACAATAGTATTTAAGTAGTCTTTTGTTGATGTATCTTTTAATTTTTTATTTGCTTTTGTATTATCAGATGGTTTTCCAAAAACCATTTTTTTTACATCGTCTATTTTACCTCTAACTACTGGAATAAAAAAGAAAGGTAAGTTCTGTATAGCATGTGAATATTTTAAAAAAACTGATATTGCATCTGTTTCTGTTTTAGAAGTAATTCCAAATTTAGAATTTTTAGTACTTGTTGACCCATCAATTAAATGGTCTAATGCCATCTCTGTAAAACCAGTTCTACGCCCTTTTGTGAAAAACATACCAACACTTCTAGGGTCAACTAAACAGGCTTTAGCAAAATAATACATATTAGCTTGCGCCATACGAAATTCTTTGTATCCACCTGTTTCAAGCATTTCATCCCACATTAAGCCCATGTAATGAGCAGGTGTTAAATAAACTGCTTCACCATTATTCATAAACCACACTCCTTCTCTACGTCTTCTATATTCTTCTAAAATATAATCAGTAAAAGCTTCTTCTGTATCTGGAGTTAATCCTTTTGGCATTTCAGGTCTAACCCAATATTGTTCAGATTTAGGCTTTCTATGAAACATAATATCAGTATTCTTTGGTTTTTTAGGAAGCATTATTTTTAATCCATCTAAAACTATAACCTCCCCTTTTGTCCCTTTAGGACAAATCATTACGCTTTGAGTTTCCTCATCAAACCACTCTTTATAATAGTTTTTTAATGGGTAAAATTCTTGATTTGCATATTTCTCTGGAAATCCTCTTTTAAAATCTCTTTCACCTAAATCAAATTTATCAACTTCAATTTGAAGTTTTAATTCTTTATTTCCTGCATCAATGTCCGAAATGGCTTTTAAAATAATTGGCTTACTACTAATAGCTGAACCATATTTCTCAGGCTCTAAATCTGCAAAATTAATTTTCTTTTTTAAAGCCTCTCTTAATATTTCAACTGAAACTTCTCCTGCTTGGACAAGTTCTATGATGTAAGTTTTTAATTTTTCATGACTTGGAGCGTTAGGAGAATTTTGCCAAGTAACTAACATTTGCTTAATTGCAGTAAATGAATCGATACGAGATTTAACTAATGCTGACAATTTAACATCATCAACACTAAGCATACTAACGTCTAACATTAAGCCTTCTAAGCTATTTTGTATAGATTCCTCAATATCTTGGGAAAGTCCTATCATTTAATTAATTTACTTTTGCTAATATTCTATGAGTTTTCATTTTAAACATTCTAGTATCATCTATTACAAACTCTACTTCACAATTATTATGAAAACCAATATGGTCGCCTTCAAATATACCTAATTTTCTTAATCCATCATTACCATACTTTACAATACCCTGATGCTGTAATTCTACTTTACCAATCCATTTTTCTTCTGAAAATATAGGTTCTATAAAACAAAAATCATCTACTGATATTTTTTCTTCTCCACGAATTATTAAATATACTAATTCAGGTTGTACCCAATATAAATCATCTTTAATATGCCAATCTGAAAATCTAGTTTTTCCACTTGAATCAAAGTAATCTCTGAATACATTATGCTGTACAATAATTTTATCTCCAACTAATATATTCCCTTTATAATCTAATGGTAACGAATGAACAATTCCAATTCTATTTACATCTTTAGCATTTTCAATAGAAGTGTTAATAATTAATTTTTTTCCATTAAGATCTTTAATATTATTAAATTTCTCCCCGTTTAGAGGAGAAATTATAAATCTATCGGGCATACTTCCTATTTTCATACTTATTCAATAAAATACTCAATTATTACTCTACTACTTTTTGGTATATTTTTCCATTCCTGAGAAACTTCATTATCTGATATAAATAATTTATAATGAGTTTCGGTTTCTGAAATTTCACTTATAGTTCTTTCTACAAATTTTGTTTTTTCAAAGATAGGTAATTTACGGACTTGTCCAACAGTATAAACAAATGTAGATAACTTAGTTAAATCATTTTCTGTATTAACTACTGTTTCAACAGCTAATTGTCTTATTCTTTTGTCCA
>Ga0209098_1003882_pt1 | contig 11956 bp, 9 predicted proteins | sample AD_JPNHW1_MetaG_FD_184429 | JGI IMG/M metagenome (GOLD analysis project Ga0209098, IMG submission 184429) | Active sludge microbial communities of municipal wastewater-treating anaerobic digesters from Japan - AD_JPNHW1_MetaG (SPAdes) (version 2) | ecosystem: Engineered > Bioreactor > Anaerobic >... | reverse complement strand
AAGGCCCTCGGTGTCCGCGCCCGTACCGTACCGTTCAGGCGAACCGTATGCCGTGCCCGGCGCAAGTGCGACGGACGCGTTTTCGGCGGCAAGGCCCTCGGTGTCCGCGCCGAAACACCCGGACTATGTTCCCAAACATGGAGGCGTGGCCGCCGATGCGCCGCCGACACCGCAACAACAGACGGTCGATCCGTGGATCACGTTGGGCTGGAAGGCCCCGGTGGTGCCAAGAGCGGCAGAAGGTGGGTTTAAATGGACCGGACCGCGGGAAACCGAAACGCCTGCGGATTCCGGGGCATTCCCTCCGTTTGCGGCGGATCGTTCCGCTGATAGCGCCCTGCTGAATGATTTTCTGCCGCCGATGGTTGCGATGCAATCGTCACGGTATCCGCCTGCAACGGTAAATGAAGGGGATGCCTCTGTTTCGGGCCGCTATTCGGCGCCTTACGACGCGGTGACGGGAACAGGATACCCGCCCGCCGCGTCCGACACGGAGAGGATTTCGCAGTTTTCTTCCGCACGTCGCCAAGCGGTTACTCCGCCGCCCGCGAAACCGCCGAAAACCCCTGCCGGGCCGTCGGGGTCCCCCGCGCCGCGCAAACCTGCCCGACAGTTTTTAAAGCAGAAATGGCAGCTGGCGCTGTTGATCGTGGGTTCTCTGGCCGTGCTGTTCTGCGTGGTGGAAATTGCCCGGATGGCGCAAAGCCTGATGGTGAACCAGCAGGACCTGCAATCGGACCGGCAGGAGCTGTCCGAGCTGGCGGGCGTGGACCCCAACACGACCGCCGAAGCGGTGGATCTGCTGCCCGCGGGGCAAACCTACGCCCCTACGAATACACCCCTGCCCGTCCGTACCCCGACGCCGGAGCCCCGCATCGCACAGAACGACCCGCTGATCGGCGTGCTGGACAGCGGCGGCGCGGCGGGGGATATACAAACGGTACAGCCTGCCGTCACCTCCCCCGCGCGTACCAGACTGACCGCTTACCCGAACAACCCGCTGCTGAACGTCAGTGATGAGTTTACCACCCTGCGCCAGCAAAACGCGGATGTGGTGGGAAGGCTAACCATTGACGGCGTGCTGGACGAAACGCTGGTGCAGCGCAACAACACGTATTACCTTACCCATAACGCTCGCAACGTGATGGGGTACGGCGGCGCGGTGTTTGTGGATGAGGGAATCCTGCTTAAAAAGCCGCCGGAAAACCTGCTGATCCGCGGACAGGCAACCGACGAGGGGAAATTGCTGCAACCGCTCGCGCAGTATGGTTTGGCAGGAAAGGCGTTTGTGCAAAGCCACGGCATCGTCACCTGCCACACGCTGTACGAGCAGGCGGATTATGTGGTGTTTGCCGTGATCCGTGCGGACAGCGATACCACGTCCGCCAACTACTTCAATTATGCGGGTTACCTGTCTTTCCAGACCGATGAACAGATGCTTGCCTATGTACAGAACGCGAGAAGCCGCAGCCTGTATCCCATCGCGGTAGGCGTGCAGGCAAGCGACCGGCTGCTGACGCTGGCGACCCTTCCGGAAAACGGGGATACGACCTGCTGGGTGCTTCTCTGCCGGATGCTTCGCAGCGGCGAGACCGCCGCCCATATCCAGGCGGAGTAAACACCGTGTAAACCCAATCAACGAACCCGCGCGCACTGCCGCGCCAAGGAGGATTTTCATGCAAGACCTGTATCTACATCCCGGAGAACTGCTTTTACCGGCCCCGGAGGTAAACCCAACCGCGTGGGCATGCGTCGCCTGCGACCAGTACACCTCTCAGCCGGAATACTGGAAAGAGGTTGAGGCGCTGGTGGACGGACAGCCAAGCACGCTGCGGCTGATTCTGCCGGAAATTTTTCTGCCCGAAGCCGACGTGCGCGTGCCGGAAATTCACCGCGCCATGCGGGATTATCTCGCCCGCGGCGTGCTGACGCCCGGCGTAAAAAACGGTTTTATCCTGACCGAGCGCAACACCTCAAGCGGCGCGCGCGTCGGTCTGGTGGCGCTGATGGATCTGGAAGGGTATGATTATCACCCCGGCAGCCGCACCCCCGTGCGCGCCACCGAAGGAACAATATTGGAAAGGATTCCCCCGCGGCTGGCGGTAAGGCGCGGCGCGGCGCTGGAACTGAGCCATGTGCTGATGCTGATTGACGATCCTATGATGAGCGTGGCGGAACCGCTGTTTGAGCGCCGCAATACGCTTACAAAACTGTATGATTTCCCGCTGATGATGAACGGCGGCCATGTGGTGGGCTATGCCGTGACCGACCCGGCGGACATCGCCGGGGTAAACGCCGCGCTGGAAGCGCTGAGATCCCGGCTTTCGAGCAACCTGCTGTATGCCGTAGGCGACGGCAACCATAGTCTTGCGACCGCCAAAGCCTACTGGGAGGAAATCAAACCAACGCTGACCCCGGCCGAACAGGCCGACCACCCCGCGCGCTTTGCGATGGTGGAGCTGGAAAACATCCACGACGACGCGCTGATCTTCGAGCCGATCCACCGGGTGCTGTTCGGCTACGACGGCGACACGCTGTTGGACGAACTGGCCCGTTACGCCGTGGAAAAAGGCTGGTCGCTGACCGGCGGGGAGAACACGCAGGAAATCGTGGTGGCGTTTGAGGGGAAGGAAGTGCGCCTGAATATCGGCGGTTCGTCCCATCCGCTGGCCGTGGGCACGCTGCAGCGCTTTCTGGACGACTGGATGCCTGCCCACCCCGGCACAAAACTGGATTATATTCACGGCGACGCTGCCGTGCGCGCGCTGGCGGAGGGAGAAAAGGCCGTGGCGTTCCTGCTGCCCGCGCTGCCGAAAAACCAACTGTTTCCGATGGTGGAAAAGCTGGGATCGCTGCCGCGCAAAACCTTCAGCATGGGTGAAGCGAATGAGAAGCGCTACTATCTGGAAGCGCGCAGACTGGAGCGGTAACGCAGCGCCCGCAGGTCTGCCGGACGTACCGGAACCAGCCACCATTACAGTTAAAAGCCCACGCAAACGGCTCTTGCCGGATGCGTGGGCTTTTCATGATGGGGTTGCATAGTTTTTCGGTTGCGTTGCTTATAGCGGGCCAGCAGGCCGACGCGGCGTAAAAGCTTGCACTGTGAGAGTATTGCCGCTGAAGTTCAAACAAAAATGTACATATTGACCGCAAAGCAGACAAAAATCGCAAGAAAACCCCTTGACAAAAAGCTGCATATAATACATAATACGTGCATAAATATTCAAGGAGGCAACCACCATGGCTGTGAAGTCCAAGCAGGAAATCAAAAAGGTCGTGCTCGCTTATTCCGGCGGGCTTGATACTTCCATTATTATTCCGTGGCTGAAGGAGAACTATAACAATTGCGAAGTAATCGCCGTTTCGGGCGACGTGGGACAGGGCACCGAGCTGGACGGGCTGGAGGAAAAGGCCAAAAAAACCGGCGCGAGCAAGCTCTATATTGAGGACCTGAAAGAGGAATTTATCACCGATTACATCTACCCCACCCTGCAGGCGGGCGCGGTGTACGAAGGCGAATATCTGCTGGGCACCAGCTTCGCGCGTCCCATTATTGCCAAACGCATCGTGGAAATCGCCCTCAAGGAAGGGGCGGACGCAATCTGCCACGGCTGCACCGGTAAGGGCAACGATCAGGTGCGTTTCGAGCTGACCATCAAGGCTTTCGCGCCGGACATGGCGGTCATCGCTCCGTGGCGGGAGTGGGACATCAAGAGCCGCGATGAGGAAATCGACTATGCCGAGGCGCACCATATCCCGCTTAAAATTAACCGGGATACGAATTACAGCAAGGATAAAAACCTGTGGCACCTCTCCCATGAGGGCCTCGATCTGGAAAACCCCGCCAACGAGCCGCAGTACAACAAGCCCGGTTTCCTCGAAATGGGCGTAAGCCCCGAGCAGGCCCCCGACAAGCCCGCCTACGTGAAAATTACCTTTGAAAAAGGCATTCCTGTGGCGGTGGACGGCGAGAAGCTGGCCCCCGTGGCGCTGCTGGAGAAGCTGAACAAGCTCGGTGGCGAAAACGGCGTGGGGCTGGTGGACCTGGTGGAAAACCGGCTGGTGGGCATGAAGAGCCGCGGCGTGTACGAAACCCCCGGCGGCACCCTGCTCTACCGCGCGCATCAGGTGCTGGAAACCCTGTGCCTGGACCGTGACACCCAGCACTATAAAGAGCTGGTGGCCAACCGGTTTGCGGAACTGGTGTATTTCGGCCAGTGGTTCACGCCCCTGCGCGAGGCGCTTTCCGCCTTCGTAACCAAAACGCAGGAGCACGTAACCGGCGACGTGACGCTGAAACTGTACAAGGGCAACGTCATCAACGCGGGCGTAACCAGCCCGTACAGCCTGTACAGCGAGGAAATCGCCACCTTCGGGCAGGATCAGGTATACGACCAGAAGAACTCCGCGGGCTTTATCACCCTGTTCGGGCTGCCCGTGGCGGTGCAGGCCAAACTGCAAAAGAAGCTCTGATCTTTTCCGCGCGCCGCATCGGACCGCCCCAAAGCCTCCGGTGCGGCGGCGCGAACCTCCGCGCGGCGACGCCGTGCTAACGCTATACAAGGCAGGGATTCGCGATGACAAAGGTATTTATTAGCGGCGGCAGCGGCACCACGGGCCTGCGCATTGTGGAGCGGCTCTCCGCGCGCGCCGACATTGAGCTGGTTTCCCTGCCGGAAGAACTGCGCAAGGACCCCGCCGCACAGGCGGAGCTGGCCGAACAGGCGGACATCACCTTTCTGTGTCTGCCGGACGACGCCAGCCGCGCGCTGATCGCGGCGCTGGGCGACACAAAGGGCCGGGTGCTGGACACCAGTACCGCTTTCCGGACCGATGCGCGCTTTGCCTACGGCTTTCCGGAGCTGTCCCCGGCACATGAGGCGGCGGTGAAGCAGGCAAACCGCGTCGCGGTGCCCGGCTGCCACGCCAGCGGCGCGATCGCGCTGCTCTATCCGCTGGTGCAGGCGGGCGCGATTTCGCCGGATGCAGAACTGATGCTGACGTCGCTTACCGGGTACAGCGGCGGCGGAAAAAAGATGATCGCGGAGTACGAAACCCCCGGCCGCGACGGAGCGCTGCGAAGCCTGCGCTCCTACGCCGTAACGCAGCATCACAAGCACCTGCCGGAGATTGTGCACGTGTGCGGGCTTGCGGAAACGCCGATCTTTCAGCCGGTGCTTGGCGATTACTACGCGGGGATGCTGGTATCGCTCCCCCTGCGGCCCAACCGGCTGCGAAAGCCGCTTACGCTTGGCGGGCTTACGGAGCTTTATCGCGCGCACTACGCGGGGCAGCCGCTGATCCGTGTTCGGGACGCGAACCCCGAAGCGTATCTGGCGGCCAACGCGATGGCGGGCAGCGATGGGATGGAGCTTTTTGCGACCGGCACCGACGAGCGCGCGATGGTTTGCGCCCGGTTCGACAACCTCGGCAAGGGCGCGAGCGGCGCGGCGATCCAGTGTATGAACCTGATGCTGGGGCTGTCTGCGCAAACGGGCCTGAACGGTTCTTTTACTTGAAATATTCCTCGGCTGTCGGCCTGCGGGGCCTCCGGCCGGGCGCGGAGGCAATAGGAACATGGCTGAACAGTTTGTGTTTATTGATGGCGGCGTAACCGCCGCAAAGGGGTTCAAGGCATCCGGCGAACATCTGGGCATTCGGAAAAACCGCGACAAGCGGGATACCGCGCTGATCGTGAGCGATACGCTGTGCACGGCGGCGTGCTGCTACACGCAAAATCTGGTGCAGGGCGCACCCATCGCCGTTACGAAGGCCCATGTGGCCGACGGGCACGCCCGGGCGATTCTGTGCAACAGCGGCAACGCCAACACCTGCAACGCCAACGGCAAAGAAATTGCCGAGGGGATGTGCGCGCTGGTTACGCAGCATACCGGTGTGCCCGCGGGCGACGTGGTGGTGGCCTCCACCGGCGTGATCGGTCAGCCCATGTCGCTGGACCCGTTTGAGAAGGGGATGCGCAGGCTGGCGGTCGCGCTGCGGCACAACGGCGGGCACGACGCCGCCGAAGCGATTATGACAACCGACACCGTGGCCAAGGAAGTGGCCGTGGAGTTTACACTGGGCGGCAGGCTGTGCCGCATGGGCGGCATCAGCAAGGGCAGCGGCATGATCCACCCCAACATGGCGACCATGCTGTGCTTTATCACCACCGACGCGGCCATTGCGCCGGATTGTCTGCAAACCGCGCTTTCCGGTGTGGTGAAGGACACCTTCAACATGCTGTCCGTAGACGGGGACACCTCCACCAACGACATGGTTACCGTTCTGGCCGGCGGGCTGGCGGGCAACCCGGAAATTGCCGCCTGCGACGGGCCGGAATACGGCACGTTCAAAGCGGCGCTGTATCAGGTGTGCGCGAAGCTTTGCCGCATCATGGCCAAAGACGGCGAAGGCGCCACGAAGCTGATGACCTGCACCGTAACCGGCGCGCCGGACAAGGCGAACGCCAAGCTGGTAGCCAAGTCCGTGGTGTGCTCTACCCTGCTTAAGGCGGCTATCTTCGGCGCGGACGCCAACTGGGGCCGGGTGCTGTGCGCTATCGGCTACAGCGGTGCGGCGGTGGACATCGGCAAGATCGACGTGCAGTTTCAAAGCCGCGCGGGCGTGGTGTCGGTCTGCACGGGCGGCAGCGGCGTGCCCTTCAGCGAGGAGGACGCGAAGCTGGTGCTTTCCGAAAGCGAGATTGACGTTGCCGTTCAGCTCAATGCGGGTACTGAACAGGCGGTTGCGTGGGGTTGCGATCTGACGTACGATTACGTGAAGATCAACGGAGATTACAGAACCTGACGGTCGCTAAAGCTCCCTTTGGGGAAGGGATTGCGATCCCCTCCCCAACCTTCCCCCTTGGGAAAGAACGGGCGCTGATCCGGTTGGTCGCTCACGGCTGCGCCGTGGTGCCCACCGGGCACGCGCTTCCCTCTGGTGCCATGCCTCCCCCTGGGGAACGGTCGCTAAAGCTCCCTTTGGGCCGGGGGATTGCGATCCCCCTCCCATACCTTCCCCCTTGGGAAAGAACGGGCGCCGATCCTGTTGGTCGCTCACGGCTGCGCCGTGGTGCCCGCTGGGCACGCGCTTCCCTCCGGTGCCAACCTTCCCCTGGGGGAAGAACGGCGCTGAGGACAACAAACCTTATCATTATTAATCGCGATTGCAGCGATTAGCAGCAGGAAGGGGACAAAACCGTGACCATCAACGAGCGCGCGGAGGTGCTGATTCAGGCCCTGCCCTACATCCGCAAATACAACGGAAAAATCGTGGTCATCAAGTACGGCGGCAACGCCATGATCAACGAGGACCTGAAGCGCGCCGTGATGGGCGACCTGTTGCTTTTGCAATTGGTGGGCGTGCGCGTGGTGCTGGTGCACGGCGGCGGCCCGGAGATCAGCGATCTGTTGAAAAAGCTGGGCAAGAAGAGCGAATTTATCGACGGCCTGCGCGTGACCGACGAGGAAACCGCCGACGTAGTGCAGATGGTGTTGGCGGGCAAGGTGGGCAAAAGCCTGGTGAGCCTCATCCAGACGGTCGGGGGCAAGGCGATCGGGCTGAGCGGTATGGACGGCCGCATGATCGAAGTGACGAAGCTGGATGACGTGCACGGGTACGTGGGCGAGATTACCAAAATCAACACGGCTCCCATTCTGGACGTGCTGGAGAAGGGCTATATCCCGGTCATTTCCACCGTGGGGTGCGACAGCGCCGGGCATGCCTACAACATCAACGCTGATACCGCCGCCGCCCGCATCGCCGCGGAGCTAAAAGCGGAAAGCTTTATCAGCATGACGGACATCCGCGGCATCCTGCGCGACCCGAAGGACGACAGCACGCTGATCAGCGTTGTGAAGGCCAGCGAAGCGCCGGAGCTGATCCGAGAGGGCATCATATCCGGCGGGATGATCCCCAAGGTGGATTGCTGCATCGAGGCCATCCGCCGGGGAGTAAACCGCGTGTTTATTCTGGACGGGCGTGTGCCGCACGCCATCCTGATTGAGTGCCTTACCGACGAGGGCGCTGGCACCATGTTTATTCAGGGATAATCCGCCTCTGATGGAGGGAAAATTGTATCGGAAGGCCCGGACGGGCCGCCGGGAGGGAAAGCCATGAACAAGGTCGGGAAAATGTATGCGGAGTACATTGCCAACTCCTATTCACGCTTTGACGTAACGTTCGTGCGCGGCGAAGGGGCGTACCTGTATGACGATGCGGGTAAAAAGTATATCGACATGGGCAGCGGCATCGCGGTGAACGTGCTGGGGTATGGCAACGCCGCATGGGAAAAGGCCGTGTGCGAGCAGGCGCACGCGCTGGCCCATGTAAGCAACCTGTATTACACCACGCCGCAGGCGGAGCTGGCAAAACTGCTGTGCGAAAAAAGCGGCATGAAACGCGTATTCTTCGGCAATTCCGGCGCGGAAGCCAACGAGTGCGCCATCAAGGCGGCGCGCAAGTACAGCGCCGACAGGCACGGTGAAAACGTGCGCCCCGTGATCGTTACGCTTAACAACAGCTTCCATGGGCGCACGCTGGCTACGCTGGCCGCTACCGGGCAGGATGTGTTCCACCACGATTTCGGGCCGTTCCCGGAAGGGTTTGCCTATGCGGAACCGGGCGACACGGAGGGGCTGAAAACCCTGCTGGACACGTTGCCGGTCTGCGCCGTGATGCTGGAAACCGTGCAGGGCGAGGGCGGCGTGGAACCGCTGACCCGCGAATACCTGCAGGCGGTACGGGACATGACTGCCGAGCGAGATATGCTGATGATCGTGGACGAGGTGCAGACCGGCAACGGCCGCACGGGTACGCTTTTCAGCTACCAGCGGTACGACTGGCTGCCGGACATCGCCACCACCGCCAAGGGGCTGGCGGGCGGTCTGCCCATGGGCGTTTGCCTGCTGGGCGAAAAGGTGAAGGACACGCTGGGCCCCGGCAGCCACGGTTCCACTTTCGGCGGCAACCCGGTGTGCGCGGCGGCGGCGCTGGCGGTACAAAAACAACTGACCGACGACCTGCTTGCCGAGGTGAAACGCAAGGGCAAGTATATCGCCGCGGAACTGAGCGAGCTGGACAATGTGAAAAGCGTCTCCGGCCGCGGGCTGATGCTGGGCGTGGAGAGCGACAAAGACCCCAAAACGCTGGTCAAGGCGCTGCTTGCGCGCGGCGTGGTGTGCCTGACTGCGAAGAACAAACTGCGCCTTTTACCGCCGCTCACGATTCCGTGGGACGCGCTGGAAGAAGCCGTAGAAATCATCAAGGAGGAACTGGCCAAATGAGCGAACCGATGAAACACCTGCTGAAATTGGGCGACCTGACCGGCGAGCAGATTTTGAGCATCCTGAACCTGGCCGACCAGCTGAAATACGAGCAGAAACACGGCATCGCCCACCCGGTGCTGGCGGGCAAAACGCTGGGGATGATTTTTCAAAAATCCAGCACCCGTACGCGCGTTTCGTTTGAAACGGGCATGTATCAGTTGGGGGGCCACGCGCTGTTTTTAAGCAGCCGCGATTTGCAGATCGGCCGGGGTGAACCCGTGCAGGATACCGCCCGGGTGCTGAGCCGCTATCTGGACGGCATCATGATCCGCACCTTCGCTCAGCAGGAGGTGGAGGATCTGGCGCAATACGGCAGCATCCCCATCATCAACGGGCTGACGGATTACGCGCATCCCTGCCAGGTGCTGGCGGATTTGATGACCATCCGCGAGCGCAAGGGCAGTTTTAAGGGGCTGAAGCTCTGCTTTGTGGGCGACGGCAACAACATGGCCAACAGCCTGATCGTGGGCTGCCTCAAGGTGGGCATGAGCGTTTCCATCGCCTGCCCGGACGCGTACCAGCCGGACGCGGGCATCCTGGCCTGGGCGAAGGAGACCGGCCGCTTCGAGATCGGCCCGGACATCCCCGCCATGGCGAAAGACGCCGACGTGCTGTATACCGACGTGTGGGCCAGCATGGGCGAGGAAGGCGAAGCGGAACAGCGTAAAAAGGCGTTCGCGGGCTATCAGGTGAACGACGCGGTGATGGCCGTGGCCAAGCCGGACGCGATGGTGCAGCACTGCCTGCCCGCGCACCGCGGCGAGGAGATCACCGAAAAGGTGCTGGAAGCCCACGCCGACGAAATCTTCGACGAGGCCGAAAACCGCCTGCACGCGCAGAAGGCTGTGCTGGTCAAGCTGATGAAGTGAACGGAATACGGCAGAAACGCGCGGGGTTTGCGATGAAACGCAGGCCCCGCGCGTTTTGTGTGATATTTTACATGCGAAGGGTGGAGCAGAAGCCTGCCGTTGATCGCATCACATGATTTGTTAGGTTGGCTCCGCTTTTCGCCGGGATCAGCGCGCGGGGGAATCCGCCGGGTCTGCCACGCCGGCGGTCGGTTCAAGCAATGCTGTCAAGCTCCGCTCAAACGCGTCGTCCTGCTCGCGGGTGCGCTTTGCGGGGCCTTTCAGCCGACCGCCGCCCATGCGAATTTTGCGCGCGGTGTGCCGGGCCAGCAGCAGCGAATCAATATTTTCGGCGGTATAACGCATTCCGTTCTGATCCAGCACGAGGGCGGCGCGGGCGAGCGCCATTGCGGCCAGCCCGTAATCCTGCGTTACCACAAGATCGCCCGGCTTGAGCAGGTTCACCAGCCGAAAATCCGCGCTGTCCGGGCCCTGATCCACGGTCAGGGTTTCCGCGCCTTCGCGCTCCAGCACATGCGCCGTGTCGCAAACCAGCAGCACCGGCACGTTTGCCTTTTTCGCAATGGCAATGGTCCGGTCTACCACAGGGCAGCCGTCGGCGTCCACCAGTATCCTCAAAGCAGGGTTCCCCCTTCGCTCATTATCCTTACGGTTGCGACTGTAGGTATCGTTCGGTTGTCCCCTCACGGGCGGAGAAGCGCTTTTTACGCGGTACCCGGCCGTGGGATTCAGCGCGCTCCCGATAAAGGGTAGCGTGCCAGCAATTTCGATGGGGCGTATTCGAATACGCCGACGCTGTCGATGGTGGCGCGCAGCGGGGAAAAGGCATGTGCCGCGATTGGCACAGCGCGCAGCACCGCTTCGGGTTCGTCCATCAGCAGGGTGGCGTGCGCTACCCATTCCACGCCGCCCTTCCAGAGGACGGTACCCATCAGCGCTTCGTGCAGCGTAAGCAGCTCGTGGTTAACGGACAGTCCCGCAAACAGCACGCTGGTTCCAAAAAGACCGAGGTGGTTCAACTCCACGGTGAAAGGCGCGGTGCGGGCGCATACCGCCTTTGTAAGCGCCAGCGCCTGTGCCTCCTGCGAAAGATCATATTCGCCCAGGGTAATATGATGCGGAAAATCCGCTTTCTGCGCGCCGGTCAGGCCCGCCGTGCGGAGCAGGTCGTACAGCTCGTCCAGTTTTCGGTTAGCGACATCATCCAGATGGGCAATCAGGTAAACCCGTTTTTCCTCTGTCATTCCGTACATTTCCCTCTGTATGGCGGTTAGATGGACCATTTGTTACAATCCACTTTTTTTGCCTTGTTTGATTATCCCACAAAAAGAGAGTAAACTCAAGCTCTTGGCGGTTTCCACCCGGGAAGATTAGAATTTGATAAACCTATTGACATTAGTATCTAACGGTATTATATTGCTAACTGTGTTCGCGAACAAGACACGAAGGGAGCCTTATCATGGATTATCACGTATTAGCAAACGAACTGCTCCGAAAAATCTATGTGATCAATAAGGGCAGACCACAACGGAAACTCAACGACTGCATGCGTGGGGAAGGGTTTGTGCTGCAATATGTAATCTTTCATGAAGGGCCGGTGCAGCCCAACGAGATCAGCAGCTTTATGAACATCAGCACCGCGCGGATCGCCGCGGCGCTGAACAGCCTGGAGCGCAAGGGATTTGTTACCCGCCGCATCGACCCAAGCGACCGGCGCAGGATTTTAGTGGAACTGACGCCGGAAGGGAAGGAACTTGC
>Ga0209098_1003881_pt1 | contig 11957 bp, 11 predicted proteins | sample AD_JPNHW1_MetaG_FD_184429 | JGI IMG/M metagenome (GOLD analysis project Ga0209098, IMG submission 184429) | Active sludge microbial communities of municipal wastewater-treating anaerobic digesters from Japan - AD_JPNHW1_MetaG (SPAdes) (version 2) | ecosystem: Engineered > Bioreactor > Anaerobic... | reverse complement strand
TCGCTCGGAGCCTGGGGTGGCGACTTCTGGCTGGTTTCAACCGAAATGCCTTTTGAGCAAATCAGGAAATATTTTGAAAACAAAGGCTTTGATCCGGTGTTTAAATGGTCGGATCTGATCTTAAAAAAATGACCGGAAATTTAAAAACCCTGCATCGGAGCGCGTGGAAATGCCCGTCGAATATAGCTTTGGTGAAATACTGGGGGAAGCGCGATTTTCAGAAGCCAATGAACCCTTCGCTCAGTTTTGTGCTGCAAAATGCGTTTACCGAGACTTCGGTTGAACTGCACAAAAACGGAGATCAAAAAGTAGCTTTTTATTTCGATGGAAAGCCCGGCCCGTTTGGTGAGCGGATAGAAAAGTACCTCGAATACGTTTCGTGCAAATTACCCTGGATAAGCAAATACAATTTCACGATTTTCAGCAAAAACAGCTTCCCGCATTCGGCAGGAATCGCTTCGTCGGCCTCGTCGTTTGGCGCGCTCGCGTTGTGCCTAACCGAGCTCGATTTTTCATTTTCAGGACGAGAAACCGCCAGTGCTGATTTTTGGAGAGAAGCCTCAGAATTAGCGCGAATGGGAAGCGGAAGTGCTTGTCGTTCGGTTTATTCAGGGTTTTCGATCTGGGGACAAACCCAGCTTTTTGAATCGAGCAGCGACGATTTTGCAATCAGGTTAACTGATGGTGTCAGCCCGATTTTTCAAGGTTTGCGCGATGCTATTCTGTTGGTCGATTCGGGGAAAAAAGAAGTATCGAGTTCGGCTGGGCATCAACTCATGGAACAACACATTTACCAGCGGTCGCGCATTGCACAGGCTACCGAAAATGTGAACGAGCTCTATCTGGCGCTGATTTCGGGCGATCAGCAAAAATTTGTGCAGGTTGTTGAAGCGGAGGCTTTGAGCTTGCATGCGATGATGATGACATCAAGCCCTTCGTTTATCCTGCTGAAGCCGAATAGCCTGGAAATTATGAACCGGATTCGCCGGTTCCGCGAAAAAACACAGATACCTGTTTGTTTTACAATCGACGCTGGTCCCAATATCCATCTGCTTTATTTCCAAGGTAATGAATTGGATGTGAAAGCGTTTATCGACCGCGAACTATTGCAGTTTTGCGAGGACGGAAATTGGATTGACGACCGGATAGGCAGCGGACCGCAACCCGTAACAATTTAAGCATGGAATTTGGAACTACTTTTAACTCGAAGCTTCTGCTTTTTGGCGAATATGGTTTAATTTATGGTGCCCAAGCCTTGGCTTTGCCGTTCGCGAAATTTGGCGGTCGACTTGCATTCGATGCCGATGGAAAACATACTGAGAGTACAGCCGAAATACGAAAGTTTTTTGATCATTTGAAAGCCAAAGGCGAGGAAATGAATTTGCATTTCCCATTTGATCTGGAACGTTTCGAGGCTGATCTGGAGCGTGGTTTGTACTTCGATTCCACGATCCCGCGGGAATACGGAGTTGGTAGTTCAGGCGCATTAGTGGCAGCGCTTTTTAACCAATATGCTTTCCCGGCCGAAATGGGTCACAATCTTTCTCCTGAAATACTGAAAGCGAATTTTGCAGTACTCGAAAGCTTTTTCCATGGGAGAAGTTCGGGCCTTGATCCGTTGATTTCGTTCCTGAATAAACCTGTTTTAATTGATCAGGATAAGCAAGTTTCGACGATAGAATTCGACGTACAGAAAACGGGAATGGCCATGGCATTGATCGATACCCACACGACCAGTGCAACGGGCCCATTGGTGCAGCATTTCATCGATCTGTTTAACCTTCCGGAGTTTGAGCAGGCTTTTAAAAACCAGTTTGTTCCGGCAAATAATGGTTGTATCAAATCTCTTCTGACTAACGATAAAGCCACTTTTTTCCAGAATCTTGAGCAACTTATTCGTTTTGAGGTTTATCATTTTCACGAAATGATTCCGGTTGGTTTTCATCGCCTCGTTTCACATGCTTTATGTAGCAAGGTTTACATCAAATTACTCGGATCGGGTGGCGGCGGGTATTTGCTGGTCATGGCCGAATCGGATGATGTTCTGAATTCGTGGGCTACAAAACGAGAGATTCAGTATATCCCGCTATCATAAAACAAAAAGGCAAAGATTTCTTTGAATCTTTACCTTTTCTATTTTGAATTTACTCTTGTTTTCGTTCCGGTCTTGGTCCTTTAGGTCGGTTCCGGTGATGCCTGTTACGATTTGGCCGTTCTTCTCGTTGAGATGCTTCTCCGGTGTTTGTTTCAGCTGGCTTTGGCTCCTGCGGTTTGGCTTCCTGCGAACGGACCTCGCCTTGCTTTACCACCACTGGTTTTTCACCTGCTTGTCTCGTATTCTGAGCACGACGGTTGCGATCACGACGCTTTTTATCTTTGTTTGGATTGGTAAAAAGTTTCTGATCCAGTTCACCAACATTCATCATATTTTCTTTTTTAGCTTCCGGCTCTTTGTATCCTTCCAGCGATGGTCGTTGCCCACGTTTGTTCATGTTCAGGAATCGTTTCACGTCTTCCAGATCGAGAACAAACACGCGTCCACCTTCTGATTGATCATAAATGTACCATACCTTTTTCTGAAGAATATCGGTTTTGAAATGTTTGGCCAAGCCTTTATCGGTTTCGATAGCCAGCAATTCGTTCGGAAAATCTTCGAGCGCTTCGAGGTAATGGTCGAGCTCGTATGTGAGGCAACATTTCAGTTTTCCACAACGTCCGGCCATCTTTTCAGCGTTGGGCGACAGCCCTTGTTTTACAGCCGCTTCTGAAGTTACACTCGAAAAATCGGTTCTCCAGGTTGAGCAGCACAAAGCACGCCCGCACGAACCGATTCCACCAATACGACCAGCCTCCTGGCGTGCGCCAATTTGCTTCATCTCAATTTTAATGGCAAATTCCTTGGCGTAAACCTTGATTAACTCACGAAAATCAACGCGGTCGTCGGCAATGTAGTAGAAGATGGCTTTGTTATTGTCGCCGCGAAACTCCACATCACCAATTTTCATATCAAGTCTCAACTCCTTAGCAATCTGGCGGGCGCGAATCATCACTTTTTGTTCGCGGGCCTTTGCTTCTTCCCACTTGATTACATCGGCAGGTGTTGCTTTTCGGTATATTTTATTCCATTCGTACCGATCAGGTTTTTTAACCTTTCGCTTAAACTGAAGTTCGGCCAGCTTGCCGGTAAGCGAGACTGTGCCTACATCGTGCCCCGGTGAACAGGAAACAACAACCAATTCATCCCGCTTTAACGGAATGTGGTCTTCGTTTACAAAGAACTCTTTTCTGGTTCCTTTAAACCGAATTTCAACAATGTTCGATTCGTCAGTAGTATCTGGTATATCGTTTAGCCAGTCGTACACTGTAAGCATAGCTGGCCTGTCAAGGTCTCTTTTAGCGTTGCATCCGCTGCATCCCATAGCTCTTTCTTTTTAACAAGGGGACAATATTATCAAATTTTAGGCAGACTTGCTATTTTTAACCTGTCTAAATAACGGATTCAGCAGCCAAAGTCAGATTTCAGCATGAATTCATTTTACTCTGTCACAGCTTTTCAATCAGCAATAATCATAAAACGTATATCTTTGGAATCAAATTAATCGCCATGTCAAAACATTTTCTTCTTCTGTTTCTTTTTTCATTTTTGATATTCAGCCAGGCAACGAAAGCCCAGCAAATAAGCGATCAGGCCGTGATTAGCATATTAACTTGTAATCCGGGAACCGAAACTTATTCGATGTACGGTCATTCGGCCATTCGGGTGAGCGACCCGGTCAACCGGATTGATGCCGTATTTAATTACGGGCTATTCAGCTTCGATTCGCCTCATTTCCTTTATCGCTTTGCCAAGGGACAAACTGATTACATGATGGGGGCACAGCGATTCAGCAGTTGGTTGCCCGAATATGAAGAAGAACAACGCAGCGTTTACGAACAGGTACTCAACCTTACTCCTGAAAGCAAAAACAGGTTATTTCAGGCATTAATGGAAAACGCAAAACCCGAAAACCGAGTTTACCGTTACAACTTTTTCATGGACAATTGCGCGACACGTGTTCGCGATATTATCGTCCGAAACGCCGGGGCGCCCATTAATTTTCCGGATAATCATCCAACTGAAAGTTACAGAAGCCTGATCAAACATTATCACCATTCTTTCAGATGGATTGACCTTGGTATTGATTTGCTGGTAGGGAAAAAAGCCGACGAACCTGTTTCTGCTTACGGACAAATGTTCTTACCTGATTATTTAATGAATCAATTCGCAAAAGCGCAAATCACGGTCGATGGAAAACCTCGGCCACTGGTACTCGAAACCAAAACATTGCTGGAGTACCCGAATTCGAAACTGAATTCAGATTTACCCTGGCCTGCAATTGTTTTCGGGCTGATATTTCTGCTGATTGCGGCTATTTCCATTCGGGCTTTCCTTCAGAAAGAAAACATGGATTGGCTTGATTACTGGCTTTTTGCATTAAGCGGACTGGCAGGCCTGATTATTAGCTGGTTCACGCTATTTTCGGAGCATCCGGCAATGAGCCCCAACTACAATCTGTTGTGGGCATTTCCGCTGAACATTGTCTTTGCAGGAATTTGGACTGTCAAAAAATGGCGGCCACAGGCTAAGTATTATTTCTGGCTGGTGGGTGTTCTTTTGGCGCTATCGGTTGTATTTGGGCAAGTGTTTAATCCGGCAGTTTATTTCATCATCCTTATTTTACTGACTCGTGTTGTTGTAAATTTGATTTCAGTCCGTTAGGTACTTTAATTGTAAGCATGTTGAGGGTTAAAGTTTGTTAAGCCGATACTAAAGTTGGCTTCCACTTGTTTATTAATTTTGTTACACGCTTTAAGGAAGGAGTTATATGAAGAAAACAAGAATACTTTGGACCGACGACGAAATTGATTCACTACGGGCTCACATCATGTTTTTGGAGGAAAAGGGATTTGAGGTTTCCACCGCCAACAATGGCAGCGACGCCATTGACATGGTAAAAAACGAATACTTCGACATTATCCTTCTGGATGAAAATATGCCGGGATTGAGTGGGTTACAGACCCTGAACGAGATAAAAACGATAGATCCGAATCTCCCGGTGGTAATGATTACCAAAAGCGAAGAAGAGCACATTATGGAAGAAGCCATCGGATCTAAAATGGCTGATTACCTCATCAAGCCGGTGAACCCGATTCAGATTTTGCATTCGATAAAGAAAAATGTTGACCAGCGACGACTGGTTACCGAAAAAACCACCTCGGCTTACCAAAGCGAATTCTCCAAAATCGGAATGCAAATAAGCGAACGGCTTTCGTTTCCGGAGTGGATTGAAGTATATAAAAAGCTGGTTTTCTGGGAGCTGGAACTGAGCAGTTCCGAAAACAGTACGATGGACGAAATCCTTCGGATGCAAAAAGCCGAAGCCAACAATTCGTTCGCAAAATACATCAGAAATAATTATCAATCGTGGTTCGGCAAAAACCCGGAAGGAAAGCCAATGCTTTCTCCCGAAATCTTCAAAAAGAAAATATTCCCGATGGTTGACAAAGGGAATAAGGTTTTTGTGCTGGTAATTGATAACCTCAGATACGACCAATACCGGGTTTTATCAACCGTAATAACCAATTATTATCGGGTTGAGGAAGAAGAACTGTATTGCAGCATTTTACCTACAGCCACGATGTATGCCCGAAATGCAATCTTCGCCGGATTGATGCCTTCGGAAATCGAAAGACTGTATCCTGAATTCTGGGAAGACGATGACAACGAAGGACACAAAAACCGGTTTGAATCTGAATTATTCCAAAAACAGGTTACCCGACTTGGGAAGAACTACAAAATCTTCTTCGAGAAAATTGGCGGAATAAAAGGAACCCGGAAGATGACCGACTACATAGGCAGCATCTTGCAAAACGACCTCTCGGTTATGGTATTCAACTTTGTTGATATGATTTCGCACGCCCGTACCGAAATGGACATGATTAAAGAGCTGGCCAACGACGAAAAAGCATATCGATCGTTGACTCTGAGTTGGTTCAACCATTCATCGTTGCTCGACCTGATCAAATTGCTGTCGGAAAATAACGTGAAAGTGGTTTTAACAACCGACCACGGAACCATTCGGGTTGATAATGCCCAAAAAGTAATTGGCGACCGCGAAACCAACACCAATTTGAGGTACAAGCTTGGACGAAACCTAAATTATAACTCGAAAGCGATTTACGACATTAAAACACCGGCTACAATTTATTTGCCGTCGCGCAATGTGAGTACATCGTACATTTTTGCGACAAACACCGATTTTTTTGCATATCCGAATAACTACAATTATTACGCTCAGTACTATCGGAACACATACCAACACGGAGGAATTTCGCTCGAAGAAATGATTATTCCGATAATCACACTGTCGCCAAAATAACTGGTCAATATAAAAACAAAGGCTGGCCAAATTTACATTTTAGCCAGCCTTCTGTTTTTTATTGAGATGCTCCGCAGAGCCAGGACAACTACGATTCAAGCATTGCCTGGTATTCTTCGGCACTCATTAATTCGTCAAGTTCTGCAATATTCGACGGAGCCACTTTAATCAACCAACCTTCTCCGTATGGGTCCTTGTTTACTAATTCGGGAGCGCCTTCCAATGCAGGATTTACTTCCAACACTTCCCCGCCAATCGGCATAAACAAATCAGAAACTGTTTTAACGGCTTCAATAGTCCCAAAAGTTTCAGCTTTTGCCAAAGTCTCACCTTCAGTTTCAATTTCAACAAAAACAATGTCACCAAGCTCACCCTGAGCAAAAGAGGTAATGCCAACTACAGCAACGTCTCCTTCAACACGAATCCATTCGTGTTCGCTTGTGTACTTTAAATTTGCAGGAATATTCATACTAGTATCTTTATTAATTGTTGTGTATCAATGAGAACGCAAGAAAATCAAAAACATGAAAACAATCTTAAAAAAAGAACTGTTAGTGCCCAAAATCATCGCCCGCAACAGCGAAAATTAACTTCCAGACTTTTCTTTTTCGGTTTGCTCCGGCCAAAAGTAATACAATTTTTTGTTCCGATCTTTAACAAAAATCAGAGTTACACATATTCTCCGAAGTTTTATTAATTTGCATTACTAAATTTGTAATCAATGTTTCAGATTGAAATTTCGGGTTTATCAGAACTTCCAAAGGCTGCCCGTTTATTGGTAGATCAATTTGCTGAAGAACGTGTTTTCGCCTTTTACGGAATGATGGGGGCCGGAAAAACAACATTTATCAAAGCAATCTGCGAGCAGTTGGGGTCGAACGATAATGTAACAAGCCCAACCTTTGCACTGATAAATGAGTACACAACAAAAGAAGGGACAGTAATCTATCATTTCGATTTTTACAGAATCCGGAAAATTGAGGAGGCCTTCGATTTAGGTTACGAAGATTACATATACAGTGGAAACTACTGTTTTATTGAATGGCCTGAAATGATTGAACAGTTATTGCCCGAAGGAATTGTTGAAGTAAAAATAACGGAAGGAGAAAACGGCTCACGAATCGTGACCGCCCAAAAGGTGTAAAGAAGACTGAAGCCAGAAGAACGAAGTCAGAAGCTTGAGTTTTTTCGCGATAAGTTGCGTTCGTTTGCAATGCGTTGAATTTTAATGTTTTAACATCACTTGTTTGGAAAATAGAGTAATGGATTTCAAATTTGAGAAGTTGACCATTTGGCAAAAAGCGATGGACTTTGGAGAAGAAATAAATGCGATGGCCATGCGGTTTCCTAAGGAAGAAATATATAATCTCTCATCACAGATCAGGAGGGCCGTAGATTCAATTGCTTTAAATATTTCTGAAGGTTCAATAGGGCAGACTAATCCAGAATTCAAAAAGTTCATGGGATATGCCATACGTTCTCTTGCTGAAGTGGTTACTTGTTTGCATAAAGCGAAGAGGAGAACGTATATTTCTGAAGGAGAGTTTGCTAAAAACTATGAATCGGCGTACAACCTCATGAACATGATGGTTGCATTTAGGGATAAAATAAAATGAAATAGCCTTGTGCGCAAAGTGTCAACAAACGAAGTGAATAAATAGCTATTCCTTTTCGTTGGACACTTTGAAAAATAGATGATGCTAATAGGCAGATTTTAAAACCTATTAAAAAACTTATACATGAAACGAACATGCCACGGTAACAATATTAAAGGTGGTGGCACAAAAGGCCAGGTAAATCTTGTGGAGAAAGCTATTTTTATGGTATGAAGTTCCACCTGTACGCATCTAAATTTCAACGAATTAATAACAATATTTACGTGTTAAATCATTTATTGATTGTAATGCCATATATAAATCAGCAACCTTCGGTCTTCGATCTTCCGACTTCCGACGATTAAAAAAATTGCAACCATGACCGAGAAAGAAAGAATTACGGAAAATGCTCTTTCAGGATCGACTTTTATGATGCCCAAAGAAGAGATGCTCGAAATCAGGCGAAAAGGGAAAAAAATACGAATTGGGATTCCTTCTGATAAAGACAAAGTTGAATACCGTGTACCGCTGACTCCTCAGGCGGTTGAATTATTGGTTTCGTACGGACACGATATCCTGATTGAAAAAGAGGCAGGCAAAGCGGCAAGTTACAGCGACGAAGATTACCGGACCGCAGGGGCTTTGGTAATGGACGACCGCAAAGAAATATTCGAATGTGATATTATTCTTCGGGTAGCACCATTCGACGAATCGGAGATCGACATGCTTAAAGGACACCAGGCATTAATTTCAAACTTACAGATTAACGCCCATTGCCCCAATTCAATAAGCAAACTGATGCAGAAAAAGCTGACCACAATTGCCTACGAATACCTCGAAGACGAAGACGGAATGAAACCTATCGTTCAATTAATGAGCCAAATATCGGGGAGCACTTCCGTTGTATTGATCAACGAATACATGAGCAAATCGCGCGACGGGAAAGGTGTGCTGCTTGGAAGTGTAACCGGAATCTCGCCTGCCGAACTTGTTATTTTAGGCTCCGGAACGGCTGCCGAATTTGCCGCACGTGCAGCGCTTGGCCTTGGAGCCATCGTGAAGGTTTTTGACGACAACATTTGCTCGCTTCGCAAGCTGGAAGAAAAGCTTCCGCAGCGTATATTCACCTCAGTATATTACCCTAAAGTAGTGAAGAAAGCGCTCAAATCTGCTGATGCGGTATTGGGAGCGATGCCCGTGAGTGCGCCGTTAACATTCAGAATAGCCGAAGAGATGGTACAAAAGATGAAACCAGGTTCGGTAATAATTGACCTGAATGTCAGCCAGGGAGGATGCTTCGAAACATCACGATGCACCGATCTGAATAACCCGGCATTTGTACAGCACGGAGTGGTTCATTATTGCGTTCCGAATGTTCCGGCAATTGTGGCACGCACCGCATCAATAGCCCTGAGTAATGTTTTAATCCCCATTTTAATCTCGATTGGAGAAATAGGCGGTATCGACAATTACATAAAAAGCTCGAAAGGATTCCGCAAAGGAGTTTACATGTACAACGGAATTCTCACTGATTCAACACTCTCAGAAGAGTTTAACATTCCGTATAAAGACATCAATCTACTGCTTTCTGTATTTTAGGCGGCTGTTAGAGTTGTATCAATCTTCGGCTAGCAGCAACATTGATGTTGGCAAAACCTCAATTTCGCTTCCTGAAAAGTAGGTTGTGCTTTCAAGGTTAATTTGACCGTCATTTGCCACAACCCTCCATTTTTGTGTTTGTGGAATAGTGAATTTAACTGAATTTCTGTTTCCGTTGAAAACCAGCAAAATAGTTTTCCAAATATCGCCATTAGCATGATCAACAAGCTGATAAGAAATTACGCCCGTCTGATAATCAGATGAAAACTTAAGATGCTTTCTAATCTGCTCCGCATTAATCATACGAAACGCAGGATGTTCCTTTCTAAGGCGAATAAGTTGCTGGTAATATTTGAAAACCTCTTTGTATCTTGCCTTCTGGCTCCAATCGATCTGATTCACCGAATCTGGTGACCTATACGAATTAAAATCGCCCTGTTTCGATCGCGACATTTCAACTCCGGCATGTAAAAATGGTACTCCCTGCGAGGTAAGCACCAAGGCTCCGGCGAGCATCGACATTCGATTTAACTCTTTTTCAGGAGCATCCGGGCAACTCAGCTTTAGCTTATCATACAAGGTATAGTTGTCGTGGCATGAAGCGTAATTTATGCATTGCCAGGGCTCGGATGCCCAGGGCGACTTGGAACTTTCAACATATCCATAAACAATCTGCGGGTGAAAACAAGCGCCAACGATCCCAAACTTAATGTTTTCCTCGATTAACGTTTTACCACTCACAAAGCCTTTACTTCCGGCATCAAAACTGTTTCCTTTTATTGCATTTCTCAGATCGTCGTTAAAAACGCCGATCCGGTATAGCCTCGAAACATTGGTTTTAACTGCACGCCAGGTTTCGCTCAGCGGACTTCGGTCAGCTGTCCAGCCTTCTCCGTAAAGTAAAATCGACGGAGAAATCAGGTCCATCTGTGCCCGAATCTGGTTCATTGTTTCCAGATCATAGATTCCCATGAGGTCAAACCGAAACCCATCAGCATGAAATTCATTAGCCCAATAAACAAGCGAGTCCAAAATAAATTTACGGGCCATTCCCCGCTCACTGGCAAATTCATTTCCACACCCACTGGCATTGGAAAACGTTCCATTTGAACGCTGCCGGTAATAGTACCCGGGAACAGTTTGGTTAAAATACGAACGACGCGTATGATAAGTATGGTTATAAACCACATCGAAAATTACGCCAATACCAGCCTTGTGCAGAGACTGAACCAGTTTCTTTAACTCGAGAATGCGCGACGCATTGTTTGGGTTAGTGGAATAACTTCCTTCGGGTGCATTGAAATTCTGAGGATCATAACCCCAGTTGTAGCTTTTGTCAGGAAACTGCTCGTCAACAGTGTAAAAATCGGAAACAGGGAGGAGGTGAACATGAGTGATTCCCATCTCTTTTAAATGGTCTATTCCCGTTTTCAGCCCTTCAGGAGAGATGGTTCCCTCTTCAGCAAAAGCAAGGTATTTTCCCGTATTGGTCATTCCTGAAGTTGGAGAAATAGAAAAATCGCGAACATGAAGTTCGTAAATAACGGCATCGGTTGCATGTTCGCATTTAACGCGCTGATCGACCTCCCACCCTTCCGGATTGGTTTGTTCCGGATCGAAAATCAGCCCGCGATGGCCGTTGATACCAACCAACCGCGCATGGATGCCAGGCGTTTCATTTAGCCAGCCCAAACTGTCGCAAACCCTAATGGTATAAAAATACCCATTCAAATCGCCTTGAATTTTAATGAGCCAGGTTCCATTTTCAGCCTTTTCAAATTGATCGATTCGTATTGCCGATCCACCCTGTGCCTGCCTGTAAATACGCAATTCAATAGAATTAGCTGTTGGTGCCCATATCTTTATTATCGTTTTTTCCTTAAGGTAAGTAACCCCTAAATCGTCTCCTGGGTAGTGTGGATACGACCAAAAATCTGTGCTGTTAAATTTCCAATCTCTCATTTGGATTATTATAGGTATTTCTCAGATCAGAAGATCTCCAAACTCGTTAGGTTAGCCAGCTTTTTCTAAGTTTAACGTCGTTCGATCTCCATTTTCGTCCGTCAACATCCGCAAGATAAACTCGCGCAAAGTAAAATCCCCGAATCTCGTCGTCGTATTGATGAAAACGCGCGGTCTCGATAAAAATCTGATGCTTGCCTCCCGGTTGAATAAACAAAGGATAGTTCGAAACTCCGTTTGTTCCACTCAATTTAAATTTACGCTTCGACCATATTTTTCTGAATTCCAGAACAGGCGCTTTGATCTCCACTTCGCGCTTCCCGGTGTTCTTTATTGTCAGAGTTAGCGTTTGCGGGTTGAGCACACGATCTTTATCGAGGTA
>Ga0209098_1003880_pt1 | contig 11959 bp, 7 predicted proteins | sample AD_JPNHW1_MetaG_FD_184429 | JGI IMG/M metagenome (GOLD analysis project Ga0209098, IMG submission 184429) | Active sludge microbial communities of municipal wastewater-treating anaerobic digesters from Japan - AD_JPNHW1_MetaG (SPAdes) (version 2) | ecosystem: Engineered > Bioreactor > Anaerobic >... | reverse complement strand
AAAAATGGAAGAAAAGACAAAAAAGTCCGCAATGAAATTCACTGCGGACTTTTTAGGGTTGATAAATTATAATTTCGAGAATTTTTGTGTAGAAACCCCGCCATTTTTCATTTTGGCCACTACGAAGTAATTTCCGGCTGCCACATCATTCAATTCAATGGTTTGTGACAGACCATTGACAACAACTGATTTAATAGACTGACCCAACACATTAAGAATGTTTAGTTCACTCATTTCAACCGGAGAAGTGATAGTCAGTTTGTTTATCACCGGATTGGGATAGCAATTGATACTGATCATTTTTTCGGTATTAAAGCCCGCTCCGGAATTATTATAAAAATAAAGATTATCCAGGTAGAACGTGCCATTCATTTCCCAGAAACCAACCTGATTTACCTGAGTTAAATCTATACCTGTAAAATCAGATAATGGAAAATCAATGGAGTTCCATTGTCCGGCGGTTAAACCGATATTTGATTTCTTATATTCTCCGTTTGCCACCAAACCCACTGTAATTGTTGGAAGAGTTACCGGATAAATATCCACGTGCATTCTGGTCATTGCACTGATATTAATTGGTTTTGCTGTAAATTCATATCCAAAACAACATACAGTTGTATTCTTCAGGGTTTCATTGCCTCCCAGCGAAACAGTGGAGAATGTATTGCCATACCAATCCTGCAATGTAGATGGTACAGGAGTATATGTATCACTGAAAACAGATTTTACATTCTCGGCAGCCACTGTGGGTACGGGAGCAGCAGCCATGGCAGCACTTGTAGTTACCGGAACCACAATCGGGTTATTGGCTGCTGGATTTCCCGCTGCATCTTTACATACCACACTGAAATTATAAGCTGTTGACGCTGTCAAACCTGTAACGGTAAACTGTTTTTCCACTCCTGAGGTTCCGGAAGTATTCAGAACGGTACTTCCATAGGTAATGGTGTATTTTACATTACCCGAATTGTCAGTGGCATTTAATTTTAAAACTACATCCGAAGATGAAACCGCTCCTGCTGTGGCTGTGAATGCTGTAGGTGCTTCGGTATCGGGTACAACTACATCAGGTGTATATACAATATTGTCGATATAAGTAGTACTTCCGGCTGTACGGCTTGGCGGAAAATCGGGGAAAATAACCAGTTGGTCGATAACCCATCCTTCGCGTATCTGAGGTGTGAAATCAAAAGTCAGTTCTTCCCATTCGTTTATTTTGGTATTGGAAACCTTGATTTCGCCCTGCGAGCCGCCATCAGCAATAACTAATTTTATTCCTACCGGACTGATTACGTCCTTGTAAACCATCATTTTGATAATATTACTGGTGGCAGTAACGGTCAGGGGACCAAAATCGCCATGTGCTGTTTGAATTCCTTCCCACGGAGCCTGAGTAGGACTAATTACCACTTTCATGGTATTAGCCGAGGTGTTAATTCCTGCAGCAGCCGGATTAGGAGCAATACTCCAGCCCAAATTGGTTTCAAATTTTGACCAACCCCAGTCATTTCCAATGGTTTCAAAGTCAATTTTAGTGGTGGAAGCTGAAGCATCGGTAGTAGTAGCGTTTACCACTATCGGATTATTGGCAGCCGGATTTCCGGCAGCATCCTTGCATTCCACACTGAAATTATAGGGTGTCAAAGGGGTTAAGCCGGTAACCGTGTACAGCTTTTCCACTCCCGAAACACCGGTTGTGGTCTTTACATTACTTCCGTAGGTAATGGTGTAATTCACTACACCGGAATTATCGGTAGCATTCAGTTTCAGGATTACACTGTAGGCCGAAGTTGTACCTGCAGTAGCTGTAAAAGCTGTTGGGACTTCGGTATCTGTATCAGTGGTGTAGGTCACATTATCGATGTACGAAGTGCTGCCGGCTGTTCTGGTTGCCGGAAAATCTGTGAAAAACACGATGCCGGTATAAATCATTGCCGGATCAATCTGAGAAGTAAAATCGAATGTCAACTCTTCCCATTCATTGATTTTGGTGTTCGACACCTTGATTTCCCCCTTCGAAGCGTCGGTGGCTGTTACCAGTTTTACGCCTACGGGGCTGATTACATCTTTGTAAACCATCACTTTGATAATGTGATTGGTGGCAGAAATGGTTAAAGGACCGAATTCGCCTTTGGCACATTGTACACCTGCCCAGGGCTGATCTGTAGGATTAACTACTAATTTACCTACATGGGCAGAGGTGTTGATACCTGTAGCCGATGGATTAGCCACAATACTCCAGGCAGGAGCGTATTCAAAAGTTGACCAGGTCCAGGTGTTCCCCACGGTATCAAAATCAATTTTTGCTTCCGCGGCGAAGCTCATGCTTGTGGAAGCGACTATCGCTGCCATCAAAAGAAAAAATCTGGTAATTGTTTTCATTTTTTTTAATTGTGTTAATTGTGGGTAATAAGAATTATTTAATTGTTATTGAATTGATAATATGCATGTTATGATAAATACAAATAGAAAGTTTCCATCACTTTTTTATTTTTGTTTAATTGACCTGCCAACCATAATTCATACAACTTAAATTATGGTTAGCAAAGTCAAAAAGCAGTATTGAAACGAAACATCGCAATCTTTTCCTATTTCACTTCCTTATACACCTTTACGTAATCCACGTACATGGTTTGAGGAAATGGTGTACTGGTCGTGGGCCAGCCTACATAGTTGCCACCCACAGCCACATTCAGGATAATAAAGAATGGATGATCATACACCCAGTTACCGGTTACTTTTTCTGGCGTAATCCGACTGTAAAGTACATCGTCCACATAAAAATCGATGCAGTTTTCTGTCCATTCCACAGCAAACAGGTGATAATCGGTATCAAAACGGGCATTTTGTAATCCATAGCTGGCAGTAATGGCTGCACCGGCCGAATAACCCGGTCCGTGAACAGTACCGTGAATGATGTTGGGTTCCTGACCTCTTCCTTCCATAATGTCAATTTCTCCACATTGAGGCCAGCCCTTAGTGTTCACATCGTTGCCTATCATCCAGAATGCAGGCCAAATTCCGGGGCCGTAAGGAAGTTTTATGCTTGCTTCAATTCTTCCGTAACCCTGTTCGAAAAGTCCCTGTGTTTTGATGCGGGCAGAGGTGAAAGCATTTCCGTTTTTAATGGCAGTGATTTTAAGTTTTCCATCAGCGATGACGATGTTTTCAGCACGGTTGGTGTAACTTTGTAATTCTGCATTTCCCCAACCGTCGTTATTGGGTCCGTTGCCGATGTCATAGGTCCATTTTGCAGCATCGGGTGCACCGGGCGTGTTGAATTCATCCTGCCAAACCAATTCCCAATTTCGTTTTACAATTTCATTGTCGTCGTTTTTGCAACTCCAAAGAGTAAACATCAACAAGGAAATCAGGAGTGTATTTTTGATTGAAATTAATCTATTGTCTTTCATTTGTATAAGTATTATTAGTTTTTCAAAAAAATGCTTTTAATAGAAATAGATATTGTCCAGATAGATATTTCCGTTACCATCAAATTTTAACTGAATAACATCTGACAGATTTACAACGCCCGAAAATGTGGTCAGCGGGATATTAACGCTTGTCCAGTTGGCTGAAGAAGGCACTGTAAGGGCAAATCCTTTCTCTTTCGGTCCGGTACTGATAAGATAAACATTCAACGTAGATGAATTGGCAGTGTAATAATCCAAATGCAAATACGTTTTTCCCGAAACATTCAGTGAGCCTGCCAGCTGTATTCCCTGATAGTTTAATCCGGTATAAAGCAGGGTTTTATTTCCTGCAATTGTTGGCTGCGTAACTACCGTAGCTTGTCCCCAGCCCGGATTAAGATCAGTTCCCGCCACGTTGGTGTAAGCATCGCTGAATATGGAAAGGACATTGGCGGCAGGTTGCGTAGGATTAGGTGCTGCCACGGTCGGAACAGCGGGGATGATACTTCCGTCGTTGTAGAAATAGATATTATCAAGATAGAAGTTAGTGAGCGAAGTTCCTACAATTTCATAGACAATAAGTCCGATCTTCGTTCTTTTTGCCATTGATTTAATAGGGATGTTCAAACTATTCCAGGCGTTAGTGGTAAGGCTGGTAAATGTTTGAGTTTGATTGGTATCGTCATTGCCGCCGTCGGCACCGTCAGCTCCAAAATCACGAACAGTTATTTTCAATTGCCCGCCTGTTATTCCTTTTGGTACAAAAAGATCAAAATGAATATGCGACATTGCGCTTGCGTTCACCGTTGGATTGCTAAAACCATTACCAACGAAGTTGAAGTTGGTGTAATTCAATACGTGATCGTCGTTTACTTCAAAGTCAGCCGATTTTGTGGTTTGATAGGGTTGCCAATATCCATTGAAATAATCTACCGGAACGTTCGTGTACGCATCACTGAACAAAGAAATAACCCTGGAGGCTTCTAACGTTGGTGTTGGTGCGTGAATAAAATCTCCACCCGAGCTTATATTTAAAGAACCCACAGCATCCACATCTCCCATTTTGGCTGTTATTACGGTATTTCCACCACCAATTACCGAGACCACTCCGGTTTCGCTAACGGTAGCCACAGCCGGGTCAGATGAATTGAATTCAAAAAAAGCCGGCGAAACATTGACAGTCTGATTTATGCCATTTGGCAGATTGAAGGTTTCGGACAATCCGTCAATCGTTATTTTTATGTTGTTAAAAGCGGAAGTTGTTTTATCCACACCACCTAAAATCTGTGGCTGCGGATGAGCAATGGTGCCCAGATTTTCGAATTTTACCTCATCAATCCAGAATGTATAGCCTTCTTCGTTTTCGGGTCCTTCGGAATAGAAAAACATTCCTTTTTCCATTTTTAATTTAGAAGGGTCGGGAATGGGAATGTAAAATTTCTTCCAGTTGGTATTAACAGCCACACCCGAAAGCGAAACCTGATATTTGTTTGCACCCAGGTCATTTCCAAAACCGATTAAGTCTATTGAAGCTGATTTGGTGGCTTTTGCCCAAAACGTCATACAATTATATCCCGATAAATCTCTCCCTGTAGTGGAAAAATATACGCCGCCTGCATAAGCGCCGTTCGGGTCGTTCACTGCCGGCACAGCTATTTTCATGGAAGCTATTCCGGCATATTTCACTTCTTTGTCCACATCAAATGCTTTTACATCCGACCCTCCGAAAGCAGCATACTGTAAATCTCCGGGAAATCCATCGATGAATACTTCGGGGGTGGTTTTATATTGCGTGGCTTGCTGTAAATCGTTTAAATCTCTTTCGCTGCATCCTGCCACCAATAACATCAGGGCGAGAAGAGAACAATTTAGATATTTATTTTTTAGTGTTTTCATAATTATCTGATTATTAAATATATTATTTACCAAGAGCGAAATTTACATACGTTCTTATTTCCCATTCTTTCCCATTATCAAATCCCAGAGCGGTGGGGTTGGGTAACCAGTTTCCGGCTGCATTCACTGCATACGTCGGAGCATAACGCGGCGAGTACTGATTAAGCGAACGCCAGGTACACCTGATGCCAATGCGTGTGTCGGGCAGCCCAAACCAATTTGGTCCGCCTGAAGCTGTGGAAAGGTCGGCCATTAATTGCAACGGATATGTAAGGTTGTAATCACGGTGATAATCATATGGACCCCAGTCATTTACTTTTACGGAGCCCATCAGTTTTACTTTATTATAGATGGCTCTTAAATCGCCGCCAAAACGATTAACGATTCTTTCGTCGGTGCCGTTTGACTGACCTGTGCCTCCGTAAAGATTTGCTATCAGTCCGAGTTTTTGTGTGATTTTGGAAACAAGGCGGATATTGGTTTCCCACAAGTCGTGCGCCGAAGGAGCTCCGGCAAATACAAACATGGTACGGTTTGCCATAAATCCAATGGTAGCATCCTGTGTGGTAGGCAAATGACGATATACAAAATCGACACTGGCTGCCAGGGGTGCATCTTCCATTTCATCGTTGTTCCATTCCCACATCCAGGTAGCAGGTGTCGGGTCGTAACACAATAAAAGTTCTCCTGCAATTGTTTCGCGGTTAACTCTTACTGCAAACGGATCGGTGGTGATAACGCGCGGTGTGGCCGCAAATCCGGTAGTTTTGTCCACTGCTCCGGCCGGAACGGGTCCTACTATTGGTTTTTGCCACAGGAAGTTGGGAGCAATCTGGAAATTTCCTTTGGTAAAGGTAAATCCGGTCAGAAAATTATATTGGTTTCCGCTGCCGCTGTCTTTCAATCGCCATCCGGTAAATGTTTTGGTATAATCGGCTCCGCCATCGGCCACCAGGCCCATAGCAGCTCCCTGCGCATACCAGTTAACGGCTCCCTGCTGCAATGTAACTTTTAATTTTCCACCCCAATTGTCTTTGGATTGTATTTTATCGGTATAAACAGTATAATTTCCCTTTGTACCATCAACCAGTTCGAAAGTTTGTCCGTTTTTTGGAGAACCGGCCCATATACCGCCCAATTCAATGCCCCAGTTACCCAATTTAGTTTTAATACCAAGGGTGGCTTTGCGGTTTTTGGGAAGTGGAATTACAATAGAACTTGTGGTGCTTGCATTTTTGTCAAGGTCGTTTTGAAAAATCCCGGTCAAATCAAAAATGCTGATTTTTCGGCTGTATTTGGCCAAAACAGAAGGATTGGCGCCCCACCAGAGTTGTGGTCCGTAAGCTACCTTCAGGCCCTCAATGGCTTTTTTTCCTTCCATTTCAAATCCCATAGTTTCACCGTGATAAATATCCAGGTTGGGTCCGTAATTTGTTTCGGGGTAAAGTCCGAACAAATCTCCTTCGTATCCCCAGGAATTATGTCCGGTGCGGTAGAAACCGGTAAGATTAAACCATTTTTCATTCCAGGAAAAACTTGCGTTATACAGTCTTACTCTCTCTAAACCCGAAAAATCGTATGTTATGCCGTTGGTGGTTAGATTAGCCACTCTTACCCGGTTTTCGTAGAATACTTCGTCAATGGGATTGGAAGCTACATTTCCCAGCACATTGACCGATGCTTTGATATCAATATTATCCTGTGGTTTGGCTTTCACATCGAAATAAAATGACTGGGTGTGATCAAAGCCCTGTTTGTCAGGATACGTATCAGCGTTTGGATCCGCTTTTTGAGGAGTTGTAATCAAACTTCCACCTGTGCTGTAGGCACTCATATCGGCTCTGATACCGATGCTGTATTTCTTTGATTGTTCGGCTACAAGCGATGCTTCATCTCCTCTTGCCTGTAATGCGGCTCCGGTAATACTGATAGCTGAAAAATGCCGGTCGAGTGTGGCTAATGAGGCTCCTTCGGCGTAAGGATTGTACTGATGAGCACTTTTGAGGGCATAGTATGCGGCACGCGGATAAAGTTGATAACCACCATTCACGTTTGTTTCACCCTTGGCACAAATACCAAACCATTCTTCGTTCATGTTGTTTTCACCTTGCTGGAAATCAAACATATAACCGCCATTTGCCCACGAAGCAGTAGTGTTGTGCACCTCCAGATCGGCGGTTTGTTTGTATTTCCACCATCCGTCACTGAACTGGAAGGTAAATCCTCCGATGCTGTTTCCGGCTTTTCCCATTCCGGCAGCGTTGGCGTAAATTTCTTTCCAGTTTGCCAAGTCTAATATTGCCTGATCCTGTTGTGCTTCGGAGTGAGTTAGCGCATTATAAGCATCCGATCCGAATTCTGTAAACATAATCGGTTTGTCCGTACTTTGTTTTATTTTATCAAAAATATCGGTAAAAGATATTCCGCGATAACTGTTTATACCCAGCACATCCACATCCTTACATTCTTCTGCAATAATATCCAGAAAAAGTGCATCGCCGTTACAGATAGCTGCGGGGTGGGTTTTGTCCATTTTTTTAATTTCCAGACAGGCATCGTTAAAGGCTTTGTACAAGGATTTGGCTCGATGGGTTGATTTTCTGTCGCCTACCGGAATGTTTTCTGTTTCGGCTCCATCCCAAAACAGTCCGTAGTTATTTTCGTTGCCCAACAAAAACATCAAAATACCCGGTGTGTTTTTGTACCTTTCCACCATTTCTCTGGTATTTTTCAGTAGCAGTTCTTGCGTATCGGCATTCGAATAATCGGTATTGCCCACCCAGGTTCCGTTGATGGTAAGTCCGTACCGGCCGAATGAATAATTGATTACGGTGTAAATACCATAGTTTTCATAGATGTACTGTATCCATTTAGGCTGCACTCCTGTGTACTGACGAATGGTGTTTACACCCATATTTTTCAGCAATGACATTTCGTAATCCAGCGCAGCTTTGATGGTAGCATCCGGCTGTGTCCAAAGGCTGTAATTGAAATTGGTGCCAATTGGAAAATAATCCCAATTCATTCCGTTAATCATAAAGTCGTTGCCATTAACAACTAATTTCACCCCGTCGCTGTTTTTCATTACGGATATTTTATCTGCCTGCGCAAACAAAACGACTGAAAACACCAACAGAATAAAAGTTATCAGATTTCTTTTCATTGTGTTTTTTGTTTTTGTGTTAGTATTAATTTGTTAATCTAATTTGTATTTATTTCATTACCAGTTTGGGTGTTCTGTCCACTTTAAATAAACCCCAGTGCTTCTCGGGCTCCAAAGGTTCGGGCGAACCTTTCCAGGGTTCATCAAAAGCTTCAAAAACAAATGTCACTATTTTCTCTTTCCTGCTCCAATTCATCAGGTCATTGTAATAAACCGCCTGGTTTTCTTCGCTCACGTTGTCGGGATTAATTCCCCGTCCGTTTGAACTGGTTGCCCAGCCGGCTTCGGTTATTACCACCTGCTTATCGGGATAAAGTTCTGCCACCGAAAAATAGTTTTGACTGGTATATTCCATGGCTTCGTGAATTTCTTTATATTCCCACACGGGGTAGGTGTGGATGGATATAAAATCCACTTCGCTGGCCAGTTTTTTCAGTTTTGTAATCCAGGGAACGTAATTTTCGCAATAAGTTACGGGTTGCTTAGCGCCTTGTTTTACCATTTTCACGTATTCGATGATGTTTTTTTCTGACACATAATGATCTGTCCATTCCACACAGGCCTCATTTCCGGTCGATAATGCAAAAACAATATCGCTGTACTGATTTGCCAGTTTTATTAGTTTTTCGATGAGTGCAACGTTTTTCTTCTTATTTGAAATCAGCACTTCTTCGGGATACGTTCCGCCCCACGGACAACCGAAATTGTTCATCTCGGCCGTGATGTAAGCTCCCAGCATAACTTTAAAGTTCAGTTTTTCATTGCTGATCACTCTCAACACTGTTTCGGCGTGCTCGTCGCAGTCGTAAAGTCGTAAATATTTCCAGCGTTTGTGAAGTATCAGCAAATCTTCCTTTACTTCTTCATAATCGGGATATTTTATACCCGGTGCCTGCCCTTTCCGGAAGCCTGAATAACAGATGGCTTTATCGTAATTTATCATAAAAATATTTTGCCCGCTTAATCCCTTATTTGAGAGTTTACCGGTGACTGTCTGAATTATTTCTGGTATTTTAGTTTTTCATTGATGTCCCATATACCCCAGAATGCACCCACATCACCTTCGGCGCCCACTTTCCAGCTTTCGTCGAAAGAGGTGAAGTAAAAAATCTCAACATCATCCTGCTTTGACCACAACTGAGTATTGATAAAATATTTCAGCGCATTTTCAGGTGAAGGAAGCGCCCCTTTATAATCCTCGCCCTGGCTTGGCCATCCGGTTTCGGTAATAATTACATTTTTATCGCCTTCGCCGGCGTGTACAGCCTGATAAAACATTTCCTTCATATACATCAATGAATAATCGGCGTGGCAGCTTTCCCAGAATGGGTAACAGTTGGCCAGAATTACATCACAGGCTTTTGTGATTTCAGGACGAACGGAAAATTCATAATAGGCATCCACATACCCCACCGGTATTTGAGGAATGGCTTCTTTTACACGTTTGATAAAAGCGAGCAGTTCCTCTTCGGTGAGGTCTTCGCGATACAACACCTCATTGCCCACGGCAGCAATATCCACAAATCCCTCTTTGGCCAGCTTTATAAGACCTTCTATTTCCTGCTCGTTTAGCTTGGGGTCTTTGCCCAGCCAGGCGCCCACCAGCGTTTTCAGGCCAAATTCCTTGGCTATCTGAGGTATCAGTTCATTGCCTTCGATGCACGAAAAGGACCGTACCCATTTGGTATACGGGGCAATTATTTTCATCCTTCTCCGTATTTGCTCTTCGGTAAGCACATCACCAGGTTTCTGTCCTTCTTCGTAAGCACTAAAGCAGATACCGTGCATCCCGTCATTTAAGACTTTGTGAAACAGTTCATTTAATTCACCGCTCGTTTTATTGGCATAATCCACACCTGAGATCCCTGCCAACGACATTGTTTTTCCCGGTCTGACTGACATAATTTATAAGGTATTAAAGGGTTTTATAATTTTCCTCTTCGTCTGATCAATTCTTCTCTTATCTCGTTGGCTCTTTTTTCCGAGAGATCGTATTTCCACATGACCAGTATGGCTATTAATGCAGTTAATGCGGGGATACTGATATCGGCCAGACGAAGTCTGGTGATGGTTTCAGCTGTTTGAATGGTTGCATTCTGATCGAAGCCCACGAGTTTCAATACTAATCCTCCCAGTACCATGGCCAGTCCCTGACCCAGTTTGACCATCCACCAGTAAATGGCTCCGAAAGTAGCTTCCTTGCGGGGCATACCGTTGTACAGTTCGTCCAGGTCGCACACATCGGCCGTCATACTCATCATAAGTGTAAACAAACCTCCGATACCGAAAACCATAAAAGGAATGGGCATAAATATCATCCACGGATTTTCGGGATTGAAACCCCACCATTTGAGCACATACCCGATAATAGAGATAAAGGTGGCAATAACGAAAGCTGTCCGTTTGCCCCATCGGTTGGCCATCCAGGTAATAATGGGAATAATGAGCACAGCGGTGGAAATAGCACTCACGGTGGAGAACCACGCAGGCCAGGTGCCGGCCAATCCATAGTCACCTTTGAACATGTAAAATACGATGATAAAATAGCTGAAAGATGCTACCATCTGAAAACCATTGAATACCAGGAATGTAGCTCCGCAGAGTTTTACAAACTGTTTGTTTTTGAAAACCTGTACCATCCCTTTTAATAAGCCTTTCAAATTATTCAATAATGTTTTGAAAGTAATTTCAGCCCTGTTTGTGAGGTTTGTCTGATCTATTTCTTTGCAAAACAGTGCCGGCATAATGCCCAGCAATATACATATACCTCCTACTATGATGGAAAGTCGGCGAACACCAATAGCCTGAGTATCAAACAAATTGGGATTAGCAATTAAAACCCAAAACCACGGAACAATCATCCAGGCAATTTGCCCGATTGTTTGCGAAAATGCCATCAGGCGGGTTCTCTCGTTGTAATCTGAAGTCATTTCGTATCCCAGCCCGATGAGCGGGGTAGAGAATATGGTATTGGCAGTTAAATAAACCAGCGATAAAATAAGGAAATACCAGAAATTATACATCTGTGAATTTTCGGGATTTAGCTGCCACAGTACGGCAAACAATAGCCCGCTCAAAATGGCACCGGCAAAAATATACGGGCGGCGGCGCCCAAATCTCGATTTTGTATTGTCGGAAATATAGCCCATTATCGGGTCGGTAATGGCATCGTAAAAGCGTGGCAATCCACCAAGCAATCCGGCCAGGAAGGGGTCCATACCAAAAGCGGTTAGCAAAAAGAAAGCGAAAACTCCCAGTGAGCCGGGCAATAAATTGTTGACTAAATGCCCCGATCCGAATGCAATTTTTTGTCCAATGGGGACAATATCCTCTTTGGCTGTTTTTTTGTGTTCCATTTTGTAAAATTTTAGAGGTTTTTTTACTCAGTATTATGTTGACTATTTGACAGGATAAATCATCACGGTTTGTAATGCTTCTCCGTTGATATCAATTTTGGTTACTTTATTTTGTAGCTTAATGGTCAGGG
>Ga0209098_1003879_pt1 | contig 11959 bp, 12 predicted proteins | sample AD_JPNHW1_MetaG_FD_184429 | JGI IMG/M metagenome (GOLD analysis project Ga0209098, IMG submission 184429) | Active sludge microbial communities of municipal wastewater-treating anaerobic digesters from Japan - AD_JPNHW1_MetaG (SPAdes) (version 2) | ecosystem: Engineered > Bioreactor > Anaerobic... | reverse complement strand
GGTTATCCGGTAAATGGAAACCTCGTATGAAAATGCAGGTGCATTTTGAATGTAGATGATATCACGAACCGGATTCGGATAAACTTTCATCAAATCATTTCCCGATAAATTCAGCTCGTCAACTCCAGTCACAGCCGACTGAAACGACAGTTTGCTAATGTTTCCTAAGCTGTATGTTTCTACCGGTCCGCTCAAATAATTGATGAGCAAATTATTGTTCGAAAAAGTGAATCGTTCGAGCGCCGAGAGCGATTTCGTAGTAATTACTCCGTCAATGGTTTTTATATACAGGCTTTGTGATTGCACCGAAACAAACGCTGCAAACAAAAGAAACATCAATAGGGTAAATTTCTTCAACATATCAATTCTTTTTTGATTTGTTAAAACAGTTCAGCATCAAAACAGGTGTCCTGATTAATCAGGAACAACTCTATTCCGCATGAATTTATTCTTACCCTAAAATTTTATGTATTTTTTTTGAAATTAATTATCCGGGGTTTAGCTGCCTCAGATCAAAATTGAGGTTTTGCGGCTTAACACCTTTACTGATTCTCGACACATCCGTCACCAACCGAAAATTATCGGCTTTATTCTTGTCTTCCTGAAAATCCCTATCGCCTGATTCGAATACTGTTGCCATAGTGTTAATCTGAAAATCGACTGTTCGTCGGGTCATTCATCAAAGTTCATATTGGGCCGAAATTCTTTAAAATGCAATGAATTAGGTCCAGGATTTTGTCAGCTCAACAATCTCCGGAACCGAATGTATAAACGAGTGGAGCAATTTGTCATCGCCGTTTCTGTTGTAAACCTCAAGGTAAATTTGACGGATGAGTTGTTTAACGGTCTGTCCTGAATATTCAGCCAAAGTGTTTGCTGGTATAGTCATCAGTATCATCGGTGTTGGAACAGTTCCCTGAAGAGCAGGCAATAGGTATGGCACGTCACGAAGAATAAATGCACCGCAACGAAGGTAGAACCGGAGTCGCGCAGCCCTTTGCTGCTGATTTTCACCCTCGCCCGGACGTTCGATCTCCAAAATCAAGTCTTTGTTTTGCTCTTTTGCGGACTGCCTTACCTCATCCATCAAAGCGGGACCAACACCTTTTCCTTGCCAGTCGCGATGTACGGCGAGGTAATCGAGCAAAGCAAAAGCAGACTGCTCAAAACTCCATGTAATGGCGAAACCAACTACCTTATCTTCATTCAGGGCAAGCAGCAATTCAGTTTTTCGCGAATCAATACGCGCTTTTATTGTTTCAAGAGGCTGGCGTTCATTTTCCGGAAATAATTCCTCGTAAATGGATGCAACTTCTTCAAAAAGCGCTCCGCCAGTTTCTGTAAGCTTGCTGAATTTAACCGTCATTTTTTGTATTAGCTGATGCGCAAACCGGGTGTGCCCTGTGGCTGAGTTGCAAGCATTGCGGTGCAGAACGCCAGAATAGCCAGCGGTACAAAAATAGCCAGGGCAATTAGCAGAGGTTTGCGGTAACTTTTCCGGTAATAGGGTGTGCGGCGACCGATGTACCGATCCCAAAAGAAAGTATTGATGATTGTCGATCCGATGATGGCCAGTGTAATGGTTCCGATCATACCTGTTTTGGCAACATCAAGCACATAAATTGAAAAAAGCGAATAGACAACTGAAAAAATTACAACCGGTGCAATTCCTTCGCGACGATCCACTTCCTTCAGGTTTCGTGCGAACAATATTCCGCCGAAAACAACCGAAAATAAAATACTGAAGCTAAAAATAACCCTGTCGGAATATAAAACGGGCAGTTCTTCTTCCTCAAAATCTTCGTCTTCAGCCAGTTCTTCTTCCTGAGCATCGGCATGCGGTTCAGTTTGTTCCTGGATCCGTTCAGGTAAATTTGCCGTTTCTTCGGTTTGCGGCTCCCTTACGTTTTGTGTCTTGTCGCTTTCGTTATCCGATTCAGCGCCATTCGTCCCTGCAGTTATATTGTTGTCTTCCATTTTGTCCGGTTTTTTACTTCAATAACCCGCGAATTCTCCAATAGTTCGTTATTTCCCTTCAACACGTGCAATTACCTGATTCAAATAAGCCACGCATTTTGCTTCAGTGTCTTTTCTGAGGATTATTTCGTCGGTGTAAAGAATCTGGCGTAAAGATCGGTATATTTCTATGGTTTTAGTTACTGACTCACAGATAGATTTAACCGAATATTCAGGAATGGTTTGCTTAAGCTGCTCAAGATCGGTCTCCGGAAAATTTTGTTCCACACGGCGAAGTCCGCGGGGCAGCTGTCCGTTCTTTATCTGCATCAAAGGAGCGAGTACCATCGAACGTAAGGCCGAAAGGAAATCGATTGTTTCGAATAACTCGCCTCTTCCGATTTTTAGAGCTCCATAGTGAATCCATGTCCAGAAACGATCTTCAATCCATTGGTAATTCAATTCGGGCCAAACCGCTTTTGTGTTTTCCATAATGCGGGCAAGCGTTCCGTTTTTGTCCCATACAATCACCGGATCTTCAACTCTTTGCTCAAATTCGAGGGGAGTAACAAATTTGATATCGACATGCAACAATGGATTGTCGTACATGCAGATTAAAAGCCGCCTTTCGCCAACATGTTCGCCGGTAAACGCATTCAGCAAGTCGCCAAATCGTTTGGCATAGCTGTGCATTTTATCAAAACTGTCCGAAACGGGTTCGCTGGTAACCAGCACAAGATCGATGTCTGAAAATTCATCGGTCTGTTTGCCAATCCACGAACCTCCAACTGCTAATCCAACAATTAAAGGATCGGCTTTTGCTGCTTTTATGGCCTTATCTATAAATTCCTGATGCATCTTATCCCTTCGTTATTTGCCAGTTACGGCGTGAAAGTGAAATGAGTCGCCTTTAAATGACTTTATCAAAACAGCCTAAATTTATTTTTGCTTATCGAATGGATTCTTGTCTTTTTGTTCGCGTTTTACGCTGAATGCTGCTCCGAGCGACAGGCCAATCGCAATTCCAATCGGAAGCCATAAACCTATATTTTGCGTTGCACTGCCTAATGCTACTCCTAAAGCAACGCCTATTGCCATTCCAATCCCTACTCCACTTCGGTTTCGTCCTGGTCTTCGTTCATTTATGCGGTTTCTCACGATTGATTTTGCGTTATAAATTCCTTTAAAATGCTGTTTTAACGATTGGTATGAATTATTGGCACAAGATTACGCTTTCTTCAGAAATTCAATGCCTTCCAAACCGGTCGGTAAACAGTTACTGCCGGCCGGTTTATGATGTCAACCGATCATCGTTCCGTTTTGCCGGATTGCTGATGATGCTTGTGCGGATTGAAAGCCATTTCTGCTAAAGTTTTTGGCTACCATACTTCAGTAAATGATCGAATTCCGGGCAGGTTTTCTATTTCAGCAACATGGCTACCGGCAACGCAATGACAAGCATTAGTGCATAAACCGAAAATAGTACTATTGTGAAAATCCCAAGAAACTTAAACAATGATTTTAGATTCTGAAATGCCGCCATATACTCTTCTTCGTCGTTGTTTTCAACTGCCTGCGCCGCTTTCACCGAAAAACGATACAAGTAAGTAACGGGAATGTAATAAAGACCGGCAAGCAGAATGTAAACCAGTCCTATTCCGATCGGGAAAAGTTTTTGTCCGCCAAATTTACTTAAGGCCGACAAACCAAACATCATTACAAAGGCGAGCAATAGCAGAATTCCGAGTACAACATACCCAACAATAGCTAGAAATTTTCCCCATCGGGCGGTTTCCTTAATGTAGTTCTCAATGGCGGCGTTGCCTACCACCGATTTCTCCTGTACTGTGTTGTTTTCAAGTTCGTCCATGTTGTTTGTTTTAAAGTGTTGAAGTTTATTTGGTCTTGTTGATGTGTTTATAATGAGAGCTGGTTGTTCTTTTCTTCAATTCAAAGAAAATCGATATCCAACCGATATACCTGCAACCCTGTTTTTCTGAATCAGCGGATCGCGTCGTGAGAAATTGACCAGGCCATAGCTGTATGTTAACCGACAATCAAACTTTTTTATACTTACGCCAAGCCCTGCTACAATACCTCCATCAAATTTCTTCCAGTAACCGTCTTTATTCATCTCACCATAAAATGTTTTGCGCTCCGAACTATTTCCAGAATATACATCTGATGTTGTTTTTCCGCCAAGGCCAAAACCCAAATACGGCCCCAGCAAACCATAAACCGGAAGTTTGGCAATCGTAGTGTTGTATTTTAGAGCCAAAGGCAATTCAAGGTAGCTTAAAACTGCTTTATAATAGGAATGAGTTGGCTCTTGACTAGCATATAACTGGTAATCCTTATCAAGTAAAAAACCTTTCTGCGAATAATTTACACTTGCCTCAAATGAAAGAGACTCAGTCATCCGCAAATCTTTCGAAACACCTATCAACAAACCGGGAGTTAAGCTGTAATCCTTACTGTATGTGCCCCTGTCGTCTTTCGATAGCATTGTTGACAGATTTAATCCGGCCCGAACAACAAATGTTTGCGCATTTAGATTCAGCACAAACAGGATATTGAAAACTAACAAAAAGATATAGTTGTGTGTCTTCATTTGTTTTTTTCAAATTGGTTTATCATTGCTTTTATTTTCATGGGTATGCAATAATATAAGTAATGAGGATAAAATAATGTCGCACTTTAATTTCCGTTTTTATCCTGACTCACCCCACGCATCTGCGATGCTTTGCCCCTCTCTCGCGAGAGAGGGGCGGAACCCCGAGTACTCGGGGGCGGGGTGAGTACTTCTTAAATACGGCAATTAATAGTTTCTATTACTTAACAGTTGAAAACAAATTTGTTATTCTTCAATCTTCCATTTCCACCAGATTTTGGCTTCGCCGGTCGAAAAATTGTTGGTTCGCTCCAATACCGGCATTTGTTCTTCGGCTTTATCGAACGATTCGTCCATCGTAATGAAACCAAGGTCGCGATCGCCCAAACCCGATAAAACAGTACCGAGCATAGGCAAGGCTTTTTTGGCAACTACCAGCCACGGATTGGCTGTTCCGAACAATTCGCCTACAATTTCAAAGGCATCGCCTCCCAATGCAGTTTTCAAATCGCTTAACGACTTACCCAAATCGCGAACCTTCTGGCGGCTATGGCGCAAATACACATGCACTTTTATTTGTTTGTCAGTGGGCATGGCGCGTTCAATCACAAAAAGACCATCTGCTCCGCCGTTTCCTTCGGGTTCAAACGAAATAAAGTTGTCCTGCGTGGGTTTTAACCTGATGTATGGATCGGGGAAGGTTGTAACCACCATTTTATCGTTGTCGTCGGGATGTTCGGCTACCACAATGAAATACAAGCGCCAACGTTCTTTCCCTTTTAATATCTGAAGTTTCGAAAACTCAAGCCTGATTGCTTTCATATCGTTGTTGTTAGGTTGTTGTTCGTTTATTTTCCGAGCTTGTTTCGCCTCGCTTTATTCTATAAATCCCCGTTCACGCATTCGTTCTGCATTTGCAAAAAGAGCCATGCCGGTTTTCATTCTCCTGAAGTTCTCTTTCTCGTAAAACTGCTCCTTTCCGGGCGAGGCATACAAAATAAAATTGCATTGAGGCGTTTGCTGAACGAGATTTTGCACAATCATCCGCCCAATTCCATTTCCCTGGTAAGTTGGTAAAACAGCCACATCGTATATTGCGGCCTGACATTCTCCATCCGAGATGGCACGACCAAAAGCAATAAGGTTTTCGCCGTCGAAAATAAAAACGACTGAATGACTTTTGGCAAATGCGCGCTCGTGTTTTTCGGCCGAATGAAAATTCATGCCCACTTCTTTCAGTATTTCAGGAACTCGCTGCCAGTTAATGCCTTTTATATCATTTTGTATTCTTAATTCCATCATTTTATTTTTTGTGGTTCTCCGTGTATTCTCCGTGGTTCTCCGTGTAATTGATTTGGGTTACGCACAAGAACCACAGAGTTAATATCATTTCTATTTTCTGCGGTTTTTACTTAAGCGCCTTCATTTATCTCATGCGCGTTGTTCTCTGCGCCGTAGTATCGCCGAGTAAATAAGGGCGATATAAACAAAATCTTTAAGCAGATGCCTGAATGTTTGCCCGGTTGCCAGTCCCAGTTCATAACCCGAATGGAAGTTCCCCCATTTCGTTAGCAGCGTAAAAAACCACGCAATAAAAAACAGCGCTATCATCGAGTAAATAAGGTTTGCTACGTTTCTTTTTTCCAGCATTATCATGGATTTTTTGATTGATTATTATTCTTTAAAAAAGGAAAAATTACAAATTACGAACCCGCATTAGCGTGGTCGCTGATGTTAATCTTTGCATTTATTAGGTATCAATTGTAAAACGTTTTGAATTATTCCAAATTTCTTCAATCTTTTCACCAAATTCTTTTTGAACTGAATAAATCATATTAGTTAGGCTTGTCTGTTCTTAACAACTTTTTACTCCATTTTCTACAATCGCTATTTCTTCCTCGGTTAAATCATAGAGTTTATAAACCAATTGGTCTACTTGGCTTTCAAATCCGCTTGTATTTTGTTCATTTTTCTTTGCAAACAGAATCTCATCAACTAATTGTATAAAAGGTTCTTGATGTGGTCTATCAATTTGAGGAATTGGTAGTTGCCTAATATCATTAAGCGTTATTTGAGTAAAGTCATCTTTCTTTGCCGAACCAGAATTTTTAGTTTTATAATAAGAAATCAATTTTGAATTGATTATTGCTAGAAGATATTTGTAGCTTATAATATCAGAGTTAATTTTTATGATATAAATATCTTTTTTACAAACAAATTCTTCATTACAATATGTTGCCATTATTCTAAATTGGCGACTGATTATTCGTCTTACCAAAATTTTTTCTCCAATGAAAAAATCATAAGTTCTAGGCTTTTCTTTTAAATTGTCACCATATTCTATGAATGAAAAACTGTTGTCAATATAATAACGATTTAAATTGCCAATAAAAACTCTTTTTAGACCTGATGAAAATTCATAGCAATAGTCTACCTTGTTTGCCAATATTCCTCTTGTAGTTTCTGTAAAACCATAAAGCCTTGTTGGAATACTATCGAGTTTTGAAAAAATTAAATTGTCTGATTCATTGACATTAATTCTTAAATCTGATCTTTGAATCCAATTTCTTTTTTCTAAAACCTTAAAGGAAATTTTTCTCAAGTCTCCATCTTGAATTTTTTGCTTTGGATTAAATTCAAATACTAAACTTTCATCATTATCCTTTCGTTGAAAAAAATAGATGCCTGTATCTACAAAAGCATCAACAAAAATATTGTAAGGTAGGTTTATTGCTTTTGTTAATGAACTTTTAGTTATAAATAGACTTCTTGTTTTTTTATACTTTTCTCCTGTCAACCAAGTAATTGGATTTATCAAGCAAATATTTGATTCAAGTCGAACAATCTTAAGTCCAAGTTCAATAAACAAAGTATAAATATCGTCAGTAGCATTAAATGTCAAATCAAAATATTGTTTTTCTCTTTCACTAAATTTCACTCCGTACGGCGGATTCCCAATTACCACATCGAATCCAACGAAATCGCCGTTGTCATCTAATACTTCGGGAAATTCAAAGCGCCATTCGAACGAGTTTTCATAAATTGTATTGCTTTTTATCTCATCAATCTTTTGCGTCAAATCTTTAATTTCTTTTTCAAGCTTTTCTTGTTCTTTTTTACGTTTCTTTTCAAGCTCTTTTTCTTTTTTCCCATAAGGTTGTTCTGGTTCAAAGAGAAAATTTCCCGTAAAACGATTATATAATTCGTTCGCAAGCTTATCCAATCTCGTTTTTATAGGGTCGTTATTCCTTATCTCGGAGGTAAAATCCTGTTTGATCTTCAGGATTAATTTTTCCATCTCCCGTTTTGTATTTTTATCGCTAGTGTTCCTATAGGTTGAAATAGCTGAGCGATAGCTTTCAATACTAATTTTAGCAGTTTTCAGCGCACTTCTCAAATTTGCGTCTAGCGGGTAACGGCTGATCAATGAGTTTCCGCATTTGATGTTGATGTCGATATTTGGTAAAGTCTCCAGTTCTGTTTCGCTTTTGTAATAAGCATTTTTAAGTAGCTCGATCCATAAACGCAAGCGGCAAATTTTTACAGAGTTTGGATTGATGTCGACGCCAAACAAGCAGTTTTCTATAATTGCCTGTTTTTCGTGAAAAAGCGTTTCCTGTATGCGCTGGCTTTCTTTACTGGTTGGGTTGTACTCAAATAGTTCTCCATCTTCGTCGGTCACAATCAATTCGTCGTTTACCACTTCAAAATGGTATTCTTTCAGCCGCTTACCTTCGCGGTCGAGCAAAATCTTTAAATCGTGTTTAATGGCAATTATTTCGTTGAGCGCCGAAACCAAAAAGTGACCCGAACCTACAGCAGGGTCGCAAATCTTCAGGTTGTTAATAATTTTATTTGCTTCAACCCTATCTTCAATTTTGTTGTAAAGCGAATCTATGTCAGTACAGTTCCATCCTTTGTTTTCGTTAAACTTCTGAACAACGGCTTTGCGAATGGTCTCGCGGCACATGTACATGGTAATGAAGCCTGGTGTAAAGAACGAACCATCTTTGTAACCGTTTATTTTTTCGAAGATCAGCCCTAACACCGAGGCATTGATCAACGTTTTATTTTCTTCCTGTATTTCCTCTTTTCCTTCGCTCGAAAAATCGTAAGCTGCCAAAAACTCGAACAGGTATTGCAACGGATTGATGTTGCCAATACGTTTTTTCCCGGCAGTGTCTTTCAGTACGGTTTGCTGATAAATGGGAATTGACCTGTCGTTTCGCAGGTTGCTGATGAAAATGTTGGCTTGTTCGATATCGGTTGGCTCAAAGAGCGAACTATTTAAATAAGGAACTTTGGCAAAGGCATTTTTAACATCATCATTCCGCTCATTTTGCTTTCGGGCAAGTACCTGAAAAAACAGACTATTCAGATCGTCATAGTCTTTAATTTTGGCAATACTCAAAAACTGGTACGATTCATCGCCTTTGTGATAGTTTATTAACTGCGCTTCGAGCAGTTTTAAAAACAGGATACGGTTTATCCAGGTAATGCTGAGTTCGAGCGCCACATTAAATAGCCGTTCCTGCATGTTTGCGCCGTATTTCGATGGATTTTCAAGTCGGGTTATTTTATCGAGCGTGTCGAGTTGAATAATGGCATTCTCCAACAGTGAACCTCTGTTACGCTCCCCTTCTCTGTTACGTTCGATTAGCTTTTTACTACCCTCTTTGGTTTCTGTCAGTCCAATGATGTGGAGCAATTCGCTGTAAAATTTTTTGTCGAGACTGTTGCTGTCGTTGGCAAAAGGCAGTTTTAGCAAATGCTCAGGCGAAAGAAGTTTAAATAACGCTATGAGTTTGTTGTCGTCCTTTTTATCGGTGTTTCTGAGTGCTTTTTCAAATTCCCGGATATCGAAATAAGTGTATTCTATTTCATTTTTTAATGCAGCAATAAAAGGTTCTGCAACGTCTTTGTAAAAGAAATTGGTTTTGCTGTCAGTTAGTCGCTGGGTTTCAAAATCAGTGAATTTCTTCACAAAATCTTTGTTCTGTGCAAACAACCGATCAAACAACGTGGCATCAAAAATATACCACTCATAAATATTGGTTGCAACGACATATTTGATTTCTATGTTACCCAGCGTAATGCGTTCGCGCAAATAATACAAAATCAGCTCGTGAAAAGCCTTAACATTGATTTTGCTTTTTGTGAGCATTTCACTTTTGTTCGTCGGCTTTTTTGTTTCAACAATCACACCCACTGTGTTTGAAGGCTTTTCGCCGTTGTGAATAACCAAATCGGTGCGACCTTTTGTATTGATGAAATGATGTGGGTCGTAATAGGTTTTCTTAAGAAAGTCAATCACCAGATTTTTGTGAAACTCTTCCGATTCGCTGTCGTTGATCCGGTTTAAAAGTTGCAGCAAGTTGCTTTTGAAACCTTCAATTTCTTCGCGCTTTGCCTTTACTTTTAGGTAAGCCTTATTTAATGCCTTTCGCGGGTTCAGTGGTTTGATTTCCATCGATTCAGTTCAAATTACAGAGAAAAACAGATTCATCAAATTTAAAAATTTCATCTCTGTAAACAATAATTTTTTCTTAAACTAAATTGAAAATCTGATCCGAAAAGCTGTAGCCAATCGGATCAGATAAATTTCTGGCTGTCTATTTAACCGTCTCTACTGGTTTTTCTTCGGTTTCGTCGGGCTTTTCGTAGCGCTTGCCGTAATCAATCACCTTTCGGTTGGTAATATGGGCGGCATAAAATGCAGGGTCGTCTTTCTCGAACCGTTTCATCAGTTTGTCAACACGGTTCCGTAGCAAATCGATTGCTGTTTTCAATGCTACGCGTATTTGGTCGTTACCCGATGCTTGATCGGCTAAATTGTTGCGTGTTACCGGCAATTGTTGCTCATACTGGCTAATCAGGTTTTTCAGATTTTCTACTTTTTGCTGAGTAACGCCATAAGGTACCATCTCGGCTTCGTGACCAACAATCAGGTCGAGTACACTGTTGAGCTTTGGAGCCAGTTTTGCATCGGGCAGGTTGCGCAGCGACGAGATCGAGAAACTAACTTTTTCCTTCAATTTGTCATTCTCTTTTGCGTCAGCATAGGCAAAAATGTACGAAACAATTTCGTGCCCGTCAACAATTACACTTTCCTGCAGCGCTTCTTTCTGGATCTGTTCTCCGCCGTTGGGGTTGTCGATATTCTTTTGGGTTTCTTTAATTTCTTCGACCAAATTAAACACCCGGTAGTAAGCCTGTGCAATTGGTTCGATGTTTTCCCATTTGGCTTTGTTTTTCTGCATAAAACTCAGCCAGGCATTCGTCATTCTTAGTTTGTTTAATTCTTGTTTGTTCATTTCTTTTCTTTTTTTAGGGTTAATACTCATTTATTTCAAGCTCATTTTGTGAGTCTTTTTGCGCTTGTTTTCAATCTCATTGAATATTTTTTCGATCTCGTAGCCCTTGTTTTCAATCTCACGCAATATTTTTTGCATCTCGTTGCTCTTGTTTTCCATCTCATCGGTTATTTTTTCAATCTCGCAGCTCTTGTTTTGCATCTCATAACTTATTTTTTGCAAATCATCGTCTGTTTTTTTGCGCTTTGAGTCCATTTTTTTGCTTTTATACTTCGTTTTTTCAGTATTGAAATCCTTGTTTTACCCTTTGCAACGTATTTTTTTGCTTTTGCAACGTATTTTTTCGTGCTCATCATGTATTTGCCGGGTGTATCCAAAAATTTCAGGACCTTTCAGCGCATGAAAATGTCATTGCATAAAAATTTTTGAGATTTGTTGGTTTATTTTCAGACCTGGAGGATATTGTTTACACACTCCGGGCTTGAGTATTGAGCAATGGGGTGAGGAAAACAAGAATCTAATGTGGTCTGATTGAACTAATTTACAAAATAACTTTTAAATATTTGTTATGTAATCTGCCTGATTGGCTGAACAGTATGTTTTTCTGCATGAAATGTAGTCCTGAGCAAATGAACGACATATTTTTTTGCACGAACACTAAAATAAAACAGTGTAAATTACACAATAAGCCTCCTGTTTTTGATGTCGGTTCCTTGTAATTGAGATTCATCTAAATTTTATTGAGCTTCATTTTATTAGTACTCATCCCACGATCCTTAAAAAGACCGTCCCCTCCTCTCCTAATAAATAGAGGGAAAAAGCATTGCAGATGCGCAGGGGGTGAGTCGATACAAGAGAATCAAATTAATCTTCATTTGCCAATACAATGTGCTATCCTTTGCCGTCTGCTTTAGCTGACGGATAAATAAACCAAATATCTTGGGGCTTTAGCCAAAGGTTTGGGGCTAAAGCCCATTTAATTTCTATCGGACTTATCGGTTTAATGGTTCTTTACAACATGATACGGTGTGGCCAAAACGGTTTTTAAACCTGAAAGGTTTTAATTTGAATAACCACC
>Ga0209098_1003876_pt1 | contig 11962 bp, 6 predicted proteins | sample AD_JPNHW1_MetaG_FD_184429 | JGI IMG/M metagenome (GOLD analysis project Ga0209098, IMG submission 184429) | Active sludge microbial communities of municipal wastewater-treating anaerobic digesters from Japan - AD_JPNHW1_MetaG (SPAdes) (version 2) | ecosystem: Engineered > Bioreactor > Anaerobic >... | reverse complement strand
AGGAACTGCGTAAGGCACACCTTTTACCCAGATGGTGGTGTTGAAAAAAGCCGGAGTTTCGGGTGTAATGTTCAGTGTAATGGTAGATTTGTCGGCAGACAAGGCGGCATCAATTCCGGGAGTGCTTACGCTGTCAATCTCATCAATATTCATGATATAATCCTGTGTCAATACTTTATTCACACCGGATTTCAGCGTAAGCAGTGTATTCAGGTTGATGTTATTATTACTATCGGCAGGCAGATTGAGCGCTGTTTTAGTGCAGGCGGCCAACACCAGTACAGACAGAAAAAGAACGGTTATTTTTCTCATACGTTTTATAATTGTGAATTAATACTTTATTTCAGGAGAATAATGGCATTCATATTAGTTATTTTCACCTCCTTATTTTCAGCTTTGCGCTTTCCTTCCAGACTGAAAACCAACAGTTTGTAATTTGTGCCTGACAATGCTGCATCTTCCGGCTTAATTTCGTTTCTATCGTTTTCAAATGAATTCTTTATCAGTTTTTCAAGGGATATAACTGTCAAGACCTTATCCTGTTGAATAATTTCAATCTGTGAATTTTTAACCATAACCGATAAACTGTCATTTTTGTATAAATAATTGTCGTTGTATGTTTTTGACAATTTTATAAATGTGTTGTAACCGGTTATAGGCAATTCAATGCTTTCCTCCCGGGAATACAGAGAAAAATATTTCTCGGTCTTTTCATCTTCGTAAATAGCCGGAACACTGATTAAATTATCCGTTTTGACATCTTTACCAAATACAGAAACAATCACCGTTTTGACACTTTCTTTCCCGTAAGTTTGCTTCAAATAGCGGGTAATATCATACAGCCGTTTTTTCTTTGCGGTGTCGAGGCTTTTAATTTCAGGATTTTTTTGATCACTGATGAAAGGTTTTGCTTCAGTGTACAAGCGGGTGAGTTCACTTTTCAATGTGTGTTTCGTGATGCTGAACACACTCCACGGACCCACTGAAAAAAGAAACGCTATCGCTGCAAATGAAATGTAAATCCATTTCACCTGTCTGGTTTTGGTAAGGAAAATATAAATACTGACGCCGAAAAGCCAGAGATTGAGCAGTAAAACATACAACCGGTTGATGGTGATACCGTAGTCCGAAAGCCGGCGCATGATGCCCACAAACATCAAAATAAGCAAAGGCAAAAGAATAATCGGGAAAAATCGTGTGAATAGTTTTGCCGGTTTATTTTCACCTTTCAGATAAATTGGATGTATCAAGCTAATAGTCAGGTAACCGACAATGCCCAGTATGGAAACCAGCCACGAAACCCAACCATTCGGCAGTTCCCAGGTTACAATAATTTTAGCCAGATAAACATATAATATCAGGATGTAAATACCCAGAATGGGCAATAAAATATATAAGCCAAGTATCTTGTAAATTTTAGGAAACTCTACCGTTTTTTCTTCTTCGCTTATACTCAAACGGGGCATTGACGAAAGAAAATATACGGAGCCAAAAAGCACGAAACACAATACAGAAAGGTAGCCGTACGAGTTATCCGGAATATTCATACCGAAAAGTTTATCGAGCGAAAGCAGTGCCAGGCTCAAACCGGCCATCAGAACTCCGGCAAAAACATAGGCTGTAATCAGTTGATAGATAACATCCAGTACGTAATTCCAAAATGCAAGCGGACGTTTGCCGGTAATGAAAGGGGCAAAAAACACAGCCGCGCCGAAACTGACACCCAGCACCAACATCCGGATGATTTCGGCTTCCACCACCGGTTTTTGTAAGGTGAATGTAAACCATGCAACACAAGCAATCAATAGTACATTCAGAATATTTTTCAGCAGACAGCCAATTCTGTTCTCGGCAAAAAGATAAAATGCCAGCGAAAGTAAAATGGTGAGCCCCAGCATCCACCAAAGCCGTTCATCAAAAAGGTCTTTGAAATTGTTGTGGATTTGAATAATCATCAGGACTGCAAAGGTGAGAATAGCTGCAATCGTAATAGGGAAACGCATCAAAGCCTGCTGCAATTTCTCTCCGAAATTTTTGAATGAGAATTTTGGGAATGCCATGTTGACTGATTTTAATGTAATTCAAGTATCAAAACTGTTTTTCCGGGAATAGTGACCGTATTTTGAATATCTACTGTTTTGCCCGAAATAATATCTGTTCCGGATACGAAACCTTTCGTTGCTTCGGTAAAACGATCTGTGGATAAAACGTTTTCATTCTCATTATTGTTGCATACCACCATTACTGTTTTAGTGGAATTGTAACGGAAGAAAACATACACTCCATTTTCGGGAATAAACTGCTTCATTTTCCCGCTTTGAAGCACCGGGTTGGCTTTCCGGTAATGTAAAAGTGCTTTCAGGTAATTGAATACCTCATTTTCTTTTATTGTTCGGGTATCGGCGTTAAAAGCATTGTGTTTGTCGCCTGCCCATCCTCCGGGGAAATCAAACCGGTGACCTTCGTAATTACCGGGGTTGCCGTCCATCATCACTTCGGTGCCATAATAAATCTGCGGATAACCGCGGGAAGCAATCAGCATAGCCAGTCCCATTTTATATTTTTTCAAATCACCTTTTACAGTGGTCGAATACCGGTCAATATCATGATTATCCAGAAAATTCATAATCATATTGGTATTTGCATACACGAAATCCTGCGCAAAATGGCTGTAAAATTTCGCTGTGCCGCTTTCCCACCCCTCCTTTTCATTAAAAACTTCCGACAGTTTATCTTTCAGAACAAAATCCATCACACTTTGCAGGTTGGAGTTGAAACCGTCTTTATTGTTGTTGCCCGACTGATAATAAGCAATTTCGGCTGGTGTTTTCACCCAGCATTCTCCCACCACATTCATTTTCGGGTATTCATCGCGGATAGTCTGAATAAAGTTTGAAGCTATCCGGATATCGTTGTACGGATAGGTATCCACCCGCATTCCGGCAATCTGCGCTGTTTCAATCCAGAAAATATACACCTGGCTCATGTAATCGAACAGTAATGGATTTGAAAGATTGAGATCTGGCATGTTGGGTGCAAACCAGCCGTGAGTAAGTTTGTAACGGTCTGTCTCGCTTACGTAAGGGTCAGTCCAGGTTGTCATGCGGTAGTTGGATGAGGTGTAGCTGGGCCAGGTATTGAACCAGTCTTTGGCCGGAACATCTTTCATCCACCAGTGGGAACCGCCGCAGTGATTGGGCACCACGTCGATAATCATTTTGATGCCGTAACGGGCAGCTGTTTGCGAAAGTCGGAGGTAATCACCGTTATTGCCCAGGCGAGGATCTATTTTGTAATAATCTGAACAACCGTAATGGTGGTAGGAATAGTTTGTGTCATTGTTATCAAAGAATGGCGTAGTCCAGAGTGCCGTAATTCCCAGATCAGCCAGATACGGAATTTTTTGGACAATGCCTTCCATGTCACCACCGTGGCGTTTTCCCGGATCAGCCCGGTTCACACCCTGAACATATCCTTTGATGCTGTCGTTAGTCGGATTGCCGTTGGCAAAGCGGTCGGGCATGAGCAGGTAAACGTTGTCGGCTTCGGTAAAACTCTCGCGATCGGCTGAATTGGGCATACGTTCTTTCAGTTCATATTTCACCAACTGCTTTTTCTTCCCGTTTTTCAGTTCAATATTGAAAAATCCGGCTTTTGTTTCCCTATTAATATTAATGTATAGAAAAATATAATTCGGATTATCTGTCCGTTTTTTATCCGTGATAGTTATGCCCGGATAATTGATTGAAACATCGCATTTGGAAATATCTTTTCCATGAAGCATTAGCTGCAAATCGGGATTATGCATATTTGTCCACCAATAGGTTGGTTCACAATGTTGCACCCACGACAGTTTCGGACTTCGGACTTCGGATTTCGGATTTTGTTTCGCATTAAGTTGAAAAACAAAACTTATCAGGATAATTAATAGTTGTAACTTTCTCATATTTTAAGCTTAATAACAAGTTATCGGAAAAATGAACAATTGGTGGATTTTTGTGTCTTTTTATTTAATTTTCTGCTTTCAGCAAATTTCTATTTTCAATTTCTTGCAGCACACTCATTTGATGTATCGCTATTTGATTAAGTTTGATTAATCGCTCCTTTTGTTTCATTTTTTCATTGATAAACAATGCATTTAAATTTTCCATGTTTGATAAGCAAATCAATTCATTGATAGTTGCATAATCCCGGATGTTTCCTTTTATAGTTGGATTATCGTCTCTCCATTGTTTAGCTGTTTTTCCAAATAATGCAACATTCAAGACATCAGCTTCATTTGCATAAATTATTGATGCCTGAAAATCAGAAATAACTTGTGGTATCAAATTTCGTTTAATAGCATCAGTATGAATATGATAATTAAGTTTGGCTAGCTCACGTTTTGCTGACCAACCAAGCTGCTTTTGTTCTTCATCTTTGAGACGTTGAAATTCCTTAACAATATATATCTTAAATTCGGGGCTTATCCACATGGCGAATTCAAATGCAATGTCTTTGTGAGCATACGTTCCACCATATCTGCCTGCTTTTGCCCGGATACTAATAGCATTGGTTCTTTCAACAAATTCTTTTACACTTATTTTAAATCTATTAAGTCCGGATTGACTTTTAATTATGGCGAATTCGCCATAATTAAAAGTTGGATTATATATTTTTTCCCAAATTCCAATATATTCCAGCGTATTTCTGTTTCGCAACCAATCAGTTACAAAAAAATCGCCGTCTTTCGCCCTTAGCATATCTGTAATGCAAATGTAATCTTCATTGTGAATTTTGAGTACATTTATTTCGGTTGAATTTACATTTATTTTTGTCATAAAGGGGTATTGATTAGACAGTAAAGTGTCGTAAATAAAAAAGTCAACGATTAGACTAAAATTTTGCTCTATATAAAGATTTGATGATGTAGCTTGCAGTTATTTGTTCAACTCTTCAAGACATTTTTATACTCCCTATCTATCCCATTATTTCAGGAAGGGGAATTATATCTTTTATTTCTTTTTTATATGTATTGGGTCATCCTTATCTTCCACATTCAGCGTCAAAATACCGGCTAAAATCATAAATCCTCCGCCAAGAACGAGTGTATAAATAGGATGTCCGTGAAACAGGTGTTTGGTGATACTTCCCAATATGGTAGCTGCCAAAATCTGTGGCAACACGATAAAAAAGTTGAAGATACCCATGTAGGTTCCCATTTTCGATGCAGGTAGCGATCCTGTCAGCATGGCGTAAGGCATTGAAAGAATGCTAGCCCAGGCTATGCCCACTCCAACCATACTGATAATAAGCAAATCGGGATTTTTGAAAAAAATCAGTGAGATTAATCCCAGTCCACCAATTATCAATGCAACCAGATGTGTATATTTTCTGGAAATTCTCCGCGCCAAAACGGGCAACAGGAATGCCACAGCAGCGGCAAAGAGGCTGTAAGCACCGAAAAGTATGCCCACCCAATTGGCACCGGTATTGTATAAGGCGGATTTTGTGTCGGTTGTACCGAAATGATATTCGGTGATTGCCGGTGTGGCATAAATCCACAGAGAGAATAGCGCAACCCACGTGAAAAACTGCACCAGAGCAAGTTGTCCCATCGTTTTGGGCATATTGAGCAAGTCGGTCATTATTTCCACCATGCCATTGGTTTTATCCCTGTTACGAAGCGAAGCCACTGCTAAAAACAAAATCGCCACCAACAAAAATAAACCACCCAATACATAAATCTGGACATCGAGTGTGAAGAAATAAACCAAAGCAACAATAACTGCTCCAATCAGGCCAAAAAGCAAAGCGAATTTATTGAATTTTTCGGGAGCAACCTGAGTGGTCGATTTGTTGTCAGTCTGTTTATCTGCAGTACTTTCAGAGGCAAAACTGTTGAGTTCTTCGGGCGGATATTCTTTGGTGGTAAAAATAGTGATAAGAACCGATGTGATAAAGACTATTCCACCCACGTAAAATGACCACCTCACCGTATCTGGTATTGCCTGATCGCCAAGTGGTACATTTGAGACTTTAAACCAGTTGGTGAGTATATATGGCATAGCCGAACCGGCAACTGCACCCAGTCCGATAAAGAAACTCTGCATTGAAAATCCGAGCGTGCGTTGTTCGGAAGGCAGCATATCGCCGACAAATGCCCTGAAAGGTTCCATGGAGATATTGATGGATGCATCCATTATCCAGAGCAAACCGGCTGCCACCCACAAAGCCGGTGAATTTGGCATTAACAGGAGCATGGTTGAAGCCAGGACAGCTCCGGTCAGAAAGAACGGCTTTCTTCTTCCCAGCCGGTTCCATGTTTTATCGCTCCAATGACCGATGATGGGCTGAATAATTAGTCCGGTAACAGGAGCAGCCAGCCAGAGAATTGGAATATTTCCTATATCAGCACCCAGACTGTCAAATATCCGGCTCACATTGGCATTTTGCAAAGCAAAGCCAAACTGAATTCCGAGAAATCCAAAACTCATATTCCATATCTGCCAGAAACTTAAACGGGGTTTCTGCCCCCTAACCCCCTGAAGGGAAGATTTGTTCTGTTGTTGTAGATTTGCAGTTTTCATGTTTTTTACCTTACCCAACCCAACTCCAAATCCTGCCTGTGATTGACTAGGAGAGCGAGTGTATATTCAATTGATATTATTAGTTAAAAATGGAAGTCATTAAATTGTATATCAGCAAAAAGATATAATTTTTCAATCTTTGCATATCTAGAGTTCCCCCTTTAGGGGGTTAGGGGGCAGTTGCTTCGTTGTTCCCCTAACCATCAGTTTCGTTTTAATTATACGGTTGGTGTACTGGCCGTTGGTAGTGCCCCTGATTTTATCAATCAGCAGCCTTGCGGCAGTTTTACCCACTTCATACCCGTGTTGTTCGACCGTAGTCAGCATCGGGTCACATGCCAGCGCCAGATCGCCACCCGAAAAACCACAGATGGAAATATCTTCGGGTATCCGGTATCCGGCTTTTTTAACGGCATACAGAATTCCGGATGCACAATGGTCGTTAATAGCAAAAAAAGCATCGGGACGATCTGTTCTGTTCAGCACTTCAGGGGTAAGATTTATGGCAGCTTCACGGGTATCGCATACGTACATAAGCGATTCGTCCACCTTAATATTGTGTTTTCGTAAAGCATCCAGGTAACCGTTTTTCCGGTTTTTCGAAATTTCGAGATGCAAAGGAGAACTGTAGAATGCAATCCGGCGGCATCCGGTTTCTATCAGATGCTCTACTGCCTGCATGGCTCCGGCATAATCATCGACCACTACCCTGTCGGTACGTATTCCGATACAGATACGATCATAAAACACCAGCGGAATATCGTTATCGAGAATTTGCTGAAAGTGATCGTAAGTGCTTGTTTCTTTCGACAGACTGGAAAGCACCCCGGCCACTCTGGCATTGATCAGTGCGTCTGTAATTTTCAGTTCTTTTTTAAAATTTTCGTCCGACTTGTATAGTATCAAATTAAATCCCTCGTTATAAGCGACCTCCTCAATACCCGATACGATGGAGGAGAAGAAATAATGCACAATTTCAGGAACAATAACACCAATAGTATTGTTTCTTTTAAGACGCAGATTAAAAGCCATTTCATTGGGCTTATAATGCATTTCTTCTGCACATTGCTTGACAATCTCAATTGTTTTTTTACTGATATCCGGATGGCTCTTCAGTGCGCGCGAAACCGTCGAGGCTGAGATATTCAGTTTTTTTGCAATATCTACGATAGTAATTTGTGTTTTTGTCATGGACATGTAACATTTGCTGGATTAATGAAACGATAACTGATGCAAATTACAAAATATATTTGCAAATGTAACAAGTTTAATTTAAATATGCTTTATTAAAATTTGTTTGTCTCTCAATATAATTGCAAACGTTTGCGGTGGAAAAAATGCCTATTCATAGAGTTAAGTGAAAATAAAATTAACTAATAATCTATTTTTGCTTCGATATTTTCCACCCTTGAATTGTGATGTGTTAGATGAACGTATTTGTTATACAAAAATAGGGAAATATCTAATCTTTTCTGGAAAAATTTCATTAACAAATAATATTTATAAACCTCAAAAAAAACAGAATGCATGAAGGACGCACGTTTTAATTTAAAAATTCGATCTATTCTGATCGTAGTGCTGACACTTGTGTTTGGCTTCAGTGCCAACGCACAAAAAATTTCCGTTACGGGGATAGTCAAAGATGCAGCCGGAGAAACAGTCATTGGTGCCAGTGTTCTTGAAAAAGGAACAACAAATGGTATCACCACTAACTTCAACGGTGAATTTACCCTATCAGTATCGTCAAATGCTACATTAGTAGTCAGCTATGTAGGTTACAAAACACAGGAAGTACCTGTAGCCGGAAAGAAGAATCTTGTTATAACACTTGAAGAAGACGCTCAGGTGCTGGGTGAAGTTGTTGCTATCGGGTATGCCACCGTTAAAAAATCGGACGCAACCGGATCGGTTACAGCTATCAGACCAGACAAGATGAACAAAGGTCTCACAACCAATGCCCAGGATATGATTGCCGGTAAAATTGCCGGTGTAACTGTAACTTCCGATGGTGGTGCTCCCGGTGCCGGTTCAAAAATCCGTATCCGTGGTGGTTCATCCCTGAATGCAAGTAACGACCCGTTAATCGTTATTGACGGACTGGCCCTTGACAACGAAGGTATTAAAGGAGTTTCAAACCTCCTGAGTACAATCAATCCGAATGATATTGAAACATTTACCGTACTGAAAGATGCTTCTGCAACTGCCATTTACGGTTCACGTGCTTCAAACGGTGTTATCCTTATCACAACCAAAAAAGGTCAGAAAGGAAAATTACGCATTTCTTACGACGGAAACATGTCGGTAAGTACTCTCAACAAACAAATTGACGTCTTGACCGGAGATGAATACAGGGATTATGCAAAAAAATTGTATGCCGATCAACCGGATGTGATTGCCAAACTTGGTACTGCTAACACCAACTGGCAGGATCAGATTTATCAGAATGCAGTAAGCAATGATCACAACATCAGTCTGTCGGGTATGGCGTTAACTGTTCCGTATCACGTTTCAGTAGGTTATACCGGTCAGAAAGGTATCCTTAAGACCTCAAACTTCGAACGTGTTACCGGTTCTATCAATTTAAATCCATCCTTCTTCAACGACGCTTTGAAAGTTAACCTGAGTGCAAAGGGAATGTACGCGAAAACCCGTTATGCCGATACCGGTGCAATTGGAGCTGCCGTTGCCATGGACCCGACTCAGACAGTCGAATCTTCGAAAGAACCATTCCAAAGCAAATTCGGAGGTTACTGGGCATGGTATCAGACCGATGATAAAATCGGAATTATCCAAAACCCACAGGCTACATACAATCCGGTAGCCACCCTGATGCTCAACTCAGACGTCGCAAAATCGAAAGACTTTATCGGTAGCGCATCGTTTGATTACAAATTACCTTTCCTGCCCGAACTGACTGCTCACCTGAACCTGGGTACTGAAATATCAACAGGTAAACAGGATCTGCTGCAACCGGTTACCATGTCAAACCGTAACAATTATTACGGTCGCCAGGGTTGGGATCAGATCAACAAGAAAAATGAATCGCTGACCTACTTCATGCAATATGCCAAAGAATTCGGTTCAAGCAATTTTGATATCATGGGTGGTTATGAATGGCAACACTTCTATCGCGAACAACAAAACGATTATAAGGGACTTTTCAAAACAGATACCAACTCGGACGGTGTTGTTGACAGCAAAGACGACTACTACGATCATGTTGAAAAAACAAAAGACAATAATAAATATTTTGCAACAGAAAGTTATCTGGTTTCATTCTTTGGCCGTTTGAATTACAATCTGCTTAACAGATATCTGTTTACAGCTACCCTTCGCGACGATGCTTCATCAAGATTTGCCGAAGATACCCGCTGGGGTTTATTCCCTTCCTTTGCATTTGCCTGGAAGATCAACGAAGAAAGCTTCCTGAAAGATGTACGGAGCATTTCCGACCTCAAACTTCGCCTTGGTTATGGTATTACCGGACAACAAAACCTGTTACAGGGTGATTATCCATATATTCCGGTATATACTTCAAGTATGGAAGGTGCATTCTATCAATTTGATAACAAATATGTAACAACTGCACGTCCGGACGCTTACAATCCTAAACTGAAATGGGAAGAAACAACCACTTATAACGTTGGTTTGGACTTTGGTTTATGGAATTCAAGATTAACAGGATCTCTGGATGTTTATCAGCGTGACACAAAAGACCTTATCAACGTTGTTCAGATACCTGCCGGAACCAACTTCAGAAACAAGGTTATCAGCAATATCGGAAACATGACCAACAAGGGCGCTGAATTTTCCATCAATGCAAAAGCAATTTCAAACAAAGACATGACCTGGGAAATTGGCTACAACGTTACCTACAACCGGAATAAGATTACCAAACTTACCAACGGATCGGAAGAAGGCTACTACGTTGCTACCGGTGGAACTTTCCAGGGAACCACTCAGGCACATTCAGTAGGTTTCCCGGCATCTTCATTCTATGTTTACGAACAGGTTTACGACAAAAACAATAAACCGATTGAAGGTCTTTTTGTTGACCGCAGTGGTGATGGTATCATCAATGAAGCCGACAAATATTTCTACCACAATCCGAATGCCGACTTTACCATGGGATTAACTTCAAAACTTACCTATCATCATTTTGATTTAGGTTTCTCACTCAGAGGAAGTATCGGTAATTACAACTACAATGCTGTTGAAGCAGGACGCTTAAATGTTGGTACCAGCGGACTTTGGTCACCACTCGGATATTATTCGAATGTCACCAGAACTGCAATGGAAACGAAATTCTCCGGAAAATCAACCATTCAATTCATGTCTGATCACTACATACAGAATGCTTCATTCGTACGTTGCGACAACATAACACTCGGTTACTCATTCGATAAACTACTGAACATTATTTCAGGTGGTCGTATTTATGCTACCGTTCAAAATCCTTTTGTAATTACAAAATACAAAGGCTTGGATCCTGAAGTATTTGGTGGTATTGACGGCAATCTTTATCCAAGACCTATTATTTCAGTTATCGGCGTAAGTCTTAACTTTTAATTAACTTATTAAATTTTTAGCATTATGAATTTAAAACATATTAAATATTATTCCCTGGCAGCAATTATTGCTGTGACGTTTGGTGCTACTTCTTGCGTGGGGGATTTGGATGTTACGCCAATAAATCCGCAGGTAACGCAAACATTTGACAAAGATGCTGTTTTTGCCAAAGTGTATGCATCATTTTCATTAACCGGACAACAAGGAGCAGCAGGTAACAACGACATCGACATCCCGGATGAAGGTCGTTATTCTCTATATCGTTGCTTATGGAACCAAAACGAACTCACCACCGACGAAGCAATCTGCGCCTGGGGTGATGCCGAAGTTATTGAACTGAACAGCAACAGCTGGTCATCGACCAATACTTCTACCGAAGGTCTGTACGCCCGTCTTTACTTTATTGTTGTGAGCAGCAATCATTTTCTGGAACAAACTGCAGGCATGACTGATGCAGCTACTGTTAAACAACGCGCTGAAGTGAGATTTCTTCGTGCATTGGGTTACTATTATCTGATGGATTTATATGGCAATGTTCCTTTCACCGAAACTATTTCCGACCAACTTCCACCGCAGATTAAGCGTGCCGATTTGTACACCTATATCCTGAAGGAACTCACAGCTTGTGAACCCGATATGTATGCACCGAAAGCTGCACCTTATTACCGGGTGGATAAAGCTGCCAACTGGATGCTGAAAAGCCGGATTTTCCTGAATGCTCAGGTATATACCGGCACCGCCCAGTGGGACTCTGCTATGATATATTCCAAAAAAGTAATGGATTCTGCCTATAAATTGGCACCTGTCTATAAACACATCTTTAT
>Ga0209098_1003874_pt1 | contig 11963 bp, 17 predicted proteins | sample AD_JPNHW1_MetaG_FD_184429 | JGI IMG/M metagenome (GOLD analysis project Ga0209098, IMG submission 184429) | Active sludge microbial communities of municipal wastewater-treating anaerobic digesters from Japan - AD_JPNHW1_MetaG (SPAdes) (version 2) | ecosystem: Engineered > Bioreactor > Anaerobic... | reverse complement strand
GGTCGGGGTTTTCACTGAAACCGCAAAGACGATCATCACTGCGGTTTGTGCTGAACAGTTCCCCCCGGCACCATCGTTCCAGAACTGCAGGTACTGCGATTACGCGGACCTGTGCGAGGGGAAGGAAGCGGGGGAGTAAGGTTTTTTGTGGATCTCCGTGGGGAAGCCCACGCAACCGGGACGCCGGCCCCGTTGAACGTAATAAAAAAAAGATTACAAAGATTTTTGCAGCTCGAGAATCTCTTTGCCGATCTGCTGTACCGTCTTTTTCTTGAACGTCTTCTTCCGCTCTTTGGTATAATCGCCACTCCCGGGATCAAAACTCCGGATAAACCGGACAGCATCCTCCGGTCCAAGGGCATTGACCAGGGCATCGTACCCTTCGCTCTGGATCTGGGCAATGGTCTTACTCTCCGTCATGGTTCAACTCCATAAACCAGTGCAGCGGGTTATCGACCCGTATTGATATACGTGGGGTATGCTTCTTCATAATCCTTATGACCTCATCATCGGTTGTCAGGAAGATCGCACCGGCTTTTTCCGCACAGGCAAGATGGATCGCGTCCATCCCCATGATTCCGTCATTTTCAATTTCTTCTGCCCGGGACAGCAGGATTTCATCAACCCGGATGGTCTCCCGGGCACGGCTGATCAGCCGCAGTACATGAGATTTTTTTTGGGGATCCCCCATGAGACCCACTTCGTACAGTACCGCAGTACTCGTGATCAGCTCCCAGTCAAGTGAACAGCGTTTGAGAATTGCCAGAATGGCCTCAGTCTCGAGGCGGATCCTGGTCTCGTGATGGTTATCGAAAGGCCGGCACAGGCAGCACACGTCAAGGTATATCTTCACGATAACCTCCCGGATTCTCTATTATTATTAAAAACCGATAAAAGGTTGCATCATTTTTTTTATAAGAGAGAATCCACCCGGGCAGTTCATGCACCGCTGGTAATGCTCCTGCATTGCAATGAGCCAGTGGAGTCTGGAGAACTGGAGAAAATCATGAATGGTGCCGGACCAGCCGCGGGGATTTTTTTCATCCATTAAAAAAGCAACTCGTAATAATGAGCAGGCAGCCTGGAAGGAGCGATAAAAAATCCGGGTACACTTCCGGGCAATCCCACGCAACCGGAGCGCCGGCCCCGTTGAGCGTCAGACCCCGCACGATCCTCCTCGGAGTCCCGGAGATCCCGGACCCCGCTCCAGTCACCGCACCGGGGCCGGTCAGTCTGCAGCACGTCTAACCCCCTTTTCCGCCTCCCTAACCCTGCCAAATACTGCTATCCTCCTCCGGCGTAAAACTACCGAAAAATCCTGAAACCCTGCCGGTTTTTCACAAAACCCTGTCAAAACATGCAAAAAAATGGTCAATCCGGGCATATAACGTGGCCGGATTCGTCCATCCCTCCGGGAACCCCTCTCACCGTCGGAGAGGTGAAGATCCCCGGAAAGGGGTACCGGGACCAGCTGCCGGGCAGGAACCTCCCGCAGGTCATCCGGCCCCCGTTTCCGCCTCGCTAACCCTGCCATATACTGCTATCCTCCACCGGCGTAAAACTACCGGAAAATACCTGAAACCCTGCCGGTTTTTCACAAAACCCTGTCAAAAATCCGGAAAAATGGTCAATCCGGGATTTTATATGCCCCGTTGGGAGCATCCCTGAAACTTCCCTTCCGGGGCAGGGATCGGAATTTGCCCCTGCTCCAACAGGGACACCGGCAGGATGCGGGAAGACGGAAAGAAAAGATTGACTCCCATCATGGCCTGACCATCTCAAACACCGACCGTGCCGACCCGACCACAAGCCGGGCCGACTCCTCATTATAAATGCAACCGTAATCGGCACCTTCGCGGAGATCCATGGCAAAGGAAAAATGCTCCAGGACTTCCCGGTTTATCACTGTTCTTCCTTCATCAGCTCCCGGATCTGTTTCTGGAGAACCGGTAATTCTTCATGAATGCTGGTCCAGAGCAGGTTCTTTGTCAACGCGGAAATACCGGGGGGTAACGATATCCCGGACCCCGGCAAGTCCGCTCCAGTCCACTTCAGAGTGGCTTGCGATCATGGATTCCGGCAGATTTTTCGAAGCCTCGCCGATTACCTGAAGGTTGCGGAGGATCGCATCCTTTGTCCGTTCATCAGCCATCAGCTGATCAAAGGAAATATCCCGGGTAAATATCCGGATCTTTTCTACGGATTGATCGATATCAAACAAAAGAAGGGAAGAAGATCGTTTTTCAGACATACACGACCTCGTGCATGACCTGGTCGCGGATCAGGGGATGAAGGCCATCGGGAGTAACAAGATCTACCCGGATTGCAAGACGATCGGAAAGCAGATTTTTCAGGTGCACAAACGCCATCATGCCGATCGGTTTGCTGAATTCCACGACCAGGTCAAGATCGCTCTGTTCAGTCTGATGTTTCCGGGAGTATGAGCCGAAGATACCAATACTGCTGACGTGATAGTGTTCCCTGAGCTCGGCCCTCATATCCCGCAGCTTGTCAAGGATCTCGGTTGTATTTCTCATGTTCCTGAGGGAATATTGGTATTCCCCCTATATGAGCGATATGGAGGGTTCACCCTGGGGATATGCTTCCAGGGCCGGACGTCCCCCGGCACGCTGGACCCCTTTTTCCTCAGTCCCAACTCTGCCATATCCTGCTATCTCCCACCGGCGTAATAAATGCCGGATCCAGCAAAAACCCTGCTGTTTTTTCACAAAACACTGTCAAAAATCCGGAAAAATGGTCAATCCGGGCATTTTACAGGCCCGGATTAGCATAGCCCTCCGGATGAGAGGGGAGGAGCCCCTTTCCGGCGGAGGGGGATCCTGCACGCTCACCCCGGTCCTCCCGGACCTTCACCGGCAACCGGCTCCTTAAGGGACATGAGGATGTCGCCGCCGGGAGCCAGACTTACCGGTTTTTTCTCATCCGTTGCCTGTACGGCCGGTACCTCCCCGCTGCCGGGTTCCGGGACTACCGGACTTTTCTCACTACCCGGAGGTTCCGGCAGTGCCGGGGGTATATCGCCCGCTGCCGGATCTTCCGGAACCTCTCCATCAGCGATCTTCTCCGGCGCTGCCGGTTTTTTCTGGCAAGACCGGCTCCGGTTTATCCTCGCGTGCGCCATGGGCCCGGCCGGCAGGACGTTTCCGTCCGCACCGATCTCCGCGATGCCGTCACCCAGCACGCGGAAGAACCGGAGCACGCCGTACCGGGAGCACAGCCAGAGCTCCAGGGAGACCGGGCCGCCGGCCGGGTGGATCCGGAGCGGGGCGATGGTGTTGTGGAACTCCGCTGCAATCTCCGCGGGCGTACCATGGATCCGCGGGGCGCTCTGGACCCGGACGATCGCGAGGATGCCGCCGCCCGACACCATCAGGTCGGCCGTGCTCCCCCGGGTCCGGCGGAAGTGCATCACGTGGCCCCGGGCCATCGCAGCGCGAAGGGCGGCAGCGAAGGCTTTTACCGGCAACGGACCGCGGCTCATGTCACGCACCTCCGGACCGTTTTCCCTGCCCGCGTCACCGCCGGTTCCCCCGCAGGCCCTCCGAGGAATTTCGTCCGGACGCTCACGTTGTAGTGGTGCCAGTGCGTCCGGACCACGCTGATGCGGTACACGGCCTCGCCTTTGAGCTGGATCAGTTTCGCGATGACCTTCGGGATCAGGTGCAGCGGGACTTCCGCTGCCTGCACGGAGAGGCTCTTTGCCATCACGACCACCCCGCCGGCCCGCACGGTCCCGTGACCGGCCCGGGCAGGGCCGGACCTGGAGGCCGGAAAGCCGTATCCATTCCTGCCGGGGCGCAGCCGGCCGGCCGACTATCAGGAGGTTCGTCTTCGCTGCCGGGTGGTTGTTCCTCTGCCGATTCACTTCTTTCCTCTGCCGATTCACTTCTTTCCTCTGCCGGGACCTTCCGGTCCTGGCCCTGGCTCAGCATATCCATTTCGTTTCTCCTTTCCAATCACGTTCAGTTCAGCGTGCGATACCCTGCAGTCCCCGGGCTTCCGGCCCGGGTCCCGGCCGTCCCCGCCCGCGAAAGCGGCCGCTGTCGTACGAGCAGAATCGCGGACAACAGCCTGCCCTCCCGGGATGCGGGAGCACGGCTACGAATGCAGAAGAGCGGCAGGAACCCTGCCGGGCGTCCCGGTACCTGCCGGGAGAATCCCACGAATGCACGGTGACGAAACCCCGCCGGCCCGTACCGGGACCGCACGGTACACCATCCGGCCATCTTCATCCGGACGGACCATGCGGTACCCGAGCAGGGTGCAGATGAGCACCAGCCGGAAGACCGCTTCTTCGGCACGGGCCCGTATTGATGCGAGCGAGTGGCCGAGAGCGGCGACCCTCGTGGTCACGGGATTACCGGGTTCGTCTGGCATTGTAAATATTTTATAAAAGCAATCCCGGATGATAAAGTAATTGGTCGCAGGGCCGGATGATGCAAGGGATGTACCGTCGTAAGCGCAGGGAAAACGGGATGCCAGAACCGCATGCGGGCGCGGGGAGATTACAATATCCCTGGAACCGGCAGGAGGATCACGCAGCGGAAAGAGGACGAGATCCGTCATCTGAAAAAAATCCACGAAACAAGGAAAAGTCCATGCGAATGACAACCGAAATGACAACCGAAATGACAACCATCACCGCAGGACATACCGGGCCCCGCGCCGGTCGCCCTCCCGTTGTACCAGGTTTTTTTCCACCATTGAAGTCAGTTCTTTGAGCGCTGCCTGCCGGGAAATTTTGAACCTCGAGACCAGATCGCTTGACTTCACCGACCCGTTCGTGTGGATGAACTCAATGATCTGCATCTGCCGCTCAGAGAGGGCAACCTGGCCCCCGGCCTCCTTCCGGTGCTCATCGGACGAGAGCAGCAGCACCCGTTCCTTTACACGGGAGAGCGAGATCTCCACGCCTTCCAGGAAATATTCAAGCCAGGGGGTGCAGTCGGGCCAGGTCCCGTTCGTGCGCTTCAGCACCGCATAGTACGCGTTCCGGTCGCTGTCATAAAAATCATCGAGCGTAAAGAACCGTTTGATATCGAACTCCCGCAGGGTAAGGACCAGGGTCGCAAGCGCCCGGGCTGTCCGGCCATTGCCATCCACGAACGGGTGGATCCGGACCAGCTCGTAATGGACCATGCCGGCAACCAGGACCGGGTGCATCCGGCGGGCGTCCTCCGAGTTCAGCCATCCAACCAGCCGTTCAACCTGCGGCCGGACATCTTTGGGACCCGGCGGTGAGTACACAACCTCTTTCGTGCGCCGGTTTCCGACAACGACCCGCACCGTCCGGAATGCCCCTTCCATCGCCGGATCGTCGAGCGTGTCACGCGTTATGTCGCGGTGCAGTGCAAGGATATTGGTATCGGAAACGGCCTGGTTTTTCTGGTACGTGCTGATATGCTCCAGCACCTGAAGATAGTTCAGCACTTCAGCCTTTGCCCGCCGGGCTGCCATGATCTCCCGGCCATCTGCGAGCCGGCTCACTTCCTCAAGAGAAAGGGGATTGCCTTCAATGGCCGTGGATGCGTGCGCTGCACGGACGAGCTGCTCCCGCCGTACCGAGACTTCCCATTTCGGCACGAGATGGGCATGGAGGATCACCTCCCGTGCAGCAGTAATGGCTGCAAGCCGCCGGACCATATCATGGGTATAGGAAAATACCGGGACAAACGCAGGGGTATCCTTCATGAAAGCTCCTGATCATGACGCTTTTTTCGTACCTGAAAGGTGATTATGGTGCCGGAGTAAAAAAATCACCCGCTCTCTCGCAGCGGCTCACCCAGGAGAACTTTCCTGACCTGTATTCTCTCGAAAAGAGGGCGGTCGCGTGTACGGAGCTGAAGGGCTTCATCCGGCGATACAATAACCGGGGATTTTTTCGTGATTTGCCGGACTCAGGCCGTGCGAGCAGCGTCTTCAGTGCCGGGCGATCGGTTGATTCAATGGAGAGATCGATATCGCTTTCAGCAGAATCTTTCCCCCCCGTATCTTTTAAAAACCATTATCAGAACCTTCCACCGGGGAGAAATGGGTTGTGCCGGATGACCTGGCCCGTGCCGATAACCAGTTTGATGAAGAGGTCCCTCATCACAGCCGGTTTCGGAGATACCGGAAGGGTGAAAATCCCCCGGGGAAAAACCAAAAAATTATCTGTTTTAAAAAATCAGATGAACTATTCCATTTCGATATAAATGCCGTCCCACCTCACGAGATGTACCTCATTTTTAGTATTGACGGTCAGGGGAATGGACCAGATATAGCTGGCACGGTTTTTGTCGTAATATAATCTTGCGGGGTCGCGGACCGTGCGGGTCCCGGCCGCACCTTTCCCCGATGTTGCCGTGAATGCCGCAATGCTGTCGGGAAATACCCCGGGCGGGTTCCCGAGGATGAAGATCGCATCGCTCGGGGCAACCGGGCCTTTCGAAACTCCGCCTTTTTCGTTGACCGTTATCGTGATCTGGTTCCCTGTGGTATAACTCGCAAACCTCAGCTCCCAGCGGCCCATGTTGGCGGGAAGCCGCCCGTCCGGCATGAGGGAGAACCCGTTTGCCTCAACGAGCAGCGCATCGGTGTCCAGCGAACTTTTTGCCAGGGGAAGGGCGATCGCATTCGCCCAGAGCAGGCCCCCGTCCGTTCCTGCGGGCCGCGGGCTCGGGGAGTCCCAGAAACAGCCGCAAAAAAGAACCGCAAGTAAGAGGAGGAGGAGCATTCCTGTCCGGTGGAAGTTGTGCACGACCGACCACCTCACGGCGACAGGAAATTCAGCCCGAGGCCAACGAGGAATGCTTTTTCAAACCCGGGAAAAGGCATCCCGCTCCGGTATTCATAGAGGTCTTCCTGCACGGCCGCTCCCCACATCCCCTGGTACCCGGAACTCTTGTTGACCACAGGCCACCAGATATCCACCTCCCGTATCTCGACCTCGCTGTCACTGCCGTTCCAGTCCCGGACATTGAGGGCATTGAGCTTCGGGTCCAGGTTCGCAAGGTCCCAGCCCCACCGCGCCATCTCGGATGGCTCGAAGAGCAGCTTCCGGTCCATGGCCGCCGGTTTGATGATACACCCCCATTCCCCCTCGGCCGGGGTCGTTTCCGGCTCGGGAGCCGACGGCGGAGGCGTGGTGGTCACCGTACCGGAACCGGGATTTTCGCAGGCAATGGCGATCAGGTTGAACGGGAACGGGATGAGAAGCGCTTTCGTGACCGCAACCGCAGCATCCTTGACCCCGTCGACCGTGTCTTCAACGGTAGTAACAACCTCGTCAGCCCCTTCGTCCACCGTACCGGCAAGTTCACAGGCCTCCCCGAAGATCGGGATCTCCTGGGGGTTATGGTTCCCGGGGGATACGTAGAGGTTGTGCGTGCCTTTCGTCACGTAGATCCTCGGGTGCAGGGTACCGGGCGCCTTCGTCACGGCATCCCACGGGACCACCTCCATCTTCTGCCAGAACAGCTGCATCGGCCCGGCGATGATGTCCACGATCGGCTGCATGTATTTCAGGTTTTCCGGACAGTTCCCGCGGGTCCGCTGGCCAAAGCCGAGATAGATGGGTTTTTCCGTTTCCATGAACGGTTTCTCGACAACCACGGCAATGGCGGTCCAGTCCCCTTCATAGGTATTCTTCCCGGTACTCCCTTCTTCATGAACCGGGAAGAAGAAGTAGTACCAGATGACCCATTTCTGGTCCAGGAACCCGAGCAGTGACTGGACCCAGGACTGCCCGCTCATCGAGTCCTTGATATCGACGAGGACCGCATCGAGGCCCTTGAGGTCGAGCACTTCCGCAAAGTACCGGTACTGGTAATCACCCTTCAGCGAGGACAGGGCTGAATACAGGGTCCGGCACTTCGCGACATCCGTCTTCGCCACGCCGGTGTCGGTCCAGCCGGCACCGTTCAGGAACAGGTACCCGTCCTGGGTGTTCTTCAGGTACGTAGCGGAAGACCCGGGATACGTGAGCAGATCGGTGAGCTGGACCTTGTCGTCTTCCCGTTCGAGGTACGGGTTCAGGTCCAGCCGCCATGCTTCATCGGGAAAATTCCCGAGTGGCTGGTTGTGCTTTGCGGGGTTCAACGTGATTGTCCCTTTCCGGATAAGTCTGGTCCAGTTGGCCCTGAGGTGCTTGCCGGACGGGTCACGGTAGGGCTGTGCAGCCCATAAGGCGCTGTGTTCCATGAACCGTCCCGGGTGCACCGGGATCCAGGACTCCTCGGGATGGAGGAAAAGGACCGGCTCGTATTTCCGGATCATGTGCCTGGCTTCCTCGTGCGTTACCATTATTTCCGCCCTCCTTTGGCAGTGTCTGCCTTTATGCAGCGGCTCCAGGCTTTGACGAATAGATCGATATAGGAGACAAAGTCCGGGTCGCACTCCTTCCAGATCTTCAGTAATGCCGGGTCGGTATCGATATGGTACTCCCCCTGGCAGGATGTTACCTGGCGGATCCATTTCCTGACCGTGTCAGGCCCTACGAGCTCGCACAGCCATTTGGCCCATTCCTCCATGAGTTCCTTCATCCTGGGGCTGCTTGCCTTGTTTTTGCACCAGAGTTCCAGGTACCGCTGGTGGAATTTTTCCCAGGTCTCTTTTGCCTGCCGGCCATGGCTGTACACCGTCCGGATTATGTCCTCGACAATATGGTTCTGGCATCTGATGTACTGCTCGATCTGCCGGACCTTCTGCGGGCTCATTTTCGACAGCCAGCGTTTATAGCCGCTGTTGAGGCATTTGAGCGCTTTTGCGTCCTTAAAGCGGCAGAAAAATTCCCGTTCCAGTTCATCCGGGTCCTCCTTCCACACCTTGACTTCATCGATGGAGCCCAGGAACGAATACCGGTCATCAAGGGTCCAGGACCCGACAATCAGGTCCCTCGCCCCGACCGACCCCACGGCACTTTTCAGGTCGTACCGTTCTGCCACGATCGTGTCGTTGATCAGCAGGACTGCCGACGCGATGCCGTCATGGAAATACGTGATCTTCGACCACGTATTCGTGTGGACCGTAGATGTTTTCCCCCCGGGAGCATACGGCGGCTCGCTGGACAGCAGCACCCAGGTACCCCCGGTATCCCTGAAATCCCCGTGCAGGATCCCCCGCGTGGTATCACCTGCAGACGGGGTAAGGTACACGGCGAAAGAATCGTCTCCCTCAATGATATTCCGGCGCTGGTCGACGAGTGAGGGGTTTATCCACGCCTCGACCTTCAGGGATCCCAGGTCCTGTATGGTGGGATTGTGCCGTACCGTCACCCGGCTGGAGACGCCGTTGAATTGTAAGGCTCCTGAATACGGTTCGTGGCCGGCAGCGAGAAACGTGGTATGGGCCCTGACACCGTGGTTCCCGTGGTCCGAGGTGTCAACGGCAACGCCGTCCCCCGTGGAATATTCATGGTGAAGAATGAGTTTTAACATACGGGATCCTCCCCGGGTTTCTGTACCCGGCGACAACGAGTTCCCGGTTCAGTACCGGGCAGGTCATTGCAACGACACCGGCAGGAGGCCGGAGATATGCCATTTACAATATAATTTCTTTTCATATTTTCACCAACGTAATGATTGAGTGGTATCAATGAGATCTCATAAAACTATCTCCGGCGCCGGTCGCAGGTACCACGATCCTTATGGCGGCGGCTGCCGGTTCAGGCGGGTCCATGGAAAAAAAACAGCGCAAAGCCCATTTCCCGGACCGGTCATCGGACCGGAAGGACGGGATTACTGAGAGTTCTCATACCCGAAGCAGGAGAAGATTGCAAGTCTTCAACCGGGCGCATCTGTATGCTTCGCTGTCCGGGCTGCGAACGAGGCATGACACGTTCCGGACGGAAGCGGGCAAAGACCCCCCTGCAAAAGAACCTGTCTCATCGCGGTAGAATACGGGAGTATCGGCACAAGGACCGGCTCTCACTGCTTCCCGGCGATCGTTCCGCACCACCCGGCGCATCTCCTTTTCGCCCGGATCCGTCATCGTGGAAGATTTTTACCACAAACCGTCCTACACGGTGTTTGACACAACCGTATAGAGGGAGATACCCAGCCCGCGGTGAATGGTCGTGAATTTTTCTCTTCCGTATTTTTTCTCCTGAGCCGCTGCTGACCGGGGCAAATCCACCAGTCCTTCCGCAGGCCCGTGGCGGGCCGGGAACGGGCGCAACGGTTACCGGTCCGCGGGAGAGGCAGGCAGATACCCCGCGGCAATCCATGCAGCGGCATCGATGGATGTGCCGGTCTCGATATCCGATTCCACGGTCAGGAAGTCCGCGATGCGGTTTGGCGAGAGGATGATCACGCTGTCGTCCCGCACGATCAGGTCCTTTGCCCGGGTATGCACGAGGACAGGCACGACCGCGGAATCCGGCGCCCCGGCATGGTACCGGCGCAGGTCTGCGGCATAGGCGTCCAGCTGGTCGGCATGGGCCTGCAGGACCTGTTCATCGGAGCGGAATACCACGACCCAGACCGTGGCCGCAAGGATGATGAGGTCCGGGTGCCAGCCCCGCGGACGGGGAGGTTCATAGTCGAAGATCAGGGTGCATTCGTCGAAGGCGGGCCGGGCCTGCACCAGTTGCTTGAGCTCGGTTCCGAGCAGGCCGTGCTCCCGCTCCCATCCCGTGACCTGGTCCTGCCCGGCCGGGCTTCCCATGGACCGCCGGTAGTGTTCCTGCAGTGCAGCAAGCCAGCCGCTCTTTTGGACCGCCAGGAAGTCGCTGACGGTGCCGGACCAGCCATAGGGGGGAAAAGGGGTTCCTGTCATAAGGTTCACGCTCAGGCGCCGGATCGGCAAAGTTCCTGCCGGAGATCCTCCCGCCATAAGTATTTATGCCTGTGGTCTGGTTTCAAAAAAGAGAACAAGGCCGGCAGGAACCGCGTGCGGGGGGCCGGTCTCCAGGCCGGCACCTGTGCCTTACCAGGCGGGTGGCCGGGAGCCATGGCATTCTCCTGACGGTGACAGGCGGTTCCCGATACCAATAACGCCTTGAACCACACCGGGTACTGGTAGCATGCGAGTCTCGTTAAGCCCGCAGGAATTCCGGGAGCTCCTCCTCTCCCACCACCCGGACCTGCCGGCATTCAGAAACGATGTCATCATCATAGGGAGCCGCCGGATCTGCGCCGGGTGCCTGCTCGGGTACCCGGCAGCGCTGGCAACGCTCGTGCTCCTGCGGCCGTCGGGCCTGGAGAGCATTGCCGCAGCCGTGGCCCTTGCCCTCGCCTCGCAGCTCCGGAAGTTCTCGGAAAACGTTGCGGTGCAGCACCTCGGCAGGATTGTTGCCGGCATTGCGCTGGGCTTCGGCCTCGGCGGCGCCTGGTGGGCTGCGATGAACGGCGCATGGCCCGCCCTCCTGCTGCTCGCTGCAGGCGCGGGGATCTACTTCCTCATCCGGGTCGTCTCGATGAAGCGCGAGCTGGAAAAAGAATGGGAAAAAAGTGCTCTGTAGAAACAAGCATGAACCGATCCGGTTCACACCCAGACCATGAAAATCGGAAAATATTTTTTTTCAACCGTCTTGATCCGCCGCGGGGGCACCCCGTCGGGGGCGGCGGTGGTAATCATTTTTGGGGGTATGGGGGTCTCAACCCCCATCAGTAATTCCGGAAGGCCGGTTTAATATGGAAATGTCCTCAAAATTTCCATTCTGTGTGCCTATGGCCGCAGGCGTCGTGACCGTTTTCATGGGAAATCCTCTTTTCATAGTGATGAAAAACCCCCCTTGCGCCAGCCCTGCCCCCACCCGGGGTCGGGGGCGCATTGCGATACCTCTGTATTACCTGTACAGAAAATTTCTCCATGATTGTGTACAGGCAATACGACACTATCGCAACCGGGGGATACCCTGGTGGCGGGGGCAGAGCCCCCGGGAGCGTCATGATTACTATCAAATGTTTTCTCCAGAACAGAAAAAAAGGACCGGGAAATCTTCAGATTAACTGCCGGAACTC
>Ga0209098_1003873_pt1 | contig 11965 bp, 12 predicted proteins | sample AD_JPNHW1_MetaG_FD_184429 | JGI IMG/M metagenome (GOLD analysis project Ga0209098, IMG submission 184429) | Active sludge microbial communities of municipal wastewater-treating anaerobic digesters from Japan - AD_JPNHW1_MetaG (SPAdes) (version 2) | ecosystem: Engineered > Bioreactor > Anaerobic... | reverse complement strand
TCCAACCCCGGCAAAAACCGACAATCCGCTGTGAGCAAGTGCAATATTGTTAATCAACTCCTGAATAAGAACTGTTTTTCCAACTCCGGCACCACCGAATAAACCGATTTTACCTCCTTTTGCGTACGGCTCAATAAGGTCGATTACCTTAATCCCAGTGAAAAGAACCTCAGTTTCAGTAGTAAGTGTTTCGTATTTGGGGGGCTCGTTGTGGATACTCAATCCGTTTTTAGGCAGCTGTTCGAGCCCGTCAACAGAATCGCCGGTAACATTAAGCAAACGGCCCAACGCGATGTCTCCGCTAGGCATTGTAATTGGTTTTCCCATGGGAACTACATTCATTCCGCGGCTTAACCCGTCGGTAGAATCCATTGCGATAGTACGAATAGTGTTTTCTCCAATGTGTTGTTCACATTCAAGAACCAGTTTTCCCAATTCGCCCCTGTCTATTTCAAGGGCATCATATATTTGCGGAAGTTTGCTTCCTTCAAGGTCGAAAGTAACGTCGATAACCGGACCAATTATTTGCGATATTTTTCCAATATTCTGAGCCATACTTCTATTTTTTAACTAACAAATTGAAGTTATTATTTTGAGCTTTTTCAAGACTTTAAAAGTGACAAAAAAGATTTTCAGATCAAAAAAAACGAGATGAAAAATTTCTAGTGATCTCTGCTTAAAATCAACCGAGCTAATTTCTTCATTTCTGTTTTTTTCTCTTCGGGCAGCTCAACCTCGTCCAAAATATCCACGGCTGCCTGAAAATAGAAATCAATCTGTCCTTCTGTGATTCTTTTTATATTCAACTGATTATAAACTCCTGATATCTCCCGAACTTTCTCCTCCGGATTGAATTCTTCCTTTTGAACCCAATTCAGAATTACAGCTTTCGATTGAATATCCGAAATTTCCAGCGCTTTTAACAGAAGAAAAGTCTTTTTGTTCGCCACAATGTCTCCGCCAATCCTTTTTCCAAATTTAGATTGATCGGCAAACACATCAAGTAAATCATCCTGAAGTTGAAACGCAATTCCCAGATTCAAGCCAAAATCGTAAAGCTGACAAGCCACTTTTTCCGATGCGTCGGCGGCTAAAGCTCCCAACTTAAGACTGGCCGCCAGCAGAACTGCCGTTTTTAGGCGTATCATATTCAGATAATCTGCAATAGAAACCTCGAGCGACGATTCGAAATCCATATCATATTGCTGCCCTTCACAAACTTCAAGGGCAGTTTGTGAAAACAACCGAATTATTTCGGGCAATCGGGCCGAATTGGATTTAAGCAAATATTCATAAGCCATAATTGACATGGCATCGCCCGAAAGAATAGCGATATTTTCGTTGTACTTTTTATAAACCGAAGGGTTGTTTCTCCGCATTTCCGCTTTGTCCATAATATCGTCATGAAGCAGCGTAAAATTGTGAAAAACCTCCACGGCCATCGCAACCGGCAAAGCATCAGTTAAGTTATCCCGAAACATGTTGTAAGCCAGTAATACCATCGCCGGACGAAGTCTTTTCCCGCCCATCGAAAGGGCATAGCCTATTGGCTGATAAAGGTTTCCGGGCTCAGTTTCTGATAAGTTCTTGATTTCTCTTTCTACTTCAGAAGTAATAACCGACTGAATATCATCGAATGTGTACATATAAATTTTGAAAGGAAGAAAGATCTGATGTTAAATCGCATACTTTCTCCGGATATTTGATTTTTCAGGAATTGAAGATTCATTTCAGATTCGGTTGTAAAGTAACCGGTTCAGGAACTCGTCCTTAAATTTGGGCGAAATGGGAAGCTGAGTTTTATCCCTCATCTCGACCACACCGCCATCGGTTTTTAAATAGCGGTTAACGTTCTTCAAATTAATTAAATGCGAGCGGTGTATTCTGAAAAAACCGTGAGGAACAAGCAAATTGTCGAAATCGAGCAACGTTCGGCTCACCAAAACAGAAGTTCCATTCTCGAAATAAACCCTTGAATAATTTCGTTCGCCTTCGCAACGAATAATTTCACTCACTTTAACAATGGTGAAACCGTTTATTTCAGGCAGCGCAATCGTCTGCTCATGATCGTTGCCCGGGTTCAAATTCTTCTTTAGAACTTCTACCCTTTGTTTTTCCCGAAGTACCGGGATATCGTTTATTCGATTAATTGTTGAACGTACATTTTCGATTAACACTGGCTTAACAATGTAATCAAACGCTGAATATTTAAAAGCAGTTATGGCGTAGTCGCTGTACGAAGTGGTGAAAACCACTTTAAAATTAACATTCGACAACTTTTCAAGTAAGCTGAACCCTGTACCATCAGGCATCTCAATATCCAGGAATATCAGTTCGGGCTTTACTTCGTTAATTAAAGCAAGCCCCGAAGCAACAGAATCTGCTTCGCCAACAACTTCTATTTCCCGAAAATTCTGCTCGATAATTCGCCGTAATCCTCTTCGTGCAAGTTGATCGTCATCAATGATAATCGTTTGGTACATCAAGTCAGTTTTCAATTTAGAGTTTAAAAATACTACAAATGAACAAACTTCTAACCATCCAAAACTTTTTTTTAAAACTAGACATCGTAGTTTTCTTTAATCTAAATAGTCACTCAGTTGTTTATATGCATAATTTTGCCGACAAATTTAATATTAAATGGATTTAATTTTAATCATCGAGTCGTCAACTGAAATTTGCAGTATTTCAATTTTAAAAAACGGAAAGCTTCTCGACTTTTTAGAATCAGATGAAGGTCAAAATCATGCACGATTGGTGACTGTTTTTGCTGACGAATTATTGAAAAGAAACAATATAAAGGCTAGCGATTTAAAGGCTGTCGCCGTAAGTAAAGGACCAGGATCATACACTGGCCTGAGGATCGGAACATCGGCTGCAAAAGGAATTTGCTACGCTGCCAATATTCCGCTCATCGCAGTAGGTACACTTGAAGCTATGGCAAAACACGTCTCGCTCAATCTGGAAGAATATCAGATTCCATCAAATCGGCCGTTGTTATTTTGCCCAATGATTGATGCCCGGCGCATGGAGGTTTACTCGATGCTGTTAAAAGACTCAGGCGAAATTCTTAAACCAATTACGGCAGAAATTATTGACGAAGCTTTTCTTCATGAAGAACTGGAGTTGAACACTGTAATCTTCTTTGGAAATGGATCAGCCAAGTGTGAAACCGTAATTAGTTCGTCAAATGCATTTTTTCTGAAGAATATTAATGCTTCGGCACGATATATGACTGAATTAGTATGGGAAGCGTACAACAATAAGCATTTTGAAGACGTTGCTTATTTTGAACCATTCTATCTCAAAGATTTTGTCGTAACAGTTTCAAAGAAAAGCGTACTGTAATGAAATCAAAAATTTTACTTTTTCTGCTTTTGGCATTCGTTGGTAAGCTGAGCGCCGATCCGCTCGAAGAAATGGAGTACATTCTTCGGTTTGGGTTCATTAAAGGCGGGCGTGCAACCCTTATTGCAGAAAAAGATAAATTGAACAAAAAACCAACCATCCACTACAAAATGCGAGGCAGAACTACCGGCCTTGTTGACAAGATTTACGAAGTTAACGACGTTTACGAAAGTTGGGTCGATCCAGAAACTTTCCTTCCTGAGAAATCTATACGAAATGTGAAAGAACAAAAATACCGATTTTACGACGAAGTGACCTACGACCACGAGAACGATTCTGTATTCAGCCAAAAATCAGGTCATCTAAAAGTTCCGGATAAAGTAAATGATCTGGTGAGTGTTTATTTTTTTATCAGGCAAAACAGTTATTTCGACGATTTACTAGCCGGGAAAAAGGTGCAGATACCAGTTTTCCACGGGAAAGATCTGTTTTTAATTGAGCTGAAATACGTCGGAATTGAAACAATTAACACTAAAATTGGGCGTAAACAATGCTATGTTGTTTCTCCTGTAGTTCCGAAAGGAAAGTTGTTTAAGGATTCTGACGATTTAAAAATTTACATCACGAAAGATCAAAACAGGCTACCGATCTACGCCGAATTTGAGCTGGTGTTAGGATCGTTGAAATGCGAACTCGATTCGTACAAAATAAACGGTGTAAATCAATTGGTTAACGAATAATGACTTGTCTGTTTCTGCAGGCATTCTATTCAGAACAGTCATTAAATCAAACGATTAATTACATTAATTTCGCTTTAATTCTTCGAAAAAAAATCTCGAAAGATTTTGTATCCACAATATTTATATATTTTTGCACCCGATTTGAAAAATATAATTAATTGATATGGCAGCTACTACAGCAGATATTAAAAACGGATTGACGATAGAATTTAACGAGCAACTGTTTCAGGTTGTATCGTTCCAGCATGTAAAACCCGGTAAAGGACCAGCTTTTGTTCGCACCAAACTGAAAAACCTGAAAACCGGGAGAACCATCGAAAATACATTCTCTTCAGGAGTAAAAATTGACATCGTGAGAGTTGAGCGCCGTCCTTACCAATACTTGTATCAGGACGAGGCTGGCTTCAATTTCATGCACGCTGAAACCTTCGAGCAGATTTCAATTGCCGCTGAACTGATTGACAATTCAGACTTGATGAAAGAAGGTCAGATCGTTGAAATTAATTACCACGTTGATACCGAAACGCCATTAACTGCTGAGTTGCCTCCATTTGTCGAGCTTTTGGTTACTGCAACCATAGCCGGTGAAAAAGGAAATACAGCAAGTTCGAATGCCCTGAAGCCTGCAACTGTTGAGACCGGAGCTGAAGTTATGGTTCCTATGTTCATTAACGAAGGCGACATCATTAAAGTTGACACCCGTGACCGTTCTTATTCTGAACGTGTTAAAAAATAACTGTTCTGGATATCATATATGAGAAAGGTCGGCATTGCCGACCTTTTTTATTTCATAAAAATGCCTTCGGAGAACTCCGAAGGCAGAAAACCCAAACAACTAAAACAATCAAAAACCCTTATTTTTCAAACTCTTCTTCCAATTCTTTTTCAGTCTGAAGGAACAGTTTTAAGTCTTCATCAACCGACTGGATTCCGGCAATTCCGAAATTCTGAACCAGCACATTGGCCACATTTGGCGACAGGAATGCTGGCAATGTCGGGCCGAGGTGAATATTTTTCACGCCCAGGTAAAGCAGCGCCAGCAATACAATCACCGCTTTTTGCTCGTACCAGGCAATGTTGTAGGCAATTGGCAACTGGTTCACATCTTCCAGCTCAAAAATTTCTTTCAGTTTCAGCGCTACCACTGCCAATGAGTATGAGTCGTTGCACTGTCCGGCATCGATCACGCGCGGAATGCCGTTGATGTCGCCCAAAGGCAGCTTGTTGTAGCGGTATTTGGCGCAACCTGCGGTCAAAATAACGGTGTCTTTTGGCAGCTTTTCGGCAAACTGGGTGTAATAGTTGCGCTCTTTCATGCGGCCATCGCAACCTGCCATCACGAAGAACTTGCGGATAGCGCCGGTTTTTACGGCTTCAACAATCGGCCCGGCCAGTTCGAAAACCTGGTTGTGGGCAAACCCGCCAATGATTTCGCCAGTCTCGATTTCGGTTGGGGTACTACAAGTCAACGCGTGTTCGATAATCGGGCGGAAGTTTTTCATTTCGCCCGGTTTGCGGTCGGCAATATGCACAGCTCCCGGCAGGCCCGATGCGCCGGTGGTGTAAATGCGGTCGGCATACGAAGCGCCTTTCAGTGGCGGAACTATACAGTTGGTGGTGAAAAGGATCGGGCCATTGAAGCTTTCGAACTCTTCTTTTTGCTTCCACCAGGCATTCCCGTAGTTACCGGCAAGGTGTTTGTATTTCTTGAAAACCGGATAATAATTTGCCGGAAGCATTTCGCTGTGGGTGTAAATGTCCACGCCGGTTCCTTCGCTTTGGATGAGCAGTTCCTCCAGGTCTTTTAGGTCGTGTCCCGAAATGAGGATGGCCGGATTTTTACGTACGCCAATGTTTACTTTGGTCATCTCCGGATTTCCGTAGGTCGTCGTGTTGGCCTGATCGAGCAGAGCCATCACATCTACACCAAATTTTCCGGTTTCGAGCGTCAATCCAACCAATTCGTCAGCCGACAAATCCTGCGTGGTAGCGGCCAAAGCCCGTTCCATGAAGGCAAAAATTTCTTCTTTCTCGAAGTTGAGGTTATACGCGTGTTCGGCATACGCAGCCAAGCCTTTCAATCCATAAATGATCAGCTCTTTCAACGAGCGGATATCTTCGTTCTTTTCGCTCAGGATGCCAACCTCAGCCGCTTTCGCTTCGAATTCTTCGGTGGTTACGGCAGTCCAGGTAACCGATTCGTGTGCCGGCAACTCGATCCCGTTGGCTTCGGCTTTGGCGCGCAATTCGTCGCGAACTTTCAGCGTTTTTTTTATGCGGATCGAGAAAGCAACCTCGTCGAAATTGGCATTGGTGATGGTGCTGAACAGCCCGTCGAAAATCACTTTATTCACTTTGGGCTCGGCCAATCCGGCTTTGCGCAACTCGCTGTTGAGGGCTGCAACGCCTTTCAAAACAAATAAAAGGGTGTCCTGAAGATTGGCCACATCGCTGTCTTTGCCGCACACACCTTTTACTGTGCAACCAATTCCTTTGGCTGCTTCCTGACATTGAAAACAAAACATGTTCATAGCTAATTTTTTGGTATGAGAAGGGCCGTCCGCATTTGTTGCAGATCAGTTTCTCGTTGATTATTAAAATTTTAAATGATTTCTTCTTGAATTTGGGTCTTACTCTTTTTCGTCCGAGAACGAATTGGCGCTTTTACAAACATTCGCTCGCGGACGATTGGTTTTTGGGCATCTCCGAACCCGGGGTTTCGCCCCGTGCTATTGTCTCCCGCCCCTTCAGGACTTGAAAACCCGAATCTCGCAACTCGGAACCCGCAACCAGTTTACACCCACGCTTCGTCGAGGATTTCGCCCTTGATGCTGACGATGATTTCCTTCACCGGAACTTTGCGCGATGCCTGAGCTTTTGCCATTTGAACGAGTTGAGACAAACCGCCGCAGCAAGGTACTTCCATCATCATGATGGTGATGGTGTTCACGCGGGCCTCGTCGATGAGCCGACGGATTTTTTCGACATATATTTCTTTGCCCTGATCAAGTTTTGGGCAGGCAATTACCAGTGATTTTCCAGCTAAGAATTTCGAGTGGAAATTTCCCATGCTGAAAGCCACACAGTCGGCGGCCAGCAACAGGTCGGTTCCCTGGAAAGTGGCGCCAGCCGGATTGATCAGATGCATTTGCACCGGCCATTGACGCAATGCCGATGGTGCTTCTGTGGCGACCGGAGCACCTGCAAATTTCAGGTTTTTTGGCTCGAAACTCACTTCTTTTGATCCCGGACATCCGCCCGAAGCACAACCGCCACCTGATGATTCAACTTTGGTATTGTGCACTTCCGAAATCACTGCATCAACACTGAACGGAATTTCCGAAGCATGTAATTTCAAATAGCTGACGGCTTGTTTCAGGAAACCGGTTTCTCCATGTTCTTTCAGGTGCTTGAGGTGAGCAACCATCGTATTCTTCCCTTTTGGAATAATCTGCTTCACAACTACCACCTCATCGTATTCATCCGCCTCACGTTTTTCGATGGTTATTGCTCCCTCAGGACAATGGCCCAGACAGGCTCCCAATCCATCACACATCAACTCGCTAACGAGCCTGGCTTTGCCGTCAATAATTTGCAGTGCACCTTCGTGACAGTTTGGAACACAGAGTCCGCAACCGTTACACAAATCTTCGTCTATATTTACAATTTCGCGTATCATCTCGATTTATTATTTATGATTGATGAATGATTAATTCATCGTATCGGTTACTATTTTTTGTATTTTTCTGAAACAAAAGTACAGCCGTTCGGTTGTTAAAACTGTAACGAATGTTACAAACAATGAAAAATTTGAAAACAATGGATTAAGTTCAGCCAAGAATATTGATTGCCAAGAAAGAACACGCAACTAAATTAGTAGAACAGGCATCTTTCTGACATTAACCAAAATAAGTCAAGCAATATGAAAAACGCACTTTTAATATTGTTGTGTATTGTATCGTTAGTGACAGCGTGTAAAAAGACAAATGACAATCTTGATGATTTTAGTCTAGTAGGAAAATCCGTTGATCAAAAAATGCTGGGGAAATGGACAAGAAATTATTCGACAAGAGATGCCGATAACGGAATTACCCTCTGGACGGATACGCTTACATTTGAAAACGATAATCTTGGTAGTCAAAAAATATATCAATTCACTGAATTGACAGAGAAAATACCATTTCAATTTTATTCTGAAAATGATACTCTTGTTTTACGTGTAGAGAAGGATTTAAGAAAATGGTGCTATTCAATAAAAAATGATAGTTTGATCTTAATAGCGCCCTTACCATCGTATTCGAGTTATGCAGTAGTTCAAACTTATCTTAAAGATAAATAAAATAAAAATGATTCAACCCGAAATACTTTGCCAGTCACCTGTTTTCAGGGGGATTACTCCTGAAGATTTAGCCGAACTTTTCCGGCAGGTTCATTATCAAGTGAAATCCTATCAGAAAGGAGAACTCGTTGTGAATGCCGGAGAAATTTGCGATCGCCTGCTAATTGTTCAAGAAGGAAGCGTAAAGGCTGAGATGACCGACTACTCGGGCAAAACCATCAAGATTGAAGACATGAGCGCACCCTGGCCGTTGGCAACAGCCTTTTTATTTGGCCGTGAAAACAAATTTCCGGTAACCGTTTCAGCCACTTCCGATGCGCAGTTGGTTTCCATCCCGAAGCAGGAATTTGTGAAGCTGATGCAAATGAATGCCCTCATTCTGAACAACTACCTCAATACCATTTCAACAAGGGCACAGTTCCTGACCCAAAAGCTGAAATTTTTGTCGTTCAAAACCATCAAGCAAAAGATTGCCCATTATCTACTCGATTTGGCGGGTGACCGTTTGCAAACTGTTGAAATTGCGCAGTCGCAGGGGCAACTGGCCGAAATGTTTGGCGTAACACGTCCTTCACTGGCCCGCGCACTGGGAGAAATGGCTCAGGAAGGACTGATTGAAGTTGATCGTCGCTACATCAAAATTCTGGATAAAGCTAAAATGAATCAATTATTGATTGGTTAAGAGGTCTTCTAATTTCGATTTTACACACTTGCTTGATAGAAACCTGAGATTTTTCGCTTCGCTCAGAAAGACAGTCTTTACTTTAATGGGAAAGCAGGCACAAATGCTTCTTATAATTACTATCCTTCAAATTTCCACTGAAGATTCAGCCTGATTGTTATTGTTTTGCAATATCCAACACCAGCACTAAACTCAACAAATACAACAAATTATACCTATTAGATAAAGGTGTAATCCACAATTAATGATTGTGTAATCATTCTGTAATAATCCCAACGAAAATTTGTATCGGTTAAAATCGAAAAAGCAAAACTGCGAAGTATGAAAAAACTAAGTTTGATTGTCTTTGTATTTTTCTGTGTACTGTCCTTAAGATCAAAAGCACAGGAAGAGTCCACAACAAACGAAAAAATCACTGAATTGAACGACAAGGTAAACGGATTGACCGAACGCCTGGCTACCGCCGAAAGCGACTTGTCGAAGCTCACCAAAATTAAAGTTTCCGGTTACATTCAAGCACAGTTTCAAAACTTTGAAAATCCAGCTATACAACCAGGTAACTATTGGAACATCAGAAGAGCCCGGTTAAAATTCACATACGAAGCTGCCGACGGCATTAAATTTCTTTTACAGCCCGATTTTTTGCCGGGAAGTGTATCTCTTCGTGAAGCTTACGTTGTGTTAAACGACCATTGGACAAAAACTTTCAGTTTATGGGCGGGAAAATTCAACAGGCCGAATTACGAAGTAGAATATTCTTCATCCCAATTAGAGTTGCTTGAACGCTCATTACTTATACGTACTCTATATCCCGGCGAATACGCTCTGGGGGCAAAATTGGAGTATAAAGGCATTGAGGTTCCACTGAAACTTCAATTGGCCATGCTAAATGGTTCGGATGGACTAACAATAAACAACGCATCAGGAGCAAACCTCAACAGCAACGATAACAAGGATTTCGACAATCTGAAAGATTTCATGTTAAGGGGCACATACTCCCTGGCTTTGGGCAATCTAGGTGCACTTGACTTTGGAGCTCATGCTTATCTGGGTTTGTTAAAATCGAACGCCTTGAAAACATTAAGCAGCGATTACTCAACAATTAAAGATGTTAAAGTTGGGGACGCTGTGAAACGCAACTGGCTAGGCGCTGAGTTCCAATTGTTTGCCGATGTATTGGGAGGTCTTTCAATAAAAGGTGAATACATTGCAGGTAAAAATGCTTCCATTGGCTATGCGCCGGTTGCCGCTTCAGGAACAACTGCGGCAGTCCCTGGTGTTGCCAACTTCCAGAACAATTTCTCTGGATATTACATCTACCTTATCAAAAACCTGGGCAAAAAGAATCAGTTTGCCATGCGATACGACTATTATGATCCAAACACCGACATCAATGGCAAAGATGTATCAATAAAAAAATACACCTCGACCGACGCTACTGCACTGAAAAGTAAAACCAGCGGCAAAAGTGATTTGGCTACCGGAACACTAAGTATAGCGCTTCACCACTATTTCGACGACAACCTCCGAATCTCGTTGTGCTATGATATTGTAAAAAACGAAAAAGTTGGAGCAACAAACGCTGTGGTAGATACCTATACAAATAACTCGGGAGCGAAGGGAACACTAGACTACAGTAATGTAATCAATCAAAATGTACTTACCCTAAGGATTCAGGCAAAATTTTAACAATAATCAAATCATTTAAATCGATATAAAATGAAAACAAAGAATATGAAAAAATTAGCAATTGTTGCCATTCTGTTAGGCTTCATTGGGTTTGCTTTTTCTCCGGCTCCCGAAAGAATAACAGTGAAAGGTTCGGATACCATGGTTATCCTGGCTCAAAAATGGGCCGAAGTTTATATGAAAAGCAACTCAAATGTTGCCATTCAGGTAACAGGCGGCGGCTCTGGTGTTGGTATTTCAGCATTAATCAACGGCGCAACCGATATTGCCAATGCCAGCCGTAAAATGAAACCGACAGAAAAAGACAAACTGAAAGAACGGTACAACACGATGGGTGTTGAGGTTGCCTGTGCGAAGGACGGGATCACCGTTTACCTGCACCCAACAAATAAGGTGAAAGAATTGACTGTTGAACAACTTGGAAAAATCTTCCGCGGTGAAATAAAAAACTGGAAAGAAGTTGGCGGTGCCGATGCACAGATTAAGCTCTATGGGCGCGAAAACAGCTCTGGAACGTATGTTTTCTTTCAGGAGAATGTGGTTATGGGCGACTACGCTGCCAATTGTCAAACATTACCAGGAACAGCAGCCGTTGTAAATGCTGTAAAAAAGGACGTCAACGGAATTGGCTACGGCGGAGCAGCTTATGCTGAAGGAATTGAAATCTGCAAAGTAAAGAAAGATGCAAACAGCCCGGCTTATGCAGCATCTACCGAGACAATCGCAAAAAACCAATACCCGATTACACGCTACCTGTTCATGTACCTCAGAAACAGGCCTACCGGCGAAATGAAAAAATACATCGACTGGATTTTAAGTCCCGAAGGACAGAAACTGGTTGTTGAAATGGGTTATTTCCCGATAAAATAAAAAAACTAAATAAAGCAAACAGAGTGCCTGAGTACCTATGTTCTAAAAGACTAGGTACCCGGGTATTCGGATTCATAGGCATCGATAAACTATGACGAAAAAACACAAAAAGGGTAAAAATAAAACCGTGGTGAACTCAGAAACGGGATTGATTGATATTACCCGGAAAAAATTTAGATGGAGCGATTACCTGGCCGAAAAAATGATTAAAGGCGTGGCATTTCTCTCAATTACCATCATCGCCTTGATTTTCTTTTTTGTATTCCGCGAAGCACTTCCAATTTTTGGAGCCGGAAA
>Ga0209098_1003872_pt1 | contig 11966 bp, 8 predicted proteins | sample AD_JPNHW1_MetaG_FD_184429 | JGI IMG/M metagenome (GOLD analysis project Ga0209098, IMG submission 184429) | Active sludge microbial communities of municipal wastewater-treating anaerobic digesters from Japan - AD_JPNHW1_MetaG (SPAdes) (version 2) | ecosystem: Engineered > Bioreactor > Anaerobic >... | reverse complement strand
TACCAGAATGAATAATTATGATTTTGCAATGGATTTTCTTGCTTGACCTTTGCCTTGCGTTGGTATATACAAAGAAAATAGTGTGTATTGTCACCACGAATCCTTGTGGTGGCAGTCATCCCAACCCGAGGAGGCTTCTATGCCCGTCAATCTTAAAGGACGAAGTTTTTTGACCCTCAAGGATTTTACCCCAGAGGAAATCCGATATCTGCTTGACCTCTCAAAAGATCTTAAAGCCAAGAAACGCGCAGGGGTCAAGGGCGACGCTCTGTACCGCAAGAATATCGTGCTCCTGTTTGACAAAACTTCGACGCGCACTCGATGTGCATTCGAGACCGCATGCTGGGACGAAGGCGGCAATGCCACTTACCTTACCAATTCCCAGATGGGCAAGAAGGAGTCGGTGGAGGACACGGCGCGTGTCTTGGGGCGTATGTACGACGGGATTCAGTACCGAGGCTATTCCCAAAAACTGGTCGAAGATCTTGCAAAATACTCAGGCGTTCCAGTGTGGAATGGCTTAACAGACGAGGATCACCCAACGCAGATTCTTGCGGATTTGCTTACAATAGAAGAACATGTTGCCAAACCGCTTTCTAAAGTCAAGCTTGTCTATTGCGGCGATGCCCGAAACAATATGGGCAACGCCCTTATGATCGGCTGCGCAAAAATGGGCATGAAGTTTGTCGCGCTGGCGCCAAAAGAACTATGGCCCCAGGAGAAACTCACCCAAGAGATGCGTGAAGTCGCAGCCCAGAACGGTGGTTCGATCGAATTCTTTACCATAGACCGCGCAGATGCGGCTTTGGCCGGTGCCGATGCACTCTATACCGACGTTTGGGTATCCATGGGCGAAGAGGACAAGTTCGCAGAGCGCATTGCTCTTCTGGAAAAATACCGCATCACCATGGACTTTGTGCGCAAGACCAACAACCCGGACGTCATCTTCCTTCACTGTCTGCCCTCGTTCCACGATACGGAAACCGATGTGGGCAAGGACATCGAAAAAAAGTATGGCCTTAAAGAGATGGAAGTATCGGACGAGGTGTTCCGGTCCAAGCACTCGGTCGTCTTCGATCAGGCCGAAAACCGTCTTCACACGATCAAAGCAGTCATGGTCGCGACCATAGGCAACGTCTAGGCCGAGGGGTCTGATGGAGCCAAGGGAGTGTAGAGGCTCGCCAGGTCGAAGAGAGCGATGCTACCTGTCTGGTGCGCCTCTGTCCCTTGCTCTTGCGAGGCAAAACCGGGCATGGCATTTGCCGTCGTTGCACCCGAGGCCTGCGTAAGGGTCTGGAACCTCAGTTCCTTAGTTTGCCCTGGGCGCAGATAGAAGCCGGCGTCGTCGAATTGGCCTTGGCCCGAAAGGTCACAGGCTTGTACAAAAAAGGCCGGAGCACCCAGAGCACGTATTACATAACAAGCTCTTTCCTGGCGCTGCAATACAAGCCGAGCCGGTTTGAATCGACAGTATTTTGGTTCGGCAAGCAGGAGTGCAGAAGTTCGCTCTAAGACGGTATTTGCGTGCACATCTTTGTCCTTTATGTGTGCCCGGATACTTGCTTCTACATAGCAGTCTTGTGGCGAGGCCGGCACTTGATTTGCAGGCAGCGACCATAGTTGCACAGAGGCCTGAGACGCAACCCGATCGCTCACATTTGTTTGGGCCAACGTGGTTCCATCGAAGGCGCAGAATCGCACCGTGCAGGTCACATCCAACTCGGCATCGAGGTCGCTCACCAAAAAAAGTTTTATGCTTTCGTCCTGTAAAAAGAGAGCGGGCAAAAGTGGATCGAAAAACCTTCTTGCCTCGTAATGGAGCAATTTCCAAAGGCCAGAATATTCTATGCTCGACCAGGAGACAGCTGGCCAGACATCGTTTAGCTGCCAATAAAGCGTGCCCATGCAGCGTGGTTTGCAAGATCGCCAAAACTCCACAGCGGTTTTTATGGCCATCGCCTGTTGCACTTGGGACGCATAAATCGTTTCAATATAACCTTTTTGTTTTCCGAAATATCGTTCCATGGTCTGGCCGATGAGTATTTCGCCCTTGGGGTCGCGCTCATGAAATTTCAAGGTTGGACTGCCAATGAAGCGTTCCGAAGGATCAGCAAAAAGTGCGATGGTAGGTGCAGAGGGATAGGACTGGAAGCCGAATTCCGAACAGAACCGCGGCTTTACGGTCAAGTACTCCGAAAACGGTTTTGCCTCGTGCCAGACTGACCAAAAATGCATGTCGCCAGAACTGTCTGCATGCCAGTTGTCCGAAAAATCCCCAGGACCTGCCGAAGGGCTCGAAGGCCACCAACAGTGGTCCGGATCGAGCTCTTGGATCACTCTCCCGAGTACACCATAGGTGAGCAATTCATAGTCCTTCTTGTAACGTTCAGGCTCTGCTCTGGATTCTTCGTACCACGTAATGGCTCCCAATGCTTCGTTGTTGCCACACCAGAGCGCCAGAGATGGATGATCTGAGAGCCTTTTTACCTGGGATCGAATTTCCTCTTCAACGGTTGCAAGAAAACGGGCATCTGAAGGATAAAGCGCACAGGAAAAGGCGCAATCTTGCCAAACCATGATGCCGTATTCGTCGCAAAGATTGTAGAATGTATCGCTTTCGTAGCGTCCGCCGCCCCACACGCGGAGGCAGTTCATGTGTGCCGCCACCGCGGCCTGCAAAAGCGCTCCAGGTCGCGTCTTTGTCCAGCGAGAGGGAAGGGCGTCGACAGGAATCCAGTTGGCTCCCTTGGCAAATACCTTCCTGCCATTAATAACGAATGTCATCTCTCGGCCAACTTCGTCGTTTTGGGTCGAAACACGAAGCTCTCTAAAGCCAATGTTTTTTTCTACCTCGTAAAAAACTTCGCCAGGGGCCGTCCCGCCGGTATCAACGTCCCTTGTGGTCGGATTGTCGCTGTCCGTGGACAGCTTCGGCGTAGAATGGCCGGTAAACCCCCGCACTCGAACGGTGAGTTTATAAAGTACCTGCTCGCCCTGGTCGACAGGCCACCAGAGCAGCGGTTGTTTTATCCTTATGTGTTCAACAAGAAGCGAAATGCCCTCTTGGACGTGTACTTCTTTCCTGACGGTAACTCCTGCCAGTAAGATTTCCAAAATTACGTCTTCTTGTTCCTTGCTATCCACTTCTACCGCAACACTGATATCAAAATCGGGCGTTTGGCCAGTCCTTTTTGTCGACTCCCAGTCAAAATCGGTATCCGTGTCAGGTTGCAAAGCCTTGAACCTCGTTTGCACTGACTCGATGCGTGGTCCATCGGTACCGATGATGGCGATGTTGTCGTAAATGCCACCTGTCATAATACATGGTCCCCAATCCCAACCGGACATGCACTGGGCTTTTCGCACAAGGTTGCGATGTGGTGATGAGACCGGATAGACAGATTCTGGAATCGGGTAGCTTAGGTTGGCAGCACGTTTTGCAGCCAGCTTCACTGGTGAGAAAATGACGACCGCGATTCTGTTTTTGCCCTGGCGAACGAAATCCTGAACATCCCATCGGCGTGGAATGAACATATCGTCGCCTGTACCGGCGAGCCTGCCGTTTACGTAGACATCTGCGACTGTGTCTAATACATCGATGCAAAGAAATAACCGTTTGCAGTTAAAAAGGGGCGTTGTGACGGTGAATTCCCGTTCCAGGACCCAGTCTGCCTTGCCCACCCATTGGATTTTGAGTTCATTGGTGCCTTCGTAGGGATCGGGAATTAGCCCTGCGGCAAACAGGGCGGAGACGATATCCCCTGGAATTGTTGCGGGGATGCCTTTGGCGAGGCGCTCCAGGTCGACACCGTCCAAGTGGCTCTCTGTATCTGTAAAGGGCGATTCCTGGATCGCCTTTGCTTTGAGTACCCACGATCCGGCAAGCGACAACGATTCCATGGCAATCCTCCATTCTCAGGTTGTAGGTGGACATTTTACGTTACTGCTCACCCGGAGTTTTCTCAAGCATAAATTTTTCTTGACAGCCTTGTATAGTCATGGTATTGGTTAATTGGTTGATTCTATAAACCAATTAAAAAACCAATTAGAAAATTCCAAGAGGCGCAGTGTAAGAGTCGAGTTTATATCGAGTTCAGACAGGGTGATAGGGAGACAGGGTGATAAGATGACCAGACCTGCGGACAAACGCACACGTACTGCTGCTCGCATTTTTCGCGCTGTGTGGAGAAATCCTGGTGTAAGTCGCATCGATCTTGCGAAGATGCTCGATCTTGACAAATCTACCGTAACAAACCAAGTAGCTGCGCTCCTGACTCGTGGACTTATCAACGAGACCGAGGAGAAAGAAGCCTCTAAAAAAGGTGGACGCAAACCTATAGAGCTGGCAGTAAACCACGACTATGGCCGATTTGTAGGCATAGAGATTCAGCTCGGCTTTTACGAGGCAGTCGTTGTTGACATGGCAGGTAAAATAATAGGAACCAAGCGCGGTGCAATTGACACCAGCAATGCTAATTTTGCTGATATTGTTGTCGGCATTATTGACGATATGGAAAAGGAATACTGTCAGAGGTCGATTTTGCTGGGCGTGGGAGTTGGAACCGCTGGCCTGGTGGACTCCAAACGTGGCCGCATTCGTTATTCGGTGCCCCTTGAGATCGACAGACCTTTCGATTTTTCAAAAGCGATGGCAGGAAGAACTAAGGTTCCTGTTTTTATAGAAAACGATGCCAATTGCTGTGCCTGGGGAGAGCTTGCCTTCAATAAAAAAGAAGAACTCAAGGATTTTCTTTTCGCACTTGTCGAGTACAGGCAAGACCGAGTGTCCCTGACGAACTATGGTGGCATGGGAGTAGGTTTTGGCATTGTGCTTGGGGGGCGGGTGCACACGGGCGCCCATGGCGTCGCTGGAGAGTTCAGGAGTGCTTTCTGCAATGGCAAGAGCGATGTTCAGTTTTCTTTGCCAAAAGAGGAGCTTGTTCGTATAAGTGAGGATCGCTCGGTGCTGGAGAAGGCCGCTGATGAGCTTTCCAGAAACATGGCAATGCTGATCAATACAATGGACTTTTCTCAAGTTTTCATAGGTGGCGACATCGAGGCGCTTGCGCTCGACCTGCCGATGCTTCTTAGAAAGCGCATTGAGGAGAATTGGATGTACACCTCGCCCAAAGAGGTAGAAGTTCGATATTCGAGTTTTCAGGACAAGGCGGTCGCATACGGAGCTGCTGGTATGGTGTTTGAAAGGCTCTTGTCCGAGCGTCAGTTGCCGGGGTTGGAGTCTTAAAGTTTGCGCATCTTGCCGACTGCACTAAGGCAGTTGGCATAGCATTGTTGGGGTAGGCTGAAAAGCAGCCTATTTTAAGGAGGTTTAGATGAAAAGAACGATTTTTGCCCTCGTTGCGATCGCCATGCTGACGGTTGCCGCCTTTGGGCAAGAGAAAGTGACGCTCAATGTGCTCAACTATCAGCAAGCCGACCAGGCAGGGTATCAGGAAGACGTGGAAATCTGGAAGAAGTTCCAGGCGGAGAACCCAGATATTACCCTGAACATGGAAATCCTCTTCAATGAGCCTTACCATCAGAAGCTTCAGGCGTATGCAGCGGCAGGCACGCTTCCGGATGTGTTCTATGTATGGCCGGGCGCCAGGAGCGCGGTTATTCATGAGAAGAAGCTGGCAAAGGACCTTGCAAAACTGCTTGGGCCCGACTACCTGAAGGATTTTTCTGGTGCTGCAATCAACCCGAACAATCAGCTTGGCAAGTATTTGGTTGAGCTACCTCAGTCGTTTACCTACACGTCTGTTATGTATGTCAACAAGAAAATGCTCGCTGACAATGGTTTTGCGCTTCCGAAGACCTACGACGATCTCAAAAAGATGGTTCCGAAGCTCAAAGCCAAGGGTATCAACGTAGTCATGTTGCCAAACAAAGACGGTTGGCCTATGCAGTCCTGCCTGTTCTCCACGGTTTTGGGACGAATGGCCGGAGACAAATTTGTAGACTCGATCAAGGCTGGCAAGGCGAAATTCACAGACAAGCCGTTTGTTGATGCGCTTACGGTGATTTCGAACCTTTACAAAGATGGAATTATCGCCCGCGAGGACAATCAGGTTGGGTATGGCGAGGCACCCGGACTTTTTGCTTCAGGCAAGGCAGCAATCTACATCGATGGAGACTGGAGAGCAGGTGCGTATATAACGGACAAGGCTTCGGGCAAAGCGCTTATTTCCCCTGCAGCGCAGGCGACGGATTTTGAGCTTCTCCCGTTCCCGGCCATTCCTGGCGAGGTTAACCCAGGCGTGGTGTCCGCAGTCGCAGGCACTGGTTGGGCTATTTCCGCATCGATACCTTCGGGTTCTGCCAAGGAAAAAGCGGCAGTTCGACTCTTTAAGTATTTGTATTCTCCTGAAGTGCAGGCTATTCGGTATAGTACTGGCGCCTATGTTCCTACCCGCAAGAACGTAAAAGCAAATGTTGAACCCTTGGTCGCTAAGGTTCCAGTTTTCTACGCGAACAATCCCGATACTTGCTATGTGTTTGATGGCGAGTTTGATCCAGCCGTCTACAATGTACTGAACGATGGTCTTATCGCAATCGGTCTTGGCACCTCGACGCCGCAGAAGGTTGCTGCGGATGTTGAGAAAGCCTATGAAACCTGGCGTGCAACGCAGAAATAGTAAGACCTAATTTTGGGGCTAAAAGGTTTGAGGCGTTTGACGACGCCTCAAACTTCTCATTGCCTGCTGCGGACAGGTGGCCTGCTGCGGACAGGTGGCCCCGGGCCGTTGGCCATTGCTGTGTCGATTTGTGGGACCCTGGTCGATTTGTGGGCCCCTGGTCGATTTGTGGGACCCTGGTCGATTTGTGGGACCCTGACGGAAACGGATAGAAACGGACGGAAACCGACAAAACAAAACAAGAGAACTAACTGAGAAATGAGGCAAGAATGTGAAAAAGGCCAGTCATTATAGGGAAGAAACACGGGCGTTTTGGACGATGGTGTTGCCGGGATTCATTGTTTACATCGTAGTCATGGCCTTTCCTATTATTCTTTCGGCTGTTTTGTCGGTTTCCAACTACTCGGGTGGAAAGATGTTCGGTGGGGAAAGCTGGGGCTTTCAAGGCTTTCAGGCGTACACGAGCCTCTTTACCGACCCCTGGTTCTGGAATGCGCTCAAAAACAACATGTATATCGTGCTTATCTCCGTCTTTGGACAACTCCCGTTGGGATTCATTTTAGCCTACTTTATCTATGCAAAACTGGTCAAAGCCCCTGACTTTTGGCAGGGGATACTCTACCTGCCCAATATCATTTCGGTGATCGTAGTTGGTCTTTTGTGGCAGACTATTTTTTCACCACATGGGCCGATAGCCGAAGTGATGAACACGATGACGCGGACAAGGTTTCAGAGTCAGCTGCGCGAGCTTTTCGCGTCTTCGGGTGGCTATGCTCCCACCAAGGAGATTGCCACCAGAATCCTTCAGATGGTTGGTGCGGAAGGGCGGGCGCTCTTTTCCAACCCAGTGGAAGAATTGACCGAGCTCTTGGCTTCGTATAACGGGCAGCCTTTGCAAGAAGTCCTCGATGGGCTGACAAATCTTTTTGCACCCCGATGGTCGCCTACCTTCTTGAGCCAGAACAATGTTGCGATGTTGCCAGTGCTCTTTGTAATCCTGTGGATGTACACTGGTATGTATCTTGTACTCTTTCTTGCCAACATGCAAAAAATCGATTCCCAGATAATCGAGGCGGCAAGAATCGATGGAGCGACGGAAGGCCAGGTTATGCGGCACATAATCCTGCCGTCACTTTCTGGTACCATAGTAAACTCCGCTATACTTGCCATATCTGGCTCGCTTTCCAGTTTTTCACTTGTCTTTTCGATGACCGGAGGTGGACCGTCCCGAGTCACGGAAATTCTTGCTATTTATATGTATAATAAGGCATTCCTCGGAAGGCCGAATTTTCCGCTTGCAAATGCCATATCGCTTGTCATGGTGCTCATCAGCTTTGTCTTGATTTTGCTCACCAAAATGGCGGAGCGTCGGTTTGGCGGAACAGAGGAGTGACACGATGACACAGAAAAAAAGGGATCGAGAGAAAAAATCGAAGGTCAAAAAGCCTATGTCATTCTTGAGTCGGTTTCTCGCCTACCTCATAATGATTGTCTTCGCCTTTATGACTATATACCCAATTGCTTGGCTTATAATGAATTCTTTTAAGTCGACGCGCGAATTTCAGATCAACCAGCTTGGCTTGCCAAAGGTCTTTACGTTTTCCAATTACGTAGAAGCCTGGAAGATGGGCGACTTTGCGCTCCTGTTTCCAAACTCTCTTATCTACACGATAGGTGCCACAGTGGGCATTATCTTCTTGTCGCTTTTGGCGGGCTTTGCGTTTGGCAAGCTTCATTCACGGGCAACTGGACCGATGTACGGCAGTTTTATGATAGGGATCCTCCTTACCACACAAACCTTGATGATTCCGCTTTTTCTCGAGGTGAATCTGTTTGGCATTTACAATACGCGTTTTGCAGTTTTGCTTGTCTATATCGGAGCTGGTCTGCCGATCGGCATTTATCTGGCCACTGAGTATATCAGATCGATTCCAACCGCCCTGGTCGAATCGGCCCGCATCGACGGAGCGGCGTTCTTTACAATATTTAGGAAAATCATCGTTCCAATGAGCAAGCCGGTATCCACGACCATCGCCATTTTGAACATTTCGAATATTTGGAATGAATTCGCTATAATCAACATTTTGGTGTCCAAGACCGAGCTCAAATCGTTGCCGCTAGGCATTTACAAGTTCTCTGGCTCGCTTTCCACCGACTATGGCAAGCAGTTCGCTGCCTTGACTATTGGCATGGTGCCGATGTTGGTGTTTTATATCATCTTCCGGAAGCAGATCACGAAGGGTGTTGCAGCAGGTGCGGTGAAAGGGTGAAAGGTTTTTGAAAGGGTGAAAGGTTTGAGACTGGATACGAGGAGCAAATGGTGCGCAGCGACGGTTTTTCGGACGACTTTGTGTGGGGATGTTCAACATCGAGCTATCAGGTAGAAGGGGCAGTGGACGAAGACGGGCGGGGTGTCTCGATTTGGGATACCTTTTCTCATACCAAAGGCAAGATTCGCGATGGATCGAATGGAGATGTCGCGTGCGACTCATACCATCGATTTGAAGATGATAGAAAACTGCTCGAGCGCTTGGGCGTAAATGCCTATAGGTTTTCCATTGCGTGGCCGAGAATCCAGCCGAATGGCAAAGGGAGTACAAATCAGAAAGGTATAGACCACTATTCTCGCCTAATCGATGGACTCTTGGAGAAGGGAATTGAGCCTTGGCCAACGCTGTACCATTGGGATTTGCCGCAGGCGCTGGAAGACGCTGGCGGTTGGCCAGAGCGGGATACCGCGTATCGTTTTGCCGAGTATGCGGCGGCCATGTTCCGGGCTTTTGGTTCGCGTGTACATCATTGGACAAGTGTGAATGAGCCTTGGTGCAGTGCTTTTCTGGGTTACAGGGATGGCGAACACGCGCCGGGGCTACATGATGTCCGCCTTGCCCATAGGGCTGTCCATCACCTCCTGCTTGCGCACGGACTTTCCAATCAACTCTTCAGGCAGACAGGCATGGAAGGCGAGTTTGGCATAGTGATAAACCCGGTGTGCAGGCGCCCGGCACAGGCTACCGAAGCTCACTGGCAGGCAGCCATGCGGGCGTCTTTGGAGCAGACTAATCTGTGGCTTGACCCGGTGTTCGGACGCGGGTATCCGCAGGAATATGTACAAGCTTGTGGCGCTCAGATGCCTGTTCTTGACGGGGATTTGGAGTTGATCGCCACGCCAGTAGACTTTGTTGGCGTGAATTACTACGAAGAAAACTGCGTAGAGCCTTGCCCCCAAGGCCCAGAGAATCCTCTCGGTTATAGAATTGTACCCACCACCCTGCCAAAAACGGCGATGGGCTGGGATGTTGTACCGGATGGACTTAGGCGTCTTCTTGTTTGGATATCGAATGAATGGAAGCCTAAAGCGCTCTATGTTACGGAGAACGGGGCAGCTTTTGTGGATACAACTTCCCAAGGCGCGGGAGAAGAGGGAAAAAAAAGCGAAGCCACACGTGAAAGAGGTAGCCAATCGGCAGCTCGCCAGGAGCGTATTCACGACACAGAGCGTATCGCATATTTGCGCGATCACATCGGCGCTTGTAGGCAAGCTATTGCCGAAGGGGTGCCTTTGAAGGGATACTTTGTGTGGAGCCTGCTCGACAATTTTGAGTGGGCTTGGGGCTACTCCATGAAGTTTGGGCTTGTTGCCGTCGACGCTTGTACGCAGGCCAGGCTGCCAAAGGATAGCTTTGATTTTTATCGGACAGCAATTACCGGGACTAAAAACCCTCGGTTTTGAACTCGAACCCAAAGACAAAAGGACTACCCATGAACGAGTGTAATCTGGTACCGGCACCGCATTCGTGCCAACTGCGAGAAGGCTCTTGCGGGCTCAGCTTTGATGGTTCGGTGAGTGTCCCCGAAAAATGGGCGCAGGAGCGTGAAATTCTGACTCAGTGGATCCACGAAGGACCCAATGGCGCCCCCAGGGTGCGGGTTGTATGCGACGAAGCTGTGGTCGGCAAAGAGGCCTACAGGTTGCACATTGCCGAAGACGGAGCGACACTCGTGGCATCGGACGGCGCGGGGGTAATCCGCGGGGCAGCGACCCTTAGAGAGCTTGTACTTTCTTCTGGGCCTAGACTCGCCTGCTTGGATATTGAAGATGAACCGCGCTTTTCATGGCGCGGGTTTATGTTGGACACGGCGCGCAACTTCTTTAGGGTGGAATTCCTCGAAAAAATGATTGATGCGGCGGCCATGCACAAACTCAATGTGTTTCACTGGCATCTGACGGACGACCAGGCATGGAGACTCGATCTGAATTTTGCACCTGAAGTGGCTGCCCAAGGCGGAATTCACCGCGATGTGCGCTATCAGGAACCGGTCTATCGGGAAAATGTCTATACCCACGCCGATATCGCTCGAATAGTAGAGTTTGCGAAGAGCCGGCATGTTCTTGTCGTCCCGGAAATTGAAATGCCCGGTCACGTCACTGCACTTCTTGCTTCGCACCCGGAATTTTGCTGCCTCAGTGCAAATGAACCCGGTTTATACTTTGAGCCGGAATATCGGTTTGGCATTTTTGAAGACATCTTGTGTGCCGGCAACGATGCGGTTTTGAAGTTCGTCGACCAGCTCGTCGAAGAACTTTGTTCACTTTTCCCAAGCCCGGTCATCCATATGGGAGGAGATGAGGCGCCAAAAACGCGCTGGCTTTCCTGCCCTCGGTGCAGACAGCGAATGATAACTGAGAACCTCATGCACGCCGACGGAAGCCCGGACCCAGAGAAACTTCAGGCCTGGTTCATGGAGCAGATACAAGCCTCGTTGGCAAAGCAGGGTAGACGAATGGCGGGCTGGGACGAGGTGGTGGAAGGCGACATGGACAAGTCGGTAGTGGTTTTTGGCTGGCGGGGAAACAATATGGGCAAGGTAGCAGCCGGGCGTGGTTATGATGTTGTCATGTGTCCTCAGACAAAAGCCTGTTACCTCGATCACAAGCAAGAAGACTCGGCCGAGGAGCCGGGTCAGCTTGGCGTTTGTACGCTTGAAGACTCGTACTCGTTCGACCCAATTTCGCCCGAACTGTCGGGCGAGGAAGCCAAGCATATTTTAGGGGGACAGGGAAATCTCTGGACCGAGCTTATTCCTTTTGGCAGACAAGCCGAGTACATGTTGTACCCGCGTCTTTGCGCGCTCTCCGAGGTGTTTTGGAGCCCCAAAAGCAAACGGAATTTCCAGGATTTCTCGCAGAGAATGCAAACCCATGGCACGCGTCTGGATTTGTTGGACATAGCATGGCGGCGGTCTGACGTGCAAAAGCGGAGGCAATAATAGGTGACAAGTACAAAAGCGACACTTTCAGCACCAGAACGGGTTCTCCTGGTGGGC
>Ga0209098_1003870_pt1 | contig 11971 bp, 10 predicted proteins | sample AD_JPNHW1_MetaG_FD_184429 | JGI IMG/M metagenome (GOLD analysis project Ga0209098, IMG submission 184429) | Active sludge microbial communities of municipal wastewater-treating anaerobic digesters from Japan - AD_JPNHW1_MetaG (SPAdes) (version 2) | ecosystem: Engineered > Bioreactor > Anaerobic... | reverse complement strand
TGTCGGGCATCTTTTCGCCGGTCTGATTGACCACGGTAGCTGCCCCGATGGTTGCTCCTCGCCGCATATATATTTTATCACAGGCAATAGAAATCAGCGCTCCGGCCGAAGCTGCATTATTATCGATAAAAACATAGACCGGAATATCGCTGTTGAGTATTTTGGTACGGATTGAGTCGGCATACACCACCTCTCCACCGTAGGTATTCATCTCTATAATTATCGTACTCGCCTTCAAATTTTTAGCTTCTTCAAATCCTTTTTGAATATAAACCCAGGTGGTACTTCCTACATTTTTTTTCAAATCGATGGAAAAATAAAGCTTGTTAGCTGCAACACCCTGTGGAAGTACTCCAAACAGAGCAATAGTTAATAATGTGAAAATTTTCTTCATTGGTCAATAATAATTTGCACAAATATAGTGAAATTAAAAAATTATTGTTTATATTTGTATCGGAAAAAATTCCCTTTTTTCCAAAAGAGTTCTTTTATACGATATTATTCAGTATAGATAACTGACAATCACATGACTACTTCTGAGAAGAAGAAGTCTTTTTTCAAAAAAAGAATTCGTTTTTAAAAAATTTATTCACACACTAAATTAAAAACGAAATGGAAAATTTTCACTTTGAAAAAGACCTTGTAGCGTTACAAAACAACATGCGTAATTTCGCTTTTTCGCTAACGCTAAATCGTGATGATGCCGAGGACTTACTGCAAGACACCACATTAAAAGTGTTGGACAATCAGGACAAATTTACCAACAATGTAAATTTCAAGGGTTGGGTGCTAACGATTATGAAAAACATTTTCATCAACAATTATCGTAAGATCGTTCGCAATCAAACTGTATTTGACAGGACAGAAGATTTACATCATTTGAATTTGCCGCAGAATTCCGGTTTTGACACCCCTGAAGGTGCTTTCTCGTTTGGAGAAATCAGCAACAGCATTGCTTCATTTGCAGATGAATATCGTGTCCCTTTTTCCATGCATGTACAGGGGTACAAGTATGAGGAAATTGCTCAGAAGATGGATTTACCCATTGGTACTGTAAAAAGCCGCATTTTCCTGGCCCGTAAAAGGCTACAGGAACAACTGAAAGATTATAAGTATTGAGACAAATACTACATAAAAAAGCCTTCAATTAAATTTGAAGGCTTTTTTAATTTTCAGAAATAGTGCATCTTACTTTTTGAAAAGCGACAACACCCACAAAAAGACGATGGCACCCACCGTTGAGGTTATTAAACTCCCCAAAAGACCTCCGGAAGTATTAATCCCCAACAAGCCAAAAATCCAACCACCCACTACTCCACCGATTATACCCACTACCAGATTGACAAGAAGTCCAAATCCGCCTCCTTTGAGCAATTTACCGGCCAGATAACCGGCTAAGGCGCCGATAATAATAAACCATATTATACCCATAAGTTGATTATTTTAAAAAAACTGTTGTAAAAAATTGAAATATATGTATCGGCAAATATACTCATTCGATTTTAAATTTTCACTTTTAATTAAATATCTTATTTAATCTCAAATCCTGTCATATAATTTTTTAACAATAAAAATAAATACTATTTTTGCTCCCCGTTGGAATTTAGAGAATAATATTTTCTAACAAATTAAACTCATACATTAATAAAAACACCTCTTTATGACTAAAAAATATCTATTGACAGCATTAGCCATCGTCTTACTTTCTACCACGGTTTATCCCTGCACCAACTTTCTGGTGGGCAAAGCAGCTACTACCGATGGTTCCACGTTTATCTCCTACTCAGCGGATTCCTATTTTCTGTTCGGCGCTTTGTATCATTATCCGGCAGCTACCTATCCCAAAGGCACCATGCTTGACATAAATGAATGGGATACGGGAAAATACCTGGGAAAAATAAAACAGGCAGAAAAGACCTATTCCGTCATCGGGAACATAAACGAACATCAGGTAAGTATAGGTGAGACCACTTACGGAGGCCGTGAAGAATTGATTGATACAACTGCCGTAATGGATTACGGAAGCCTGATGTATATTGCACTTCAGCGTTCGCGTACGGCACGCGAGGCTATCAAAGTGATGACCGACCTGGTGGCTGAATACGGTTACTACAGCTCTGGCGAATCGTTCTCCATTGCCGACCCCAACGAAGTGTGGATTATGGAAATGATAAGCAAGGGACCCGGACGAAAAGGTGCTGTATGGGTAGCTTTGCGTGTACCCGATGATTGTGTATCGGCTCATGCCAACCAGGCCCGAATCACCACCATTCCGTTTAAGGATAAAAACAACTGCATGTATTCCAAGGATGTGGTAAGTTTTGCCCGCGAAAAGGGTTATTTCACCGGAAAAGATGCCGATTTCAGTTTTTCGGATACCTACGCACCCCTCGACTACTCAGCGTTGCGTATTTGCGAATCACGCGTGTGGTCGTTTTTCCGCAAGGTAAATCCCGATATGGACAAATATATCAGCTATGTGAAAGGAGAAACCAAAGAACGGATGCCGCTGTGGATTAAACCGACCCGCAAACTCAACGCTCAGGACTTGATCAGTTTTATGCGCGACCACTACGAAGGTACCGAACTCGACCTGACCAAAGGCTGTGCTGCAGGTCCTTTCGGAAGCCCGCTGCGCCACAGTCCGCTTACTTTTAAGGTGGACAGTGTGGAGTATATGCACGAGCGGCCCACGGCTACCCAGCAAACCGGCTTTACCTTTGTGGCTCAGATGCGGAGCTGGTTGCCCGATTATGTGGGTGGAATTCTCTGGTTCGGAGTGGACGACGCTGCCAGCAACGTGTACGTACCTGTATATTGCAGCACCGACAAAGTTCCACTTTGTTTTGATGAAAAGAATGGAAGTTTGCTGAGATACTCACCCACTTCGGCTTTCTGGACATTCAATGCAGTGGCAAATTTCGCCTACGGAAAATACTCCTGGCTGATAAAGGATATCCGGAAACTGCAGTCGGAACTTGAAAACGGATTTCATCAGATGACAGCAAGTATTGATACCAAAGCCACCTCACTTCCTGAGATGGAAGCGCGGAAATTCCTGACGAATTACAGCAATGATGCTGCCGAAAAAACAACTGCGGAATGGAAGAAATTAGGCGAATACCTGCTTGTAAAATACATGGACGGTAATATCAAAAAAGAAGAAAACGGCAAGTTTATACAGAATGACCACGCCATACCACCTTCCATTATTCGTGCCGGCTACACGCCCGATTTTCAGCAAAAAATTGCAAAAGAAAATCCCGGATTACGGGTAAAATCGGCAGCGGAACTGAATAACAGAAAATAATACAATTAGCAGAGACTTACGGGGCAAAAAACAGAAAAGCGGGAAAATCAGATTTTCCCGCTTTTATTCTGTTAAAAGTGTAATTCCTTATACTAAAGCAATGAATACTTCAGCTTCTTCTTCTCTGAAAGCCACTTTGCCTTCACGAGCCAACCAGCCTAAAGCCAGATTCAAATCTTTTTCTGACAGTTTTGTAGCTTTCTTTACGGCTTTTACATTCAGTTCGCCGTTTTCTAAAGCAGACCATATCAAACCTGCACTTGTTCCAATTTTTTCTGTAAACATAATTGTTATTTTTTATAATTCGGATTTGTAATACGGCACAAAAATACTAAAAAATGTGTTGTAAAACATATTATTAACGTTTCCGTACACCGAAAATCAGTTTTTTACACTTATTTAACTTAATATTAACAATTAATATCTCTGTCCAACCGTAGAAACTATCCAAATCGTTTGTGCCATTCCAGAAAGTCTTTAGCTCTGTCAGCATCATATTTTGATAATTTCTTCAGTATTTTTTCTACGCTGTGTTCTTTGTCAAATTTTGTTTTGGAATAAAACTTATCTGCATAACAGATGATCTGTTCTTCGATGCTCAGGGGCATCATATCGCGGTACGGAACCGGGAGTTTATTTTTCACTATCCACTCCAGCGTCAGTCCCACACCTGTATGCCGCTCACATACGAGGGCATGAAGAGGATATCCTTCCCTGCGTACGATTTCGGAACCCAGGTATCCGTGTTCGATGTATTCATGCGTACCAAAACACTCAATATCGGGTGCATTGGTCATAAATATACCAATATCGTGCAGCATGGAAGCTTCCTTCACAAACTGGCGGTCTGCATTGAGTTCGGGATGATTATCTATAATTTTCAACGCTTTATCGCGCACTTTAATACTGTGTCTGATTAGTATGTTGTATAGTTTCGAATTCTTATCGTAGTATTTCTCAATAATTTTAACCGCATTCATTGTCAACGTATATTTTATTTACTTACAAACAAATTCACTTCTTTGGAAGTTCACAAAAAACAACTTTCCGGGGAATTAAAAAACTTAAATCAGAAATTCAATCTTAATTTGTATTTTTGCAAACAGAAGCATAATTTAATGGCAAAGATAAATAAAATCAGCGAAATTTCTGATTGCTGGTGGATCCCGGGTGACCCGCTGATGAAGGAATATCATGACACGGAATGGGGTATTCCGCTGCACGACGACCGTAAATTGTTTGAATTTATGGTGCTGGATGCATTTCAGGCGGGGCTCAGTTGGAAAACAATATTGTACAGGCGTGAGGGTTTCAGAAAGGCTTTTGACAATTTTGATATGGAAAAAATTGCTGTATATGACGAGCAGAAAGTGCAGCAACTTATGCAAGATGCTTCCATTATTCGTAATCAGGCTAAAATCAGAGCTACAATCACCAATGCACAGCATTTCATCAGCATACAAAAAGAATTCGGATCTTTCGATGCCTATATCTGGCAATTTACCGGGGGAAAAACGCTCCACAATCATTTCAATACCATCAGTGACATTCCACCCCGTTCACCCCAATCGGATGCGATGAGCAAAGAGCTTCAAAAACGGGGATTTAAATTTGTGGGTTCCACTATCTGCTACGCCTTTATGCAGGCTGCCGGCATGGTCAACGACCACCTCAACGGATGCAGCCGAAACCCCCTGAAAGCATGAAATACGTTGATGTCATAGTGCCACTGCCGCTGTCTGCGACTTTCACTTACATTGTTCCCGACGAGTGGTCTGACATGGTGCGCATTGGCATGCGTGTGGTTGTTCCTTTCGGCACAAAAAAAATGCACACGGCGATTATCTGCCTGACACACAGCAACGCTCCCACCCTTTACGAAGCCAAAGAAATCATTTGTCTGCTCGACAATGAACCCATTCTCCGGTTTCCACAGTTGAAATTCTGGGAATGGATGAGCGAATACTATCAGGCTGCCATCGGCGATGTGTATCAGGCTGCTGTTCCGGCCGGATTGAAACTCGAAAGCGAAACGCAGGTGAGGATCAATCCCGATTACGAATCCGACCACCCACTAACCGACAAGGAGTACAAAGTGCTGGACGCCCTATCAGACGGAAAGATAAAGAATGTATCGGAACTGAACAAAATTACCGAAATACGCAACACACTTCCCATACTGAAGGGGCTGTTAGAAAAAGGGGCTGTAGAAGTGAGTGAAGAACTGACCGAAAAATTCAGACCAAAAACTGAAACTTACATTAAACTCACAGGATACGCCCGCGACGAAGAAAATCTGCGAAAAATATTTGATGAACTGAACCGCGCCAAAAAGCAACTGGAGGTACTCATGAAGTTTATCGAACTGTCCCGTTGCTTATCCAAATCTCCCCGGGAAGTATCGCGAAAGGAGCTGCTTGAACAAACGCATGCTTTACCGGCTATCATCAACGGACTGATTGAACGCGGCGTTTTTGAAAATTACAGCAAAGAAATTGGCCGGTTGGATAATTCGGAAGTGACCACCGAAGATATGTACCCGCTCAATGAATTTCAGCTGCATGCGATGAATGAAATCAACCGGCAGTTTACCGAAAAACCTGTGGTGCTGCTGCATGGAATTACCTCCAGCGGAAAAACCGAGATTTACATTCAACTCATCGACAAAGTAATTGCATCGGGAAAACAGGTGTTGTACCTCGTACCCGAAATAGCACTCACCACCCAGCTTACCAGCCGTCTGAAAAGGATATTCGGCAAGCGGTTGGGCGTGTATCATTCCCGGTTTTCGGATGCCGAACGGGTTGAAATCTGGAATAATGTACTTCACGATAAAAGTTACGATGTCATTATCGGCGTTCGCTCGTCGGTATTTCTGCCTTTCCGCCAGCTGGGACTGGTCATTGTGGACGAGGAACACGAAAACAGCTACAAGCAGTACGATCCCGCACCCCGCTACAATGCGCGGAATTCAGCAATCGTGCTTGCCTCCATGCACGGGGCAAAAACTTTGCTCGGAACAGCCACACCTGCCATTGAAACATACTACAATGCTCAAACAGGCAAATACGGATATGTGGAACTCAACCAGCGATTTCAGGAGATGGAACTGCCCGACATCCTGATAGCCGATATGAAAGAAGCTTACCGGAAAAAAGAGATGGAAGGTCATTTTACTCCTCTGCTTCTGGAGAAAATCACCAAAGCACTGAATAACAGCGAACAGGTCATCCTGTTTCAGAACCGGCGCGGATATGCACCTTACCTGGAATGTAAAGCGTGCGCTTGGGTGCCGAAATGCAAAAACTGCGATGTGAGCCTTACGGTTCATAAATTCAGCAACAAACTCACCTGTCACTATTGCGGTTATACCGAGAATATTCCGGTCGTGTGCCCGGTATGCAACACCCCCGGACTGGTTGACCGTGGTTTCGGTACCGAAAAGATTGAACAGGAAATAGAAGAAGCATTTCCTCAGGCAAAAGTGGCTCGTATGGATCTGGATACTACCCGTAGCAAGAAAGGATTTGAAAAAATCATTTCGGACTTCGAACAGGGCAAAGTGGATATTCTGGTCGGAACGCAGATGGTGACCAAAGGGCTGGACTTTGAGCGGGTTAGTCTGGTGGGTATTCTCAATGCCGATAATCTCCTCAATTTTCCAGACTTCAGGGCGCACGAACGGGCTTTTCAACTCATGGCACAGGTGAGCGGCAGAGCCGGCCGTAAAAACAAGCGCGGAACGGTTGTACTTCAGACATCCAGTCCTGAGCATCCCGTTATCGGTCAGGTGCTGCGAAATGACTATGCAGCCATGTACGGCACCCAGTGCACCGAGCGGTTACAGTTCAGTTATCCGCCCTTCTTCCGGTTGATAGAAATCACCCTGCGCCACCGCGACAGTTCCACACTCAACCACGCAGCAGAAGATTTAGCGGTAACGATGCGTAAAGTTTTTGGCAGTCGGGTACTCGGGCCGAACATCCCTGCTGTGTCGCGTATTCAGAATTGGTACATCAAACAAATTCTGCTGAAAATAGAAACCACTGCATCCGCCGGAAAAGCGAAGCAAATCCTGAGTGAAATAACCACCGGTCTGCTTGCAAAATCAGCCTATAAATCTACCCGTATTAGCATTGATGTGGACCCTATGTAAGTATTTTTCGCCTTCAATTACAAAAATCTATCCTGAAGTATGCGCCGGTTGGATTTCTTCCCTTTTTTAGATTTATCTTCAGATATTGGTTTTTATAATATGTTATCCGCAAAGTAAACAAATAAAACCAATAGGGGTTTCACCCCTAAAACCCGACTTACTTTTTTTTCTTGACCAAAAAAAGTAAGCAAAAAGGCCTCACCCGTCCTTCGGACACCCTCTCCAACCGGAGAGGGAAGTTTGAATTCTGTATTTGACTGCGCCCGCTTCACTCGAAAAATTAGCGCTCGACTGGCTTCCCGAAAGCGTTCGGGACCAAACTCGTTGAAGTTCGCCCAAAATCTTCGTACTTAGAAATATGTTTTTGCGAACTTCAACTTCAAACAAGGACGATTTTTAACGCCAATCTCACTGATTTTTCGGCTCACCGGACGAGGTCAGTCGTTAGCAAACTGTTTTGAAATTATCATGATATTATATGGATAATCATTTTTTATAATACAAACTCAGCACTCAGATAAAGTCCGAATGCTGAGTTTTCAGTATTGTTACCCTTTATTTTTGAGCGATAACCAGCATTTCAAAATCAACGGTGGTCAGTTTATCGCTGCGTGAAAAAGCGCCCAGCTTAGCTCCGAATATTTCAACAGTAGTGAATCCAAGCGATTTAAGCAGCCAGGTTATTTCACTGGGAACATAATACCGCTCATTGCACTCCAGCGTTCTTATATTTCCTGCGTCATCTTCAATTTCAGTGATATTGAAATCCCTGAATGTCATCAAATCAAACGTGTTATTTTTGTAAGTTGCATTTCCATCCTCACTGTTTGATGCGCAAAAATCTTCCACAGAATTAAATAGCGGGAATAGTCCATTTAAGGTTGTAAAAATAAATTTTCCTCCGATTTTTAATGATTTTGCTACATTCTTCAATATTTCAAAATTCATTTCGTCCGTTTCCATCAACGGAAATCCGCCTTCACAAAGCATGATAGCCACATCAAATTCGGCATTGAAAGGTAAATCCCGGGCATCCTGTTTTCTGAAATCAATTGTAAGGTTAGCTGACTTTGCCTTTTCACGTGCTCTGGCAAGTTGCGATTCCGATAAATCAATCCCTGTGACGGTGTATCCGCGTTTAGACAATTCGATAGAATGTCGTCCCGTTCCGCATCCTACATCCAGTATTTTCAATGACCTGTCTCTGCTGATTTCATTTTCGATAAAATCACATTCACCGATTGTACCCAGCGTAAATACTTCGTTATCATATTTTTCGGCATAGTTCTCAAAAAGCACTTCGTACCATTGTTTGATTTTCATTATCGATAGTATTTATGGAATTAATATTTCGGTCGAAAGTTAGAAAAAAGATTTTCAAGTACATTAATAGTTACAAACTTTATGATTAACCATGAAGTCTTACTCTAAAAATGTTTTGTAGGGAGAACGTAAAATTGATCAAGAAGTAACTTGTATTTATATACAAAACTGGTTTATTTATTGCTATAAAATGGGGTTAAAGAGTAAAAATCGATTGTTTAATCAGGGTTATTCACCGGAAGAAAAACAACTGTAAATATGCATGTTAAATCATCGGGACAAAGACAGATAAACTGTAATTTTCCGATCATTTTCAGTGTAATTATTTCAGGCCAATTGTTATATATAAATAACAAACCCTTTCAAATACAATAGTCTGTATTCCCGTAGGGAAATAATATCAATAGAAATAGGTTAAAAATAATTTTAATTCCCCGTTAGGGGATAAATTTATCAATTCCCTACGGGAAATAAATCAAAACAAAAAACATTCTTTCTATTGATATTTAAGTCCTAACGGACTATTTCATATGTCGAACTTACGTTAAACTTCATAAATTTTCCGGTGATATTTTCGGGAGTTTGCTATGAATCTTCGTCAACAACAAGATGCTATCTGTAATCCCGATGAGCCACTGTAAGTAATTTAGTCCAATTCATTACAATTTAATACAATTTTATCCCGTTAAATAGATATTTTTGTATCTTTGTGCCTCGTTTCATACATTTTGCAAGCAAAATAATGATTTACGGACTTTTTTGGCAAACAGACATCAACAATCAGGCAATATCTGCTTTGCAATAATTTTTTTCATGAAATTCAATTAATAATCAACCATAATACTGACAAAAAGTCAAAAAATCAACCATGCAAGAAATCAAATTTTACAACGGAGAAAATATCCCGCTGGAATTACACAAAGTACGTATCGTACAAAAATTACACCTCGTACCCATTGAACGACGACTGGAAGCCCTGAAAGAGGGAGGTTTCAATACTTTCCGACTGAGTACGCTCGATGTATTCCTGGATATGCTCACCGACAGCGGAACCAATGCCATGAGCGATAATCAACTGGCTGCCATGATGAAAGCCGACGATGCTTATGCCGGATCGCAGAGTTTTGCGCGTTTGCAAAAAGCTGTGGAAGATGTATTGGGTAAAAAATACCTGCTGCCTGTTCATCAGGGACGTGCTGCTGAGAATATTTTATCCGTTGCATATGTTCGCAAAGGCAGCCTGGTACCTATGAATTACCACTTTACTACTGCTATGGCGCATATTACCGACAAAGGGGGAGCTATTGCCGAGTTGCTGTATGACGAAGCATATGTGATCAACTCCGACCACCCTTTCAAGGGAAATATGAACATTGAAAAACTGGAAGAGATCATCAACTACCACGGGCCCAAAAACATACCATTTATCCGCATGGAAGCATCCACCAACCTGATAGGCGGGCAGCCTTTCTCTGTGCAGAATCTGAGAGATGTGCGGGCACTTGCCGATAAATATAAAATTCGTTTGGTACTGGACTGTAGTCTTCTGGGTGAAAATGCATACCTTGTTCTACAGCGTGAAGAAGAGTTCAAAAACTCCAACATGGAGACAGTCATCAAAACCATGACAGGTCTGGCTGACATTTGCTATTTTTCAGCCCGCAAACTAAGCTCATCACGTGGTGGAGGCATCTGTACCGACAGCCTTGAGATTTTCAGAGAACTCGAAGCGTTTGTACCCCTTTATGAAGGATTTCTCACTTACGGCGGTATGTCCATCCGCGAAGTGGAAGCTATGGCAGTAGGACTTTATGAAACACTCGACGAAACCATCATCAGCCAAAGTCCGACATTTATCAAGTATCTGGTGGAGCAACTCGACAATAAAGGTATTCCGGTAATCAAACCCGCCGGTGTACTTGGAGTTCACGTAGATGCCATGCAGGTTTGTGCTCACATTCCGCAGACACAATATCCGGCAGGAGCACTGGCTGCTGCTCTGTTCCTTATTTCAGGAATTCGTGGTATGGAGCGCGGTTCTATTTCCAATCAGCGCGATGAATACGGCAACGAAACCTATGCCGACATGGAATTGGTTCGTTTGGCTGTTCCACGCAGGGTGTTCACCCTCTCACAAATTAAATACGTGGAAGACCGCATGACCTGGTTGTACGAAAACAGGGAATTGATTGGCGGACTGAAATTTGTATATGAACCACCGGTACTTCGTTTCTTTATGGGTGGACTGGAACCGGTGAGCGACTGGCCCGAAAAACTGATGGCGAAATTCAAGGAAGATTTCGGAGAAAGCCTTTAATTCTATTTATATTCACTTTATAACGAAGACTTTGCTGACCTGCAAGGTCTTCGTTGTTTTTCAGGAAAATGTATATCTTTGAAAATTGATAACCTTACAGAAATTGATTATGAATACAAATTCAAACTTCGAACGCATTTCGCCCCGGGTAATAAACAAGTTGGGTGAGAATGAAATCTTTGTCTTCGGAAGTAACCTGCATGGACAGCACGGTGGTGGTGCCGCGCGGGTAGCCTATGAACAATTCGGAGCAGTCTGGGGTCAGGGTGTGGGATTACAGGGAAAGACCTACGCCATTCCCACCATGCACGGTGGTATTGAGGAAATAAAACCGTATGTGGATGAATTTATAGAGTTTGCACAGGCACATCCCGAACTCAAATTCCTGGTCACACGCATCGGTTGCGGCATCGCCGGCTTTACCGACGAAGAAATGGCTCCCTTATTTGCAGAGGCAAGTTCGGTAACGAATATTTTCCTGCCTGAAAGCTTTTATAATGTGCTTTCAGAATAAAACCGAACCCGTACTTATTAAATACTTCGGGTTATGTCAATCATCACACGGGTAGTTCTTGCTCCCGTCTCACCGGTGGAGGGGCACTTGCCTGTTCCACGCAATTCATTGACGATGGTCTGAATAAGCGGCTGTTGAATATGTTCCGGATGGAGTACTTCCAACAGTTTGGTTCCTTCGGCAGTGGTTATATTGATTTTCATCGGACTGCCAAAGGTATTGAATACCAGATGTCCGGCAGAACCGAGAATGGTAATGGTTTCCTTTTCGGAAGATTTATCGGTGGTAAAACACCAGGTACCCGTGCCCACCACACCGCTTTCAAACAGCAGAGATGCAGATACCATATCA
>Ga0209098_1003867_pt1 | contig 11978 bp, 6 predicted proteins | sample AD_JPNHW1_MetaG_FD_184429 | JGI IMG/M metagenome (GOLD analysis project Ga0209098, IMG submission 184429) | Active sludge microbial communities of municipal wastewater-treating anaerobic digesters from Japan - AD_JPNHW1_MetaG (SPAdes) (version 2) | ecosystem: Engineered > Bioreactor > Anaerobic >... | reverse complement strand
AGTCAACACCCGCGAAGGCGTGATGCAGGGGCTCGAATTTCTTGGCGTGGATTTCGATTACGAACTCAACAAGGTTTCTCGCGGCAAGGACATTATGCTGACCAAGCCAGAATCCAAAGTTAAAGTAATGGTTATCACCACCAACGAAGAGCTGGTAATTGCCAACGAAGCCATAAAAACAATCAGCCATTGATGGAAAAAACAGCGGCATATCTCAAGCTTCTGAATAAAAAAATTGACGAAATAACTTTGGTCAAAGAGCCCAAAGAGTTGTACGAACCTATGGCCTACGCATTGACCATGGGCGGAAAACGTCTCCGTCCCGTGATGACCCTTATGGCCTGCGAAATGTTCCGGGGCAATGTGCCACAGGCTTTACCTGCAGCGCTCGCCCTGGAAGTTTTTCACAATTTTACGCTGGTGCACGACGACATTATGGATGTTGCCCCCCTTCGGCGGGGAAAACAAACAGTGTATAAAAAATGGAATACCAATATCGGAATTCTTTCCGGAGATGCCATGTTTGCAAAAGCCTTCGAAATTATTGCAGGCTCCGGCGAAAAGACCCTTAACCCATTGGTGCGCCTGCTTTCAAAAGTGGCTATCGAAGTTTGTGAGGGGCAACAATACGACATGAATTTCGAACACTGCACGGATGTTAGCATCGCTGATTATCTGATGATGATACGTCTGAAAACCGCGGTGCTTATCGCCTCAAGCCTGAAAGCCGGAGCGATTGTGGCAGGCGCTACAGAACAGGACACCAACGACATATACCTCTTCGGCGAAAACCTCGGGATGGCCTTTCAACTGAAAGATGATATTCTGGACATATTCAGCGACGAAAAAGTATTCGGGAAAAAAAAGGGGGGCGATATTGTGGCCGGAAAAAAAACATACATGTTCCTGAAAGCTTTCGAAATGGCTAATGAAGACACGCGCAAAACCCTCATCAATCATTTTACTAATACCGCTATAGAACGCGACACTAAGGTAAGGGTTGTAACAGCTATCTATGAAAAACTTGGCGTAAAAAAATGCGCCGAAGCCCTGATAGACGAATACTCGGAAAAAGCGCTGAGCCATCTCAAAAGCATTAGAGTTCCCGAAGAAGACAAAAAACACCTCGAACAGCTATCGAAAGAACTGTTATTGAGAAACTTTTAATTACGTGAATTTTATCCCAAATACCAACTCCGGATTTTTCTCCTGACATTTTTTGCACAACCAAATAAGGCATACGTCTTAACAAAAAACCGGGTGATAAAAAAATTAACCGGAAGGTCAATACCATTTGCTTTAGATTTTATTTATTTTTGTTTTATTATTATCAGCTTTCCAGACATGAAAAGAACTATACTCCTGCTGTTGTTATCCATAAACCTTACTGTCTTTTGCCAGAGTCATAACCAGCAATTCCCGACTGAAAATTTCCAGAATGCAGTAAATGGAAAAAAATCTCCACCGGCAACAACATCAATGCAAAATCAGGAAATACAGCCGGAATCAATGCCGCAAAATTTCAAATCGATAGTACAGGAAGAATGCGCAAAATACAGTCAGTATAATTTTCAGACTAATGAACAATGGGATAGTCTTTTTTATGCTCAAAACCCCGGAATTTCACAAACACTGCTGCCAAAACTAAGCCGCACCTGTACTCTGAACAAAGTTGTGTATGGATGGAATCCATATTGGGCCGGCACAGACTATCTGAATTACCAATGGAACCTGTTGTCGCACATGTGTCACTTTTCGTATGAGGTAAATTATTCCACAGGTAACGCAAACAATACCCACAATTGGGCCTCAGATGCTGCTGTCAATGCCGCGCTGGCCAACGGAGTGAAAGTTGATCTTTGTGTGACGCTAATGAACCAGGCCAACCTGACCTCGTTCCTGGCCAACAATACAGCACGGCAAACACTGATTACCAACCTGATCAACCTCATCAATTCGCGGGGAGCCAATGGCGTGAATATAGATTTTGAAGGGATGGCCAGTTCGGATTCCATCAATTTCAAAACGTTTATGATCGAGCTGTGTAACCAGATGCACACAGCGATTCCGGGCTCTCAGGTGAGCTTTTGCCTGCCAGCCGTTGAATGGACTTCCAATAAATATTCAGCCCGGGCGCTGGCAAACTATGTGGATATGTTTATCATCATGGGGTATGACTATTATTGGGGAAGTAGCGCCATGGCCGGTCCCACCGATCCCCTTTACAATTTTAATACGGGATATAATTACACGCTGACAAAATCCATCACTTATTACCAAAATCAGGGCGTTCCCCTGTCAAAAATCATTCTGGGGCTTCCGTATTACGGCAAACAATGGGCTACCGCCTCGGATGCCATATACGCTTCTACCACTGCCACGGGCACTTCACCAACCTATAAAGTAGTCAGGGCCAATGCAGACGGTTATTATTCCAACAAGTTATGGAACAACACATCATACACTCCATACTATACTTTTCAGATAGGGAGCCAGTGGTATCAGTGTTGGATTGATGATACCTACAGCCTGGGAAAACGTTTCGACCTGGTCAACCAGCGCGGCATCGGCGGTATCGGCATCTGGGCATTGGGTTATGACAACGGGTATTTAAACTACTGGAATAAAATAAGTGATAAATTCTCCACCTGCGCCACGGTTCCCTGTTCCGACACTATTTATGATATGGGTGGCCCGGAACGAAATTATTACAACGGTGAAGATTTTACCTATACCATTGCCCCAACAGGCGCTTACGGCGTAAACCTGCAGTTTTCGGCTTTTGATGTGGAGGCCGGCAGCAGTTCTGTATGCGATAATGATTACCTGGAAATATTCGACGGGGCCAACACCGCTTCGCCAAATCTGGGCAGATTCTGCAACACCACCGGAAGCCCCGGGCTGATAACCTCCACGGGAAACTCTCTTACCCTGAAATGGCATTCCGATGGCGGCACCATAAACCCCGGGTTCCGCGCTGTTTGGCAGTGCACAACAGATAATGTTGCCCCCGTAACCACAACAAACGTGTCTGGCTCCTGGCAGACACAGAATTTTACGGCAACCTTCACCGACACCGACAACACAGGCGGATCCGGCATTGAAAAAAGTTATTACCAGGTACTTGACTTCGACAGTATAGAATGGCATGCTAATGCTTCCAGGGGGTTCTTTTGCGACAACTTCGACACCTACAACACTCCCGTATGGTCGGTACCCACCGGCAGCGGTACATGGACGGTTAACAACGGCAAACTGATTCAGACAGATACTTCCGTAAGTAATACCAACATATATGCAAAGTTAAACCAAAGCCTTTCCAACCGTTATCTCTATGATTTCTACCTAAAAATTGACCCGGCCACCCATAGTACTAGTCAACACCGTTTCGGATTTCATTTCTACAGCGACAGCGGCAGCCTCAGCAACAGGGGAAACTCGTATTTTATATTTTTCAGGCAGGAAACTTCGGCCCTCGAATTTTACCGGGTGGTGAACAACGTCTATACCCAAACCAAGGTCGTAAACAATGTTACTACCAATTTGGGACAATGGTATAACATTAAGATTATCCACGACAGAATTACCGGGAAAATTTCTGTTTACCGCGACAATGCCCTGTTAAGTTCATGGACCGACAGCAGCCCGCTGACCACCGCAGGAAAATATTTCTCTTTCCGCACCGGCAACAGCAAAGTGTATCTGGATGAGCTTAAGATTTACCGTTCGAGGTCCAATTCGGTGAGTGTTACTGTCGGCAATGCTGCAGACAAAGATATCCGCTATCAGAACCCTGACCCCGCCACACCTGTGGCCAAAATAAAATCCATAGTCAACGACGCTGCCGGAAACCTTTCGGCAATCGACTATTACGACCTGAACATCGACTGGACATCCCCTTTCTGCAGTGCTATAAACGATGGCATTGGCAGCGATATTGACACCATCACCTCGCCCAATACACTTGCCGCCAACTGGAACGCTTCGTCAGACACCCATTCGGGTATTGCAGGATATTGGTATGCCATTGGTACATCACCTGGAGATACGTCGGTGGCGGGGTGGACTGACAACGCGTTGAATACCTCCGTGATGAAAAGCGGTCTGTCGCTCAGTGATGGACAAACTTACTATTTCAGCGTAAAAACTATAAACGGGGCAGGCCTTACAAGCTCCTGCAGCTCGGATGGCGCTACATTGTTTATTTCCACCGGCATTGATGAAAACACCTCCGAAGGCATTGTATCTGCCACCCCTAATCCTTTTAACGACAACACCACTATAAACTATATTACTACATCCTCCCGTGAAGTAAAAATCACGCTTACCGATATGTATGGGAGAGAAATTCTTTTTTTGGAAAAAACTATTCCAGGCGGCAAAAACACATTAACTCTTGATGCGGAAAAACTCAATCTGTCAAAAGGCATGTATGTTTTAAAAATTTTTACTGCCGACTTTTCATCATCCATACACTTAATCCATTATTAACCCATGATTTTCAAGTAAAATTTTTATCATAGCATGAAAAAACTTATTATGTTGTTTTTGGGATTATCTTCCCTGACTTCCTTTGCACAGCTAAACACCCATGAATTTCTCAACACGAAAATCACCACCACAAAAACCAGGGAAGGTGTTTTTGTCCAGCGCGACCTGACACGGTACATTGGTGTTGTCGCAAGCCAGACGAACAAAAATGTTTACGCCGGCAATGAAGACCATTTATGGTTAACATACTTTAACCGGCCGCATCCCAACGTAGCCACCCTGGAAAAGTATTTTAAAAGCGCTGCCAAAGAATTCGGCATTCCTGAAGATTTGCTCAAAGCCATTGGACAAGTGGAAAACAACTGGACACAGGTGGGGCCATCCATTGACCAGGGCTGGGGTATCATGCATCTGGTAGATAATGATTACTGCTCCACACTCCATGAAGCGGCAACCCTGTTAACTCTCGATCCGCAACAATTAAAAGACAACGCCCGCCAAAACATCCGCGGGGCGGCAGCGCTCATCAAAAAATATGGCGGGAACAAAAAACACAAAAAAACCGAAGACTGGTTTGATGCCGTAAAAAAATTCAGCGGACTCATCAATGAAGACCTCCGCGAACAGCAGGCTCAGCGTTATTATGAGGTACTGAAAAATGGTGTTGAGGCTCCTACCGTATGGGACGAGACCATAACTATTGCTGCCCACCCACAGATTAATATTGGCTCAAAGATTACGAAAAAAACCATGCTTCCCAAATCATCTGATTACAGTCCGGCCATTTCTGATTTTATTTCCTGTAATTACACCACCGGCAGAAGCGGCGTGGACATTGACACCTGGGTACATCATTATGTGGGGGTGGGCACCTATGCCGGCGCTATCTCATGGTTTCACAACTGCAGCGCTGAAGCCAGCGCTCATTTTGTCATCCGTTCGTCCGATGGGCAGATAACGCAATGTGTTGCCGTAGCCAACAAGGCATGGCATTGTGGTGCCACCGGGTACCCGCTGAACAATAGCCGTTCGATTGGTGTTGAACACGAAGCCACCGCCTCCAATCCCAGCCTGTGGAATAGCACACCCATGCTGCAGGCCTCGGCCACCATGGTATGCCATTTTGCCGACCTGTACGACATCCCGGCATCATTTCACAACTCCCCCGGCATTTGCGGGCATCAGGAAATGCCCGGCACCAACACATCCTGCCCCGGCGCCATGCCATGGACCACCTGGATAAGTTATTTCAATTCCTGCAGCGGAACAACGCCAAGCGGACCGACAAACCTGGCATGCTCACAATCAGCCTGCCCTGATGACAATGTTACCTTTTCATGGACAAATTCAGGAACCGGCTGGCATATTGACGTATCGACCAGCAGTAGCTTTTCGACCTATTACTGGAAATTCGTGTCGGGCCTGACATCGTTTACGGGGCCCACAGGTTTTGTTGACCACGCCGACGGGGTGACGCCATTGGTATTTCAGGAAGGCACCACCTATTACTGGAGAATCACCGCCGGCAGCAGCACGGTCAGCGGGCCGACTTTCGCCATGCATACCTGCACAACGCTGCCGGCAAGCCCCACGGTAACACTTGCGCAATGCCCCGCCGGCACCGTGAATTTTTCGTGGGCAAATTCCGGTACAGGATGGCATATTGATGTTTCGACAAACCCGAGTTTCACCACTTACTGGTGGAAATTTGTTTCGGGACTAAACACATACACAGGCCCCACGGGCTTTGTGGATCATACCGACGGCGTAACGCCGTGGACCATTCAGGATGGAGTAACCTATTATTGGAGAATTACAGCCGGATCAAACATTATAAGCGGGCCTTCCTTTGTAAAAACCGCCTGCGATGTTACCGCGCCAAGCACCGTTATTGCGGCGGGACCTGCGTGGCAATCCAGAGATTTCACCACCTCATTTACCGATACCGACAATACTGGCGGGAGCGGCGTAAGCAAAAAATATTACCAGATAATGGACTATAACGGCACCGAATGGCGCGCCAACGGAATGAACGGATACTTCAATGATAATTTCAACAGCGCGGTAAATGCCGAATGGCAAACCACTTCCGGTGCAGGAAACTGGACAGTAACCAGCGGACAACTGGAGCAAACAAATGAAGCGATAAACAACACGATACTTTCGGCAGCAGTAGCCCAAACATCTGCAAATGAATATATGTACCAATGGACCGGGATAATAACCGGCACAGGTACCGACAGGCGCTCAGGCCTGCATTTTTTTGCCAGCGAAGCAAGCTCCTCAAACCGCGGAAATTCTTATCTGGCATGGTTTGAGGCCGATCTCGGAAACTGTAAAATATACAAATCGTCGGCAAACACACTGTCGCTGATCAATACTTATCCATGCACCCTTAACGCAGGAACAGCCTACGACTTTAAAATTACCTACAGCCCTTCGTCGGGACAAATCAAAATATGGATAAACTCTGCCCTGGTCGCCTCTTGGACCGACCCCTCGCCCATTACTTCAGGCAACTATATCTCGTTGCGAACCGGAAATTGTGACGGATTTTTCGATAATGTAAAAGTACGCAAAAGCCGCGGCAGCAGCGCTACTATTACAGTAGGTCCTTATAACAACAAAGATGTGCGTTACGAAAGCCCCGATTCCACTATGGAAGCGTGCAGGATAAACACCGTCATAAACGACGCTCACGGCAACTGGTCATCACCGGCTGTAAAAAATGTAAAAATCGACTGGACAGGGCCTGTAACAAGCGTTAACACACCCGGAACATGGCAAACAGGCGATTTTACCGCTTCATTTATTGATACCGACTCTCTGTCGGGTGTTCAGGAACAATTCTATAATGTGAGTTATTTTGACGGCACAGAATGGAGCGCCAATAGCGCTAATGGTTTTTGCCGCGATGATTTTGACAACACCATCAACCCGATCTGGCAAAGCCAGGCCGGCGGCGGCACCTGGGAAATCATAAGCGACAAACTCCACCAGACCGATGAGGCAAATACCAACAGCAATCTGTACAGCCCCTTAAACCAAACTTCCGGATACACCTATCTGTATAATTGGACCGGCACTGCCACAGGCAGCAATGCCACCTTAAAACGTTTCGGACTGCACTTTTTTGTTGATGACCCCACGCAAACTAACCGCGGTAATTCTTACCTTGCATTTTTCCGTTTCGACCAGAACAAAATAGAAATTCAGAAAGGAACAAACAACGTGCTTGCCTTTGTCGATACCGTTACCTATGACCTTACCCCCGGAATTACCTATGATTTTAAGGTTACATACACTCCCGCCTCTGGATTAATCACTGTTTACCTGAATAATATCCTCATGCTCAACTGGACAGATCCTTCGCCCATTACCAGCGGTTCCTACATTTCACTACGCAGCGCCAACTGCAATGCAGTTTATGACAACCTCAGGGTTTATCGTTCACGAGGGTCATTCCAACTCATTACTGTGGGGGCAGGAGTCAACAAGGATGTTATGTTTGAAAATGCGGATACCACGCAACCCTCATGCATCATTTATACATTAGCCATTGATAAAATAAAGAATATTTCTTTCCCTGGTGTTTTAAACGCAAATATCGATTGGACGGCGCCTCTTTGTACCACGGTGAATGACGGTACGGGAAGCGATATCAGCGAGACAAGTTCTTTTTCCACCCTTTCAGCAAACTGGATGGCCTCCACCGACACCAATTCGGGCATTGCCAGGTATTGGTATGCCATAGGCACCACACAGGGAGGAACGGATGTGGCAGGGTGGACAGATAACGGACAAAACACCTGCGTTACCAAATCGGGATTGACACTTTCGGCCGGACAGACTTATTATTTCAGTGTTAAAACCGAAAACGGCGCCGGCATAATATCGGTGTGCAATTCAAACGGGGTGATAGTTATGGACCCAACTGATATTGAAGAGAACCAACACAATCCCCTTGTTGGGGTCTTTCCCAATCCGTTCAGCGACAACACTACCGTGTCGTTTGAATTAACAGGTAGTCAGCATATAAAGATTTCTCTTGTTGACCTTCTTGGTCGAAGCATTCTCCTGGCCGACCAGGTGTTTGCAGCAGGCAAACACAGCATAGATATCCATACAGGAGGCATTAATATTTCGGAAGGCCTGTACTATCTAAAATTTGAAAACGACGATCATTCGTGGGTTGAAAAGGTGGTGCACTATTAGAGTTTTCCTTCTGCTATCATGCTTTTCGGGTTAAGTATCCAGCAACCTGATAATTTTTACAACACCTGCATTCTACTGGCATCCTGTTTAATAAACACGAACAACAGCAGGGTAAAAGCCAGCAGCGAAGAACCGCCATAGCTAATAAATGGCAACGGTATTCCAACAACAGGGGCCAACCCGATGGTCATGCCGATGTTGATCACCACGTGAAAAAATATTATCGAAGCCAGGCCATACCCATAAATACGGCTATAAACCGAACGCTGGCGCTCGGCTATGAATAGTATGCGCAGGATAAAAAAGACAAACATAGCCAGAACCAGCAGGCTTCCCACAAAGCCCCATTCTTCTCCTATGGTGCAAAAAATAAAATCAGTGTTTTGTTCCGGCACAAATTTGAATTTGGTTTGGGTGCCATGCAGAAAGCCTTTGCCCAAAAAACCACCCGACCCAATGGCTATCTTCGACTGATTCACATTATAACCGGCATCTTTCACATCGGATATCTTGCCCAGCAACACATCGATACGTTTTTGCTGATGCGGCTGCAGAGCATGTTCATAGAAAAGATTCACACTAAATACAAAGGCAATGACACCGGCCACAATCAAAGAATAATTCATGATGTTTTTGCGGTTCCTTCTGATAAAAAAGAACAACAACACAGCAACAGCCAATATAAAACCGCTGACTATAAACTTATTGATCAACAATGAAAAGATAAACAAAAATATCATGGCAAAACCAATTATCAGGACATTTCCCGATAATCCTTCTCGGTAAAGCACAAAAATAAACGCGGCAAAAACCAACATCGACCCCGTTTCGTTTTGCAACAAGATGATGATTACCGGCACCGCCAGCATGGCAAAAGCTTTCACACGCGTTGACATATCCTGTATCCGGATATCGATGCTGCTCAAAAATTTCGCCAGAACCAGATTGGTGGCAAATTTGGCTAGCTCCAGGGGCTGAAACCTAACCGATTCGGTGATGACAATCCACGAGCGGGAGCCATGTATCTCTTTGCCAATAAACAAGGTTGCCATGAGCAGGAGTATGGCCAGCCCATAAATGATATAGGCAAAGGTAGAAAAAAACCTGGCATCGATTACCATTACGCATAAGGCCACCAACAGGGCTGTGGCAATCCATATCATTTGTTTTCCGTGTTCCTGCGAAAAATCAAAAAACGCCTTATGCTCCTCAGAATAACCGGCCGAATAGATATTAAGCAATCCCACGAAAATAAAAAACACATACAGCGCTATCAGCACCCAATCGATATTGGCCTTGGTATTTCGCGATGTGCTCATTGGATGTTGTCAATAAGTTTCGATTCCATAATTTCTTTTTCCAGGTCGGGCCGTTTTACCTTGCGGGTAAGATATTTTTCAATCATCAGGCTAACCACAGGCGCAGCCCACGTAGCGCCATATCCCGAATTTTCGACCACGGCGGCTATGGCAATCTGCGGATTATCTTTCGGGGCAAAAGCAATAAATATCGAGTGATTTTTTCCGGCATTCTGAGCCGTGCCCGTCTTTCCGCATACCTTGATGCTGTCCATCCGCACATTATGTGCCGTACCGCCTTCTACCACAGCATACATTGCTTCTACTATATAATCGAAATAGTGGGGATCCACGGTGGCCTTGTGCTTTTTCAGGAATTTTTTAGTATTATTAGTCTCTTTGCCAATGGCTTTCACGATATGAGGCGTATAATAATAGCCCCTGTTGGCAATAACGGCTGCAAAATTGGCAAGCTGCAAGGGCGTTAGCAGTATTTCTCCCTGCCCGATACCCAGGGATATCACCGTGAGCGCACGCCAGCGGCTTTTTCCAAAATATTTATCGTAATACTTGCTGGTGGGAATGTTGCCCTCCGACTCACCCGGCAGGTCCACCCCCAGTCGTTTTCCCACACCAAAACTCAGCACATGGCTGCGCCAGGCATCGAAACGTTCGGTAGTATTTTTATACTTCTTGTTTTCAAGAATGTTTTTAAATGCCTTACAGAAATAAGCATTACATGATGTTTGTATGGCGCCGTGCAGAGCGATGGGGGAATAATGCCCGTGACATTTCACCATTTTCCCCTGGGTTAGCGGGAACCCACCATGGCAGGGATAGGCATCGGTGGTGTTCAACACACCCTCCTGCAAAGCAATAAGTCCAATCAGTGGCTTGAATGTGGAACCTGGTGGATATCGCCCCGACAAAGCCCGGTTGAATAGTGGCAGGTTTTTGTCCGAAATAAGTTTCAGATAATTCTTGGTACGGTCGCGGCCCACCAGGATATTGGGATCGTAAGTGGGACTCGACGAAATAGCAATAATGCCGCCGGTTTGGGGATCGATGGCCACCACGCTGCCGCGTTTGTCTTTCAGTAGCTCTTCGGCATACGACTGTAGCTCAACATCCAGTGTGGTAAACAATTTTTGGCCTGCCCGTGCTTTCAGGTCGTATTTTCCCTGCATATAACTGCCCATATCCCGTCCATGAACGTCCACCATGATAATGTGGTAACCTTTCTTCCCGCGCAATTCCTCTTCGTAAGATTTTTCCAGGCCGCTGATACCGATGTAATCGCCAGGGCGGTAATACTCGTTGGTATCAATAAGTTCAGGGGTAGCTTCACCGATATAACCCAGTATCTGTGCGGCATGCGGCTGAGGGTAGTTACGGATAGTCCTAGTCTGTATATAAAATCCAGGATATTCCAGCAGTTTTTCCTGAAGCATGGCATAGATTTCCTTGGGCAGTTTTTCTTCGATAATTGTAGGAAGATAAGGCGAATATTTATAGGCGGCTTTTAGTTTTTTCCTTAAATCGGCCCTGTCTATCCCCGTGAGGGCGCAAAATCCCGCAGAATCAAAAGTGCCGGGTATCTGCCGCGGAATGGCCATCAGGTCGTAGGCGGCTTCATTGAACAACAAGAGTTTTCCGTTGCGGTCATACACCAGGCCCCGCGCAGGATACTCGGTGATATAGCGAAACGCATTGTTGCGGGCCGACGACTGATATGTGTTATCAATGACCTGCATATAAAACAACCGAATCATAAATATAACGCCAAACACTAAAAAAATTCCTGAAATAACATACCGTCTGGACGAATAATTTTTCTGAAGCCGCATCACAAAATTTTAAACATCAAAATTAGTGATTTCTATCGAGGCCTCTAATTAATAATGGCTAATTTTGATTGGAAAATAATAAAAGACAAAAATTATCAAGTTTCGCAGGAAGTTCATTTTTCCAAAA